>Ga0208375_1000290_pt1 | contig 78934 bp, 75 predicted proteins | sample RifOxyD1_FD_184038 | JGI IMG/M metagenome (GOLD analysis project Ga0208375, IMG submission 184038) | Soil microbial communities from Rifle, Colorado - Rifle Oxygen_injection D1 (SPAdes) | ecosystem: Environmental > Terrestrial > Deep subsurface > Rock core/Sediment | place: Rifle, Colorado... | reverse complement strand
CCCGAATTCCCCCAAAACAAAAAGAGGAGCAAATGGAAAATTCCTCCCCAAACCCCTCCTTTTCCATTTGCGACATCCGAATTCAAAAACAAATGAGCCGAAGTTTTGGCAAATCCTTTCCCCAAAAAATAGTTTTGCCAAAACTTCGTCCGCATTGTTCCGCCACCTGCCTGAATACTTGGAAGGCAGAACACCAAAGAAAAATGTCCTTTCCACTTTCAAAAGAAATTTCACCCCCGCCAAATCAAGAAAGCAAGGAACATTTTTCTTTGGTGTTGCCGAGAGAAGCGAGGCAGTGGCGGAACGATACGAGCGTACGAGGCAGTTTCAAGCCACCACGCGCTCCGCGCGTGCGATTAGTCGGCATCAGGATTATCAGCAAAATACATTCGAACTTTGTTTAATACACACCGCCAAGAAAAAATTTTATTTTAGCTACTAAGACGTTTCAGCTATTAGTTTTTCTGTTGGAAAATATTTAATATATTTACCTGAACGTTTTGAATAAATAAGATTTTTCTTTTCCAATAATTTAAAATCTCTCGTTGCCGTTTGCCTAGATATATTATGCAAAAGAGAATGCGAAGCAACAGAAGCTGATGGGCTAGCCTCAGAGATAAGATAATGTATAAGTTGTTTTTGTCTATCATTCAAACTAAATTTTTTATCTAACAAAATATCTATGCTCTTTTTTTCATCAACCTTGGTATCAATATAATTTTCAAATTCTTTAATTGCCTGAATAATTTTAGATATATGAAAATCATAGAAATATGTAAAGTCTAAATTATCTTGCTCAGAGTAAATGTAAGCCATGGCATATTGAATAGGAGCCTTTCTGATTATTGTTGATATAGGAAGGTACATAAAGGTCCAATATCCTTTTTTAAGTAAGTACCAGTAAAAAAGAGCTCTGGCAAGCCTGCCATTTCCATCAGTAAAAGGATGTAAGTATCCTATCCAAAAATGAAGCACAATTGCTTTTATGACTGGATGAATAAACTTGTGATCTACGTCATTCGCATAATCTATTAGTTTATCTATTTGTTCATTTACAAAATTTTCAGAGGGGGGCACATGAGTTATATATTCTTCTGAACCTATCTGACCTTGTACGATAATTTCATCAGAATTTTTGCGAAACCTGTGTTGCTCAGATTTATCCACCGTATTGTCGGTCAACATGGCATGAATCTCAAATAGTAAATCCCTGCTAAGATTTTGGTTTTTGTATTCCTCAGCGATTGCATTTATGGTTTTGTAATTATTCAAAATCATATACTCCGACTCATTTCTTGGAGCTCTTTTGTTAAAAAGAAACTCTTTTGCTGCTTTTCTGGTAGTATGGGCACCCTCTAATTGACTTGAAGCAATTGCTTCTTCTATAATTCCTCTGCTTAATAAGGTGTTTCTTTTCGTTGGTAGTAAAATAGAACTTTTATTAAAAAGTCTACCTCCAGCAAACATATCTACTTTGTGTAAATGTTCATCTACGCAAGATAGTCTCGTCCACTTAAAAAACGGCCCTGGCTCACTCTTAACAGGTACTTCTGAAGACGATAGATTTCTTATCTGCCTAATCAAATACCATTTCTCTTCTACCGTTAATTCTTCGTCAGAAGCAAATTTAAATTTAAATTTATCCCAATATATATATCGTGGTTCATTAGAGTCGTCTAATAATTTTTTGTATTTTTCTTGTTTCTGAATAAATAAAGAAAAAACTTTATCCCAATTTTTTTCTTTATCGTTAGGTTTTTCTAGTCTAAATACTTGAGGTAAAACACCACTTGTTTTAGATTTTTTAAAAGTTTTCCCTCCTAAATTTTTATTGGTCATAAAATATTATTTGAACATGCAACATACGTGTACCATCTATGCATATATGGTACATAATACACTCATGTACCAAACAAGTCAATATGTTACATGTTAATAAGTACCCTCTAAAATAACCTTATTTTACAATAAACTAGTTTCAACAGCGTACCCCTCGGCCGTAGCCCTATGGGTGAGACAAACCTCCCGCAAACAAATTTTATGATAAAATGAATCTATGATTCATGGAGCTGGTGTTATTGTGGTAAATAAAAAAGGTGAAGTTCTAATGCAACATCGGGACAACAAACCTACAATCTTTTGGCCTGATCATTGGTGTTATCCCGGCGGTTCTACTGAAGCTAATGAAGATTTTGAATTAGCTGCCAGGAGAGAATTGGAAGAAGAAACTGGTTACATTGCTGATACACTATACCCACTGATTGAAGAAAATTATAAAAGGACAGATGAAGAAATTGTGAGACGTCATATTTTTTGGACAATTTACGATAATAAGCAGGAAATTAAATGTAATGAGGGGTCAGAAATGAAATTTCTAAAACTTGAAGAACTGGAAGGCAAAAAATTCATTCCTGGACAAAAACAACTATGCCATCTTGCCGTAGAGCAAGCAAAAGCAAAAAATCTCCAATAATTCTGCTATAATAAAACATACATATGAGTAAGCAAAAAATTGTATTAGCTACGCTTCGGATAGTTATGGGATTTATTTTCCTTTGGGCATTTCTGGATAAAGTCTTCGGTCTCGGTTTCACCACCTCTCCAGGCAAAGCATGGATTAAGGGGGGTTCCCCCACTTCTGGCTTTCTCTCTTCCGCAGTGAAGGGTCCCTTCGTTGATTTCTTTCACAGCCTGGCGGGAGTCGCCGCTGTTGATTGGGTGTTTATGGCTGGGCTTTTGTTTGTGGGATTAACATTGATATTTAATAAATTTGTAAAGTGGGGCGCCGTCGCCGGCATCCTGATGCTCTTGTTTATGTATTTAGCTCTGCTTTGGCCCGCCAACAACCCGATAATAGATGAACACATCGTCTACATTTTAGTCTTGGCGCTTCTTTTTCTAAAGAATGAGAGTTAGCGTTGTATTTATTCCTCACTTGTTGCTATAATTAAACTATGAATAGAAACGAAGACAATAGTTTCAAACTAACTTGGTCCGCTTTGGAATATGAAGAAAAAGAGCGTAGCCAAGACTGGTTCTGGGCGCTTGGGATTATCGTCGCCACCGGCTCTATCGCTTCAATTATTTTTGAAAATTATTTTTTCGCTACCCTGCTCATCTTGGGTGGACTGTTGCTAGGATGGTTCGCTATTAAAAAACCAGACACAGTCGTCTATGAATTGAACAACAAGGGTCTCCAAATCCGCGACCGCCTCTATCCATACGAAAGCATCAAGGCGTTTTGGATTCAAATAGACTTCACCCCGGATTCAAACGTCAAACCCATATTTTTCATCCATTCAGAGAGAGCCTTTATGCCTGTCCTATCTATTCCCATAAACGAAGAAATCGCCGAAGACATTCATTCAATAATGACAGACAAGGAAATCGCTGAAGTGGAAATGAAAGAACATCCTTCAGAAAAAATTATGGAAGCTTTAGGATTTTAATTACGTAATCTATTACGTAATACTTTACGTAAATAATAAAAACTGCTAATCTTTCAATGTTAGCCACTTGCCCCCGTCGTTCAATGGATAGGACACGACTTTGCGGAAGTCGTGATGTAGGTTCGATTCCTACCGAGGGCACATTATGAAAGCCAAATACACTATTTCCGTTATAATATTGGTTTTAATTATCATCTATCTTGTTTATCTTTTTATCCCTAGACAAATAAAAGAAAATAATATGAAAAACGATCAAACATCACAACCTCTATCAAGAATAGAAGAGCTGGGATTTAAAAAACTCACAGATTTAAATAATTTTAAAAATGTTAAAGAAAGAGAAGCAACAGAAGCGTTCATCGCCGAACTTAAAAACATAAGAGAAAATCCTGCAGAATTTTTTATAATATTTGGAGACAGTACGACACTCCCTGAAATAACTTCTGACTTAGTACATCAAGATTCTTTCAAAATAGAAAATATCCACACAATCGGAAATCCCAGTGGAAAAGATAGGAGTGCAACCTACAATTTTGATACAAAAAAGGTTAAGTTCTTGCTTTCGAAATAAATTTCTGTAATTTTTAATAAAAACACACTAAAAATGATTGTCCAGAAATCATTTGACATTTTGGGGTGGGTATGATACAATATAAATAGACACCAACCAGGGGAATTCCTCTGGAGTTCCCCGACAACTCAAGGAAACGAGAGGAAAAGGAGAAACGACAATGAGAAACCTCATCTCGACCCTCGCCCTGACGATGGCCCTCGTGACCATCATCCTCTCCACACCGGCCCTCGGCGCGGAGAACGTCGCGACCTTCGACAGCCAGATGGAAGCCGACGCGACTTTCCATTCTGGGTACTATGCCAAATATACCCCCTTCACACAGGCCAAGAACCCAGTGAGGGGAGAGAAGAGGAAGACGGAGACTGCCATCTTGGCCGAGCTCTTCACCCACCCACACGGATGGAGATGGGTAATCTACTTTCCGGGTGACGAGCTCACATGGAAGGGCAGTACCCCGATCGGAGATCCGCGGTGTGGGAACCCGATTCGCGCATGGGCTTATCCGACCCCACCGACGCCGGCTCCCGTCACCACGAAGGAACTCGCGGGACTGCCCCCCACGACCAACATCGTGGGGAGCTTCAACACAACGACCACAGTCGTGGTGAACCCAGACCCCGGAAAGGGCACCGCTCCCGAAGGGAGCTGGTACACGAAGTGGTGGAAGAAGAGCCCTACTACGGCTGTCCTCGCCCACGTCGCCGTCATCGTAGGAACCGGTCTCGCTCTCAAGGGTGGGGGCGGACACAAAACCAACGGGATCGGTAACACCATCGAATGAGGGGATAACTATCCCCTAATCTAGTCAGGAGGTTGTAGAGTGCCGGAAGGACCTCTCCCTCCTGCACTCTCTAAAGTTATGAAATGAAAACATCATTTTTACGTCATAGTTTTAAAGAGTGAAGGAAATTTCACTTAAAAGATCGACAATTACAAGTATTGACAATTTATAAGATAAGTTATAGTTTAAACAACAATATGAACACAATTATAAACAACAGAATAAAGACATTGGTCGGATTAGTATTAGGAATTACAACCCTTTTTGGGCTTTTTGCATTTGCGACCCCAGCATCTGCGGCATCTGAAGTTACCTGTAATAGCGCTGTAGTAAGCGCTTGGGTAGACCCCCAAGGGTCTCCTACCACAGCCTGGATGCAGTGGAGCACCTCTTCTTCTTTTTCTGGAGGAACCTTTTCTTCATCTCCTCAAACTTATAACAATTATGAAACTATAAGTGTAACAGCATCAAATCTTTCAGAAAATACAACTTATTATTACAGAGCAAAATTTGTTAATGGATCTAGAGGTTCTTGGAATGGTGATACTTTTTCTTTTAAAACTCTTTCCTGTGGCGGTGGAAATCCTCCTCCCACTTCCCTAACCTGTACTTTAGACTCAGGCGCAACACCTTCACCTCATAAAATAAACAAAGGAGTAAAGTTCGAAGCTTTTGGTGGAAGTGCTCCATATCAATGGCACACTGACGGTGGATCTACCGCTGGTCAATTTGCTTCTCAAGCATGGCCTTCTTGGAGTACACCTGGAGTAAAACACGTATCTGTTACCAGTAATGGACAGACAGCAAATTGTACTACTGTTACGATAATAAGTGATTACAATCCACCACAAGTTTGCCAAGACCCAGCAGCAAACAATTATCATATTTCATATCCATGTACATATGACAATCCTCCTGTAAATTACAAATACACAGTCACAGCAAGCGCTGGACAAGGTGGAAGCATTTCTCCAAGCTCACGACAAGTAAATTCAGGTAGCACAGCAAGCTTTACAGTAAGTCCAAATTCTGGATATTCTATAAATTCAGTTACCAGTACTTGTGGTGGTAATTTATCTGGAAATACATTTACAACTGGACCAGTACGTTCAAACTGTAGTGTCTATGCCAGTTTTGACCAACACCAAGGACAAGGCCCAATTGTTATTCTAAATAGCAATAGCTCTAGTGTAGGTTCTGGAGAAACTGCTGTTCTTTACTGGAGCACAATAAACAATCCTACCTCTTGTGTAGCAAGTGGTGGATGGTCTGGTAGCAAAAGTCCTTCAGGTGGCAACCAAACAACTACTCCTCTTTACTCAAACACAACTTTCACTCTCACTTGTACTAATGCCTATGGATCAGATAGTGCTTCAACCACCGTAACTATAGAGAATACTAACGACAGTGAAGGTCCGGACGCAACCACCAGAAACGCGACAGACGTTGATACAGAAGACGCGGTCCTAAACGGCCTCGTGGACGGCAACGGCCTTTCCACTCGTGCCTGGTTTGAATATGGAACTAGTGCATCTAATCTAAACAGGTCAACTTCAAGTAGCACTTACGGTGCAGGCTCAACCAATTACGAAACGCACATTTATAATCTTGACGAAGACACCACTTATTATTTCCGCGCAGTCGCGGAAAACAGTGAGGGCACAGATCGCGGAAGCATCCTGTCGTTCACAACCGACGAAGAAGACAATAATGATAACAACGATGAAGGCCCGGATGTGACTACTAGAAACGCAACCAACGTTAGCTCTTCTGAAGCGACATTAAACGGTCGTGTAGATGGCAACGGACGCACTACCCGCGCTTGGTTTGAATACGGAACAAGCTCTAGTCTCGGATATTCCACAGCTAGAACTTCCTACGGATCAGGTTCAACAAATTACGAAAGAACAATCACTGGACTTATGCCAAATACAACTTACTACTTCCGCGCAATGGCAGAAAACAGTGAGGGCACAGATCGCGGAAGCATCCTGTCTTTCTACACAACTGGTGGTTATATTCCTCCCGTAAATAATCAGCCAACGGTAGTAATCTACGCTGACAGTACAAACTTGGCCTACAATGGTTCTACCACTGTGAGATGGAGCGCTGTTAACGCCACCTCCTGTATCGCCTCTGGCGGATCTGTCGGTTGGGCGGGAATAAAGAGTATGGGCCCTGGGTCTTTCTACACCGGGTCACTGACATCCACCCGAACTTATACGATAAGTTGTAGCAACAATTACGGCTCTTCTACCGACTCAGTGACTGTAAGAGTACGCGGACAAGTAATCAACGATCCCGTCATCCCTACTTCTTATGTGATTATTAATTCTTCTGTGGATAGAAACCAGCCTATCGTGCCTACAATAGACAACACCAGACCTCACCCAGGAGATGAAATAAATTACACCGTGACTTACCAAAACGTAGGAAATGCTTCAATCACTGGTTTGACTTTGAGACTTGACCTTCCTTATGAAGTTGATTATATGTTCTCAAATCCAAGCAATCCCACCAGATCTGGCAATACTTTGATTTTCAATCTGGGAACATTGAGAGCAAATGCTCAAGGTACGGTAACTGTAAGGGTGCGAGTACGAGACAACATCCCTGCCGGAACATACTTGAATTTCCCAGCTATTCTCTCTTATGTTGACCCTTCTGGTCATATGCAATCAGTAAATGCAAATGTCTCAGCTCAGATTTGGAGTGAGCCTATAAAAGAAGAAGCGGTACAGCTCGGAGCTAATGTCTTCGGAGCTGGATTCTTCCCGACAAATATTTTCGGATGGCTTCTACTCATAGTCTTGATACTGTTACTGGTATATTTAGCTAAATATACCTTTGGACAACCGGGACCACTTCTAGCTCCCTTCAGTAAGAAGACTACCACTACGACCATCCAACACTAAAATAACTAAAACTGCACACCGTGTGCTATACCCCCACACCTATTTGTTTGATTTGAAATAGGTGTGGGGGTATATTTGTTTTATGGGAGAAGAAAAAAGTGACAATGAAATAATAGAACTATATAAAAATGGAGAGAAAGAAGCCTTGAAATACCTGATAGAAAGATATGCCTCCCCTATTTTTAACTTCGTTGCACATCTAACGAATAGAAATGACGCGCCTGACATAGTGCAAGATATCTTTATAAAAACGTGGAAAAATATTAAAAGATATGACTCAAAAAAAGCGAGTTTCAAAACTTGGATTTTTACTATTGCCAGAAACTCTGTCACTGATTTTTGGAGAAAAAAGAAAAATATTTTATTTACTGAAATTGAAGAATCTTTTTCTGAAAATATACCAGATGAAAACCTGTTGCCAGATGAAGTTCTGCAGAAACTAGAAGATGCGGAACTTTTAAATAAAACATTGGAGAAATTACGCCCAGACTATCGGGAAGTCTTAGTACTCTACTACCAAGAAGAAATGACCTTTGAAGAGATAGGGGGAATTTTGAGCAAGCCCACCAACACCGTCAAAAGCCAACACCGCAGAGCGATAATAGAATTAAGAGAATTGCTTCATTTTTAATTAATGTACAACCATTATTGGATCTGGGTCAGCGCCTGTTCTGTATAAATCTCCAGCCACAAGTCCCCCTGCAACCGCCGCTGCGTTGTTTGCGTAAACAGTTAACTTTGCAAGATTAATATTAAGCAAAGCATTCACTGTGAGCTTCTGACCTGCGAGTGAACCAGCTGTGCCAGAAAAAGTTCCGTATAAAAGAGAGTATACTTTATCATTTGCCGTATTTGTTTGTGCAACATTGTTAACATAAAAAGAATTAGAACCTGTTTCGTATCTACCAGCAGCATATCCAATAGCAACATTATTTGAACCCGTGACAGAAGTAAGAGCTAATCTCCCAATTGCAGTATTGAAAGAACCTGTTGTATTAGAATAAATAGCAGAAACTCCAAAAGCAGAATTAGAAGAACCTGTCGTGTTAGAATAACTTGCCGCTTGTCCACTCGCAGTATTATAAGAACCTGTAGTATTAGAAACAAGAGAGACACTACCACTAGCAGTGTTATTACCACCAGTTGTATTTACTCTTAAAGCTTTAAAACCATTAGCGCTATTGTTGGAGCCAGTAGTGTTGGAATAAAGAGTCTCTCCTCCTATGCCTGTATTAAAATATCCCGCACTAGCATTATCCGTTGGTTGATTAAGACCAGCTTCCCTTCCAATATAAAGGTTATTCGCATTATAATGAGTAGCAACATCTGGATCACTCGCAAAAATTCTCAATATCTCTGTTCCCGCAGCATCTTTAATAAAGATGGCGGAGTTAGTTTGCGTATAGTTGCCTACTGATCCATTAGTTTTAATAATAAGTGGAGTGGTATCCGTACCACTAGCGTCTATAGATAACTTGGAGCCTAGAGTAGTATCTGTGCCTATAGTTATATTACTTCCTGTAGTCTGCAAACTTAAATCATTCCCTGCTCCTAGATCTATAGTAGAGTCAGTGGTGCCTGTGATTGTATCTGTGGTAAAGGTGAGAGATGCAAATACTTGTGTAGCAAAAGAGAAGACTAATAACAAAACCAAGGTAACTAATATTTTTTTATTCATATTTATTTGATTAAATATTACTAATAATTAACTTATTTATTATAACACACAAAATAAATACAATTAATAAATAGGCCTCCACGCGTAAGCATTTGAACCATCTTTAGCACAAACCTCTACGTCATCTTTTACATCAGTAGCCCCTTGTGTCGCCCAGAACGTTCCACGAACGGTAACATCACAGGTGGGTTTAACGGTAACAGTATTTAAACGAACACCACCATTAACTTCAAGCTTCTGACTTGGACCTTCTGCTCCAATTCCAACATTTCCTTCAAAATAATTTTTAGAAGTAGCACCCTCGGAATATATATTATAACTTTCAGTAACCCCCTGTGTGTGTGGACCGAGATAAAGACCGTACAATTTATCAATAACACCACTTGAATTACCCACAGTTGCTTTGATGTTATACCATTCTTCTACCGTTCCACCCGAAGAATTATAAACTCCGACATCCAGACCCATTATAGACCTAACAGTAGAAGTAGCCAACGGATCATTGTGAGAAACAACAGGCTGAATCCAGACCCCCCTCACTTGATCTACCATTGCATCAATAACTTGTGGTCTTGCCCGTACGCTAGTTAGTTGACCATATGATTCAGTATAACCAAAATTAGCTATACCATTTTCATCTCCCCAAAATGAATACCCCGTCACGACAGCATTTGATGTTATATCAGTAATAGTTCCGTGAGTAGCAAATGGACTATAAAAACCTGTTTGACTATAAATACCATAATAATCTGGCGTTGAACTTATATCTCCTGTTGGGGAAATAAGATTTTCATTAACAAAACCAAAGTGCCAATCATGGACATGATTATCAACGCGTGTGCTTCTATTTAAAATCTGAAGCTTGGTTTCTCTTCCACCAGTACCACCGGGAATATCAAAAGGTGCATTATAATAAGAAAACTCATCTTCGGCATTATTTCCAATCAAGAGATTGCCATTTATGTCTATAGTTGAATATGGGGTTGCCGTTCCAATACCGATCTTGCCACCTGAGGTTTGTAAAAGTAAATCATTTTCTGATCCTAGGTCTATGGTGGAAGGAGCCGTGCCAGTAATAGCATCAGTAGTAAAAGTTAAGGAAGCTAATGCTTTGGCGGTAAAAGATAAAGTGAGTACTAAAACAATTACTATATAAAACTTTTTATTTTGCATAATATTTATATTCTTTGACGAAAAATACCACACGGCTATCGGTTAAAATACAACACCATTGTTAATACTCTTATGATATACCTTTTCACAACATTTTGCACCCAAATCGCTTCCTGCTACGTATATACTATATATGCAGGACAAATTAACAAAAGTTTTTCAAAAGGCTAAATATAAAGAGAGTTCTATTTTAGCTCAAAATGTTTGGAACACTATAGTCGCGCGTGAAAAACGCAACACCCAAATTAAATTCTGGGCTTTTTCTTCGCTTGGTTTTACTTCACTTGCGAGTCTCGTGCCAGTTTTTAAAATATTATTAAATGATCTTACACAATCAGGCTTCTACGAGTACGCTTCTTTGGCTTTTTCTGATACTAGTTTAGTTTTATCTGCATGGAAAGAATTTGCCTTTTCTCTAGTAGAGTCACTACCTATCATGAGTATGATTTTCACCCTTTCTCTATTATTCACAATATTCTTATCAATAAAATACGTTTTCAAACAAATTATTAACAATAACTCTATGGGCGAAACCTATGGAATAGCATAAAAATTATGGTGAAAGAAAAAATAGCAAAAATGTTTGAGTCGAAGATTTTTGTCGGTATTTTGTACGGAATAGGTATTGTTATAATTCTGTTGCTTGTTTTGTCAGCAGGAATTTCAATCGGCTTCCGCAAGGCGTCTTTCGGCCGAGCCTGGGGAGAAAATTATGAACGCAACTTCGGCATGAGACCCGAACGTTCTATGTTGATGCTGGGTAAAGAAAATTTTCCCAATGCCCACGGCGCCATAGGCAAAATTATAAAAATTGAACTGCCGACCTTAATAGTGCAAGACAAAGACAGCACGGAAAAAGTCATCTTGGCGGCAAATGACACTCAAGTACAAAGAATGCGGGAAAATATTACCGCCAACGATTTGAAAATAAATGATTTTCTGGTGGTAATAGGCTCTCCCAACGAGCAGGGTCAAATAGAAGCAAAGCTCATTCGTCTGGTACCGTCACCGGAGCTAATGATGAGTACGGGATTCTAATATAAAAAAATATATGAAAGAACGCATTAATAAAATTAAGCTATATCTTCTGTCCCATAAAGTGGCAAGCGTCATCATTTTGATAGTGGTTTTACTCTTAGGATACTGGGGTTACGGGAAAATAACCGACACAACCGGAGAAGTTCGTTACATGATGGCAAAAGTTGCTAGAGGTAATATTGTTTCCTCGGTCGCGGGTAGCGGACAAGTGTCCGCCTTGAACCAAATTGACATCAAGCCGGATGTTTCAGGCACCATCACTTATATCGGTGTAGAGCCGGGAGACGAGGTCACAAGTGGCAAACTACTCTTCTCTATTGATAGTAAAACAGCGCAAAAAGCTGTCCGAGACGCGGAAATAAATTTGCAAAATGCAAAATTGTCTTTGCAAAAACTGCAAATCCAAAATTCAAATGAAAACACAAACGCTGACAAAACGGAAGTTTATTCGGATGGCTTCAATGCGGTTTCCACTGCTTTTCTAGACTTGCCTTCCACCCTTTCCGGGGTTAAGGACCTTCTCAGTGAAACAAATCTATCTGATGGCGCCGCCAGACAAAGCGGAAATACGGCCATAAATTACAGAGACATGGCGGAAAGCGCGTACTATGCCGCCGAAAGAGCTTACAATAAAAACAAAAAGAATTTCAGTGTCCTTTCTTATAATTCGGAACCGAAAGACATTGAAGCTTCCATTAATGAAACCTACAACACCACCCAACTTCTAGCCGGTGCCATAAAAAGCCTAAATGACTATGTAAATTATCTGGCGGAAGACACGGGACAATACGATAATTTTACTGCTTATCAAGACACTCTTTCTGAATACACAAACACAATAAACAGCGACAGCTCTACCCTGCTCGTAGCCAAAACAGACATCCAAGATTACAAAGATTTATTGCCAACCAATGATATTGATTTGGAAAGCGCCTTGATTACCGTCACTCAAAAAGAGAATGCTCTGATCGACGCTAAACAAGACTTGGCGGATTACTACATCCGCGCGCCCTTTGCTGGAATAATGGCTAGCGTGCCCGTGATAAAGGGAGACAACGCGAGTTCTGGCACAACCCTGGGTACAGTTATAACTAAGGAGCGAGTGGCAACCATTTCGCTCAATGAAATTGATATTGCAAGAGTGCAACTCGGACAAAAAGTCACCCTAACTTTTGACGCAATCACGGACCTTATCCTCGCCGGCAAAGTGGCAGAGATAGATTCCATCGGCACCGTATCTTCCGGAGTTGTAAATTACAACGTAAAAATAAGTTTTGACGGAAGCAACGAGAGAATCAAACCGGGAATGACTGTAGGCGCAGACATCATCACAGAGACAAAGGAAAATGTCCTCATCGTCCCTGGAAGCGCGATAAAAACATTAAATGATGAAAATTTTGTCCAAGTATTCAACCCGGAAATTTATCTGACGAACGGAAACCAAGGAATTACTTCGGACAGAACTCCCGAACAAAAGAAAGTCGTCGTTGGCGCGTCTGATGACACAAATGTGGAAATATTGTCCGGACTCAAAGAAGGCGAACAAATTGTGACTCGCGCAATTTCAGGCGCAGCTGCTATGACCAACGGGAGCGGAAGCGATCTCGGTAGTGGAGTACGCGTACGACAGCCATTTTAGTTAAATTAAAAAATAATGATAAAAATTACTGACATTACAAAGACATATGGCTCGGGCGATACGGCCTTTCAAGCCCTGAAGGGTGTTTCTTTTACGATTGAGGATGGAGAATTCATTGCCATCATGGTCTTGTTTACGCCGGAGTAGCCGAAGCGGAGAGAGAAAAACGTTCTAAAGATGCCCTCTTCTCGGCAGGAATGACCGAATCGCATTTTTCCCACATGAGCAATCAACTTTCTGGTGGACAGATCCAGCGTGTAGCTATTGCGCGGGCGCTAGTAAATAATCCCACCCTCATTCTGGCTGATGAACCGACTGGAAACTTGGATACCAAAACCGGAGAAATTGTATTGGGTACTTTTCAAAAATTAAACAAAGAACATGGCCGAACTATTATTTTAATCACGCATGAACACGACGTGGCGGAGTATGCGGAACGCATCATCACCCTGCGCGATGGGGTGATTGTTTCCGATTCAAAATCCCACGCGCAGAGATATGCAAAACATTATGAAATTTAACGACATTACGCATGAGACATACACTGCTTTAATGGCCAACAAGGTTCGTTCAGGACTCACTATCTTAGGCATTGTCATCGGTATATCTTCCGTTATCGCAATGGTATCCATCGGCACCGGAGCTTCAAACTCTATTTCTTCTTCCATTGAATCACTTGGGTCAAATCTTATTCAAATATCCCCCGGAGCCGAGCAGATGAGGGGCTTCGGCGCCACGAGTGGCCGTGGAAATGCGAAAACCCTTACGAATGATGACGCGAAGGCTATCGCCCTAGAGGTCCCTAATGTAAAAGCGGTAGATTCTCAAGTTTCAAGCAGATATCAAATCACCGCGAAGGGAACGAATACAAACACCAGTGTGACAGGAGTTACGGCTAACTATCCACAAATTCGCAACATAGAAGTAGCTGAAGGTTCTTTCATCTCCGATACACAAAATAATTCGGCGTTGCGAGTCGCTGTGCTTGGTCCCACGACTAGAGATGATTTGTTTGGAGAAAATGCATACGTCATTGGTAAATCCATTCGCATCAATAAATTGGAATTTAAAGTAGTAGGCGTAACAGTCGCTAAAGGTGGCACAGGTTTTCAAAATCAAGATGACATTATCTATATCCCCGTCAGAAGCGCACAACAATATCTCTCCGGTGATCAATATTTGACGACCATTGCAGTGCAGGCCTCAACTTCAGAAATGATGACGGAAGTCCAAGCCGACATCACTGCGCTCCTTTTAGACAGACATAAAATAAAAGACCCAACGCAAGCTGATTTTAGTGTGCTCAACCAAAACGATATTCTCTCCACCGCTTCAAGTGTCACTTCCACTCTGACGTATCTCTTGGCAGCGATCGGCGGAATCTCTCTCTTGGTAGGAGGTATCGGTATTATGAATATGATGCTTACAACTGTGACTGAGCGTACGAGAGAAATTGGTTTGCGTAAGGCCATAGGCGCGCGCAAAAGCGACATCTCAACGCAATTTTTAATTGAAGCGGTAGCATTGACTCTTATCGGAGGGGTTATAGGCATCGCTCTCGGGTGGCTCATTTCTTATATTGTGAATCTGACCGGGCTTCTAACCACCAGCGTTTCTCTTTCTTCCGTGCTCCTCGCATTTGGCGTCTCTGCCGTGACCGGAATTGTCTTCGGCTATTACCCGGCCCGTCGTGCCGCTTCTCTTAGTCCGATTGACGCTTTGCGATACGAATAAGAAACAATTGAAGATAAGTGTTCTTGACAGCCTGTGGCACAATTTGCTACACTTACGGAATGAGAACAACATTAAACATTTCAATACCACCCGGACTAAAACGCGAAGTGGAAAAAGAGGTTAAAGCTGGAAACTATGCTTCTATCAGCGAGTTTTTCAGAGACGCCCTAAGGAGTTGGAAGGAGGAACAACTTGTTAGGGAAATCCGTGAAAGCCAAGCGGAGATAGCTCGCGGGGAAGGCAAAGTTTTAAAATCGCTGGCTGATTTAGATTAATTTATGCAAATAATTTATTCTTCAAAGTTTGAACGGGAATATAGAAAACTAAGCCCCGAATTAAAATCAGTTGCCAAAAAGAAAGAAAAAATATTCAGAAAAAATCCTTTCAGTCCGGTATTAGAAACCCATAAATTACACGGAAAACTACATCCCAACTGGGCTTTTTCTATCTCACGTAGCCATAGAATTATTTTTGAATTTGCATCAGAGGAAATGGTCCATTTTCATTCTGTGGGTAATCATGATATTTACAAAAAATAATATGCGTATCAATAAATATTTAGCCGATAAAAAAATATCTACCAGGCGGGGCGCGGATGAACTCATTAAAAATAAGAAGGTTTTTATCAACGGCAAATTGGCAGAATTGGGTAGTCAGGTGAATGAGACCGACAAAATAGAAGTTCGGGGTGTTAAAAAAGTTGAATACAAATATTTCGCCTACAACAAGCCGATTGGCATTGAAACGGGTTCTCCCCAGGAAGACTTATTCCCTCTCGGCAGACTGGATAAAAATTCTCACGGACTTCTCATCCTCACCAATGACGGACGCATCACCGATCAGCTCTTAAATCCTAAATATTTTCACGAGAAGGAATATGTGGTGAAGACTTCCAACAAACTCCGTTCCAATTTCAAACAAAAAATGGAAGCGGGGGTGGATATTGAAGGTTATCAGACGAAGCCGTGTAAGGTGAAGATAATAAACGAAAATACTTTCAGGGTGATTCTAACCGAAGGCAAGAAACATCAAATCCGCCGAATGTGCTCCGCTCTTTTCCAAGAAATATCCGACCTTAAACGCGAAAGAATTATGAATATAAAATTAGGGAACCTAAAACCAAACGCTACAAGAGAAATAAAAGGCGAAGAACTGGCTATTTTTTTAAAGTCAGTGCTTTCTTAAGTTCATAAGCATCCCCATGCCCCAGCATCCCTAAATAAGATTGTCTCGTTTCTTCTTTTGGATTGTTTTTTAGTTTCTTCAACATCCTCCTCTTCGTACTCGTCCTCAAAACTCTGTGTTTTGGAAAAGATACCCATCCCAGAAAGTCCACTCCAGAAGCAATGGTTTTAATATAAACTTTATCTGGATGCATGTTTAATTTTAATTTGTTCTCTAGAAACTCTTTCATCTGTTCTAGGGTATTTTGTAAATATTCTTTATCTTGTGACAAAACCACAAAATCATCTGCATAACGTATATAATGTTTTACTTTCAATTTCCTTTTCACAAACTGATCAAATTCGTTCATGTAAATATTCACTAACAATTGTGAAGTTAAATTACCCAAAGGTAGCCCTTTACTTGTTTCAACCATGGTTGAAATTGGATTTTCTACTAGACAAGACTTATCCGTTCTAAAACTATCTATCACCTGCCCTAAGAGCCAGAGAATATCAGTGTCAAGGACGGTCCTTGACAGTATTTCTTTTAGAATTTTGTGGTCAATATTCGCAAAGAATTTTCGGATATCGCATTTTAATATCCAGCATGTCTTTGTATTGTTTTTTGAGACCTTCCTATGAAAATCCCGAAATCTGTCTATTGCTCTATGTGTTCCCTTCTCTAGTCTGCAGGAATATGAATCATGAATAAATTTGGAATCAAAATGTGGATATAGCACTCTGTATATAGCATGATGTAAAAGCCTATCTCGCACGGTTGCCTTACGGATATCTCGAGGTTTTGGATCGGATATTTTAAAAGCATAATACCCACCATGCACATATACTCTGTTTTTTAAATCTTGATGCAGAGAAATTATGTTAGTCATCAAGTTCCTTTGAAACTCTTGCACATCTTTACGAGATTTTTTACCAACAATAAATTCTTTCCATGCCATAAGCAGATTTTCTAAAGAAATGATATTATCGTATGTATGAATAAATTTAATTCTGGACATAATATCAATAATATTACCCCCCCCCCAACTTTTGCCAGTACTGTCAAAAGTTAAGAGCTGTTATTTAGTCTGGATTGGTTTTTACGAAACTCTCCCAAAACTGCATAAATATTCTCTAGGACAAAAGATTGATACTTTGTTTGTTGAAGTCATAGAAGTAATTTCTATCGCTACTTTTTTATCTCGGGAAGAAAAACATCCGTGGGTACGGCTAGCGATAAGAAAAGTTGATACAATAAAAATACTCTTGATGGTTTTATGGGAAACTAAATCAATTGATGACAAAAAATACATCGCGCTTTCGGAAAAAATGGATGAAATAGGAAAGATGCTGGGCGGTTGGAGCGGACAGCTCTTAAAGCAAAACTCTCCAGGCAAGAAGTCGGGAGAGAAATGAAAAGAGTTGCGGACGCCAGCGAACCACCAGTTGTCATTCCAGTCGTTGTCGTTGCGGTTGACGTTCACGTTGCGCTCGTCATTCCAGCGGTTGAACGTGGCATAGTTTGTATAGAATACCATCTGTTTCACTGCCAACTTGAGCATAAATTAATATCAAAAGTCGTGCTGTATTTTATTTCGCATAACAATGCGCTAATATTCTATACCAAGTATATTCATTTTTTTATGAAGTGCTACATACATCACTCTATTTGAAACCTTGATCGCAAATATTCTCAATGTATGGATACTGGTCTCGGTAGCGAGCAACCGTAATCACTCACATATTCACCTACTGCCATTTTTAGTATATCAAAATCAAAAAGGCCCTGCACGCGAATGCAGGGCCAAGGCCAAAGTGTCATAGAGAACACAGTGGCCAATGTCTAAGAACTTACTTGCGGACGCCAGCGAACCACCAGCTGTCATCCCAGTCGCGGTCGTAGCGGTAGACGTGCACGCGGCGCTCGTCGAGCCAGTGATCGAACGTGGCACAGCACGCCTTACCGTTCTGATCCCGCCACTGCGAACCGTTCGGGTGCTCGTCGGCGAACGAGGGGTCATCGGCATTGACCTGCGACTGTGCGTATGGGTCGGGCTTGAGGTTCCTCGACTCGTATTCGCGGTCGAGGTCGTCCACCGAGACGAAGCGACTGAGCTTGAAGAAGTGAACTTCCGCCTCGTCTCCTTCACCCTTGGGCATCGTCGCGACGACTTCCTTGTCGGTGTACTGCGTGCGACCCGTGGCGTCGAGGATCGCCTGCGGGGTACGCATGCGAAACACCTTTACGACACGGACGATGGTGTTGCTCTCGGCTTCGATGTGCTTACGCAACACGCCGAGCTGTTCACGGTGGAGAGCGGGGTTACCGAGCGCCCTCTGCGTTGGATCAGACGCGAACTCGTTTCGGTGCTTCTCGAGAAGAGTTCGGAAGTTGGCGACGGCCTTGTCGATCTGCCCGTCGGTCATGGTGGAGGTCGCGGATGGGGTCATGGTATTTTCCATGGCGTCATCCCTTTCTGCTTTTAGCGACTTCCTGTCGCCATAGCTCTAAAGAAACACCTGTATCAAACACCCGATGTTTGACAGTTTTATTTCCTTAAAGCTATGGCGAATTCGCAATTTAAAAGAACGTATAACCTATATATTATAGCACACTTTATACACAAAAGTCAACGCCTCCGTAATATCCCAATAGCTTGGAATCACTCTATATATTAAGCATCTAGATCAAGTACTTCATCAATCCTGATTTGACTGACAAACTCCGGCACGTGAGAGACAAGTATCATTGCGCCTTTATATTCGTCTAATGCTTTAGCGATTATTGGCAAATGGCGGAAATTTATATGGTTGGTCGGCTCATCTAAAATGAGAAGCCCGGGTTTTTGTAAAACAAGTCTGGCGAAAGCCACAAGCCCTTTTTGCCCTTCAGACAGATCCCCTATTTTCGTCCGAATAAATTCTCCGGTAATGAGGAACCCAGCGGCGATAGAACGCATATGTTCTTCATTCAACCTTTCTCCACCTTCCACCATCGCAGAAGCGAGAGATTGATAGACAGTATCCTCAAAGTTAAGCGTAGAGAAATCCTGCCTGTAATAACCAATACGTATTCCCTCTTTAACCTTTTCCCCGTCTGCTTTTCCACTAGCGAGCCTTTCTAACAAAGTAGTTTTTCCTATACCATTGGGTCCTTGTAAAAGTAAGTGGTTATTTTTGTTTAAAGAAATATGTGCTTTGTGTTTTACTATTTTTCCATTTTTCATTGTTGTGAAAGAAGAAATATTTAAAATTTCTCCTATCAAGTCTGGCTGAGCAGGGATGATAAATGGTCGGATAGATTTATCTTCTTTCCGCACATCCACAATCTCTTCTTCCAGTTCTTCCGCCTTCTCGCGCATTCTTTTTGCCACCAGTCTGAGTCTCCCGCCTTTATAGGCAAACACATTCGCTTGGTCCTTTTTCGCTTGAATTTCTTTCTGTAGTTGAGCATTCTTCATATTCTCTTTTTCCACTCGAGCGGTAATATCTTTCACCACGTTAAAATAGTTTCCCACATACTGCTCTATCTTTTTAGTATAAACATCCAAATACAGCACACCCTCCGTAAAAGCATTGAGGAATTCCGCATCGTGGGAAATTACAAGCACTGTCTTTTTATAAGTAATTAAAAATTTTGTTAAGTGTGCAATCCCTGCTTTATCTAGATTGTTTGTCGGCTCGTCCAACAAAAGCAAATCCGGATCCTGAATAATTGCTGAAGCAAGCAATAAGCGCGCTTGTTGCCCACCAGAAAAGGTCCTGACTATTCTATCGTGTGCTTTCGTATGCCCTTTCAAATTTACTACTTCTAACACGTCATCTATTCTGGGATCAATATCATACACTGTATGTTTAAAACATTTTGCAAAAAATTCTCTTACAGTTAAATCTAATTGATCACGTGGAATTACCTGTAACGACTGCGCGATACTTACTCCATTTACTATATTTATGGTTCCTGACTCTGGAACAGAGGCACCGGAAATCAAACCGAAAATAGTGCTCTTGCCGGCGCCATTTTGACCCATTAAAGTGAATTTAGTCCCCCTCCTTATAGTAAAACTAACCCCATCTAAAATGGGCATATTGATGCCCCATTCAAAAGAGACATTATCAAATCGGACTATAGTTTCTTGGGTTTTGGGGGTTTCCTTAGGTTCTTTTGACATCCATGTAGATTAGCTTATTTGGGCCAAAATAGCGAGTATTTCGCTTGACAAATGGGGTGTCTTTGTGATATACTTATTATACAAAGTACGTACGTAGGTTCATTTGAGCTTTAAGTTTGAGTGAACAAAAAATAGTCGATTTCGTAGAACACTTTTGTATTTAACAATTTAACTAAAAATATCAATGACTGGTACAATAAAAAGACTCACTGATAAAGGTTTCGGCTTTATAACCGGAGAAGGCCTTGCGAAAGATTTATTCTTTCACAGCAATTCTTTGGTTGGCGTAACCTTTGATGAGCTCAAAGAAGGTGATGCAGTTTCTTTCGAAACTGAGGAATCACCAAAAGGATTGAATGCTGTGAACGTACAACGCGCATAACATTCTCTCCATTAAAAAAGCCCCGTGTAAGGGGCTTTTTTAATTTGTCTTTTAATAACACCAATTCTGTTTTATGCAATAGTAATTATAAGTATCTGCGCAACCAAGATCCACTGCGCTGAAAGCTCCACCATCAGCATCACTTTGAAGAATATTGTGATTCTTTTCCAGTCGCGCCTTCAATAAATATCCCTGGTTGTTGGTACAATTATAAGAAAAATAATACGTCACACTATTGTCAGAAACATTGGGAGTTACGTCTTTAGGATCATTTGGCACATCTTTCATAACGGGCTCATATATCCCTGAGATGGTAAATCCACACCCCACTCCTGTCTCTAGACATGTTTGGAAATTCATCCAATGTCCATCCCAATATGAAGCACCCGCAGTAATCGGATAACGTCCATATGCGGAATAGAATAGTTCCAGAGCGGTACTTATATTTTTCATATCTGAAATTCTACGAGTATCCCGTGCGCTAATTCGTGCGCTATTTATACTGACGAGAACTACTGACGAAAGAACTCCAATTATAGCAACCACCACCAAAAGTTCTATGAGAGTGAACCCTTTGTTATTCTTGCGGGACAATATCATATTTTTATTATATAACACTACTCCCTAAAAAACACTGCATTATTTCCCTTGCGCCCAAGCTTTTAGATTTTCATAGCTATCACTTCCACAAATCCACTTTTCTGTTTTTGTATTATAGAAAAAAGGCACCCCTCCGCAAAAATCTTTATCCAAGGCAATCAAGCGCGCTTCATTTTCTTTATTGTGCCAGACCTCTACGGCTTCAATTTTTATCCCCTTTTCCTTTTCCAATCTTTCCACCAGCTCATGCATTGAAACACAGTGTGGACACTCAGTTCCATAAAATTCAAGTAAATGATTCATAATATTAAAAATAAAGATTGTGATTTAGAAAGCCTTGCGCAGACTGACGAGCCGAGCAGTTCGCTGGAATAACAATTCCAGATAGATTGCTTTATAAATTACAATCTTTATTTTGTTAATTTTGATAAACGAGACTTTTTGTTGGCAGCGTTGTTCTTTTTGATGACGCCTCTTTTAGCGGCTTTGTCTATCACCTGAAAGGCACCTGAGAGCATCTTTCGCGCCTCATCCTTGTCAGACTGTACGTTTGATTTCGCAATTTTTTCAATCTTTTTGATTATTTCTTTCATTGCCTTCTTGCGCTGGTCATTGAGAGCTTTCTTGCGAAGCGACCCGCGGATGGCTTTTTTGGCTGATTGTGTTATTGGCATATGTGTAATTTAACAGAAAAGCGGCAAAAACGCAACCCACCTGCCTCCTTTCAGAATATGATATAATCAGTCTATGATTGGAAGTATCAGGGGGAAAATAGGACTAAAAACAGAGAAATTCATACTGGTAGAGACTGGCGGGGTGGGATATAAAATAAGCATATCCCCGGACACCTTGTCTAAGACCTCAAAAATCGGAGACGAAATTTTTCTTTTCATCCATACTCACGTACGTGAAGACGCATTAGATTTATACGGATTTTTGAACCTTCGGGAATTGGAGTTTTTTGAAATGCTCATTAATGTTTCCGGCATCGGACCCAAAGGGGCGCTCACCATCTTGGGGATTGCTTCCATTGAAACATTGGAGCGAGCTATAGGCACCGGAGACACGAGCTACCTCACAAAAATATCCGGCATCGGTAAAAAAACAGCGGAAAAAATCGTAATTGAACTAAGAGATAAAATATCTGAAAAAATAAAAGATGAGAAGGGAGGAGCCTCAATGCAAGGAGAGCTTGATGTATTGGAAGCGTTAAAATCGCTCGGCTATTCCCAGAACGAGGCTCGGGAGGCGCTGAAAAAATGTTCTCCTGATTCAAACACTAATACAAAAATCCGCGAAGCATTAAAAATTCTAGGAGGTAAATAATATGCCAGAATTACCGGAAGTTGAAACTACCAAAAGAGGTCTAGAGAAGACCGTTCTGGGTTTGGCGATAAAAGATGTGTGGACTGATTTATCCACTAAAGATAAACGGAAAAGAGATACTGTCGCCAACCCAAGATATTTCAAGGTTTTTAAAAAAGAAATTTTGAATAAGAAGGTTATTTCAGTAGAAAGAAGAGCAAAGAATATTTTAATAAATTTATCCAGTGGAAAAACCGTGTTGGTTCATATGAAAATGACTGGGTACCTTTTTTATGGAAAAAATCCAAAAATTAAATTCGCGCACGTAATTTTTTCCCTTTCCAATAAATACTATTTGGTTTTCTCGGATATAAGAAAGTTTGGAAAAATAACTTTACTGGATACAAAAACAGCTCACGACACTAAACATTTAAACAATGTTGGTCCAGAACCATTAGAAAAGCAATTCACAATTACAAATTTAAAATTAGTAAAAGACCCAAGGGCAAGATTAAAACAGTTTTGATGGATCAAAGTGTTATTGCGGGCATTGGCAACATTTATTCCGACGAAATACTTTGGCGAACAGGAGTGCATCCTGAGCGAAAAGTTTCTAGCCTAAAAGGAACAGAAATTAAATTAATTTTTAAAGCGATAAAAGAAACATTAACAAAAGGTATAGATTTCGGCGGGGATTCTATGTCTGATTACCGAAATATTCATGGTTTACCTGGCAAATTTCAACTTCATCATGAAGTTTACAGGCGTACAGGAGAAAAATGTAACAAAAGAAGCTGCGCGGGAATTATAAAAAGAAAAATCGTGAATGGCCGTAGTGCGCACTTTTGCTCGGTACATCAGAAGTAGAAAAGTAAAATATAAAATTTATAAAGCCTTGCGCAGCCGGGTAGGCGAGCAGTTCGCTCCGCAAGCTTGCGGAGATAGATTGCTTTATAAATTTTGATATTCTACTTTTCTACAAATTTAAAATTCTAAACAATGCAATTCCTGTAGCCACAGAAACATTCAGGGATTCTTTCTTGCCGCGCATAGGAATTTCAGCAATAATATCGCACTTTTTTAAAATATTTTTCGGTATGCCTGTCACCTCAGTTCCAACAATAAACACATTTCCCCGCCCTGAGCGAAGTCGAAGGGTTTTGTAATCAACAGACTTTTTATCTTGTTCTATGCCGATAATTGAATATTTTTCTCTTTTTAATTTCGTAAGTAATTGTACAACATTTTTCTTCTGCTCCCATTTCACAAATTCTTCCGCACCTAAAGCAGACTTTGCCAAGTCTCCCCTCTTTCTCCCGAAACGGTCTAGTGGCGTGGGTGTGTACCCAGTCAAATAAATTTTATTTATCCCCGCCGCATCAGCAGTGCGAAACATCGCTCCGACATTTTCTACACTACGGATATCGTTTAGTATTAAAATATTTTGTTGTTTTCTTATATACGCCATGGCTGATATATGATTTATTTCAAAAAGTTTCTATTTCGCATGTTTTTATGATATGCGATGGCAAAACGGTGAGCTTCACTATTTGCGAGCAAAATTTCCTTTTTATATTTTAAACCAAATGCCTTATCGCCCATTATTGCTCGAGCTTTGTGGTGTTCGTCTTTCACCACTGAAACTATTGGAATATTAAGCTTTGAATTAGCTAAAATTTTCTTTACCACATTAATTTGAGCCACACTTCCATCCACCACTATCAAATCCGGGTAAGTCCATTCCGTATGAGCGAATCGCCTTTCTAAAACTTCTTTTAGTGCGCCCGTATCATTAGCATTATCTTGGGTTCTAATTTTGAATTTTTTATATTCGCTTTTCTCTACTTCCCCGTCTTCTACCACGACCATCACTCCAACCATATTTTTACCACCCATATGTGCAATGTCATAAGCCTCGATTCTACCCCCTCCGCTTTCAGCACCTCCCCCTACGTAGGGGGAGGCTGGGTGGGGGTAAATTGGTGAATTTCTTATTAGTGCTACATCATTGATGTGCTGCAAAGCAAAGATTTGTCTTTTTATTTCTCCCGCCTTTTCAAATTCGCGCCTCTTTGCGTATTCTTTCATTTCTTTTTTTAGATTTTTTAAAATTTGCTGTTTTTTACCAGAAAAAAATAAAATTATATTTCTGATATTCTGAATATACAACTTTCTATCATCTAAATCGGGCACCAAATTTATTTGCCTATAAAACTCTAAATAATTCTTACTTTTGTCATCTAAAAAAGGAAAAATCTTTCGCACTATCTTCAGCGCCTCGCGTAGCTGCATACCATTCGGATATGGACCAAATACTTTTTTGTATAACTTTGGCTCTAAATTCTTTCCGCGCACAAGAATCACTTTGGGTAGCCCATCCCCATTTACGCCATGGCGTAAATGGGGCTTAGTAATGCAAACATAGTTAAAACTTTTATCTGATTTTTCTTTGGTATTGTATTTCGGCTGATGTTTTTTAATAAGTTCCGCCTCTAGAATAAGCGCCTCCAATACACTATCGGTAGTTTGCCACTTTATTTTATCCGCCCTAGAAATCATATCCACAAGAATTGGTCCGCGTGTCTCAATCAAATCTTTCCCGAGATAACTTTTTACCCTATCTCGCAATGACGTAGCCTTGCCAATGTAAATTATTTCTCTATTTTTCAAGAAAAAATAAACACCAGACTTATCAGGTAACTTTAATTTTTTGAAGATTTTACTATCCATATATTTATTATTTTCTTAAAACTTTTTTTAAATATTTACCAGTATAACTCTTCGCATTATTGGCAACGTCCTCGGGTGTACCCTTAGCAACAATATTTCCCCCTTTTACTCCGCCCTCCGGCCCGATGTCTATAATGTAATCCGAGCTTTTTACGATATCAAGGTTGTGCTCAATCAAGACAACTGTATTGCCCTTGGAAACCAATTTATTCAGAACTTCCAGAAGTTTCTGCACATCGTCGTAGTGCAATCCGACGGTCGGTTCGTCCAAAAGATAAATCGTCTTCTCCAAATGTGGGCGGTACAACTCACTTGAGATTTTTACTCGCTGAGCTTCCCCGCCGGATAGAGTCGTGGCTGGCTGTCCGATTTCAAGATATCTGAGACCCACGTCTATAAGTGTCTCTAATCTGTCAGAGACTGCAGGAATATCTTTGAAGAATTCCAAGCCCTTTTCCACAGTCAGATGCAGCACCTCGTAAATATTTTTCTTTTTGTATTTTATCGTCAGAGTCTCTTTATCAAAACGCTTGCCTCCACACACATCGCAAGTCACGTAAACCGTGGGCAAGAAATGCATCTCTACCGCGATTTCTCCGTTACCCTCACAAGCTTCACAGCGTCCGCCTTTCACGTTGAAAGAGAAGCGGTTGGCCTTCCAGCCTCGCAGTCGCGCTTCTTCAGTGGAAGCAAAAAGATCTCGGATATGGGTAAAGGCTCCAGTATACGTAGCAATATTTGAACGTGGAGTTCGGCCTATCGGCGACTGATCAATCAATATTGCGCGAGAAAGATATTCCGTGCCGGAAAATGAAGAACAGTTAAACGTTTGTGCCGTACGATATTTCCGCTCATAGCGAGCCTGTAAATTTTTATAAAGAATTTCATACATAAAAGAACTCTTGCCCGAACCGGAAACTCCGGTGATGGATGTCATCACTCCGATAGGCACTTCCACATTCATATTATTTATATTAAAAATTTTCCCTCCCACAACCCGAAGCACACCTTTCGCTTGGCGTCGCTTTTCTGGAATTTCTATTTTTAACTCTCCCCTTAGATAACCAAGTGTCCTAGATTTTGTATTCTTTCCTGCCCCGTAGGAAGCTGTGTTTTTATCTTGCTTTCCTTCGGGATTCTTTTTTGCAGTTAATAAATCTTCAAGATAACCAGAGACAAGTACTTCTCCACCATGCACTCCCGCCTTGGGTCCGATATCTACGATATAATCCGAAGCATAAATAGTATCTTCGTCGTGCTCCACTATTAAAATCGTATTTCCTAAATCACGCAGATTTTGGAGGGTTTTTATTAATCTATCATTATCTCGTTGATGAAGCCCTATTGTTGGCTCATCAAGTACATACAGTGCCCCCACAAGCCTAGAACCGAGTTGTGAAGCCAGGCGAATGCGTTGTGCTTCTCCACCAGAGAGAGTATTTGCTTTACGAGAAAGCTGTAGATAATCTAAGCCCACATCCAGCATAAATTGCAGTCTGGCCTCTATCTCCCGCACCACTGGCACAGATATTTCTTTCTCTTGATCTGATAATTTTAAATTCTTAAAAAAGTCATGTGCATCTTTTATGGAAAGCGAAGAAATATCTAAAATGTTTAGACCCCCCTTCTTTTCCCCCCTTAGCAGGGGGGAATGAGAACGCAAAAAAACATTTAAGGCTTCGGGACGTAGACGAGCCCCATGACAAGCATCACAAGGCTCGTCTCCCATAAAATACTTTGAACCCAAGCCGTTACATTCCGGGCAAGCCCCATACGGAGAATTGAAAGAAAACAGTCTCGGCTCAACTTCTGGAAAAGAAAACCCATCATTCTTGCAAGCAAACTTGGCCGACATAATAAACTCCTCATCGCCTATTTTTATAGTCACCAAGCCATCAGATTCAATAAGCGCTCGCTCAATAGCTTCTGCGAGACGCATCCTACTTCCTTCCTTATTATCAATAAATTCATGCACCGCAAAGTTATCTACTAAAATATCTATATTGTGGGCTTTATTTTTAGAAAGAGTAATTTGCTCACGCAACTTTTTCATTACGCCATCCAAACGAATCTCGGCGAAACCTTTTCCGAGCAAATCATAAAGCAATTGATAATATTCCCCTTTTCTTCCTCGCACTATCGGCGAAAAAATACTAATCTCCGTTTCATCAAACTCTACCCCCATCACCTTGCGGATTTTTTCTCCTCCTTTCTGAGGAGGAGTGCCCGAAGGGCGAGGTGGTTTTTTAGAATTACCACCCCCAACCCCCTCCTTCCCCAAGGAGGGGAGCTTTTCTAAAACAAAATTTAAAATTTCTTCATTAGAAAGTTTTTTAATTTCTTCTCCACATAAAGGACAGTGTGGGTGCCCGATACGCGCGTACATTACACGTAAGTAATCATAAATCTCTGTGATGGTCGCCACGGTAGAACGTGGATTATTGGAACGAGATTTTTGATCAATAGAAATTGCCGGTGAAAGACCAGTGATTTCATCCACATCTGGTTTGGGCATTTGGTTTAAAAATTGCCGCGCATAAGATGAGAGAGACTCCACATATCGCCTTTGTCCTTCTGCAAAGATAGTATCAAAAGCTAGAGATGATTTTCCAGATCCAGAGACACCGGTAATAACCACCATTTTGTTTCGTGGCATTTCTACATCTATATTCTTTAAATTATGGGTCCTCGCCCCCTTAACTACTATTTTATCTATGTTTTTTTCTTGTTTTGTCATACCTGTCCCGTAGTAGCCTTGCTCTACTGGGATAACGCAATCACACCCCGCTTTGTTCGTAGGGGGTGTCTATCAGACTAATTTAGCACATTACTACTTGTTTTCCAATTTTAATTTAAGCACTCCAATTTCGTCCCTCAAGATTGCCGCGGTTTCAAAGTCCAGTTCTTTTACCGCCTTACCCATCTCACGTTCTTTAATCTTTATTATTTTTTCGTAAACTAAATTACTTCTCTCTTCATCAGACATGTGTAATTTTACTTCTGTCATTCCGTCTTTTTTTGTAACCTTGCTTCTGTCTATTTTTAATTCTTTTGCGTAAGCATGCTTGAAAACTTCTAGATCAAGAGCGAGCTCTGCATTTACCACCTTGCCATGTTCGCTTTCCATTTCTTCAGTAATGTCTTTTATATTTTTAATTATTGTTTTTGGAGTAATGCCATGCTTTTTATTATAAGCAAGCTGAATATCTCTACGACGTTTTGTCTCTCCTAGCGCACTTTTCATCGCGTCCGTAATAATGTCAGCATATAAAATAACTTTCCCTTCACTATTGCGGGCCGCACGCCCAATCGTCTGAATAAGAGATGTTTCTGAACGTAAAAATCCTGCCTTGTCTGCATCTAAAATACCAATCAGTGCAACCTCTGGCAAATCGAGCCCTTCGCGAAGTAAATTTACTCCCACTAAAATATCTATTTCTCCTTTTCGAAATTGGGTAAGTATTTTTATTCTTTCCATCGTCTTTATATCACTGTGTAAATATTCTGCTTTGATTTTTTTATCCTTCAGGTACACAGACAAATCTTCCGCCATTTTTTTTGTTAGTGTCGTTGCTAAAACACGAAAACCTTTCTTAATTGTTTTCTCTGCTTCGGAAATAAAATCAAAAATCTGTCCTTTGTAATTTCCTTTTTCACTTACCCCCCGCACGATAGTCTCTGGGTCTACGAGCCCTGTCGGACGAATAATCTGTTCCACAATCTGCGCGCTTTCCTTTCGCTCCACTTCGCTCGGAGTAGCACTCGTATAAACCACAGGGCCGATACGTTCTTGAAATTCTCCATATTTAAGAGGCCTATTATCTTTTGCTGATGGTAAACGAAAACCATATTCTACAAGGGTATTTTTACGAGAAGCGTCCCCGGCGTACATACCGTTTAATTGAGGCAGGGTAACGTGCGATTCATCAATGATGGTTAAAAATCCTGTTTTCGGGAAATACGAAAGCAACGTCTCCGGAGGCTCACCTTCTTTCTTCCCCGACAAATGTCTGGAGTAATTTTCAATACCGTTGCAATAGCCAACTTCTTTTATCATCGCCAGATCGTAGTTTGTTCTCCTTTTTATTCTTTCCGCTTCCAGAAGCTTTTTTTCTTTTTCAAATTTTTTTAACTGAGTACTTAATTCTTTTTTAATTTCTACCAACGCTTTCTTTTTCTTTGTGTCTTCGGTAATAAAATGTTTGGCCGGAAAAATAAAAATTTTCTCTTCCTGTTTTATTATTTGTGAAGAAATCGGATCTATTTTTGTTATTTTTTCTATTTTAGGACCCTTAAACTCTACCTGATACATTATGCTTTCTGAGACAGGCATAAATTCTACTTGTGCACCGATAGAACGAAAAGTCCCTGGTATTAAATCTGCATTAGTACGCTCAAAATGAATTTCAATTAACTTTTTCATTAGAGTTAATCTGTCTAATTTCATTCCAATTTCTAGTTTTAAATTTACTTTTTCATATTCCTCTGGACTACCCAAACCATAAATACAAGATACCGAAGCGACAATAATAACATCAGGCCTTGTGAGTAGGGCTTGCGTACTGGCATGGCGAAGCATATCTATCTCTTTATTTATAGAAGCATCTTTTTCAATATAAGTATCTGAGGCGGGCATATAAGCTTCCGGTTGATAGTAGTCATAATAGGAAACAAAATAATGTACTGCAGACTCTGGAAAAAATAATCTGAACTCTTGGGCAAGCTGGGCAGCGAGAGTTTTATTGTGCGCTATTACCAATGTCGGTTTGTTATATCCCGCTATGACATTCGCCATAGTGAAAGTTTTCCCCGTGCCAGTCGCGCCAAGAAGAGTTTGTTTCTTCATTCCATCCTGCAACCCTTTCAAAAGAGCAGAAATAGCCGCCGGTTGGTCGCCCGCTGGGAGAAAGGGATTATATAATTTAAAAATTGGTTTACTCTGCGCCATTTATATAGCTTAACTCAAAAACGTCATCATAGGCGTTGACCACGATATAGAAAGCGGTGGCAGAGCTTATGGTCGTAAAGATAAATAAATATAAAAGAGAGTTATTTAGTTGTTTTATTACGGACATTGAAGCATTATACCATAAACAATTTTTCTGCTATACTAATAAAGCTATGGAAAATTTCAAATTTATATTAATTTCAATAATTATTATTGCAGGGATGAGTCTTTTGGGCTATTGGGCAGTACGTACGCTCGAGCCGGGAGATGCGTTTGTTAGTAAGCAAAAACAGATAGCGTTGGAAGAGAAAAATAAAGAATTGGAGAAAGAAGTAAGAACATTAAAAAACCAATTGGCAGCCCTACAGCCCAAAGAAGAAGAAAAACCCGTAGTAACTCCTACCACTCCTTCCACTCCGACGAAGCCCACAACCGTGACCTATAAACATCAAAGTTTAATAAGTGATTTGCAAAAGATCGTAACTGATAAAGTTTTTATGAAAGAGGGCTCGCAAGGCACTAGAGTGGGAACCGTGCAAACCTTTTTAAATATTTATAATAAAACTTCCAAAAAAGTAGACAACGATTTCGGAGCCGGCACCAAGACGGACCTCATAATCTTCCAAAAAGCGGAAAAGATAACCGCAGACGGAGAAGCCGGACCAACCACCTTCCAAAAGATGATAGATTGGCTCAAGAAACAATAAAAAAATATCCTTGATTTTTGAGGCTATTTCATATAGATTTATATAGTTCGTTCTTTGTAATCGACACTATGCGCCCGTAGCTCAGCTGGTAGAGCAGATCCCTTTTAAGGATAAGGTCCTCGGTTCGATCCCGAGCGGGCGCACATATGAACAAGCAAAAAAGTTTGGTAAATATTATTTTAATTGTAGTCGCTATTGCAATTGTGACTGTTGGTGGATATTTTGCTTTATCTAAAAAATCAACAACGATTGTCCCGGCTCAAACAAGTAGTCCTGTATCACTCCCGACAACAAGCGCAGAACAAATCAAGGAGTTTGAAGAGGCAGTAAATAATTCAGATTTTAATAATGCCAGTAAATATTTCGCAGATAACGTATATGTAGTACTTGAAGGATCTTCCTGTTGTGGTGAGGTTTCTGCAAGTCGCGCCAAGCAAGAATTAGAAAGAATCAGTGGACTCACTTTCACCTTCAACCTAAATGACCCTGTGGTAAAAGAATATATGGATTATATGGCTACGGAATATCCAAATCGACGATTTATAAAAAATATTCCCAATAAACTATATTTTGATGAATTAGTAATTGGTGTTGAGTCTGATATTTCACAGCTAAACAAAGCATCTATCGGATATAAAATATCTAACAACAAAATTACTAATTTGTTCGTAAATATTGGAAGAGACAGGTAAAGCTGTTTCAGCTAGAAAGCTTCAAGTAAAAATTGTTCGAAGGCGGATTCGGCATCCAGACCTTTTTTGCGGGCTTCCGGCAGAAGGTAAGAAATTTTAGAAACGTAATTTTTCAATTGTTCCTCGGAAAACTTGCTGAAATTTTTTTTCAACAACATATCCTTGATTTTCCAAAAAAGCACCCCAATGAGCTCCTCCATCACCACTCCCACATCCACAGCTTGGCGAAAATAAACCCAAGTATTTAACTTGTCTTTATTAGCAAAAGCGTTCGCTACCAAGAAATTATCAAACTTCTCTTTTTTTTCTTTGGGTAGTTCAAAGACATTGAGCTCCGCTCTAGCTTTCCTGAAAGTATCCAATATCGGCTTATTTAATCTTCCTTCCCAAAATACGAAGGTATTGCCAGACTTCCCCATCAGTTCCAACTTTTCTAAAATAAATTCTCGTGTCTCTTCGTATTCAAGAATGCCGGAAAAGACAACCGCGGACTTCGTGGAAAAGAGGCTGGAGCCGGAATAAAAACTTTCAATCTGAACCTGGTCAAAGTCGTTTCTGTTCACCCTAAAAACTTCCACATCTTTCGGTAGAGATTTTATAAACTTTTCATAGTTTATTATTTTGTTTTTTGCGTCATCGCCCGAAAAAAGATATAGCATAGTTTAAAATTTAACTGATTTTTCATATTCCAGATATGGTTCGCCGTATTTTTCCGCCAATACTTTTTCTTGTTTTTTTATAAAAACAAATTTAGAGACAACAAGAGAAATAAAAGAAGACAAAACTACAAAAAAAGCGTTGATGATGATTCCAAACCCGAGCGTCAAGAAAAAAAGACCGAAGTTGGTGGGCATCCTGGTAAAGTGATAAGGCCCGTGACGAAAAGTGTCCTTTGTTATATTTTCTTTGTTAAGGTTGCGTGAGGTGTATTGCGCCCAGATAACCAGGAACGTCCCGAAAACCAAAGAGGCGACACCGGTTTGCACGACAAAAGAATTATTAAAAATTCCAAAATTAAAAATAAAATCCAAACAAACGCCAATCAAGAAAAAAAACAAATAAGCGACATAGGAATGCGCCAGAATTTTGTGCACGCTTTGCTTGGGGGAACTTCCTTTATTAAAATCTTCCATTCCCTTATTATACCACTAATTTGCTATTTTACTTCCCCTAAATTGTCTCCAAATCCAGAGTGTACGAGGAGCGGAACGTCCGTCTTATAGCGCAAATATGATCGCAAAAGCACCCCCTCCATAGCCTCTTTTATTATTTTGTCGGCTTCCGGTAACACTTTTTCTTCTACCTCATAAACCAACTCGTCGTGAATTTGAAGCACTAAATGAACCTTGCCCAGTAAGTCCGCTTTCCCCAAATCTTCCTCCGCGTATCTGATGGCAAGTTTTATTATGTCAGCAGCGGTTCCTTGGATGGGGGCATTGGTAGCGGTGCGTTCGGCCATATTTTTTAAAAAAGGAATTCTGGAATTTATGTTCGGGAAATATCGTCTGCGTCCAAACAAGGTCTCCGTATAAGAATGTTCCCCAGTGAAAACTTTCACCCCCTCCAGATAATCTCGCACACCGGAAAATTGAGTAAAGTAATTATCATAAAATTTCTGCGCTTCCTCGCGAGTGCCTCCGAGATTTTTCCGTAGAGCGGAAACCCCCATACCATAAATAATTCCGAAGTTTATCACTTTCGCCTTGCGACGCATTTCACTATCCACCTTCTCTATCGGAACTCCGAAAACAAACGAGGCCACCCCAGCGTGAATATCCTTCCTCTCCCGGAAAACTTGAGTCATTTTTTTATCCAAAGAAAGCATCGCCGCCACCCGCAGTTCAATTTGGCTGTAATCAAAAGCGGTGAGCTTGTGTCCCTTTTGCGCGACAAAGCCGTCGCGAATTTTCTTACCCAATTCCGTTTTTATCGGCAAATTCTGCAAGTTTGGGTCTTGGGAAGAGAACCTTCCAGTAGTGGAACCGTTTTGGATAAACTTGGCATGTAAACGACCATCTTCTCCCGCCATTTTAGGGATAACATCAATGTACGTTGATAGCAGTTTCTGTAGTTCCCGATAAGCCATTATTTCTTTTATTATTTCATTCTCTTCTTCCAGTTCTTCTAAAACGGAAATCTTGGTGGAAAAACCTCCACTGGCATTTTTCTTCGTTTTATTTTTCCCGGGCAGTTTCATTCCCAATTTACCGAAAAGTATTTCGCCTAATTGCTTGGGGGAATTGATATTGAATTCGGTGCCGGCCTGGCTGTATATCTTTTTTGTTAAAATATCCAACTCTTTATGATATTCTTCCGATAATTTTTCAAAATATTTTTTATCTATCAAGATGCCGTGATTTTCCATTTCTTTTACAACAGGTATTATCGGTTTTTCTATCTCCTCATATACTTTTTCAAGACTTGCCCCGCCCTGGCGTGGGTTTTTCTCTTTCAGTTTGGCAAAAATAAAATTGTAGGCCGTTTCAAAGGACTCAGTGTGGGCAAAAAGCAAAATGTCTTCCAGTTTCGGATTGGACATCTCGGAATTTATAATCCATAGAGCAATGCTCACTTCTTGGAGCCTCTCGGGAGAAATTTGCAAAGGAGGATTTTGCTGACCGTCGTAGGGCGAAAAATCCTCCTTTGCAAATTTCTCTGTGTGGTTCTCAAAAAATCCCCGCAACCGCCCGAGCAAGCTCCTGAATTCAAATGTTGCGAAAACTTCTTCAATTTTCTTCAAATCCGCATTTTCCCAAAAAGTTTTTAACGGCAAGAAAAAGTTTATCGGCGCATCCGTGCGGATAGTTGCCAACGTCTTTGAAAACAGGGCTTCTTCTTCGTTGTTCTTAAGCAACTCAATCATTCTCGGAGAAATCCCTGCTTCGGTAAAAGCTTTTTCGTCTTTTTTAATTTTTTTGTATATTTCTTCTATGGTCCCAAAGTTTACAATCAAGGTTTCTGCTGTTTTTTCACCTATGCCCTTGATGCCGATAATGTTGTCCGAGGGGTCTCCACGTAATCCTTTATAGTCCGGCAAAAGCTTGGGTTTAAAATGAAAACGTTCCACCACCGCATCCTCGTCATATAGAATAGTATCGTTAATTCCTTTTTTTAAGGTATAAACTTGGACCTTTTTATCATCCACCAACTGCATCGTATCCATATCTCCGGAAGCAATGATGATTTGTAAATTTTTCTCTTTCTTATATTTCTCCACTATCGTTCCCAAGACATCATCCGCTTCAAAGCCCGGCGCATCGTAAATGGGAATATCAAAAGCTTCAAAAATTTGCCGAGAATTCTGCAGTTGTATGATTAGAGCTTCGTCAGCTTTCACCCGGCCGGCCTTATAACCATCATAAGCTTCGTGTCTGAAGGTCTTTTGCGGTAAATCATAACAAGCAACGATGTAGTCCGGTTTTAACTCGGTTATTATTTTCATCAACATACTGGAAAGCCCGTAGAGCGCCCCGGTGGGCTCTCCTTTCCCGGACAAAAATTCAGGCAAGGCGTGATAGGCGCGATGAATTATGGCGTGAGCATCCAGCAATACCAATTTTTTATTTTTCTGTTCTTCCTTTTTAGGCATCGGCTTAATTATACCACCTTAGACGAAACCAATCTTGCGGCTTTTTATTTGAGTTTAAAGTGTTTATGCTCGTTTTTATCAGTCAAAATATGAACGGTTTTAGAAGGGCGAGGGATGGCTCCAGCGACATTTTCCGGCCATTCAATAAAAACGAGATGCTTTTCGTCATTGATTATATCTTCCCATCCCAGGTGCAGTAATTCTTTTTCGTTTTTGAGACGGTAAGCATCCAGATGAAATAGAAATTTATGTTTTTTATTTTTAAGAGAGTACTTTTTTATTATCACAAAGGTCGGACTATTTACTTTATTTTTTACACCGAGATGTTGGGCTATAGCCTGGACGAAAGTCGTCTTGCCCGCGCCCAAATCCCCCGAGAGACCAACCACCAACGCCCCCTTCTGCTTCTTTTTTTCTCCGAGTATTTTATCCAGAAACATTTTTGCTATTTCTTTGGTTTCTTTGACGTTTTTTGAAATTTTTGTAGCATTTTTAAGCATATAGGTTATACTTTACCATAAATGGCCTCATTTGATGAAGAAAAACAAAATAAGCAACTGGATGAATTGCATAAACAGGAAGAAGAGCAGTTGGTGGCTACTTTGGCGGAATCTAAGTACGGCATTCCTTATATTAATTTATATCGTCTGGGTGTGGACAACGAAGCCTTGCGAGCAATCTCCGAACAGGATGCCAGAGAAATGAATGTGGCGCCTTTCAAGCTTTTCGGGAAAAATATTTTTATAGCGGTGCGCGCCCCCACGGACAGCCTTTTCGCCAGATTAAAAGAAGATATGGAAAGGAAAGCCCTTACCCCTGTTTTCTATATGGCTTCCTCCGCCAGTCTGAATAAAGTTTGGGACAGATACAAGGAAATCTCTATGGCGGAAAGCTCCCGAATCGGGGGTTTGGACATATCCGGCGAAGTTCTCCGAGATACAGCTAAACAAATAGAAAAAATGGAAGACATAGAAAAGTTGGTGAAAGAAGCCTTGGAGGGAAACAAAATCCATAAAATTTCCCGCCTACTTGAAATCATTTTAGCCGGCGCCATTTCCATCAAGGCTTCCGATATTCACATAGAACCGGAAAAGGACAGAGGCAGACTACGGTTGCGTTTGGATGGTGTATTGCAAGATGTGAACTTTTTTGGGACGGATGTGTATAAGTTGCTCAACTCGCGTATCAAACTTCTGTCGGGGATGAAATTAACCTCCACAGTAGCGCAAGATGGACGCTTCAACATTATAGAAGGAGATGAGGAAATCAGTATTCGTTGTTCTCTTATTCCTGGATCCTACGGCGAATCAATTGTGATGCGTATCTTGGACCCGAAATCCCTGCAAGTAGAAATGGAAGAACTTGGAATTGAAAACCGCCTCTTTGAAATTATAAAGGAAGAAATAATAAAACCAAACGGCCTAATCTTGGTTACAGGACCTACCGGCTCCGGGAAAACCACCACTCTCTACTCCTTCTTGAGAAGAATCTATTCACCGGAAATAAAAATAATAACCATTGAAGACCCGGTGGAATATCACCTGACGGGTATAACTCAAACTCAGGTAAATATGGAAAGAGGTTATACTTTCCCTGAAGGACTGCGTTCCGCGCTTCGTCAAGACCCGGATGTGATAATGGTCGGAGAAATCCGCGATGGAGACACGGCTTCTATCGCCGTGCAATCAGCCTTGACCGGACATATGGTCTTCTCTACCCTACACACCAACAATGCAGCGGGAGTTATCCCCCGCTTGATTGACCTTGGAGTCAATCCAAAAATTCTGGTATCTGCTCTGTCTATTTCCCTGGCTCAACGTCTGGTGCGCAAACTTTGCGCTTCTTGTAAAAAAGAAAGAGAGCTCTCTCCCGAAGAAATAAAAACAATGAAATTGATTATTGACGGAATGACGGCGGAAGGAAAACAAATTTCAAATTATAATTTGAACCCTGATGGACCTTTTAAAACTTTTGAAGCTGTTGGCTGTGATAAATGCAACAAGACCGGCTTTAAGGGACGCATAGGATTATTTGAAGCGATAAAGACAGACGAAGAAATAGAAAAAATAATCCCGGAAAATCCGAGCGAACGTGAAATCAAAAAAGTGGCGCGAACTCAAGGTGTCCTCTCTATGAGACAGGACGGATTGATAAAAATATTAAATGGAGTTACCTCCTTCGCAGAAGTGCAAAGTGTCGTGGACTTGAGCGAAGAATAAGTTTACTAACTTATTATTTTCCACCTAATTCCCCCTGCGAAGGGGGAACACCTCGATTTTTATCGAGGCAAGGGGGTAATGAGGAATAAGAAACACTAAATTCTTTCACCTTTCCGTCTCTGTGGTTACATAGAGCCACCTTTCCTTCACAGGAAAGGCAAATACTCCTTAAACATATGACTAGTGGTTTTTCCTCCCCTGCGAAGGGGAGGTGTTTTTTGTAATCAAAAAACGGAGGGGTGATGTATAATTATTCTAATGTACGAAGTATTTAATAAATCTAAATTTCTATCTCGCAGAAAAGAATTGAGAAAATCTTTAACTCCACAAGAACTTAAACTTTGGCATTATTTAAGAAATAAAAAATTAGGCGTAAAATTTAGGAGACAACACGGGATAGGCCCGTACGTTGTTGATTTTTATTGTAAGGAAAAAAATTTAATAATTGAATTAGATGGTTCACGACATTTAAACGAAAAAGAATACGACAAAGAAAGAGACAGCTATATAGAAACCTTGGAAATAAAGGTATTGAGACTTTGGAATAGTGAAATAGATAAAAATATTGAAAAAGCGTTAGTAAAAATTAAGGAGCATCTGCTCCCCTGCGAAGGGGAGCTGGCATAGAAATGCCTGAGGGGTGAAGTATTATGGTAAAGGGTGAAAATAAAAATAGAAAATAAAAAAAGCATTAATCTCTAAACAATCCTTTCGGGGCTGAGCCCCCAAAGTAACAAAGTATTATAGGATGGTACCAGTGAACTAATTAAAGTACCAGAACGTCCTATGCAAATTCGTATAACCTGTGGCTGATTGCTTAGAGATTAATGCCTTCTCTCTTCTTGAATTATACTATATGTAAAAGTGCGCCAGTGCTATAATGTTGATAGGTATGTGTATACCCTGTTGATAAATGCACCGTAAATACAGTATAGCATAATATAAATACAATGTCAAGCGAACAAAACGAAAAAATAGAAGAATCTGTTTTAGACCAAACCCTGCGCCCTAGTAGTTGGGAAGAGTATATTGGCCAAAAACACATAAAAGACAATGTGAAAATCTTGTTAAGAGCAGCCGAAGAACGCGGACATATCCCTGAACACATTTTATTTTACGGCCCTCCGGGATTGGGGAAAACAACCCTCGCGCACTTGATTGCGAAAGAAACCGGCAGACAGATGAAGGTAACTTCCGGTCCGGCGATAGAGAAAGTCGGCGACTTGGCTTCTATCCTTACTAATCTGGCGCCCGGCGATATCCTTTTTATAGACGAAATTCACAGACTCAATAAGATGGTTGAAGAAATACTTTATCCTGCTATGGAGTCTGGGGTATTGGATATCATCATCGGCAAAGGACCTTCGGCGCGCACTATCCAGCTTGATTTGCCACCCTTTACTTTGATTGCAGCAACCACTCGTGTAGCCCTCGTCTCTTCCCCACTTCGTTCCCGTTTCTCTGGTGGAGTCTTCCGCTTAGAATTCTACTCCAACGAAGAAATCGCAAAAATAATTGAACGCTCCAGTAAACTTTTAAAAACAAAATTGGAAGTGGGTGCATTGAAAGAAATCGCCAAGAGAAGCCGGTTCACCCCGCGTACCGCAAACTACTTTTTGAAACGCTGTAGAGATTTCGCCCAAGTACACAAGAAGGATTTGAACCAAAAGACAGTTCGAGAAGCGCTCAATATGCTCGCAATAGATGACATCGGACTAAACCCTTCCGACAGGAAATTCTTGGAAATATTGATAGATAAATTCAACGGCGGACCAGTGGGATTGAAGACGATAGCGGCGGCCATGTCGGAAGAAGAAGCCACGGTGGAAGAAGTGGTGGAACCATATTTGATACAGCTCGGACTACTTGAACGCTCCCCTCGCGGACGTGTAGCTACACCCAAAGCATATGAGCATATGGGATTTGATTTAAAGGAAGATACACAGAAAAAATTAAAAATATAATACCCCCTCCTTTCTCCTCCCCCTACGTAGGGGGAGGCTGGGTAGGGGTAAAGAATTATTTATGTCGGGACATAATAAATGGGCGCAGATAAAACACAAGAAAGCTATCACCGATGCCAAGAAAAGCAAAATATTTTCTAAACTTGTGCGTTTCATTTCTGTGGAAGCGAAACTATCGGGGGGCAAAGAGTCCCCTGGACTTCGTTCTGCAATTGAAAAAGCCAAAAAAGTAAATATGTCTAGTGATGTGATAGAACGGGCGGTCAAAAAAGCGAGTGAACCCTCTGCCCATATGGATGCCATAACTTATGAGACACACGGCCCGGGAGGAGCGGGAATAATTATTGAAACACTTACAGACAGTAAAAATAGAACAGCTCAAGACATAAAACACATACTTACAAAAAATGGTTTTGCTTTGGGAGGCATCGGCTCTGTCGCTTGGGCGTTTAAAAAAGAAAAAAGTCCGGAAGGACTTGTGTGGATACCGACTAACACTATTTCTCTTTCTGATACAGACTTGGAACTTTTAGATAAACTTGTGGAAGACTTGGAAGAAAATGATGATGTGCAGGAGGTTTATACTAATGCGGAATAAATAGAAAAAGCCGTCGTTGCTCTTTCGGAGTTTCGATCGGCTTTGATGTTTTGCCGATCGTTTTTGTGATCGGTTTGTAGTCTGGCGACTACGTGGGTGGCCGGGGGTCCCTTGGACCCCCGGCCGAACCCTTGCCTTACGCTGGCCTTCTTCGCTGGCTAGCGGTTGGCCGCCGTGCCGGCGACGTCGTTCTTCGTGTTTGCCATCGCATCGTTGCTCGTCGTGAAGTATTGTCGTCTCATTGGGACCTCCCTACCTGTTCGCTTGTTGTTGATGGCCGAGGGACCATCGCCTTTGACCAAAATGGTCGGAACTCTTGTCTATCCAGCAACATACCACACCATATTAAAAAAGTAAATGGAATTATGCACAGGGTATAAATTTAACACAACCCCCTAAATCCCCCTTATCAGGGGGACCTAATACTCACACGTATTTCGCCTCCCCTTATCAGGGGAGGCTGGGAGGGGTTGAATTATGTTAAACTTTACTTATGAATAGAATTTTAGGAATAGACCCAGGATATGAAAGGTTGGGGGTGGCTGTCTTGGACCCCGTCGCTCGCGAGCGACGGGGTGGAAAAGAACATGTTGTAATTTTTTCGGAATGTTTTAAAACTTCCGCAAAATTAGAATTTTCGGAACGTTTAAATTTAATAGGAGAGGAAGTCAGAACAATAATAAAAAAATTCAAGCCTGAAGTTCTCTCTATTGAAACTTTATTTCTAACCACGAACCATAAAACAGTGATGCGGGTAGCTGAAGCGCGTGGAGTGGTGATATATGAAGCCTCTCGCGCCGGACTTAAAATATTTGAAGCCTCTCCACCCCAAATAAAAATAGCTACCACAGGATACGGCAAATCGGACAAGGCGCAAATAATTAAAATGGTGAAAATGCTAGTGAAAATGGACAATTCTAAAACCTCTGATGACGAACTGGACGCTATCGCTATAGCCCTCACCGCTTTTGCACACTTAAAGTGTTGACAAGCTTTTTGTATTTTGATACAAAGGAGGCATTAATAGAGTATTTAGTAAAATATATCTTATATGCACGACGAAGATGAGGAAGTAGAAGAAGAGGGTTTCAAAATAGGAGACGAGGAAGAACTTGATTTACCTCCTGAAGGATTGGATGATTTTGGATTGGGGGAAGAAGACCCAGATAAAGACAGATAAAAACTAAAATCCCGCTGTAAGCGGGATTTTAGTTTTGTATTATTCTTTTATAATTTTTACAAATCTTTTCTTTCCGATTTTAAGCGTTAAATTTTCTGAAACTTTTAAATTTACATCTGTAATATTACTATTGTTTCCTAAATCGTGAACAGCATTTTCTAATACGAGTCTGCGCCATTCCCCTTTTGAAGACAACACTTTGTTCTTTACTAAAACTTCACTCAACAATTCTCCCGTGCTAGCTTTTATCTCTTCCATCTCTTCTGGAATTTCTTTTTTCTGAAAAGTTTTCACAAAATTCTCTTCTGCTTCTTTTGCTTTTTCTGGGGAATGGTAAAAAGAAATAATAGTTTTTGCTAATATTTTTTTGAATTCCATTGGATTTTGTCCATCTTTTAATGAATTTTCTATTTCATTTATTTTGTCTGTAGTTAAGTTTGTTGTAAGTAAAAAATATTTTGTAATGAGTTCGTCTTTTAAAGACATTACCTTGCCAAACATTTCATCGGGTGTATCAATAACAGAAATTATATTTCCCCAAGATGAGGACATTTTTCTTCCATCTGTACCCTCGAGCATAGACAAAACCATAATGTCTTGCTCTTTTTGACCATACCTTCTTTGTACAGTCCTGCCTGCTTTTAAATTAAAAAGTTGGTCAAACCCTCCAATTTCAACATCTGAATTTACAACAACACTATCATAACCCTGCAACGCAGGATACATAAACTCAACCATAAAAACATCCTCACCGGCATCTAGTCTTAGTTTAAAATTTCTTCTTTTTGTCATCTGTTGTACAGTAAAACACTCCAATAGTTGACCTACTTGCGGTATGCTCATTCCTTTCAACCATTCAGAATTATATCTGACTTCTACATTTTTTATATCCAAAATAAGGGAAACTTGCTCTAGATATTTTTTAAGATTATCTCCAATCTGTTCATCAGTTAACATTGGTCTTTTTTCTAATTTATCTGAAGGATCTCCAATTTTTGCAGTAAAATCACCAATAATTAAAACGATGTGGTGCCCCAAATCTTGAAAAGCTTTTAGTTTAAGAAGCGTAACTGCGCGACCAAGATGTATATACGGGCTCGTTGGATCTATACCAAGCTTAATTCGTAGTTGTTTTCCAGAAGAAAGTTGCTCTTTGAGGTGCTCTTTTACAAATACATCCTCCACCCCCCGATTTAAAACTTCATCTATTTTTTTCTCGTCAGTTATCACTTTCATAACTCGAATAATACCACATTTTCTGCTATAATTCTATTAGTGCTTAAAATATTTCAAAATAAAAAATTGTTAAAAAATCTGGCCTTATTATTGGTTAGTCTTTTTGTTTTAGCTTCCGGAATGGTAGTTGTTTTACTCTTTTCTTTAAAGATTCCAGATTTTCATTCTATAGAAGAGAGGAGGGTAGAAAACTCTACGCAAATCTTTGACCGTACAGGAGAAGTGCTGCTTTTTGATATACACCAGGATGTAAAAAGGACAGCCATCTCTTTTGAAAAGATGGGTATGAATATCAAGAACGCCACCGTGGCGATTGAGGACTCGGAATTTTATAACCACAGCGGAATACGCATAACCTCTATCATCCGCGCAGTCCTTTCAAATTTGTTTGGTGTCGGTATAGGTGGAGGCGGGTCAACCATCACCCAACAATTGGTGAAAAACACCTTACTAACCCAGAGCAGTGGCATGGGTAGATATGTCAGGAAAATAAAAGAATGGTTCTTGGCGGTCAAAATAGACAGCTCTATCCCGAAAGAAAAAATCCTGGAAGCTTATTTGAATGAAATTCCTTATGGAGGAACTATTTATGGAATCCAGGCTGCGAGCAAAACTTATTTCAATAAAAATGCAGAAGACCTAACCTTGGCAGAGGCGGCATACTTAGCAGCTATCCCCCAATCCCCGACTGTTCTTTCTCCTTATGGAAAAAATAAAGAAAAACTAGAAGCTAGAAAAAATTTAGTACTTTCTAGACTGTTAGAAATTAAATTTATTTCCGAAGAAGAATACAACAAAGCTAAAAGTGAGGTCGTGGCCTTCATTCCGCAAGCGACGATGGGCATCCGAGCAGCACACTTTGTTTTTTATATCAAAGACTATATAGAACAAAAATACGGACAGCTGTCCACAGGGGGCGGACTCAAAGTAACTACGACCATTGATGCGGAACTGCAAGCCAAGGCGGAAGAGTTTGTGAAAGAAGGAGCGCTCAAAAATAAAAAGGATTGGAACGGTGAAAACGCCGGCTTGGTGGCGATAGACCCGAAAACGGGACAAATTTTAACTATGGTAGGGTCAAGAGATTATTTTGATAAAGAAATTGATGGTAACTTCAACATAACCACAGCCAACAGACAGCCAGGGTCCTCTTTTAAGCCTTTTATTTACGCTACAGCCTTCAATAAGGGCTTTACCCCGGACACTGTACTGTTTGACTTACCCACGGAATTTCAGACAACCTGTGACGCCTCAGGCAGAGCCTTGCCTGGGCGCAGTCAGAGTAATTGTTATATGCCGGACAACTACGATGGAAAGTTTCGCGGACCGATGAGCTTGCGAGATGCCTTGGCGCAATCAATCAACATTCCGGCGGTAAAGCTTCTTTACTTATCCGGACTTTCTGATTCGTTAAGAACCGCCGAGAGTATGGGAATTAGTACCCTGGGAGATGTAGGCCAATATGGGCTCACTCTAGTCATCGGAGGCGGTGAAGTTTCACTTCTTGATATGACTTCCGCTTATGGAGTTTTTGCTAATAACGGAATCAAAAATCAACACACCGGAATCTTAAAAATAGAAGATTTAAATGGAAACATCCTAGAAGAATTCAACCCAAGCGCGCAAGAAGTTCTGCCAAAAAATGTTGCCCTAACTATTTCAGATATTTTATCCGATGAAAAGGCCCGCATCCCCACCTTCGGAGCTCATTCTCCTTTATACATACCGAACAGAAGTATAGCGGTAAAAACAGGAACGACAAACAACAACAAAGATGCCTGGATTATCGGATATTCCCCGTCAATATCAGTAGGGGTCTGGGCCGGCAACAACGACAACACTCCAATGAAAAAGGGAGGCGCCGCTATGGCGGGACCTATCTGGAATAAGTTTATGAATGAGGCGTTAAAAACATTGCCGAACGAAAGCTTTGAAAAGCCAAACCTGGAGATTGACCCGACCCAAGTGAAACCAGTCTTGCGCGGGTCTTGGATGGGTAACGAAAACTTCTTTATTGATAAAGTTTCCGGGAAACTGGCTACAGAATATACGCCAAAAGAAACTTTGCTGGAAAAAGTCGTTACCAACGTACACTCAATCCTATACTGGGTGGATAGAGATGACATCGTGGGTGCACCCCCGCTCGGTAAAGATAATCCAGTGCAGTTCAACCACTGGGAAACGCCCGTGCAGAATTGGTGGGCGCAAAACAAGAGCAAATATCCAATAACAACCTGGAGTGAAAAACCGCGGCTGTCGGACGACATACACACGGAATTATCTGTCCCTTCGGTTTTCATCACTGAACCAAATGAAACAAAAATTTATTCTCCTGACCAAAAAATAAACCTAAAACTTTCCAGTTCGGGACTGTTTCCTTTACAGAAAATAGAAGTTTTCATAAACGACATATATTTTGAAACCCTAGAACCTCCTTTCAACTTCTCTTTCTTGCCCAAGGAAGTGGAAAATCTGGAGAATAGAAACGAGCTAAAGGTAATTTCTTATGACACAGCCTTCAACCGCAACGAAACTGTTGTCGTCTTTCGGGTAGATTTGTAATTATCGTATATCTTGGGGAGCTTTTTTGCCCAGAGATTCTTCCAATTTTGAAAAAATTTGTTCTCGCCTTAAAAAAATCTCATTTTTGTAAATGGGTTTTATATTCAAATATATTATGTTGTTTTTTATTTCAATATCCTCGGAACTTATCTCTGTTTTAATAACTTCAGAGATTACTTTCCTGACAATATCCTTTTTCCCTCCTTCGGAAAGAAGGATGTTTTGAAACCTGATCAATAAATCTTTAATTTCAATCATATGTTCCCCCTCTCCTTTCAGGAGAGGGCTGGGGTGAGGTTTATCTATTCATCGGCATAATGAGATAAGTGAAGGAAACATCGGAGACTGGAGATATGACCATCGGACTTCCTGTTCCAGAAAGCTTTATGGAAACGCTGTCGGTTGTTATTGATTGGAAACAATCCAAAAAGTATTTGTAGTTGAAAGATAGTTCTATATTCTCCCCATTAATAACGGCATCCAAGAATGTTTTATTTTCTCCAACATCGTTGTTGGCAGATGAAAGCTCTAGAGTCTTATCTTTGGGCGCGATTCTTAAATTGACTTGATTAAACTTGTCTGAAAAGATGTTTGACAGCTTGAGAGCATTTAATAAATCTTGTTTAAGCACCACCACATCCGTAGAGGTGTTCTTGGGGATAATTTGGCGATAATCGGGGAAAATTCCATCAATTATCCGCGAGGTCAGATAGATGTTGTCAGAAGAAAATGAAATCTGATTTTTATTGAAACAAACTTTTATAAGACCTTGAAACTCCCCAAAGACTTTCAGTATTTCGGCCACATTCTTAAAAGGAATAAGGATGCCTGGAATTTCTTCAATCCCTTTTACCTTTACTTTCTTTTCCGCCAATCTGAAAGAATCGGTGGACACGAAGACTAGATTATCCTCGTTGGTGTACATAAAGACACTTGAAATCTCTGGCTTTATATCTGAAACAGATGAACTGTAATAAACCGACTTAATGCCATCAATAAGCTTTTTAGCCTCTATTTCAAAAGTGGTCCCGGTCACTATTGGAATCGTTGGGAAATCATCATGGGGCTGACTTTTCAACTTTATTTGACTCTTCTTAGTCTTAATCAGAAGATTTCCATCCTTGTCTTCAAGATGCACATTTTCGTTTTGAGAAACATTGGAGAAAATAGCGTTTAACACTGACCCGGAAATAGCCAGTGTGCCTTCCTCTTCAATTTTGGCGAAAACTTCAACTTCAATACCGAGACTTAAGTTGGTGGATCTTAGTTTTAAAGATTTACCAGATGCAATTAATAAAATAGAACTCAATACTGGTAAAGTTAGGTTTTTGCCGGTTATTCTCTCCACTTGAGAAATGGCATTTTTAATTTTTTCTACAGAGCATTCTATTTTCATATGTTTGTTTATATCTTCTTTATATAAATTACTAATAATATTAGTGGTGTGGATAAGTGGATAAGTGGATTTTGTTTTATAAATTATGATTATTTTATAAATTTTCTATTGGGTTTGATTCTAATAACTTTTGACTTTTTGTTTATAAAAATTTTTTTCTTTTTTATTTTAATTTTTATGATTTGTTGTTAACAGTTTTTGTCTCTGTTATTATCAACTTTTGAACCGCTTATAAACAATTATTTAAACATAATTCTTATCTGTTCTAGCTCTTGTAATAGTTGTGAATCGTTTTTTAAGTCTTCTTTTATTTTTAAACAAGAGTGAATGACTGTAGTATGATCCTTTCCTCCCAATTTTTGTCCAATCAGAGGATAAGAGACATTAAAATCCTCTCGGAGAAGGTACATCACAACTTGTCTGGCCTTTACAATTTCTTTTTTTCTTGTTTTTTCGTAAACCGAAGCTTCTTCTAGTTTATAATATTCGCTCACTATCTTTACCACGTCTTTTATGGCCATATTTTTCTTTGGTCTCATACTGTTTTTTAGCAGGTTTTTTACCTCCATAAGCGTCAAGGGCTTGTTTTTTAAGCGATATTGGCAAACAATGAGGTTGAGGCTTCCCTCTAGCTCTCTGATGTTGCCCTGGACGGAACCAGCCACATATTCCACCAACTCTTCCGCCAAATCAACATTGAGTTCGCGTAGCTTTACCTTTAAAATAGCGAGACGGGACTCATATTCCGGCTCCGAGATATCAACAATCATACCAGCAGCGAAACGCGACTTCAGTCTATCTGCCAGTTCGGGAATATAGTTGGGGTGTTTGTCTGAAGAAAAGATAATTTGCTTATTGTTTTCATGAAAGGTGTTGAAAGTGTGGAAAAGTTCTTCTTGAATTTTTTCCATTTTACCAATGAACTGAATGTCATCTATGATTAACAAATCATACTTGCGATATTTTTCTTTAAAAGAATTTGCTTTGTTGTTTTGGAGAGAATTTACGAAATCGGTGGCAAATTTTTCTAAAGTCATATAATGTACCTTTTTGTTTGGATATTTTTCTTTTATTGAGTTGCCTACCGCTTGGATTAGGTGAGTTTTTCCAAGTCCGGTGCCTCCATAAATAAAAAATGGGTTGTACTTTGTCCCCGGAGATTCTATTATTGCTTGCGATGCGGCATAAGCTAACTCATTGAAGGTTCCCACGATAAAGGAGTTGAATTGATAGCGCGGATTTAGGTTGTCTTCTTGGTTTATGTATAAATCTTTCAAAGGCAGCTCCTTTTCTATGGTTATTTCGGTGGTTACCGTCGGTTCTTGTTTTGAATTTTCTGTTTTAACAATAGTGTATTCCACTGCGCGCATATTTTCGTAAGCATCCGCTATTGTTTTGGTGATAAGCTTGTGATATTTATTGATTAGCCAGTCGCGGACAAATTCGTTTGGTACCCCGATATAAATGATGCCGGTGTCTTCTTTTATAATAGAGGTATTTTTAAACCAGGTGCTGAAATTTGCTTTAGATATGCCAGTTTCTATTTCCATTAAACAATTTTTCCACAACTCTTTTGTATTCATTGTTTGTATATTACACTATTTGTAAACTATGGGGTATATGCAATATCTTATTAACTATGTTGATAAGATGTGGATAAAGATTTTCCCCCACACCAGGTGTCAGGAATTGCAGACACCTGGTGTGGGGGAAGGTTTGATTTGTTGCTGATTATGTTGTAGACTCTAAATATGTCACAAACATATCAACCCAAAAAGAGAAAAAGAGCAAAGGCCCACGGGTTTTTAGTTAGATCTAAAACCAAAACAGGCCAAAAAGTCCTTTTAAGAAGGAGAAGAAAAGGGCGAGCCAAGCTTACGGTTTAGTTACCTGTCCCGTACTAAATTTTTGAGTAAGAAAAATAACCACTATTAGTAATATTTAAAATTTTAGTACTGGGATGCTCAAAAAAATAAATAGGGCCGACAAGAAGACGGTAGAAAAGATATTTAAAGAGGGAAAATTCCTTAATACTTTGAATTTGACCTTTAAATTTTTTAAAATTCCCCAAGCCGGCAAAAAGATCTCTGTTTTGGTCCCGAAAAGTGTAGCCAAGCTGGCGGTAAAGAGGAATCTGTTGAGGCGTTTAGGGTATAAAGCCTTGGAAAAGCACATCGAGGGCTTCCCTTCCGGAATTATGGGGGTTTTTGTTTTTAAAAAATACCAAGACGATGTTTCAATAATTGAAAATGAAATTAAAAACGTACTTGCTAAAATTAATTAGTTTCTATCAAAGAAATATCTCAATTTTTAGGAAACCAAGCTGTGTTTTTTATCCAACTTGTTCGGAATATACAAAACAAGCCATAGAAAAGTACGGTATCTTAAAAGGAACTTATTTGGGATTTTTGCGTATTTTACGATGCCACCCCTGGCAAAAAAATCATATTGATCCTGTGCTTTGATTTTTTGGCATTTTAATATAGAATGAGCTAATGCTTAGCAATATTTGGAATGTTGTTTTATATCAGCCATTATTAAATGCTCTTGCTTTTCTGGTCTCAGTTATCCCCGGTGGAGACGTGGGAATTGCCGTTATAATTCTAACTATTCTCGTCAAAGTAGTTCTTTTCCCTCTTTCTCAAAAATCCATAGAAAGTCAGGCTCAAATGAGTATTTTGACTCCCGAGCTTAACAAAATTAAGGCCAGTGGAGCAAGCAAAGAGGAACAAGCCAGACTGACCTTTGAACTCTACAAGGAACACAAAACCAACCCATTTTCAGGATGTCTTTTGGTTTTAATCCAGATTCCCATCATTTTCGCTTTATATTATGTATTTTTAAAAGGAATAAATTTTGAAAGTGGACTTCTCTACTCTTTCATTCACGTGCCGGAACACAGTAATATGATTTTCTTGGGACTTCTTGATATCACGGAGAAGAGTTTCATTCTGGCGATTTTAGCCGGGGTTTCCCAATATTTACAAGCTCATTTCATACCGAAACCGCCGGTTCCTTCTGTGGTAAACAATGCCGCCCCATCTTTTTCCGATAGTTTTGCTAAAAGTATGAGTATGCAGATGAAATATATCTTTCCATTCATTGTTGCTTTTATCGCTTACAGTATTTCCGGCGCGGTTGCATTATATTGGATTACGAGTAATCTATTTATGGTGGGACAACAGATTTATGTTAAGAAAAAGGAGTTTACAGCGGTGGTCCCTAAATAGAGGATTAAGATAAATATGAATAAAGAAGAAATACAAAAGTTAATAAAAGAATTAATTGAGAAAACCACAGTGAAACTAAATGAAGTCTCGGTGGTGGAAGATGGACCCAAAAACATATGGATTTCAGTGGAAGTAAATGAACCGCACTTCTTCATCTCTCACGATGGCGAGGGGTTGCAAGCTCTAAACCATATTGTGCATAGGATTGTTGAGGCCAAGACCCCCTCACTCCGACCTGAGTCGGAGCACTCCCCCGAAGCCTCGGGAGAGGAATCTCCCCTCCCTGCGAAGGGAGGGGCTGGGGGAGGGTCTATCATTATAGATATAAACGGCTTTCAGAAAAAACATGTGGAGAATGTTCGCGCAGTGGCGCATATGATGTCCGAGAGAGCAAGATATTTCAAATCCAACATAGAGGTTGATCCGATGTCCGCCTTTGAACGCAGAATTGTGCACGAATTTTTGTCCGATGCGACAGACCTTAAAACCGAATCTATGGGTATGGGGCGTGATCGCCGAGTGGTTATCAAATATATAGGGGTTATTTAAATTTAAACACCCCCTTGCCTTTCAGGCACTCCCCCTTCGCAGGGGGGAGAAGAACCCCTCCCTGCGAAGGGAGGGGTTGGGGAGGGTGAATTTATTTTAATTTAAGTTCCCAAAGGAAGGAGTCTTTTTTATTTACAAAAAATAGATAATTTTCGTCTGTATCAAGCGCGAGTTTAATACTATCTATCTCTTCCCCGCCCTCTACCGTTATAGGATCTACGAGAAGAGTGGCGTTTCCAGAGGTTGTGTCCACTTTCCATAACTGGTCCTCAAAAGATACTTCTCCGCGATACCAAGCATCAGGATAACCCGCCCCAGCTATTGATCCGGGTACTCCACAATAAACAACATCACTAGCCATTCCCCAAACACATTTTTCTGGCAAAGTTTTTATCCCAAGCGATTCTGATACTTTTGTGTCTGTGTGATAAATACCTAGAGATAAACCATCATTTCCATAAAGAATCAATTTGCCATTTGGGCTCGTGAGTGTAGTCAGTCCGTTTATATTACCGAAGATTTGGTGTAAATTTTTGTTGTTTAGCAGGTCTATCCCATACACGTATCCGGGAACTCCGGATGCGGGTTTGGTGGTGAGAGTGATTAGCTTATTGTTGGGCCACTGGGACAGCCATTCGGTAAAAGGTGAATCAAAAACTTGGGATTTTTTATTGGTGGTTAAATTTGAAGTTGTGCCTACAATATTTTCCCCGACGTTAAACAGATAAAAGATGCTTCCGGCATCTTGGGACAGACTCACGTCCGTCACTCCCTCCGGAAGGAAGACCCCTTTTACTTCATTGTCTTCGGCCGTATCTCCTCCCAATAATTCTTTCGGCAGGTTGCCGACAAAGGTAGTGACGGATCCACCGTCTTGTTTTAGATATCTCATAACCACTGATTCTCCCTTGTTGCCAAAGAATGCTTCATATACCTTAGGTATTGTTGTTGTTGAAAATCTCCTCTCTTCTATTTTATCCGCGAAAGTTTGGTAAATATTTCCTGTGACTCTGTCTACATACCTTAGAGCAGACACGAATTCTGTTGCTGGTGGGGTGGGCTTGGTTGATTTTTGACCCCCTGAATCCCCCTTAGCAGGGGGAACCGAACTTCCCTCCACTGATAAGGGGAGGGTTGGGATGGGGTTTATTTCCTTTAATCTTTCTTTGAGATAAACAGTGAAGCCGGCTACAGGCATACTGGAAACTTTTATTAACTTTATTTCTTCTTGCTCGGGTCCAGGCTCGTAACCGGAAACATTAGTAGGGGTGGTGCCGGGTGGAGTGGTTGTGGGTTTATCGCTTCCGAATGGGTTAAATTGCGAAATGAAATTCGTGCCGGAACTGTCTTCCCCGGGAGTCGTCACGTTGCGCTGTGAATACAAAAATCCCAATACCGCTATTACTATGATGATTAAGATTATTGTTAAAAGTATAAAGTTTCTTTTTGACATATTAAAATTTACCCTTACATGAATTATAAGTCGTCCATGAACTCCACCTAGAAAGTTTTGAGCCAGAAGCGTATTTAATATTATTAATTGGGTTAGTAAGAAAATTTTGGCACGCAGTATAAGCCGGTTCTATTGTTTTACAACTCCATTGCATGCAATATCCGCTCTTCTTGTCTTTTTTAAGACAATTTCCCTGGCTTTGTCCATCCCCCGCTGGTATTTCAAAAGCATTAGCACAAGCCGGTATGTTTGCTCGATGGGCCGCAGCATTTATTTGGAATAATCCAAATGAAAATGGTTTATCATCTGAGCATTTATCTAGGAACGTACTTGGACTTCTGCCAATTGGCATATTAGATACAGCATTACTTTCAAGCTGACAGATGGCTGAAGCTTGTGCTGCCAATGTATTAAACGGCGCAGCATTACTTTTAGTACCAATAAAATCATTTTTTAATTTGTCTGGAAAGCAGGCGCTATTGGGGTCAGTTACTACAGTGCAGTTTCCTTTTCCACTTCGAGAGTCGATGATTTTTTGTTGATCTAGTGTCACTGTGACTTCCACATTTTTTAAACTTTTTAATTCCGTATTTAACAAATCAGGATTGATTGTATTTAGGAGTGTCCAGGCGCCTAGAGCTAACACAAGTCCAAAGATTGCTCCAGTAATCCTATGTTTACCGTTTTCTTTGTTTGATATCAATTCACTGGTCATATACTCTATGCCTCCTACGACAATCATTATCACCGCCAATACGGCGCATATGCCTATGAATATTCGTATCATTACATTCAGATACCCACCTATTTTATTTTCCCCAGTAGGGTCAAAGGTTTCAAGTTCTCCAGCAACACATCCAGGTGTTCCATTTTCACAAGGTAATGGAGCTAAAAAGTGGTAGTTTTTATCTTCTACACACTTACCATCCTTTAGTATCTGAGGAGATAAACACCCAGTTTCTTTTTGGGGTGGTGTGTCTCCTCCTGTTGTTGGTGGTATATCTTCTCCCAGATCAGCCGCGTCGCCAGCATTAAGTCTCCAAATTCCTAATAACAGCTCTTCGCAAATCTTTTTTGTGACGTTTGCTTTAATGAGCTTTTTATTGTTGTCTTCACAAACCCCCAACCAGTTTTCTCTGTTATCAGGAATCCATCTCTTGGTTTCTCCACCAATAGGCCGATCACACTCGGCACTTATTGTTTTTTCTCTTTTTGTAACCTTTTCACCAACTTTGGTTATGCAAGTTCCAATAGCATTATATTTAGCCACTTCCGCCTCGTATTGTTCCAAAGTAGACTCCTTCCATGGAGCTATGAGGTTTTTTCCTTTTGCATCACAATCAACTTTTTTATTGCGTTCAAAGGTGACAGTATAACCGTTGCTAGCGTAAAACTTGCAAGTTCCAAGGATAATTATCTCTGCATTTGTTTTCTCTACCAACCCCAAAAATCCTACTCCGGCTAGCATTAGTATTAAAATATAAAGGAAATATTTTCTCATATTTTTTTTATTAAAATTGCACCTCAAGCTCTTTGCTTGCGCCTCCGAATATCTTATAAGTGTCTTCAATCTCTAGTTTTACCGTTGAAGTTCCAGATGTACCGGACTGTACTGCAAGTGGCATAATATTCTTCTTGTAAGAAGGCACAGCGATTTGATAATCATTGATAAACCAATTGAATACGAGAGTCGGAATCCTGATTTCTTTAGGGGAGATAAAATATGGCGCGGCTTCTATGATTTCATTGCCCTGTATTATGTGTCCATTAGCGAGAGCCTTCTCCCACAGTGTCCCTAAGGTTAAATCCCTTTTATAGAATAAAATTTTTGGGTTTGTTGTCCTTACGACAATACTTCCAGCGGAAGAATATTTTTGGTCTGTGGTAGTGGCGGTCACTCCGATGGTGCTTGAGTCCTCCAGATAGTCGTCTACATAGGTAAAAGAACTCTTGCCATAGCCGGAGCTGTCTTGCTTGTTGGTATAATCTCTTTTCCAGGCGTAGACAATGTTTTTAGGATTTACTGTTTGGGCACCGTTTTTAATTTCAGGTATTGCCACTATCTTTATCTCACTTCCCATGGTAGGCAGAGCCTTACCGCGATAAAATGGAGGGACATAAGAGTCGTTAGCTTGCCAAAGAAGCGCCATCACAGATGGCCGTATCATTATTCTCTTGTCTATAGTGCCATCCGGCAAGGAAATAGAGGCTATGACGCTCGTCTCCCCCCCGGCGTCCGGAGCTTTAAGAGAAAAAGATTTTTTACCGATTCCCGACAATACGTTCTTGCCATTTACGGACCATATTATTAAAACGCTATCTAAGTTGCTGGCATAGCTGTTTAGGGTGATGCTTACATCTTCATTCGGAGCCGGATTTTCCGGAGTCACATTAACCAAAATACTACTAGAAGAAACAGCTAGCGTGTCGGAAGGTAAAAAGATTCCTACCAACAAGAGCATCGCTATTAAATATAAAGGTAAAAATCTTGATTGCATAACTAACATTAATTATAGCATACCCACTTTACAACTTTATAACTTTCAACTTTATAACGATTGCTTCCCTTCAGTCTCTGCCTTCTCCTGCTCTTCCTTAGCTTTTCTGTTTGAAAGTATCTGTGAAGGGTCTGAGGTGATTATTTGGTCTTCTGTATAAGAAGAAATAACCTTTATGGCTACGTGTTTTAACCCCGCAAAGAAAATACCCTCTCCTAAACCCGATTCCAAGAGCAGATACTTTTCCTCATCGGTAAGATTGAAAGTTTTTTGTAAAATATCTATAGTTGTCGGTGATTGTTTAAGCAGAAGCTGAATGGAAGAGTTGGTAATGATAGGTACTCCATAAGGAGATTTCATAAAGTCAGCTGCATCCTGAGTAATGGTGGAAAGGCCCAAGTAATATTTCCTGCCTCTTTTTGCAATAGAGTACAAAAAAGATGCGGTGTCTTCAGATTTCATCATCCACCAAGCCTCATCCACTACCAATAGGCGCTTTTTTAGGTTTTTTCTTATCGTGTTCCAGATATAATGCATTATGATATACATAGCAACTGGCTTGAGTTCATCTTCCATATCACGAACGGAAAATACCACGAATTTTTTATTGATATCCACATTGGATGGTCTGTTTAAAAATGTGGACCAAGAACCTCGCGTGTATTTTGCCAGTCTGGTGACTATTGAATCGCTTCCGTCCATTCCCCCGAGCACTAATTCAAAGTCTGAAAGTAGCGGAGGCTCAATGTTTGAGAAGTCCGACTCTGGAGTGATGTCTTTCATAGCATAAGTTTCGGAAATGGCGCGATCCACCATTGAATCTTCTTCGGGAGTAAGTCCGCCCAACATCAATCTGAAAAGCCCGACCAAGTTTATTATATTTGAACGGAGGACATCCTCGGCTGTTTCATCTTCGTGCGGAATAGGCAGGTCAAAAGGATTGATGTGGTGGTCTGAAGAAAGAGAAATATTGAAATATCGTCCACCTACCGCCTCCGACAAGAATTCATATTCTCTCTCTGGGTCTATCACGATAACATCAACATCAAACATTAGCGACCTTAAGATTTCCAGTTTTGTTGCGTATGATTTTCCGGAACCGGACTTGGCAAAGGTCACTGAATTGTAATTTTCCAACGAAAATCTATCAAAAATAACCAGACTGGAGTTGTGTCTGTTGATACCATAGAGTATTCCTTTGTCGGAAGTCAGGTCAAAGGAGATAAATGGGAAGACGCTACTAAGCGGTTCGGAATTCAGTTTCTGGTGAATGCCGAGCAAATCTGTGTTTATAGGAATAACGCTCTTGAAACCGTCTTCCTGCTGAAAGAGGGCTGGCTTGATGTATATGAGCTTTGATTCAAGAATTGATTTTATCTCATTTTCTATTTTAAAAAGTTCCAGCTCATTGTCGGCATAAATTGTAATGTAAATACCCACATCAAACATCTTTTCTTGCGCTTGAATCAAATTATTGCGGAGCCCTTCCAAGTCCTGATAAGCAGTATCAAGCATTGGGTCGCGCACCATTCCCTTGCCTTCCCTGACACTTATCTGGCTCTGCACTTCGGCGACTTTTTTCTGAAACTGCCTCAGCACCAATGAAGTATCTATGGGGTGAATGAAAATTGAAATATCAAAAACTTTATCCAAATTGATTATGGGAGAGAACCAGTTGTCTGTCAGAAACCTTGGGTAAGAAATAATGAAAAAAGTGCGGGCTATTTTGTCTCCCAGGCTTATTGATTTGGAGGCAATTTTTAAAGCTGAAGGCGCAATGACATCTTGGAGTTCCAGGGTGGCGGACTGATAAATTTCTTCCGGCATCACCGCTAAAACAGAAGCTTTCACTTCCTTCTCTTCTGTATCCTTTTTCCCGCCTAATAATTTTTTAAAAAAGTCCATATAATTTTTGTGGCGTTAAGCTCGTAGTTACTCTAATTTTATCTTTCCTTCCAATTCTCCTGGGTTGAAAACTTTATAAAATACCTCCACAACCTCTTCGGTGTCTAGCTGAGCGGAATTTATACCGCAACGGTTGAGTCCTTGCTGAATGACCGCCACCCTTTCTTCCAGCTGGGACCTCTTTTCTTCAAAGTCTATTTGCTTTAAAGCTTGCGCTTCTTCTTTACTCTTTCTGGAAAAGAATCTTCCAAGCATCCCAGAATCTGATTTAAACACAGTGTGGGAATATGGAATTACCACGAAGAAACTCTTTGTCATAATGCTGACTGACTCGGTAAAGTTTCTGATGAATTCTATATATTCTTTCGTTTGCAATTTGATCAATGGTTCGTTTTGCACCTTGATTCTGCTTTCTAAAAGCATCAGATATGGTCTGATGTCCAGTCTTCGGGATTGCACCGATATTTGTACTGGGAAATCCAGGGTATTCAGAAAATTCTGGAATTGAAGAATGGTTGCCTTCTGTTCGTCGGACGATTTTAAGGATAAGTTGACTGAATTAGCAAGCACAATAGCCCGGAGCTCGCCTTCTTTCAGCACGATGATGCCATCGCGTATTTCTTTAATTGGTATGAATTCTTGTGTTGCTTTCGCGTTTAAGGCCATAAAATTAACTCTTTTTCTGCTTACTTAAATCCAAAACATCCAGACTCCACGCCAAGTCTCGTAGCCTACTCCCGTTTAATTTTGAACCCATGTCTGGCATTGCTTCGTTTTTGTTGTCATTCGTCATTCGTAATTTGTCATTCGTCATTTTATTAACATGTTTTTTCCAAATATAAAGCTTGTTTTGGGTAAAATATTTGAATCCAGCCTCAATCATATTGATGAAGGGTTTATTGTTTGGTTTATAGAAGGTAAGGGCGATAGAAAATGCGGCAATAATTAAAATGGGAATAGCCCCGAAAATAAGCCCAAGCAATTTATAGAGGACGAAACACAAACCCGCTCCGCCTGCCAAATAAGCAAACTCCCTAAAAGTGAAGGGGCCGAATATTTTATCTTCTATGTCTAAAAATTGAGGTACCTTAAACTGCATTTGTTAATTATATCTTATTCTGGAATCTCGCGATAGGGGTCAACTTTTTTAGGAACGTCTGCCTTAACACTATCTATTTTAGTATCCTTGGTAATATTTTCTACGGAGTGGTCTGTTTCTACGACGTTATTCTTTACAAAACCGGAGAATTTTTGGGTCAAGATTGGGTGAATATTCCCCTCTTCTGGGGTGGCTTTAGCCGGGGTGGATGTCTTTCCACCTCTCTCCACCTTATGGGTGGAGTGCTCCTCAAGAGGAGAACCTAACTCCAATTTTTCTGGAATAATCTCAATCCCGGCAGATTTTAGGATTTGGGTATCCCTTTCCTCGTCTTTAGCGCTGGGTGCCGTTTTTTCACCAATACTCAGAGCATTTTCAGTCTTACTTACAGAAACTTTTTTATTTCCGGCACCTCTGATTAATTCCTCTTTTATTTTTACAAAAACAAGTTTGTTCATTTCTTTTACTAAATCATTTACTTGACCGTCTGAAAGTTTCATTCGGTCCTTTAATTCTTTTTGGTAACTTTCTGGATTTAAAAGGCCACAGAGCAGTAATTCTGTTTCGGTTTCCAGTTCGCCTAATTGTTCAAAGCTGTATCCCTTTGTTTCCCTCATCTGTAATATGATAGCCTGCCAAGGAACGGCGTTGATGGCGGTCAAGGTGTTTTCTGGCAACTGCGTCTTTGCTTTTTCTATTTTTATTTGTAATAAATCAGTTGTATTATTCATTTTGTTGTTTATCTAAAACCCTCTCCCAACCTCTCCCTTATCAGGGCGAGGAGGAATTGTTCCCCCTGACAAGGGGGACGTGGGGGTTGTATTAACCATATTATCTCTTTTCTCTAAAAAACTTGAATAATTTCCACCAGAGAGGATGAAATCAAGGTTTTGATCCCATTTTGGGTCTTTCATTTTTTCGCTTTTCTTAATATTCTCTACAAGAACGTCGTTTATTGGTATGAATATCTTCTGAAAGATTTCTTCTGCTATTTTAGTTGCTTCATTTCTACTAGTGCCTACTTCGTTTTCAATGTTTCTAGTGTAAGAATCTGGTTCTTCAAGCCCGACTAAGACTAATATTGTTTCCACCTGAAGATCACCTATCTCACTCTCGCCTAGAAGATACTTTTTACCAATTTCTTCCGTTATTTTTACCCAATCAAAAGCATTAATCACTTCTTGATTTTCTTTAGGCAGTTTCGCTATCTCCTCTTTAATTATTTTTTGTAATTTTTCTGTCATAAATTTTTTTTAATGTCCTGCGTGTCCATGGTCATCTCCTCCACTTTTAGCAGGAGTAGAAGCCTTAGGGGTAGAAGCTGGTTTGGGAGCATGAGCAGCCGCTGGTGCATGTCCTCCATCATCATGACCTTTTTTACCACCTCCTTCCTCTATTTTTGCCTCCATTCTTATTTTATGAGCAACTTCCCGAGCTTCTTCTTTAGTATAAATTCCGCCACTTAATATAAAACCTTTAACTCTTTCTCCTGCAGATTCTTGTAATTTGGCATACTCCTCAGTTCTTTCTGCATTTTTTACTTTAATATTATAAGTCATGTGATGTACGTTATCTTCAGCCTCTTTTAAGCTTATACCATCTTTTCCTTCTCTCTCTCTCAAGGCCTTCTTTCCGTTTTTAGCATCAGCCAGTTCCTTTTTTGCTTTTTCAAGAGCTCCAAGGTCACCACTATTTTTTGCGTCATTTAGGTCTTCGCGTGCTGCTGCAATAGCCTTATCAAATTTTTCTAAATCTGGTTCAAATTGAAGTTTTACTCTTTTTAGTTTTTCTTCTGCGGTATTTAACTTTAGTTTTTCTTCTGTATTTTCTCCCATTTTGAGCTCTTCTGCTCTCTTTTGTCTTTTTGCTATTTGTTCCTTTCTCCTCTCAACAAATCCACCAGTTTTAGCGTTGCCGACACTCATACCAGTTGCAGATCCTAAGGTTTTTCCTGCAATTTTTACTCCTCTCATATCAAAACTTGCAGAACCCATAGATTTTGCTCCGCTTCTTAATAATCCAGCCCCAAACTTACCTTCCGCCTCCCATTTTTTGGCTCTTTCTGAATTTGCCACAGCGGCGCCAGCTCTACCAAGCGTAGCAGTTCCCACCATTGATGCTCCTCCCGTTGCAGCACCCAAGGCAAGTCCTCCGGCTATTTTTGCACCAGTCATTACCATTTCTCCTATTGTTCCCGCGCCCTTCTTGGCGAATTTTGTTGCTTGAAGAAGTAGAATTAAAATAAATAAAGCTGGTAGAACGAGGAATAGTATGCTTGCCCAGACTGTGCGGTTTTCGTCCGGTACGATCATATCTTTGAAAATATTTGATTTTATAAGTAAAAATATAAAATACATAAAGAACATAAAAATTGGCGCCATAAAGGAGGTCGTAAGTAAACGACTTATCCAGGCATCCCATCCTATGTAGCTTATTTTCTTTAGTTCCGGGATGGTGAAGGACATAAAAGCAAAGGGAGAGAAAATAATCAAAACCCAAAGCTCTATTATTCGGGCTAAGAAACTTAATCCAGCGACCAAGAAAGCATAAATTGCGAAAATCATAACTGCTCCGGCAATCAATATAATAGAAAGGATTATTGCCATCGGCACCTCTTCTTGTGGAACAAAATAGTTTTTGATTGTGTTGTATGCTAGATATCCCCCATATACTGGGAAAACTACAGCTCCAGCTATTTGGACTTTACTCGGTACCACAACTACTCTTTCCTTTAGGGTGTCAAAAAAATCTTCACTTATAAATTTGGTAACGTCAAAAGCTCCAGCCATTGAGCCGGATACATTTTTTTCGTTTTCTCTGGTTCCTGGTATGTAGCTTTTTTCCGTTCCGTTTACTGTCGTGGTTACTTCTAGTTTGTTGTAGAAAACTAATGCTAGAACGTTGGAGGTATCAATCACTACTTTAGCGAAAAACATGGAGAAATTAATCAAAAGAGCGATTATTATAATATTCACTATGGTTTGTTTTGCTTCATGGCTTCCGAGGTCCAGGATTATTTTTATGGAGACGTAGAGAAGTATAAGTATAAAGAAAATGTTTGAAAGGTCTCGAACAATCCCCCATGCCGAAGATACGAATTCTGATTCGAGCAGTCGACCCTTTAGTGTTAAGCCTAAAATAATATTGAAAAAATTAGCTGTCACGCCGAGTAGAAAAGCTGGAAGCGTATAGAAAATGGTATAAAAGATTTTTTGCATACACCCATCAAAAGACCAGTTATCTATGCCGTCACAGGATTTCAAGGCATCCTTTAGTGGATTTTTTGTTTCATCTGAGCCAGATGATGGTTTATTTGTAGTCCAAGATGCTCCGATATTTTCGGTTTTGCACTTTTTTTCTGTCATTTCTCCAATTACTTTACCGGCAACACTTAGACAGGTTCCTGTTGGGTCTTTATCCGTTCCTGCTTCCGTGTTTGCCGCCACTGCGGCCTGGTATTCTGCATCAGTTGATTCCTTCCATGATTGGTAATTAGCCTTAGCCCTGCATTCAGTATCTGTAGCACGAATAATTTCTACGGTAGTACCTGTGGTGACTGTGAGACGGCAAGTCCCGAGCGGATCTGTTTGTGCATCTGCCTTCTCTGCCAACCCGAACAGCCCAACTAGCGCGATGAGTATCAACAAATACGGTATTATTTTTTTGGCTATATTTTGCATTTTACTAAATTTTACTGTAATACAATTTTTGATTTTCCAGAATACTTTAAAAATCTAACTCACCCGCATGGGTATAATCTGTTTTCATTGAATTAAATATAACCTTACAATCTATGTTTATGTTTACTAAATCATTACAACTACCAAGTCCAAGAAAACCACAACTACTTATGTCACCAAGTACATTCTGGGCATTTAATAGGGGTAAGTCTTGGTATCCAGGTTGACCTAGGTCTGCTGGTTGTACAACAAACGGTTCATTTGGCGATGAGGGATTTTTTGAACGATCAATATATGGACTTCTAAAATGAAACCAATCAGCATACTTTTCTGTTGGCCAATTTTTACAATAATTAGGTTTTGTACAGTTATTTGTTCTAGCTGCATCATCAACTCTTATTACTGACCCATGACTGTATCCGCTTACGACGGGGATACTACAGAATTTTTCTAATTCTGTAAAATTGTTTTGCTTGCTTTCTCTTCCGCCACTTTCTTCCCAGCCTTTGGCCACTCTCTCTGCTTTACAACGAGAATTTAATTCCTTTAGATTTTTTACTTTATCATTTAAAGTATCTAGGTCTGAGCGAATACTTTCAATGGTAACAGAAGACGAGACCGTAGATTTAATTGCATTATATTGTTTTCTAATTGCTATTAACTCCTTTTCTTTAACTTCAAAATCAGGGTCTGTGGGGGCAGGCTGTTTCAAGATAGTATTTAAACCTACTTCAAATGCCTTCAATCTTGCTATCGTTTGAGTTTTAGTTCGTTTTAAGTCTGTTAACTCTTTTTGTTGTTGAGCAAAAGTGTCTATGGTTTTAATGGCATCTAAATATAAGACTGATCCTGGAAGTTCACTTATCATTTTTGTAATTAACCAATCTTTAAAAGAAAGTACTGCAAATTTTAGTTCTCTTTTTGATGCTTCAGCCGCTCTCACCTTCAACTCGTCTTGAGAGGTTGCGTCGCCTGTATATTGTCTTTCTGCCAAAGAAACTTCCTTGGCTAATCTCTCTTCCCATTCTTTGTTTGGCCCCGGGGTGCATTCATCAAGACTTTGTGTCAATTGAATAATTCCAGGATTATTTATGTCTGTGTTGCTTATTATCTTTGGCATAATTTCTATTAGTATTGATTCTGTCTCCGTGTTTGCTATGTCTCCAGGAACATATACCCTAGTGGAATCTCCAGGCTTGGTTGTATTTCCTATTTCTTCAGTGACTTCTTCACTTCCATCTGCTTTGACAGTTGTTACAATTGTTTTACCACTTAATTCCTTTTTAAATTTATCCAATATTATTTCTTCGTCTGGTCCAATATCCCAAGATGAATTATTTCCATCAGCTGGGCTACCAAGAGTTAAACCATTGTAACTCCAATCATCTTCTGCGGGTTTTGTGTTTTTATTACTTGCTAATCCAAGTAGACCACCTTCAGGATCTAAAAACTTATTCAAAAGAGCGTCAAAAATAGAAGAAAGACTGTTTCCCATTGCTGCACCAAGTTCACTCTGGCGAAAATTTGATCCTAATGCATTTGTTATTTGGCTTGATACGACAGAACCAGGAGTTGTGGCTACTAATCCTCCTGGACAAGTATTTTTTTTTGCCCACTCACCTTTTTGTCTTTCAGCTTGTATCTTATATTGTTCATTCAAAAGTTTAAATGCTGTTTCTTTGTCTTCTTGTGACATCTGTTTATCCGTAATTTTCTTTCCTTCTTCTGTATACCATTTTTGTAATTTAGTATAGTCAAAACTTGGTCTTTGAAACTCATTTGTACCATTGTTATACTCTGAGTTTGAAGGACAGGTTTGTGGGGATAAAAAGCCCATTCCCTGCTGTAGGGTTTCTTTTACTTTTGTTATTGCATTGTTCGCAGTTGGGGAAACTGTCACTTTTAATGCTAGTTGTTCGTTTGCCATCATTTGAAAGCCCAGGTAATTGTTTTGAGGATATTGAGTATTTACAAGGAAAGCATTCCATCCACCGACGTCAAAGTTGTGTCGGTAATTGTTGAGTTGTACCTGGTCTGTCATAACTTTACTCAAAGAATATGCTAAATTATCTTCAAGAGTTCGTTTGTAAGCATTTATTGTGTTTATAGCAAAGCCCTTTCCATAAGGGAATCTAATAGAATCATAACCAAATGTATCCACGACACCCTTAACCTCGGATTTTACTATGTCTTCAAAAAAAGAACTTGAATTTTCTAGAAAAAGAGGACTTCCATGAAAACCACCATTGATCCAGCTCACGGTGCTCTTGGTTATTTCTTGTAAGACTTTTCTCGCGACTGCCATGAGGACTTGGTCAAGAATCTTTCCATACCAAGTTTTAACTGAAATACCAAGACCGGAGACTGTTGCACCTGAAGTTGTTACATTGGCACCTGCTGATGTTGCACCGGTTCCTGCTGTTGCGGCATTTGAAACAGCGCTTTGTGCCGCCGAAACATCACCGACAGAAACGTCTGAAACACCCCAAAAAGCGGTTATTTTTTTAGGGAAAGAAAGCAAAATGATTGGTGATATTATGGAAATAATTAGAAAAATTGAAATAAATTTTATTGTATTGTTTTTAACTTTCATTTTTTTATTATATAATTTTTCCTTTAAATCTTCAATTTTTGATCTATTGTATTTATAAGAGACACGAGTGCTGTTTGGAAAGAATTTAGATTTTCTTCATATTTACTCATTGCCCCCATTGCTATAACGGGGTCAGTATCAAAAAACTGCATATCGCTTATGTTTTCCAATAATCCTTGTCCAGAATTTAGAAAATTTAGGTGTAACATAGAAAGAGAATTTGGTATACTGACTTTTAGTATTTCATTTATCATAGTGCTTGTTTGCTTGATGATTGGATCAAGCTCGATCAAAACACTTGTGTCGACATTGTTTTCATCAATTATGAATCTTTGCAAGATATCTGCCACAGTGTTTTTGCCCACATATTTTTTTTGGATACCATTTAATGTGTCGTAGTATTTTTTTATAGCATTTACGCTATCATCTTTTATTATTTTAATATCTGAAACAGTAAAAACTTTTCTTTGGATATTATTTTTTATTCTTTCATTTAAAGAAGAACTGATTTTATCAATGGTTGTTTGATCCATGACTCCATTTTGATTTAAAGAAGCGATAGTTGAGAAGAGTTCCCGGGAAAACTTGTCTGTCTCTGTCAGATTTTCCGTATAGTCTTGTCCGCCTTCAGTGGTATTTGAACTAAAACCTTGTTCGACCTTTAATTTTTTTATGACAGAGCTATCCGGTACTCCGGGGGTAGTTTCTGTTTTTGTTGGATCAAGGCCCCACAATGGCTCTTCCCAATCCAAGATTCCGTCTCTGTCTGTGTCTTTATTTACCAAATCGCCAATCGCCACGGTGTTGTAGGTCAGTCCTTCTCCCCCTCCTCTTACAAAATTGACAGTGTTTTCAAGTATTGAAGTGTTTTTTAATAAAAAAAGTACGACAAGAAACAGTACTGCCGAGCAGATGAGAATTACTCTTTTGTGTTTTAACCAAAATTCTTTAATTATGGGTTTATTATAACAACAGGGATAAGTTAAAGCAATGAAATCAACCCCCTAAATCCCCCTTGTCAGGGGGATTGCGTTTCTCCTCCCTTGATAAGGGGAGGTTGGGAGGGGTTAATTTTTATTTTGTTAAATTTAGCCAGTCTGAAAGGGTCAAATCTTCCGCCCTTTTATCTCCCAAGTTTACCGAGGACAGTTTTTCAGGAGAAAGTACCCCTTTTAGGTTCGAGGAAAGCTTTTTTCGCTTGTGCGCGAAGCCGGTTTTTACTATTTCCCAGAAATTTGCTTCGAATGTCCCCTCTCCTCCTTTTTGAGGAGGAGTGCCCGAAGGGCGAGGTGGTAATCTCTTTGAATCACCACCCCCTGCCCCCTCCTCCACAAGGAGGGGAGGAAAATTTTTTCTCGAAATATTTTTTATTTCAATTATTGCCGAGTCAACCTTGGGCGCGGGAGAGAAATACCTCTTATTTACCTTCATTATCATTTTTGGCTCCCCATAGGCTTTTACTGATATTGAGAGAATACTCTCTTTACTATCACGAGCCATTATTCTAGAAGCCACTTCGTGTTGAACCATCAGGACCATACGCTCTGGCTGACTTTCTGTTGTTAAAAACTTTTTCAAAATCGCGCCAGTGATGTTGTAAGGGATGTTGGCGATGATTTTATATTTTAACCCCCCAGCCCCCCTTATCATGGGGGTATCCTCTCCCCCTGCGAAGGGGGAGATTAAGAGAGGGTTTGTCTCCAAAATGTCTTCATTAAGTAAAATAAGTTTTTTATTTTCTATTTCTTTTTCAAATTTAATTTTTAAAAATTCAAAAAGTTCGCGATCTTTTTCTACAGCAATCACAAGCCCAGCATTTTCTAAAAGTTTTTTTGTGAGCGCTCCCTTCCCCGGGCCGATTTCTAAAATCACGTCGCTCTTTTTTATTTCTCCCGCTTCAACAATTTTCTTGAGTGCGATCTCAGATTTTAAGAAATTTTGCCCCAATGATTTTTTTGCTCGCATTGTTTAGATAAATATAAATGTTACTAAAATGTTTAAAATAAGTGCCAATGTAAAATGTACTATAACTGCCGGGATGAAGGACTTAGTCTTGTATGATAAATAATTTAGTGCAATACCCAATAAAAGAGCAAAATAGAACTCAAGTGGTGGTTTATTTAAATGAAAAATAGCAAAAACTATATTTATTATCCAAATGGTATGAAATTTGAACCTATTCCACAGACCAAAGTGTAAAAAGCCACGAAATATAAATTCTTCGGCAAAATAATAAAAAATCCCGCTGATAGAATATGTTAAAAAATACAGAGCATTTGTTTTTGTAATATAAAAATTTTGGAAATTAGATTGCAAAGATAAAAAATAGATAAGTGGGGAAAAAACTAATATCGTTAAGCATGTTAATAATATTGATTGTTTTATGTTTACCGGTACAGAGAGACCAAAATCGGACAATGGTTTTTTTAAAAAAAAATTGATTATTATGGCTGGGACGATAAACATCATCGTAAAAGCATTCAAGGTGTCAATTATTTGGAATCCGATACTGCTATAATTCAAAATTCCGTATTTTATTAAAAAAAGCGCAGGGTATTCTGCAAAAAAAACTAGAAAAAAAGCAAGAATTATTAATGCTAGTGGATTTTTTATTATGTTTTTTAACATATTATGTATGTATTTTTATAAACTCATTAAAATTATTATATAAGTAAAATAAGTTATAAATATATAATTTTCTTTAAAAATCTTTTTATTTACTAAAAAAAATAAAATTGATCCAAAAATAATGGCCAATATTAATGTATATAAATTGAAATAAAAAATAATGGGTACTAATAAAGATGATATAAATAAACAAATGCCGATAATCAGTTTCCCCCTTTTTTCTCCAAAAATAACCGGAATTGTTTTTATACCCTCTCTTCTGTCCCCATCAATATCTTTGATATTTTTTACATTTTCGACCAAAAAGAAAAGTCCTAAAATACCAAAAGTGTATTTACTAGGAAAAGCATTTAAATTTGCTGTTCCTGATGACATGAAAAATCCCATCCATACTGCAAGTAGTGCGTTTATTGCAATCAACAATGAAGAGATGCCTAAAAATCTTTTTAGATGAAGTGGTGGTGCGGAGTAAATATGATAAATAAGAATAAACATTATTATAAACATAAAAGAATAAAATCCACTTAAAAATGCAAAAGACAAGGAGTATCCTAAAAATAAAAATTTTAAATTCTTCCACTCTATAATTGAAAAAGATATTTTTTTATCTACCAATGGGCGACCTTCGTTTGATATTTTGTCTATTTCTATATCAACTTCGTCATTTTCCCAAACTGCAAAAAGCCAGGCAAAAAAGAGGGCTAGGTATAAAGAAATAAATGAGACAAGATCAAACAACGAACCGACCACACTTTTTCCCAACATATTTATCCCAAAATAAACACCGACAGATACCATCAAAAAATAATGAAGGATTCGTAAATAACGAAAATTTTTAAATACCACAAAGAACTTTTTTGGAGAATATAAAAATAAATACCATGCCATTAAAATTGTGTTGATAAATAAAAAAATAATTGCAAAGGTTATTGAATATTGATTTATCATTTTTTGATTTGGAAAAGAGTAAAAATTGTCATCATTTACTATCTCTAATACAAAAGTCCTACTCGATGTTACTGTTCTTTGTGGTTCGTTTCGGTAATAAAAGTCAATACTGGAATCTTTATTTATTTCCTTATATTCTTTTGTAATAGTATTTTGGATACCAAAGATTAAAGTTGGAAATATTAGTGTGATGAATATTGTTGAGTATAAAAAAAACATTCCTAAAAGAGAACGCTTGATCTCTTTTGTTTTATGAAAGATATAAAAACCAAAACCCACTAAAACAATAAATACCTCTGTTCTTATCCCAATTCCTATATCACCACCACCAAAATAAGTAATAAATGAAGTGAATATTTGAGAATAAGTGCCAGTTATAAACATATACCGTATTTGATCACCTTTATTTACAATCAGATCAACAATAGGTGGGGTTAGTATGACAAAAGAAAAAAAAGTGATAACCTTAGCTATTTTCTCTATTTTTTCTCTAGTTAATATTTTTGCAATTATAAAAATTGACAGAAAAACTACAGAAAACCAAGCTGGATATCCCCAAAAGGTATCGATAAACCCAGTCATATGGTGTAAATTACTGGAGTTAGCGTAGTTTTCGAGAAAAGTTCTAAAAAAAATTGCCGTATATATTAAAAAGATGATCTCCCAAAAAGATAGATTGATATTTTCTATTTTCTCTATAGAACCACTTATAAGATTTTTTATTTTCTCCATGTGTTTATTATAAGTAAATTGTCTTTATTCCGCTAGTTTCTCCTTCCTTTTCTAATAAATCCGCCGGGATGTCGGAAATGAATTCTGATGGAGCATTTATTTGGCGTGAGCCGAAAATGGTGCGGAAATTCGCAAAGGATAGAAATAATTTTTCTTTTGCGCGGGTGAGCGCCACGTAGAAAAGTCGGCGCTCTTCCTCTCTGTCCTCGCCTGTTTGTCTCTCATTTTGTCTTTCGTGTGGGAAGAGTCCGTCTTCCATTCCGGTGATGAAAACATATTTGAATTCAAGCCCTTTTGAAGCGTGTACAGTCATTAGTTTTATTCCACTATTCCCCCTCTCCTTGCCAAGGAGAGGGTTGGGGTGAGGTGTATTTATCATTAACGAATCTTGGTCTGAAGCTAGGGCGCCATCTTCTAAAAGCTTTTCTATCCCTGTGCCATTTTCTAGATTATCATATTTGAGGGCCAGAGTGGCGAGCTCTTTAATGTTCTCCAGTCTCTCGATATCTTCCTCTCCCCCGTTTAGAAGTTCTTGCTCAATCCCAGACTTCTTTACCACGAACTTTATCACCTCGCTTGCCTTGGCGGTTTTAATTTTTTCCTTTATTTCTTCTAGAATTTGATAAAAGTTGTTAACCTTCACTCGGACTTTTATCGGCAGGCTCTCAGTCTCACTTGCCCCGCCATGGCGGGGTGAAGCAAAAATTTTCACCAAAGTGACTTTACCTATTCCTCGCACAGGAAAATTTATTATTCTTTTTATATCCGAAAGGCTGTCGGGGTTCAAGGCGGCGCGGAGGTACGCAAGGGTATCTTTGATTTCTTTTCTTTCAAAAAATTTCACACCCAAGACTTGATATGGGATGTTGTAACGGAGCATCGCTTCTTCTAGCGCACGGGATTGAAAGTTTGCTCTGTAGAGAACGGCCACCTCAGAAAAAGCACTTCCAGTGGAACCATCCATAATTTCCAAGATTTTTGTCGCTACGAATTCCGCTTCATCGGTTTCATCCAGCGCTTCATAGAGTCCTATCTTTTCCCCCACTACGTTGTCGGTAAATAAATTTTTATCCGGGCGGTACTTATTTTTCTTGATTATTTCGTTAGCTGCTTCCAGGATGTTCTTCGTGGAACGGTAATTTTGCTCCAATAAAATTATTTTTGCGTTCGGATAATCTTTTTCAAAGCTTAAAATGTTTTTCAAATTTGCCCCACGCCAGGAATAAATACAATTATGAGTTAAAATATCATTTGCTATAAAATTATGAGTTTTTTCAACATCAAGATCGTACACTTTTGTTTTAGGTGTATAAATTCGTGAAATTTTTTCAACAACATCGTAACCATTTTCAGTAAAAAGAACCATACCTGGCATTACAGAGCTTGCTGGTAAGCACGGTAAGGAGTTACCATCTTTTGGATTAGTTTTCATTCCACCAAGCCTGGCGCTAAAAACAAGGTTAACATCTCCAAAAACTGAAGCTATTTTTGTAGCTAATAAACAAGCCTCTCCATAATCAGCACGGACAGTTTCAAAACGCCAATTTTTTGTATTTTTTTTAGCAACACGAACCGACAAACCAAGAGACTCAAGTTTTTTTCTTCCAACTTCGTCGTTGCCAAAAGTTGAAACTAGATGCATGGGTGTTTTGCTACGTTTGTCTGCACATAAAGTAATATTTATATTTCTTCTTTTTGAATTGTGGTTTTGTGGCTGATGGTGTGGATAACTTTCTGAAAGTCCCAAATCGGAAAGTAATTTTAAAGCGGAATTTTTCGTATTAAAAAAAGAGAAAATTTCTTTTAAAGAATCAGTATCATTTACATATCCATTTATACTAAATCCTTTGCGTGGGGTAAATGGGATAGTTGGTATCTGATATTTTAATGAGAATATATATTCTTGGATTCGAGATTGTTTTTCTGTTTTGTGGGTAGCTATCACCCATACAGCATCTGCGTGTTCTTGGTTTGATCTTTGCATAAACCCCACGATAGATTTTTTTCTTCCTTTTGTATAAATTGAAGTGGTTCCAATTCTAAAACCGACGCCTTTTTTATACATAAGGTAGTTTAAATATGTTTGTGGTGTTATCCCGATACGATATCCAGCAAAATGAACATGGTCTTCTGTGCTGGTTAAAATTTTACCCTTTATTGTTTCGATTTTGATTAAGTTACCTTTAAATGATAAATTTCTTTTTTTAATAACTTTTGCTTCACGAAAATCACCACTTCCATAATTAGACAACACCAAATCTCCCTTTTTTATATCTTCAATATTTTTGAGAGTATTGTCGGACATTTTTATTTTTGTGTTTTCTATAAGACATTGATCGTAGTCCCCCACTACACAGATGTTTTTGTTGTTCTCGGAGAGAAGTTTAGACATCAAATATTGCACTTCATTGGTATCCTGGTACTCATCTATATGAATATAATCCCATTTTTCTTGGTAAATTTTCCTGATTTCCACGTTTTCCTTTAACAATTTTGTCGCTTTTAGAAGCAAGTCATCAAAGTCTAATGAATTCTCTTTCATCTTTTGTTTCTCGTACAGATTCCACACCTGAGCCACTATTTTACCCAGAGTGCTTGCCCCATTCCCTTCTTGCTCTTCATAATCTGCCAGGTGCACAAACTTCCCTTTCTCGCGTGAAATTATATTTTTTATTTTCTTCGGGTCATATTGTTTCGGGTCTATGCCGAGCTCTTTCAAAATATTTTTTATCAAAGTTGTCGCATCGCCTTCGTCTAGGATGGTGAAATATTTAGTCAGTCCCAACAATCGCGCATTTTCCTTTATTATATAGACTCCCAGCGAGTGAAAGGTGCTAACGAAAGGGACTTTATCCTGTCCTTTGGCATTTTTTTGGATTTCCGCAATAATTCTTTCACGCATTTCCTTCGCTGCTTTGTTGGTGAAGGTTACAGCTAAAATTTTCTCGGGGGCAACTCCGTTTTTTATCAAGTTCACGATTCTATGCGTAATAGTCTTGGTTTTCCCCGCCCCTGCTCCGGCGACAATAAGAAGCGGGCCCTCCATATGGAGCGCCGCTTCTCTTTGTTCGCTATTTAGTCCCACCAAGTGCTCTTCAGTATTCACTTATCAAATATAACACAGATTTAGTTTCCTATTTGACTCATTATTCCAGAGGCTTTATTTTTAAATTTTAAAGCTTCTTCTTCTATTATTTTTTCAAAGTCTTTTACTTTATCTTTTAAAAACATAAAAATATCTTCCGGCCCTGCATTTTTGTCTAAAAGTTTTTCAAACTCATCTTGATCTGCCTCTGTCATTATTTCCATTGCACGCATTAAAACATTTTGGTAAATCAAGGCTCCCACACGAAGGAAAATCTCTTGACGTTCTTCTGGAAGAAGGTTTTCAAGTTCAAGTATATTAGCGATATTTTTTTGGATGGGATTCATAAATTTTTTAATTTATTAATAATTTATTATTCTCTCAAACTTGCCTTAAATTCTTCAATTTGTCCCTTTTCTACTATTTTTTGCAACCCCTGGGCTACATAGTCGTCTACAGTCTTTGCTTTCCCGAATAAGAAAAAAGAATTTTTTGGCTCAAGTCCTGTGAAATTTCTGATTTTTATCAGGTATTCAGCCATATTTCTGGTTTCAGGATTTTGGCTCTCTGTTTGGTCAATAATTTTGAATGCTTTTTCAGATTTCAGTCCATTCCATATTTCTGATGGTTCATGCGGACTGTCTTTAAAAATAAACTCTATATCTTTTTGTCTTGTTTCGTAAGCTTGCATTAATTCATCTATATCTAAATCAGAAGGATTTTTTCCAATAAAATCAGCATGATGCTGTGTGAAATCATTTTGTTCTGGCGTAAGGTCAGGATTCCCCCAAACTTTTGGACCCCTAAGATAGCTGGGTTGTTCAGGTTTGGCAGAATCATCTCGTAATTTTTTGAAAAATTCATCTACGGCTTTTCTGTCTGTTGGGTCTCCTGTGTACCCTTGTTTTCTTAAAGTTTGAGACAATTGTTCCATGTTTGCATTTTCTTCCGCACTATTTAGACTGCCTTCACTTGCATCCATCTGAGCTTCTATCTTTGCTTTCAAGTCTTCAGCATTAATTTTAAGATCAGAAGAGGGTATGGTTTCTGATATGGTGGTATCTTTAGCAACAGAAGGTTTTATGTGTTTATACTCATATTTTTCGATATCTTTCTCAAATTGTGATCCAGGACCGTGTTCTTCTATGAGACCATCTCCGAATTTTAGTTCATCAACTTTCAATTTTCCATTTTCCAACTTAAGCTGGTATGCTACATCATTTGCTGGTCTTATTCGTATTTCTTCACCCGTAACCTTATTTACGTAACCATGTTCCATAGCTACTTTATGTGCTGCTCCACCAGAAAATTCATGCAAAGCTTTTATATCACCCACATCTCCCTTAAACCCTAAACTTTTTGCTAATTCGGGATTGTTATCAATTTGTCTTCTAAATGCATGTTCTATCCCCTCCCCCTTTTGTATAATTGCTGCCTCATCTAGTTTGATAGTCTCTGCTGCTGGCATTTCTGGAACAGGAGTACTTGTGGGTGTTGTGGGAGCAGCTGTCTTTATATCTTCTAATGCTTTAGTGTCAATTCCTGCTTTCAGGCGTGCCCCTTGTAGTTTTACATTAGCTTTGTGTAACACTTCATCAATGGAATCGGGTTGATGACCTTCACTTGTCCCAGTAGTATGAAGTTGGTCTGAAGCATTGTGTGCCAGATGGCCTATTCCATAACTCATTCCCATAGATGTTCCCGCTCCCACAGCCAGTCCAAGCACAGCTTTTGTAATTAATCTATTCCTTTTTGCTTTTTGTTCGCGTTCCAGGATTTCGGCGTATTCCTTTTTGCTTTTCGCAAGGCTTACATCAAAAGTTTCTTCTTTAAACATTTCAGCTAATTTTTTTTCTTCATCTGCTCTTTTGGCGGTTGATTTTTCTTTGACAAGCTTATCAAAAATTTTGTTTGCGCCTTGTCCCATTACTGCTCCTACTGCGGATCGCGTTAATCTTAAACCAACATAATATGTTATTCCACCTGCAGCTACTACTGTTCCACCAGAGACTGTCGCAATTACTGCTGTTCCTAGCGCTGTGGAAACAAGAAGTTTTTTCCATCTTGGAGTTTCTGGATTTAAATACCACCCCAAACCTTTTTTTAGTATTCCTTTTTCTTTTGGCGGAAGGCTTTCTGCTTTGAGGGCATTTAACCTAATTTGTTCTTCAATAATGACTCTGGTAAAAATTTCATTCTGTTTATACTTATCTAATTCGCGTTCTATCGCTAGTGGAGAAAGAGGAATATTAAAAGCTTGACCCATGGTTTGTGAGAAGTTTTCTAGAGAAGTCTTTTTTTCTTGAAACATCATGTTTCCATACTCCACCGTAGCTTTTTCGTATTCTTGTTCTAAGACTTTTAACTCAATAGGAATTTCTTTAATTTTTGCCCCAAAAATAAACCTTTTAGCGCGAGTAATCCTCCCAGCGCTTGCCAAAAATTTCTTGTATTCTTCCGCATATTTTGCCCTAGCTTCATTTAATTTATATTCTATGTCTTCTAATGTAAGTGTGGGTGTTGCTTCTGGTGTTGTGGGTAAAATTTCTGGAGTTGGTATAGGTTCTACTGCGGGTGCAGGTTCTGGGTTTGGTGTTGGCTCTGGGGTGGTAGTCGGCTTGGTCTCGGGTGTTGGTGTTGGTATTTCTGGTTTGCCTCCATCTGCATAGGAATATCCAGAAACTACGGGTATTGGTGTAGTTGGTGGTATTGTTTCAGGGCTTGTGTTTATTGGTACATCTCCGACATATTTTAAATTATCAATGGTTTGTTGGGTTAACTCAATATTTTTTTTCAGCTTATTTCGTCCTTCTTCTGTTACATCTCCCAATGATTCTAAGTGTGTCAATGCTCTTTTTTGTCTCTCTAATTCTTCTTCTAAGTATGCAATTTTCTTTTCAGTTACAGAACTCAATTTAGGTAAATTATATGGCGTTTCTTTACTTTCTTCTACTTCCTCAAAGTCGTTCTCAAAAATTGAGTTCATTAAATCTAAACTTTCTTCTATTTTTTCTTTACTCTGTCCTAAGTCAAGAAGATTTTTTCTCGTGGCCCTGTCAAAGGGGATTTCTAACACGTCTTCATTTGGAGTTTCTTGTTTTTTTAGCACGACTTCAATCAAAGGATCAGTTTTAAGCGCTTTCTCTTTGTGTTTCTTTTTACTATTTCCGGGGTCTATTATTTCAGGGATTAAGACATTTTTCATTTTGTTTGGTTTGGGATCTCCCATAATTATTTTATTATATACTATTTAAAAATTTTATTAAGCAAAAGATAAAAAAAGGCAAAAAGAAGAGCCCGACGACAGGATTGTCGAAGGGCTCCATGAGCGATTGCTCGATGCTCATCTCCTCCCCGGACGAGCGCGGGTGTGTTACCTGGCGGTGGCGACCACCGGAGCGGGGGCTGGTGCGAAGGCGTCACGGATCTGCTTCGCCATTTCCGCAACCTGCGGGTTTAGCTTCCGCCTGAAGATTCCCCTCCTGGTGTTGCCGAGGGCAACCTCTCCCTCTGCGAGAGCGATGGTCGCCTGGGCCAGGGCGTTGACCTTGGACTCGAGGGTGGCGATCCGAGCCTCGTAGGGTGACACGAATGCCACGACTTCGGAGTTCGTGGGCCGCGCCATGATCTCCTTCTTGAGGGGAGCGATGGCCATGGCGACTTCGTCCCTCGTGGGGCGGGTGGTGGAAACCTTTTCCACCTTCGTCGCGAGTGCCACGATCTTTTTCGAGGTCGCCGCCGCCGCCGCCGCTGCCTTGTCGGCGACGGCCTTGATGTGGGCGTCGGCGGCGTTGAGGACGAAGATGTAGACAGTGTCTGGAGACTCGGTCTCGTTGCTGTCCTTGTCGACGAGCTTGAAGCTCGCCGTTCCGGACAGGGGCTTGTTCGTCGCCTTGACCTGGGCCGAAACCCGGTTGTTTTTGTACTGGATTTCGGTGAACTCCAGGCCGTCGGCGGAGATCTCCCTGATCTCCTCGCATCCCTTGGTTTTGAGAGTGAACGGGATGGGCTCCTTGCCCACCTCGAGCACTCCTCCCTTGAGGATCTTGACCACCTCACAGGTCGGGGTGGTAGCCGTAGCCGCCGCCGTGGCCGCGTTGTTGGTCGTGGCGGTCTGCGCGTTGGCGGTGAGGGTGAGGGCGAGGGCGGCAACGAGGGTAGTGATGGTCTTCATGGGTTTCCTTCCTTTCTCTTCTCTATTGTGTCGCTATTTCAAGCGGCGTTGTATTCTTGTGATCTACGTAGACCACTTTATTTCAAAGTATTCGAGAATGAATATAGCATACTAAGATAAAAAAGTCAAGTTTTCTATTGCTATTTAAAAAATGTGTATTACAATATCTTAAGATAATGCTTATTTTATAGAGTTAATGATTATTTTTGATGCACATCCTGCCATTTTAAAAAATCATCTATTAGGATAGCTCTTGTTTGGTTATTTTCACTGACAACAAAAACTTTATGTCCTATTATATTAATAGCCTTCCAATTGTTTTCTGTCGTGCCATCCGAACGTATAATACGAACATTGTCAGCCCTTTTTATTATTTCCGTAACTCTTTCTGTGTTTTCTTGTGAGATTTTTTCTGATGTTTTTCCGTCTGCGTAAGACGCTCCTCCACTGACAATTTTTGGTGGCCCATTGAAATTATTCATATTTTAATATTATAGAACTTTTTACTATTTTTTACCTAATTTTGGCTCAAATTAGTTATCCACACACCCCCCTTCCCAGATTGACTTTTGGTCCTTTTTGGGCTATTCTGTTTTTGTAGTCCTGAAGAGGGGTTGGGTGCGAACTGACAGAAAGACAGAGAAGACAGTAACCATCGTGAGAACCTTTGTTTGCAGAACCTATTGGTCGTCCTGTAATTCTAGCCTTATTTTAAAAGGATAGAAAAGGAAATCTCGCGACATTTAGTTTGTTTTATAAAACCCAGATTTAAAATATTAAGATCCGTCTTGACCTCTTCCCTGCTCTTTGGGGCTCTTTTTGTGCCTACTCGCGGTGCTGAGGCCGGGATTTTTTCCTCTCTTTCCTCCCTCTTTGTCGGAGATCAAGTTTATGCGCAATTTACTCCCCAACCCTTTGATCCCAATAGCACAAATGTTCAAAATGAAGAAAATTCTCTTCGTCCCACTTTTTCTTTTAATGACGTTGATTATGGTTCATCCGTCGTTATTGATGATTCTAGCAGTGCCTTGGTCCCTACCGCAGGCCCTGGGGCTGGGGATGGAACGGACGCAAACACGGATGTTTCTTTTGAAGATATTAGTGTGTACGTGGTAAGAAGGGGTGACTCTCTTTCCCAGATAGCTGAAATGTTTAATGTCTCTGTAAATACGATACTTTGGGGAAATGATATGAAAAAGGGTGACAAGCTGGTAGAAGGCGACACCCTTTTTATATTACCTATTTCTGGGCTTAAGCACGTCGTAACCAAGGGACAAACCCTAAAGAGTATTGCTCAAAAATACAACGCCGACATAGGAGATATAGTCAGTTTTAACGGAATTACAGAAGGTGCCAAGTTGGCAATTGGCGACGAACTCATAATTCCGGGCGGAGAAATGTCTGTTGATGGGCCTGTTAAAACAAATTCAACAAAGAGTACTGCCACCACTACAAAGACATCATTAAAGAATATTGCCGGATACTTCATAAATCCGGTTCCGGGAGCTATCAAAACTCAAGGATTACATGGTAAAAATGCTGTAGACTTGGCTGCGTCAATAGGTACACCGATACGCGCTGCAGCTTCGGGGACAGTTCTCTTGGCTCGTATGGGATGGAATGGCGCTTATGGAAATATGGTCATCATCCAGCATCCAAACGGTACAAAAACTCTCTACAGTCACTTGTCTAAAATCGCAAGCACCACAGGTCAGAGTGTTTCACAAGGAGACATCATAGGCAACGTCGGAAACTCAGGTAGAGTCAGAGCCGCTAAAGGAGGTAACGGTGCGCACCTACACTTTGAAGTTTACAATGCTAAAAATCCGGGAGTAGATGGATCTTGGGCAAGATAAAATATTTGTCTTTTAAATTATTCCAATAAAGTTAGAGCAACCATCGCGAGTACTCCGGCGATGACGGCCACTATTTGCAAAGCTGAATGCTTTGCTTCTTTTGTTTTATGTAATTCAGGTATTAAGTCTGCGACGGCGACATAGATGAATCCTCCGGCGGCTATAGGCAGAATCCATAAACTGAAAGCCTCTCCCGCTTCTCCCAAAATGAAAGCTAAAAGCATTCCCAAGATGGCGCAAAGAGCTGAAAGAAAGTTAAGGAATAGCGCGCGCGACTTGGTGTAGCCGGAATGGAGCAATACGGCGAAATCCCCTATTTCTTGTGGAATCTCGTGTAGAATGACCGCTATGGTGGTGGCTATGCCTACGGGGACGCTTACGAGGAAGCTGACTCCGATGATGATGCCGTCTATAAAATTATGCACTCCGTCAGAAAAGAGAATCAACTTCCCTACCGGATGGACTTCTTCTGTGTCTTCTCCATGGTGATGCCAATGAAGGAATTTTTCCAGAATAAAAAATATTAGAACCCCGACTATTATGAGCAAGCTTACGTGTGTGGTATTGCCCACATGTTCAAAGGCTTCTGGGATGAGATGGATGAAAGCGTCTCCCAAGAGCGCGCCGACAGCCAGAGAAATAAAAACAAAAATATATTTTCGCAGGAGGTCTTCTCTGATTGAAAGTGCAAAAACTCCAATCAAAGAAACTAAACTTACTATCACTACACTGATGAAAGAATAAAGGTATGTGGTTATCATGCTACTTATCGTATATTAAATAAAAACAGTTTGCAAAAAATTTAAGAGGAATGAAAAAGGGCCGAGGGATTGCTCCCCCGGCCCCGGCTACGATGGATGCGTTTAGCGTCCTACTACCCGCTACTTCTGCTGCGTGGTGGTGGTCGGCGTGGTGGGAACGGTGTTCTTCTTCGTCACTTCATGTGTGACGAAGAGTACCACGATGATGAAGATCAGGCTTCCGATGAGAAGGGCCCTTGCGAACCCGTTTCCCTCCTGCTTCTCTGGGAACAGTATGCTTTCGGGCATTGTCGTGCCCTCCCTTCTAAACGTGATACTACAACTAAAACGCCTTTTGTCAAGGATTGTAGCATTGCAGCGTCAAGTTTACACTTCCTAATTCTAATAATCTTTCCACTGGTGTTTTACCATCCATTCCTAATCCTCGGTGCTTTTTCCTGTAATTGTAATACCCAAGAAATAGATTTAATTTGTATTGCATCTCGTCTAAAGAATGATTTGCTTTAAATCCAAAACGCAGAGCTTTTTCATTTAAAGTTCGATGGAATCTTTCAATCTTTCCATTCTCTTCAGGACAATAGGGGGTATTCATACGATGAATAATATTCTTGTTTTTTAAATATTCTCTAACAATAGTTGCAATAAACTCTTTTCCTTGATCAGTTCTGATTTTTTGAATAGGAAACGGAGATCTAGTAATTACTTTTTCTAAAAAATCTAAAGTATTTAAAGCATTGGCTGTAGCATAACTCCAAGCAAAAACCCACCTAGTTGCATCATCAATAATAGTGTAGATGACTTTGCCTTGTTTGTAGCCAAACGGGTATTTAGTATCCATTTGCAGCTCTAAGCCTGGTATCTGGTGAGCATACAGCTTCTTCTTCCATTTCATTCTGGTGTGAGGATAATTGGTCGTATACCTGATATTGTTTCTTTTTAAAATTCGATAGATTGTGGTTGGATGTAAATCTATATTGTTTTCGTAAATTAAATGATCGTGGAGCGTTTCCACTCCGTCACTCCAATATTTATCAGCTAGATTAATAACCAGTTGTTCAATCTCCTCGGATGTTCGGTTGTGAGCTTGCTTGTGGCCAGTCTTTTTTTTAGTTACTAATCCATCAATTCCAAACCTCTTGTAGCGACAAAGCCATTTATGAATACTTTGTCTAGAAATATTCAATTCCTTTGATACAGAAACGACTGTTTTCTCTTTGTTGATAATTTCTTTTAATTTTTGCTCTTTTAGAAGCATATATTTTGCATCAAAGGTGTTCATCCTTAAAGTGTAAACCTTATTGCTGCAATGATAACAA
>Ga0208375_1000289_pt1 | contig 78957 bp, 92 predicted proteins | sample RifOxyD1_FD_184038 | JGI IMG/M metagenome (GOLD analysis project Ga0208375, IMG submission 184038) | Soil microbial communities from Rifle, Colorado - Rifle Oxygen_injection D1 (SPAdes) | ecosystem: Environmental > Terrestrial > Deep subsurface > Rock core/Sediment | place: Rifle, Colorado... | reverse complement strand
TGGGCGGGTTGGGTGGGCAACACGATCGACCCGGCGATGGCGTGTCAGGCTGCCAATCTGGACGCGCTGCGGGCGCGTTTACCCATGCCCTGTTTGGGCGTGCAGGATTTTTCGATCGCCTCCATCCGGGATGCGAGCGAGCTGGGCTGGCTGACGCTGCCCATTACGTTAGTATCTTAGAATACTCTTGAATAACGATATTTAATAATTAAATCAATAAGTTAAAGATCTTCCCCGTCTTGTTTGGAGCGGGGGCATCGTGTACTGTCCGTGGCAGATTGCCGCACCCGGTTTGCTGGTTTCCGGCCTTGATTTCACTTTGAGTCTGAGCGCGAGTGAAGTCAGGTAGCGCGGCACATGTTGCGGCATACCGATAACACGCGCCGCGACATCGACCCATAACAGCGATGAGAGGACGGGGGAGCGCGATGACGAGTATGTGGCAACGGGCAGGAGTAGCAGGGGTGGCGTGGGCAGCGAGCCTGCCGGTGCGGGCGGAATACGCTTACAACCTGCAGGTACCGGCAAGCAAGGTCGCGCAGGACGTATTCGAACTGCACAATCTGATCATGCTGGTATGTCTGGGTATCTTCATCGTGGTGTTTGGTGCGATGTTTTATTCGCTCCTGAAACACCGCAAATCAGTCGGTCACAAGGCTGCACATTTCCATGAAAACACCACGGTAGAAGTGATCTGGACGGTGATCCCGTTCGTGATCCTGATGGGCATGGCCTACCCGGCAGCCAAGGTGGTGATCGACATGAAAGACACCAGCAACCCCGATATGTCGATCAAGGTCACCGGCTATCAGTGGAAGTGGGGCTACACCTACCTGAATGACGGGGTCAGTTTCTACAGCACGCTCTCGACCCCGCGTGACCAGATCGAAGGCACTGCCGCCAAGGGCGAACACTACCTGTTGGAAGTGGATGAGCCGATGGTGGTGCCAGTGGGTAAACGGGTACGTTTGCTGATAACAGCCAACGACGTGATTCATTCCTGGTGGGTGCCTGCGCTCGGTGCAAAACAGGACGCGATCCCTGGCTTTATCCGCGACAGCTGGTTCAAGGCCGACAAGATCGGCACTTATCGCGGCCAATGCGTCGAGCTGTGCGGCAAGGATCACGGCTTTATGCCGATTGTGGTCGAGGTGGTATCGGAAGCCGATTACAAAATCTGGCTGGACAAGAAGAAGGGCGCAGCAACGACGGCCGCAGCCGACGACAGCAAAATCTTTGCCCCGGCCGAGTTGATCGCGCGGGGTGAAAAAGTCTACGCCGCCAATTGCGCAGCCTGCCATCAGGCAGACGGCATGGGGCTTCCCGGCGTGTTTCTTCCGATCAATGGTTCGAAAGTGGCAACCGGTCCGATCGACGCACACATCAGCACCGTGTTGAACGGCCGCCCCGGCACCGCAATGGCGGCGTTCGGCGGACAGTTGTCCGACGCGGACATCGCTGCCGTCGTGACCTACCAGCGCAATGCCTGGGACAACAAGACTGGCGACACGGCGCAGCCCGCCCAGATCGCCGCAGCACGTGGGGGCGCAGAAGCTGCTGCTCCCGCTGCGCCATGAATCACCGTCAGGAGAGCCCAGATATGACTGATGCAACACACGCACACGGCCACGACGATCACGCGCACCACGCTCCCCCTGGCGGAGTCATGCGCTGGCTGACCACCACCAACCACAAGGACATTGGTTCGCTGTATCTGTGGTTTTCTCTGATCATGCTGTTTACAGCGGGATCGATGGCACTGCTGATTCGCGCCGAGTTGTTCCAGCCGGGGCTGCAACTGACCAACCCGGACTTTTTCAACCAGCTCACCACCATGCATGGCCTGATCATGATTTTCGGCGTGATCATGCCGGCCTTTTCGGGCTTCGCGAACTGGCAGATTCCGTTGATGCTGGGCGCGCCCGACATGGCGTTTCCGCGCATGAACAACTGGGCATTCTGGATTCTGCCGGTGGCCGGCGCGCTGCTGATGGGGTCATTTCTGCTTCCCGGCGGCGCGGTCGCAGGCGGCTGGACCATGTATCCACCGCTGTTCATCCAGGGCGGCATTTCCTATGACCTGACGATTCTGGCCGTCCACATCATGGGCCTGTCGTCGATCATGGGTTCGATCAACATCATCACCACCATTCTCAACATGCGTGCGCCCGGTCTCACGCTGATGAAAATGCCGCTGTTCTGCTGGACCTGGCTGATTACGGCCTATCTGCTGATTGCCACCATGCCGGTGCTGGCAGGTGCGGTGACCATGCTGCTGACCGACCGCAATTTCGGCACCAGCTTCTTTAACGCCGCCGGCGGCGGTGATCCGGTGATGTTCCAGCACATCTTCTGGTTCTTTGCCCACCCCGAGGTGTACATCCTGATCCTGCCAGCGTTCGGCATCGTCTCCAGCATCATTCCGACTTTCGCCCGCAAGCCGCTATTTGGTTACGCCTCGATGGTGTACGCCACGGCATCGATCGCGATCCTGTCGTTCATCGTCTGGGCGCACCACATGTTCTCGGTGGGCATGCCCGCGGCCGCGCAGCTGTTCTTCATGTTCTCGACCATGCTGATCGCGGTGCCGACCGGCGTGAAGGTGTTCAACTGGGTGGCCACGATGTGGAAGGGCTCAATGACCTTCGAGACGCCGATGCTGTTCGCCATCGCCTTCGTTTGTCTCTTTACGATTGGCGGCTTTTCGGGCCTGGTGCTGGCGATCGCGCCGGTCGATATCCAATTGCACGACACCTACTACGTTGTCGCGCACTTCCACTACGTACTGGTGTCCGGTGCGCTGTTTTCGATCTTCGCGGGCATTTATTACTGGCTGCCGAAATGGAGCGGCTACATGTATGACGAGACGCTGGGCAAGTGGCATTTCTGGCTGTCGGTGATCGGCATGAACATCGTGTTTTTCCCGATGCACTTTCTGGGATTGGCCGGCATGCCGCGCCGCATTCCGGACTACGCGCTGCAGTTCACCGAGTTCAATCAGATTGCCACGGTGGGTGCGTTCATTTTCGGGTTCAGCCAGCTGATCTTCCTGGTGGTGGTGCTTAAAGCCGCCAAAGGAGGCGTCAAGGCGACCGACCGCGTATGGGAAGGTGCCGAGGGACTGGAGTGGACGCTGCCATCGCCTGCGCCGTATCACACCTTTGAAACAGCGCCGGTGATGAAATGAGCGGGGCTTCAACGATGAGTTCGGATAAGCGCAACGGTAAATATCGCACGGCCATCTTGCTGGCAGTGTGGGCGCTGGGCTTGTTTCTGTTCACGCTTTACTCCGGGCTGAAATAAATCATGCTCATGGGGAATGCCAAAACCCTGACCAAGCTCGTCGTCGTGACGCTGCTCATGTTCGGGTTTGGCTTCGCCCTGGTGCCGTTTTATTACAAGATTTGCGAAGCCACCGGCATCAACTCGGGGGGCGAGCAAAGTCTGGTGAATAACACGCAGGTGGACACCAGCCGCTGGGTCACGCTGGAATTCGATGCCAACACCAACACTGCATTGCCGTGGCAATTCAAGCCGCTGCAAAACAGCCTCAAGGTGCATCCGGGGCAACTGGTTCAGGTGGAATACGAAGTGGTCAACAACAGTGACCGGGCTATCGTGGGACAGGCGGTGCCGAGTTATGGTCCTGCGCGCGCGGCCGCCTTCTTCAAGAAAATCGAGTGCTTCTGTTTTACGCCGCAAACACTGGCAGCCGGTGAACGCCGCCGGATGCCGGTGCTGTTTGTTCTGGATCGTGCGATGGATCAGGAGGTTCATACCGTGACCCTGTCGTATACCTTCTTTGAAATGGGTGCAAAAGCCCAAACCACTGGCAGGCTGCGCGTATCGCCCCATGGCTGAAAAAAGCAATCTCAAAGTGGTGCTTGCGGTGTTCTGGAGCTTTTTCGGCGTGCGCAAGCGGCGTGACTACGATGCTGATGCGCAAAGCCTGACGCCGGTGCAGATCGTCATTGCCGGACTCATTGGTGGTGCGGTGTTTGTTTCAACGATGTTGCTGTTGGTGTATCTGGCGATGCAGTTCTTGGCGTGAGTAATCAATAGACAAGGAATAGGGGAAAAACATGGGCATGGCACAAACCGAAAAATATTATTTGCCGCAACCGTCTCTGTGGCCGTTCGTCGGCTCGATCGCCCTGCTTGTGATGGCGGTGGGCGGCGTGATGACCATGCGCGAGATCGACCATGGCGGCTGGGTGTTGCTGGCCGGTTTGGGCGTACTGTTCTACATGATGTTCGGCTGGTTCGGCGAGGTGATCCGCGACAGTGAGGCCGGGCGCTACAACAAGCAGGTCGACGCCTCGTTTCGCTGGTCGATGAGCTGGTTTATCTTTTCCGAAGTGATGTTTTTCGCAGCCTTTTTTGGTGCCCTGTTTTACACCCGTGTGTTGTCGGTGCCGTGGCTGGGTGAAGGCGACACCATGCAGCAACTGTGGCCCACTTTCAAGGCTGCCTGGCCAACTGCCGGCCCCGGGCTGGCTGAGGATGGGTTTCAGTTTACCCCGATGGGTGCCTGGGGCATCCCGGCGATCAATACGCTCCTGCTGCTCAGCTCGGGTGTGACCGTGACCTGGGCACACTGGGGATTGAAAAAGAATAATCGCACCCAGCTGATTGTCGGGCTGGCCATGACGGTGGTGCTCGGAGTGGTTTTCCTGGGGCTGCAGGCGTATGAATATCATCACGCTTACACTGAAATGGGGCTGACGCTGGGGGCAGGCGTTTACGGATCGACCTTTTTCATGCTGACCGGCTTTCACGGCTTTCACGTGCTGGTGGGTACGACCATGCTGCTTGTCATGTTGCTGCGTGCGATTGCCGGACATTTCACTGCCGATCACCATTTCGCATTTGAGGCAGTGTCGTGGTACTGGCACTTTGTTGATGTGGTGTGGGTGATGCTGTTTATCCTGGTGTACTGGATGATCTGACCCTTATGCGAACGTAAAAAAGCCGCCGGTCAGGCGGCTTTTTTACGAGGTGGATCAGCGCAGGCCGCTTTGCGGAACGATGCCGAAGTAATATCCCGCCATCAGCAGGACGAATAGCGCAAGCGAGAGTCCGACCCGCACCGTCAGCATTTTGACTGCGCGGTCCGACTGCCCCTTGTCCTTGATCAGATAGTAGAGCGCGCTGGCGAGGCTGCCCAAAATGAACACGATGAATAGCAGGGCAAGGATGCGCATGATGTGGGTCGCTCGGCAAAATTTTAGTCTAACCGGATTGCCCGCCGCATGCACCGCCTGACCATGCGTTTCGGTGCATGGCACTTTACACCGGGATTGTGGCCGACCCTGGCGGCACTGTTCTTTTTCGTGCTGACCTTGTGGCTGGGTAATTGGCAGAGCGACCGAGCAGAAGCCAAGCGCGCGCTGCAAGCGCGATACGACACTGCCACGCAAGATCCCCCCATCCACGTTGGCCGGGTTTTGCTGACGCGTGATGACTTGATTTATCGCAAGCTCGAAGTGCAGGGCAGGTTCGATGACAGGCACACAATTTTGCTGGACAACAAGGTTTACGAAGGGGTGGCGGGCTACCACGTGCTGACGCCGCTGAGGATCGAAGGCAGCCCGATGGCTATTCTGGTGAATCGGGGCTGGGTCGCGTCAGGGCGGTCGCGCGAACAGCTTCCCCGTATCCCTGCGCCCGCAGGCCTGGTGAAACTGGAAGGCATGGCGGTTGATCCCCATAGCCGCTATTTCGAACTGGCCAATGCCGCGCCGCAGGGGCGTGTTTGGCAGAACCTTGATTTTGTGCGCTACACGATGGACTCCGGTTTGACGCTGCAGCCGGTACTGCTGTTGCAAACCAGCCCGCTACGTGATGGTTTGCAGCGAAACTGGCCGCGTCCGGACACGGGCGTCAGCATGCATCTCGGCTATGCCTTCCAGTGGTACAGTCTCGCAACAACGCTTGCGGTGTTGTGGGTGGTGATGAATGTGAAACGCGATCGCGAGAATGCCGCGTCACTTCTGGAATAAATCGAGTATGCACCTGAGTTCACGCAGTAAATTCCTTGTTCTGATCGGCTTCTTCATGGTGCCGGTACTGGCGGCTTATCTGGCTTATTTTGGCTGGCGACCCGCTGGTCACACGAATTACGGCGAATTGTTGAAGGTTTCGCCCTTGCAGCATACCGCTGGAAAACTGCTCGACGGCCAACCCCTCAATCTCGATACGCTGCAGGGCAAGTGGTTGATGGTGCATGTCGGGACAGCACGCTGCGATGAGGCATGCGCGCAGCAACTGTATCTGATGCGGCAGGTGCGGATTACCCAAGGCAAGGAACAATCGCGCATCGAACGTCTGTGGGTGGTGGCTGACAAGGGCCTGCCTGAGGCAAGCTTGCTGCAGGCGCACCCAGGTCTGCTGGTTTGGCGGCCAGAAGATCCGGCATTCCTGAGCCAGTTTCCCGCCATGCAGAGCCCTGGCCAGCACATCTATCTGGTTGATCCGCTTGGCAACCTGATGCTGCGGTTCCCCGCCCAGCCGGACGCCAAACGCATGATGAAAGACATCAAGCTGTTGCTCAAAGCCTCACAGATCGGTTGACCCGCCCCGCCATGACGTTCTATCGCAAGCTTATTCTGGCCGCGCTCATTTTGACCCTGGGTGTCGTCAGTCTGGGCGCCTATGTGCGCCTGTCTGATGCCGGCCTGGGTTGTCCCGATTGGCCGGGTTGTTATGGCGCGCTGACTCCGCATCACGCGGCCGATGCCATCAATGCCGAACTGGAAGCACGTCCAGATGGCCCGGTATCGCATGCCAAAGCGTGGAAGGAAATGGTGCATCGCTATTTTGCCGGGACCCTGGGCGTGTTGGTGCTGGCAATAGCCTTGCTGGCCTGGCGTGGGCGCCGTGAGACCAATGGTGGCCCGGGGCTGCCGCTGTTGTTGCTGGGCCTGATCGTGTTCCAGGCGCTGCTGGGGATGTGGACGGTTACGCAATTGCTCAAGCCGCTGGTCGTAAGCGCCCACTTGCTGGGCGGCATGGCCACGCTCTCGCTCTTGTTGTGGTTGTGGTTGCGCGAACGTGGGCAGGCCAGCTATGCCTACTTTGCGAGCGTGGATCATCTGCGGCGCGGCGCTGGATTAGGGTTGGTGCTGGTTGTGATCCAGATTGCCCTGGGAGGCTGGGTAAGCACCAACTACGCAGCTTTAGCCTGTACGGATTTTCCCTTGTGCCAGGGGGGGTGGGTGCCAGCCATGGATTTCGAGCACGGCTTCACCCTGCACCGTGAGTTGGGCGAAACCGCTACCGGCGAACTGTTGCCGCTGACGGCGCTGACCGCCATTCACTGGACACATCGGTTGATGGCGCTGGTGCTTACCCTGTATCTGGGCTGGCTGGCATTGCGTATGCTGCGTACGCCGGGTTACGCCGGTATGGGCTTGGTCATCGCCGGCCTGTTGACGCTGCAAGTTTCGCTGGGCATCAGCAACATTTTGTTCAGTTTGCCGCTGGCCGTGGCTGTGGCGCATAACACCGGCGCAGCACTGTTGCTGGCGAGTCTGGTTTGGCTGAACTTCAAAGTGCGCAGGAGATAAGCATGGAATCCTTGATGATCGAGAGCGCAACCTGCCGTTGCCAGCAGTTTCTGGCGCTATGCAAATTGCGGGTGGTCAGCCTGATCGTATTTACTGCGGTAATCGGCATGTTTCTCGCCGTTCCGGGCGTGCCAGCCTGGAATGTGCTGTGGGCTGGCACGCTGGGCATCGCGCTGGTGGCGGGGGCGGCGGCCGCGTTTAACTGTCTGATAGAGCAGAAAATCGACGCAGTCATGGCCCGCACGCGGGCGCGCCCCTTGCCCCGTGGCGAACTCACCAACACCCAAACCCTGGTGTTTTCCGGTGTGGTCGGCGGTATCGGCCTGACCCTGCTGAACGTTTTTGTGAATTCACTCACCATGTGGCTGACGCTGGCCACATTTGTTGGGTATGCGGTGATTTACACCGCCATCCTCAAGCCGGCCACGCCACAAAATATCGTTATCGGCGGCGCTTCCGGCGCGATGCCGCCGGTGCTTGGCTGGGCGGCGGCCACCGGCGAAGTGCATCACGATGCGCTGTTGCTGTTTCTGATCATTTTTGCCTGGACGCCGCCGCACTTCTGGGCGCTGGCGCTTTACCGGCGCGATGAATACGCCAAGGCCGGATTGCCGATGTTGCCGGTGACGCATGGTGAAGCGTATACCCGCTTGCATTTGCTGCTCTACACCATGCTGTTGTTTGCCGTCAGCTTGCTCCCGGTTGGTACCGGGATGGGGGGCTGGATATACCTGGTCGGCGCGGTTCTGCTGGGGGGCGGGTTCATGTCTTACAGCTGGCGCCTCTATCGTCATTACAGCGATGCGCTGGCCCGGGAAATCTTCCGTTATTCCATCTGGTACTTGAGTGCGTTGTTTGCCATCATGCTGATTGACCATTACTGGCCAATACCAGTTTGATTTGTAAGGTAAATAAATCCTTTTTGTAGATATTCAGACAGGATTGTTTTATATTGTGCCCACTCAAAATCCAGGGGCACGTGATGCTTCTCTCCCGCACCAGTCAATACGCCGTGCAGGCGCTGATCTATATGGCGACCCAGCCTGCGGATGCGCCCGTACTTAACAAAGACATTGCCAGCCAGCTCGGTGTTCCCGCGCCCTATCTGGCCAAAATCCTGCAAAGCCTTGCCAAAGGCAATCTGCTGGTTTCATTCCGGGGGCGTTTGGGCGGTTTTTGCTTGCGTGAAGGCGGCGATGCAATCACGCTCATGCAAATCCTGCTGCTGACTGAAGGACCTGCTTTCACCGAAAGCTGCTTGCTGGGGTTGAAAAAGTGCAGCGATGAAACAGCCTGCCCCCTGCATTTCCGCTGGATCCCCGTCAAGAAGAAAATTATCGACCTGCTGCAGGAAACGACGCTGGAAAAGCTGGCAAAGGCCGTGGAGACCGGTAAATACCGTTTGGCGGATGTTCCAGGCATGCTGTTTGAGCAGCTCGCGCCATGAAAATCATGATCGCTGCCGTTTTGGCGCTAGCGCTGGCAGCGTGCAAGCCGGCGCCGGAAGTTCCTGTGTTTCAGGCGACTGATATTACGGGCGCGAACTTTGCGCGTGATTTCAAGTTGACCGACCATAACGGACAACCACGCACCCTGGCGAGCTTCAAAGGCAAGATAGTCGCCATCTTTTTTGGCTATACCCATTGCCCCGATGTCTGCCCCACGACCCTGGCGGATTTTGCTGCGGCATTGAAACAGCTCGGCCCATTGGCAGATCAGGTGCAGGTTCTTTTCGTGACCGTCGATCCGCAACGTGATACGCCCGAGTTGCTCAAGATTTTTGTGCCGGCCTTTGATCCCCGGTTTCTGGGGATGACAACCGATGCTGTCAGCCTCAAAGCCTTGGCGCAGGAGTACAAGGTCGTCTATCAAAAGACATCGGTTAAAGGTGCCGACAACTATTTGATTGATCACAGCGCCGGAACGTATGTCTACGATGCTGAGGGACGTTTACGCTTGCTGGTGCCCTACGGCAGTAGCCCGGATCTGATCGCCCGCGATCTCAAAACCCTACTAGATACACGTTGAGTCGCTTTGGTTCCTTGCGGCAGGCGCGCTGGCTGTCATATAATTCTGCAGTTTATTAATATAAGCATATGCTGTTTAAGGCGCGACAATATGTCGCGCTATTTTGGTCTAACAGGAGCGGTCGATGGCGGTAACAACCTATTCCGGGGCGGAACAATACAATTTCGATATTGTTAAAAAGTTCGCCGTAATGTCGCTTGTTTGGGCGGTCATTGGCATGTTCGTCGGCGTGTATATCGCTTCAGAGCTGGCATGGCCGTTTCTTAATTTTGATAGCCCTTATTTCTCGTTTGGCCGCTTCCGTCCGGTTCACACCACCTCGGTGATTTTCGGATTCGGCGGCTCGGCGCTATTTGCTACCTCGTACTACGTGGTGCAGCGCACCTGCCAGACCCGACTGATTTCGGATGGCATGGCCAGCTTCACCTTCTGGGGCTGGATGGCAATCATTGTACTTGCGGACATCAGCTACGTTCTCGGCTACACCCAGTCGCGCGAGTACGCTGAGATGGAATGGCCGATCGATATCCTGATCGAGGTGGTGTGGGTGACCTACCTGATCCTGTTCGTTGGCACCATCATGCGTCGCAAGCAGCCGCACATCTACGTGGCCAACTGGTTCTATCTTGCATTCATCCTGGCCACCGCTCTGTTGCATACTTTCAACAACCTGGCGATGCCCGTCGACCTGTTCTCGATGAAGTCCTACAGCCTGTTCGCCGGCACCCAGGACGCCATGACGCAGTGGTGGTACGGTCACAATGCAGTGGGTTTCTTCCTGACCGCCGCCTTCCTGGGCATGATGTATTACTTCGTGCCGAAGCAGGCCGGCCGCCCGATTTACTCTTATCGTCTTTCGATCGTTCACTTCTGGGCGCTGGGCTTCATGTACATGTGGGTTGGCGCGCACCACCTGCACTGGACTGCGTTGCCGGACTGGACCTCATCGCTGGCCGCAGCCTTTTCCATCCTGCTGCTGATGCCTTCTTGGGGCGGCATGATCAACGGCATCATGACCCTGTCGGGTGCTTGGGACAAATTGCGTACCGACCCGATCATGCGCTTCATGATTGTCGCGCTGTCTTTTTACGGCATGTCGACTTTCGAAGGCCCGATGATGTCGCTGAAGGAAGTCAACGCACTGTCGCACTACACCGACTGGACCGTGGGTCACGTGCATTCGGGCGCTTTGGGCTGGGTGGCGATGATTTCGTTCGGCTCGCTGTATCACATGATTCCGAAGTTGTGGGATACCAAGATGTATAGCCAAAAGCTGATCGAATGGCACTTCTGGCTGGCCACCATCGGCATCGTGCTGTACATCGTTGCGATGTGGATTTCCGGTATCACCCAGGGCTTGATGTGGCGTTCGTTCGACGAGTTCGGCAACCTGCAATACTCGTTTGCCGAATCGGTTGCCGCGATGATGCCTTTCTACGCGATGCGTGCGATTGGCGGCATGTTCTTCTTTACCGGTGCGGTACTGATGCTGTTCAACTCGCTCATGACTATTCGCCAGTCCAAGCTGGAGAACGCCGTGCTGGAAGCCAAATTGGCCGCAAAGTTGGCGCGTGCCTGATTCAGGAAATTAGATAATGAACTTCAACTTCAAACACGAATGGATTGAAACCAACATCGGCCTGATGGCCGTGCTGACCATGCTTGCCATCAGCGTGGGTGGTCTGGTGGAAATCGCACCCTTGTTTTTTATCGATAAAACCATCGAAAAAGTCGAAGGCGTGCGCCCCTATACCCCGCTGGAGCAGCGCGGCCGCGACATTTATCAGCGCGAAGGCTGCTACCTGTGCCATTCCCAAATGATTCGTCCGTTCCGCGACGAAAAGCTGCGTTATGGTCATTATTCGCTGGCTGCGGAGTCGCAATATGATCATCCGTTCCAGTGGGGCTCCAAACGTACCGGTCCCGATCTTGCGCGAGTAGGCGGTAAATATTCAAACGAATGGCAGGTTCAGCATCTGGTTGCACCGCGTTCGATGGTGCCCGAGTCGGTGATGCCGAATTATCCCTGGCTGCTGTCGACGCAGCTGGATATTTCGGACACGGCTGATCGCATGAAAGCATTGCGCAAAGTAGGCGTGCCGTATTCGCTGACCCAGGAAGAATACAAGGCCAACGTCGTCAAGTTCGGCGAAACGGTTGCACCGTTGTTGCACATTCCTGATGCGCAAAAGAATCTGCTCGAGCAGGCGAACTTTGGCAACTATGACGGTGATCGTTCAGGTGTTTCCGAGATGGACGCGCTGGTGGCTTACTTGCAAGTGCTGGGCACCATGGTTGATTTCAGTAAATACGACGACGATGCTTTCGTCAATGACCGCTGATCGTAAGCGGCAGGGAGTCTGAACATGGAATGGTTGATGTGGTTTTCAAAACCTGAAAACACCAAGCCAGTGGCGCTGATTATATTTTTCGTCACCTTCGTCAGTATTCTGCTTTACGTTTACGGCAGTAAAAACCGTAGCAAGCGGCTCGAAACCTACCGCAACATCCCGTTTCTGGACGAGCAGCAGGATGAAAAGAGCCTAGGCGATCAAAAAGACACGAAGGACAAGCAATGAGCGAGCAAAAATTACAATCTCAAACCGTGCAAACAACGGGTCATGCCTGGGACGGTGATCTGCAGGAATACAACAACCCGTTGCCGGTGTGGTGGGTCTACACGTTTTATGCAACGTTTATCTTCGCCATCGTTTACTGGACCATCTATCCCTCATGGCCGTTTGGTAAGGGCTGGATTGGTGGTTTGTCGGATATCACTTACGTCAATAGCGCGGGCGAGACCAAAACGCATAGCTGGAACACCCGTGCACTTTATCTGGAAGACATGAACAAGGCGGCGGTCGAACAAAAGCCTTATTTCGACAAAGTCACCTCGATGTCTTATGAACAGATCTCTCGGGATCCGGAAGTCACCGCGTTTATTCTGTCCTCGGGAAAGGCCTTGTTCGCGGATAACTGCGCAGCCTGCCACCAGTCAGGTGGCCAGGGCGTGGTTGGCTTCTTCCCCAATCTGACCGATGACGACTGGCTGTATGGCGGCTCATACGAAAAGATTCATCAGACCCTGATGGACGGTCGGAGGGGATATATGCCGAGTTTCAGCGAAGTGCTGTCTGGCGGACAGATCGATCAGCTGGCCAATTATGTGGCGAGCCTTTCTGGTCTTGAGCATGATGCAGCCGAAGCTAAAGCAGGTGATGTTCTGTTCCACAACGAGACTGCCGCTTGTTATTACTGTCATGGGGTGGATGCAAAGGGCCGCAAGGAAATCGGCGCGCCCAACCTGACAGACGGCATCTGGTTGTGGGCCGGCGTGGCCGCAGCCCCTTCAGGCGAAGGCAAGGTCGCAGCGATTCGTACCGTCATTGCCGGAGGCTTGAGCAAAGGGGTGATGCCAGCGTGGGCCGGACGTTTGTCACCGGAACAAATCAAGGTTTTGACGGTCTACGTTCATGATCTGGGCGGCGGGGTGTAAGCCGCTCGATTGAATCAAGCAAAAGCCCCCGTTTTCGGGGGCTTTTGCTTCCCACTTATCCAACGACCTCACCATGCAAACAGGCTTAGAAGACCAGCTCGGGCTCTACCAGAAGCGCATCCCGATTTTCACTCGATCAGTGAAGGGGAGATTCCGACGGTTCAAAACGTCGGTTTTGGTGTTGGCTTATGCCATTTTTTTCCTGCTGCCGTGGGTACCCTGGTCGCGACTGGATGCGCCGGCGCAAGCCGTGCTGTTCGACGTCATGGGCCGGCGCTTTCTGATTTTCGGGTTAACGGTTTACCCGCAGGATGTCATCTGGCTGGCACTGCTATTATTTATCGCAGCGATCCTGCTGTTCTTCGTCACGGGTCTGGTCGGCCGCGCGTTTTGTGGCTACTTTTGCTTTCAGACGTTGTGGACCGATTTTTTCATCTGGATCGAATCCAGAATACAGGGAGAGCGCCCCGCGCGGGTGCGGCTTTACCGCCAACCGTGGAATCGTGAAAAGCTGCTCAAGATCGGCAGTACCCACGCAGCATGGTTGCTGGCTTCGTTCTGGACGGGACTCACTTTTGCGGCCTATTTTGCATACGCGCCGCAACTGGTGGTGGATTTCTTTACTGGCCAGGCAGCCGCAGCAGCGTACATCACGGTATCGGTGCTTACGCTGGCGACCTATGCGGCTGCCGGTCTGATGCGGGAACAAATATGTACCTACATTTGCCCGTATGGCCGTTTTCAGAGTGTGATGTACGAACCCGAAACGCTTGCTGTGCACTACGATGCTGCGCGCGGCGAAAGTACACATGGGCGAGCAAGCGTGCGTGCTGGTCGTGGCATCGTGGTGGAACGCCGCGGGCGTGAACGCGCCCAGGCAACGGTGGTTCAGGAGCGTCGGCGCGTTAACCGCAACTCGGGAGAGCGTGCGCTCGCAGAACGGCATGAACAAGGCCTGGGTGATTGTATCGATTGCGGTCTGTGCGTGCAGGTCTGCCCTGCGGGTATCGATATCCGGGATGGCCTGCAATACAAATGTATTTCCTGCGGCCTATGTATTGATGCCTGTGACACGATCATGGATTCATTCGGCTTCCCGCGGGGGCTCATTCGCTACGATTCAGAGAAGAACCTGGCTTCACCCACGCCCGCCCCCCCCCGGCTGGAGTGGAAACGGCTAAAAATAATAGGTTATGGCGTGGCGCTGCTGTTGATGAGCGCTTATCTCGTCTACAGCATCAGCACGCGTGGCAACTTTGACCGTGCAGTCAGCCAGGTCCGTCAGCCGCTCTACGTTGTGCTGTCGAATGGCGATATCCGTAACCGCTATCAAATCCGCATTACCAACAAGGCGGCTGAGGATCAGGTCTACACGATCACTGCGCGCGGCATTCCCGCGTCAGCGCTTGATCTGGCCCATTTCCGTGAAATCACCATCAAGCCTGGCCATAGCGGCTTGGTGCAAGCCAGCGTGCGCTTGCCGCCCGCGCTGGCGGCAAAAACCCAGCAATTCGAAATCCTTATCACGCCCAAGGGCAAACCTGCAGAAGCGCGCGCAGAAGTGGTCCGTTTCGACAAACCGAGCCTGCTTCCATGACAACGATCATTACCCTGTTTGGCGGCATGATTGCCGTTCTCGCGCTGTATGCCATCGGCGGCCTGATCCGCAGTGTGCCGCCGATGTTGCGTGCCGTGCTGGCAGCGGTCATTCCGCTGATGGGCTATTTTGTCCTCATTATTGGGCGCTGGCCCGGGCTCGATGTGGTGGCCATGCACATCTCCGTCTTTTCCGCGACGGCGCTGGTGTTGTTTGCCATGACGCAATTTAGGCGGCGTGGCGGAGAAAAGCTGCATTGGGCGCCCAAATTGCTGATCACCTTTTTTATCGGTCTGGCGTTCCTCAACGCGGCGCTATTGCAAATCGCAACCAAAGGTCTGCCCGAACCACTCGCACAGTGGTGGTTGGGAAGCGAGGGCGGTGCGGTTTACAGCGGGTTTTCCGGAGTGGTTCCGCACGGGGAAAATGCGGCCAAAGCGGTGTCCTCGGAACTGCGTGAAACGCACCAAGAGTCGCAGCTGGGTTGGCAGGTTGACGTGTCCGGGCTTGACGGCCTTGGCAAAGCGAACCGGATTCAGGTTCGTGTCAAGGATCGCACCGGTTTGCCGGTTGAGCTGGTGGCTGCGGAAATTCGCTTATTACGTGCAGGGGTAGCAGAGCCTGTATTGATCCTGCCGCTGGATGCTGTCGAGGCCGGTGTCTATACAGGTGTGCTGCCACTGCCGGCGACTGGTCGCTGGCTGGTTGAAATGCGATTGATGCAGAACGGCAAGTTGCATTACCACCATATTCAGGAACTGGCTGCCTCATGAACGGCATTATGGGTTTTCTTTTCCTGCTCTCGGGGCTGTTCGTGCTGTTGATCGTCGTGGGCGTGTTTTGGTCGATTAAAAGTGGCCAGTTTGACGACTTGGAAGGCCCGGCTGAACGCATTTTGATGGACGACGATGATCCTTTATTGCCAACACGCCACTTGAGCGTCAAAGACAAGTAAATTAAAATATCTCAACTTAGAATGGAGTGTGCGACATGAAACAACTGATGACCTTCCAGAATTTTCCGATGGTGCTGGTGGTAGGCCTGATTGCCTGGGCTTGGATCAGCGTTCTTTCTGTTCTGATTGCTTCGTTTTTCTGACCTGTAAGCGTTAAGGTCCAATAAAAAACCCCCGCCACTCCTTTGAGTGGCGGGGGTTTTTTATTGGCACGGCTGCGTGCTTATGCCGGGATCACTGCGCGCATTTTCTGTAGCGCGCGCGCTTCTATCTGGCGGATACGTTCAGCCGATACACCGTACTCTGCAGCCAGTTCGTGCAGCGTGGCAACCTCGCCTTCGGTCAGCCAGCGGGCCTTGATGATGTGGCGACTGCGGTCATCCAGGTTTTCGAGTGCGGCAACCAGACCCGTATGACGCAGGCGTTCAGTTTGCTCGCGTTCGAGCAACTGTGCGGGATTTTCGTCGGGGCTTGCCAGGTAAGCCAGCGGGCTGTAGCCCTCTTCCCCGTCATCGAAGGTGGGGTCGATCGAGACATCGTGGCCGGACATCCGGGTTTCCATCTCCAGCACGTCCTTGCGGCTGACGTTGAGCTCGCGCGCCATCGCGTCTGCTTCCTGCAGCGTCATGCTATTGAGCGACTGCTTCAGGCTGCGCAGGTTGAAGAACAGTTTGCGCTGTGACTTGGTGGTGGCCACTTTGACCAGACGCCAGTTTTTCAGGACAAATTCATGGATTTCGGCACGGATCCAGTGCAATGCGAACGACACCAAGCGCACGCCGCGATCAGGGTCGAACCGCTTGACTGCCTTCATCAGGCCGACATTGCCTTCCTGGATGAGGTCGGCATGCGGCAAGCCGTAACCGAGATAATGCCGAGCCACGCTCACCACTACGCGCAAGTGTGACACCACCAATTGGCGAGCCGCTTCAATGTCTTCTTTGTCGTGCCAAGCACGCGCCAGACGCTGCTCCTCTTCCAGGCTGAGCATGGGGTAGCGGTTAACCGTCTGGATATAACTTTCCTGGCTATACGCCGAGGGTATAGGTAATGACATGGATTGATTCATGATTGCTTTTCCTCCTATGTGCTCATTTTAGCACTCGCGTCTAATGAGTGCTAAATCGACATGGAGTTCCCTGGGCGTGGAAGAAGCCGTCAGCGCGGCGCGGATGTTTGATGCAGCGTACGCGTCACCGCGATCCAGGCGCCCAGCCAGCCCGTCAGCGTTGTGATTGCCAGCACAATCGCGATTTCGGTGCCGGAAGGCGGCAGCAGCTGGAAATTTGCCCCGTACAGGCTGGACAGATGGGCGACCGGCGCACGCAGCATGGCGCCTGCCAGCGCCAGCACCCCGCCTGCAGCGAGGCCTCCCAGCAACCCTTGGAGTGCGCCCAGATACAAAAATGGGCGCCGGATATAGCGATTGGTTGCCCCGATCAGGCGACTCACGTGAATTTCGTCGCGGCGCGTCAACACCCGGGCGCGGATGGCGTTGCTCGAGATGGCCATGAGGGCAATGGCAAACAGGCCACCCAGCAACCACACCCCGGTGCGCCCGATGGCGAGTGCGGCTTGCAGGCGTTCGATCCATTGGCTGTCGAGCTGGGTTTCGGCGACGCCCGGCAATTTACCCAGTTCGCCTGCCAGGTGCCTGAGCGCTTCGGGTGTGGAAGCTTGTGGGCGTACGACCCAGGCGTCCGGCAGCGGGTTCTCACTGAGCCCCGCAGTGATGTCGGCCAAGTCCTGCGAAGCGCTGAGCGCGGTAAGCGCTTGCTGCTTTGGGGTGTAGCGCGCCTGCGCGATGTCGGTTTGCTTGAGGCGAGCGGCAATCAGGCCTTTTTGCACGGTCGTGACATCAGCAGCGAGAAACAGGCTGATTTCCGGCTGTGCGGGCAGGTCGCCCGCCAGCCGGTTGAGATTGCCCAGCATGAGATACAGCGCGCTGGGGAGGCTGATCGCCACCCCCATCGCCAGCGCGGTGAGCAGGGTGACCACGGGTTGAGAGAACAAGCGGCGCAGCGCCGTGGTGAGCGCATGTTTCTGGTGACGCAGCCAATGCTTCATGCCGCCCCCTCCGTTATTTTTCCGTGGTCGAGATGCACGGTGCGGCCGCCCAGTGCGGAAATGGCACGGTCGTCGTGGGTGGCGATTACCAGTGTGGTGCCCACCTGATGGAAGTCGCGGAACATCGCCATGATGTCGGCAGCGTAGCCGGCATCCAGATTGCCGGTTGGTTCGTCGGCCAGTAACAGGGCGGGACGGCTTACCAGCGCACGGGCGATGCACAGGCGCTGCTGTTCGCCGCCTGACAGGCTGACCGGATTAGATTTTTCGCGCTTGAGCAGGCCGACCTTGTCGATCACTGCGCGCGCGCGCTTCAGCGCTTCGCGGCGGTCAAAGCCTGCGATGTCGAGCGGCAACACCACGTTTTCGATCACATTGCGGTCGAACAGAAGCTTGTGATCCTGAAATACCAAGCCGATGTTGCGGCGCAGATAGGGGATCGCACGCTGCGACAGGCGGCTGATGTTCTGCCCGCTGACCGACACGACGCCACTGGTGGGGCGCTCGATGGCGGCAATGAGTTTGAGTAGGGTGGATTTCCCGGCGCCGGAATGGCCGGTGAGGAACACCAGTTCGCCCTTTTCGATGGCGAGAGTGGCGCTGGACAAGGCTTCGTGGCCGCCGGGATAGCGTTTGGTCACCTGGCTGAAGCTGATCATGGCGTGAACACGGCCTCGACAAACTCACGCGCATCGAATGGCCGCAGGTCGTCCAGGCCTTCACCGACGCCGATGTAGCGCACCGGGATGGGGCGGGCCTGGGCGATGGCAGCAATCGCGCCGCCCTTGGCGGTGCCGTCGAGCTTGGTTAGCGCCAGCCCGGTCACGCCGAGCGCATCGTCGAACGCCTTCACCTGCATCACCGCGTTTTGCCCGGTATTGGCGTCGAGCACCAGCAGCACTTCGTGCGGCGCGCCGGGCGCGGTTTTTTCGATCACGCGTTTGACCTTTTTGATCTCTTCCATCAAATGCAGTTGGGTCGGCAGGCGACCGGCGGTGTCAGCCAGCACCACGTCGATGTTGCGCGCGCGCGCGGCCTGAATGGCGTCGAAAATCACCGCGGCAGAATCGCCTTTGTCCTGACTCACCACGGTGACGTTGTTGCGTTCGCCCCAAACCTGCAACTGTTCGCGTGCGGCGGCGCGAAAAGTGTCGCCCGCTGCCAGCAGCACCGACAAGCCTTGTGACTGATACAGCTTGGCGAGCTTGCCGATGGTGGTGGTTTTGCCGGCACCATTGACGCCCGCCAGCATCACGATGAACGGCTGCTCCCGCGTGATGGCGAGCGGCGCCTGCAACGGCAGCAGCAGCTCAATCAGCGCCTGCTTCAGCGCTTCCTGCAAATCAGACGCTTCGGTCAGCCCTTCGCGTCGCACCTGTTTCTGCAGCCTGTCGAGCAGAGCTTGCGTGGCATCGACGCCGACATCGGCGGTGATGAGGATGGTCTCAAGCTCTTCGTATAACTCGGCGTCGATCTTGCGTCCGACACCAAACAGGCTGGAGAACTGGCCGCCCAGCCGGTCGCGGGTTTTGGCCAGCCCCTGCTTGAGTCGCTGTGCCCAGCCCGGACGGGCGGGCGCAGCATCATCTGCCTGAACCGCTGGCGTGGTCTGGGTCGCGGTTGCGAGGGGGGCGGGCGCTGAGGGTTCAGGCGTGACCGGTTCAGGCGCAAGCTGTGCGGGCGTGAGCTGATCAGCCGCCGTCGCTTCCGGTGCGGGAACAGGTTTGGATTTTTTGAAGAAACTAAACACGGATGAAGGCAGTCAGCATGGCTGTTTGACGAACGCCTAATCTTATCATTCGGCTACGGCTTATTATTCGGGCTCATTCAATTAGAGGTGAAGACATGCGGAGCATGTGGGGAATCGTACTGGCGCTCGCTGTGGGCAGCGCCCAGGCGGCGGTGACGGATGTCACGCTGGACAACGGGATGCGGGTGATCGTGCAGGAAGATCATCGAGCGCCGGTGATGGTGTCGCAGGTGTGGTATCGCGCCGGCTCGATGGACGAATTCAACGGCACCACCGGCGTTGCGCATGTGCTCGAGCACATGATGTTCAAGGGCACCCAAGCCGTTCCGCCAGGCGAGTTCTCGAAAAAAATCGCGGCGGCGGGCGGACGCGAGAATGCATTCACCAGCCGTGACCACACGGCCTATTTTCAGCAGATGCAGAAAGACCGGCTGGAGTTGGCGATGCAGCTGGAGGCCGACCGCATGACGAATCTGGTGATCAGCGACGAGCTGTTCGCCAAGGAAATCCGGGTGGTGATGGAAGAGCGGCGGCTGCGCACCGACGACCAGCCGCAATCGGTGGTGTACGAACGCTTGATAGCGAGCGCGTATCAAACGCACCCTTATCGCCGTCCCATCATCGGCTGGATGGACGATCTGCAAAACATGACGGGGCAGGATGCACGCGACTGGTATGCGCGCTGGTACGCGCCGAACAACGCCACGCTGGTGGTGGCGGGTGATGTGCAGGCCGACGCAGTGGTGGCGCTGGCGCAGAAGTATTTCGGTGGCTTGCCGGCGCGTGCGTTGCCTGAGCGCAAGCCGCAGCTTGAACCGATGCAGGTCGGTGGCAAGCGCATTGTGGTCAAGGCGCCGGCGCAGACGCCTTACCTGTTGATGGCCTGGCATGCCCCGGTGTTGAAGGACTGGCAGAAGGACACCACGCCGTACGCGCTGCAAATACTGGCCGGCGTACTGTCGGGTAACGACTCGGCTCGGCTGCAAAAAACGCTGGTCAAAACCAGGCAGATCGCGGTAAACGCGAGCGCAGGTTACGACCCGGTTTCACGTGGTCCGGGTATGTTCATGATCGACGCGACGCCTGCACCGGGGAAATCGGTTGCCATGCTGGAGCAAGCCATTCGGAGTGAACTCGAACGTATCCAGCGTGAAGGCATCAGCGCAGCAGAGCTCGCACGGGTCAAGGCGCAAGTTATTGCGGCTGACGTCTACCAGCGCGATTCGCTGTTTTATCGGGCGATGCAACTTGGCGAATACGCCATCGCCGGATTGCCGCCAGAAGCGCTGGCACGCCGGGTCGATAAATTGCGGGCGGTGACCGCCCAGGACGTGCAGGCGGCCGCGCGGCAATGGCTGAAAGACGATCAACTGAGCGTAGCCGAACTCGATCCACAACCCTTGAAACCACAGGCGCGCCGCACAGCAGTGCCGGGAGTGCGTCATGTCAATTAAACACTTTGTGAGCGTCCTGCTGTTGAGCCTGCCGCTGTCCGCGCAGGCTGCACTTACCATCCAGAACTGGCAGACGCCGCAGGGCGCGCGGGTCTACTTCGTCGAAAGCCATGAGCTGCCGATGCTGGATATTTCGGTTGATTTTCCGGGCGGCAGTGTGCGCGATCCGGCGCGCAAACCGGGACTGGCCCGCTTGACGCACGGCTTGCTCGACCAAGGTGCAGGCGGCTTGTCAGATTCCGCGATTGCGCACCGTCTGGCCGATGTCGGCGCGGAAATGGGCGGTACGTTTGACCATGACCGAGCCGGCGTCACCCTGCGCACGTTATCGTCCAGTGTCGAAAAAACCGCTGCACTGGACATGCTGGCGCGAGTGCTGCAACAGCCCGAGTTTCCGCAGGCCATTATCAAGCGCGAAAAGCAACGCCTGATTTCGGGCATTCGTGAGGCCGAGGCCGATCCCGGAACGGTTGCCGAGAAGGCGTTTTATCGCGCGCTGTATGGCACCCATCCGTACGCGCACGATCCGTCGGGCGACCCTGCTGCGATCGAAAAGCTCACCCGCGGCGATTTGCAGGCGTTTTATCGCGCGCACTACAGCGCCCCTAATGCGGTGATTGCGCTGATGGGCGACATCAGCCGCGCCGAAGCCGAGGCGATCGCGGCGCGACTGGCGGCAGGCTTGTCGAAGGCCGCACGGGTGGCTGAGCTGCCGAAAACCGCCCCGGCGCCAAACTCCGATGCGCGCATTGCCCATCCGTCCACGCAAAGTCATGTGCTGGTTGGGGCGGTGGGCATGGCGCGTGGGGATCCCGATTTCTTCCCGCTGTTTGTCGGCAACTATGTGCTGGGCGGTGGCGGCTTCGATTCGCGGCTGATGAAGGAAGTGCGCGACAAACGCGGCTATGCCTACAGCGCCTACAGCTATTTCATCCCGATGCAGGAGGCGGGGCCGTTCCAGTTGGGCTTGCAGACAAAACTCGAGCAGACGGACGCCGCGCTCAAGGTGGCCAGGGACACGCTGCGGCAGTTCATTGCCGAGGGTCCCAATGAGGCCGAACTCACGCAGGCCAAGTCCAACCTGACCGGCGGTTTTCCGTTGCGCATCGACAGCAACCGGAAAATCCTCGACTACCTGTCGGTGATCGGCTTTTTCAACTTGCCGCTGGATTACCTCGATACCTGGGTCAGCAAGGTCAATGCGGTGGACGTGGCGGCGGTGAAACAGGCGTTTTCCCGCCGGTTGGACGCCGACAAGCTGGTGGTCGTGGTGGTGGGGGCTGAGGGTGCTCGCTAAGCGCGCCTCGCCGAACCGCGCGCATGGGGTTGCTAATCGGGTGCGCATCATCGGCGGCCAGTACCGTCGCCGTTTGCTGGATTTTCCCGATGCGGACGGGTTGCGCCCGACGCCTGATCGCGTGCGTGAAACCCTGTTCAACTGGCTGGGTCAGGATCTGCCGGGCTGGGCTTGTCTCGATCTGTTTACCGGCAGCGGCGCGCTGGGTTTCGAGGCGGCCTCGCGCGGCGCGGCGCGGGTCGTCATGATCGAGCGTGACGCCAAGGCCATCCGTGCGCTGGAAGCCAACCGCGCCATGCTTGGGGTAAACCAGCTCGACATCCTGCGGGTCGATGCGCTTACCTGGCTGGCGAACAATCGCGAGAGTTTCGACCTGATTTTTGTTGATCCCCCGTTCGACAGCGGGCTGGCCGCAACCGTGCTGCCCGAAATGGGCGCCCACCTGAAACCGGGTGGCCGCGTCTACATTGAACAGGCCAGGCCGGTGGTTGCGCCGCCTGGACTTGTCCTCCAGCGCAGCGGACGCGCAGGGCGCTCGCATTTTGCGCTGCTGATCAAGGAGTAAACCATGCTGACTGCTGTGTATCCCGGTACGTTCGATCCCATCACCCGCGGCCACGAGGATCTGGTGCGGCGTGCGGTGCGGCTGTTCGATCACGTTATCGTTGCGGTGGCCGAATCGCGCAACAAACGACCTTTTTTCGATATGGAAGAACGCGTATCGATGACGCGCGAAGTGCTGGCCGACGTGCCGAAGGTGCGGGTGGAAGGCTTCTCCGGCCTGTTGATCGACTTTGTGGCCGAGCAGGGGGCGATTGCCGTGCTGCGGGGCTTGCGTGCGGCGTCCGACTTCGAGTACGAATTCCAGCTGGCGGGAATGAACCGCAACCTCAAGCCCGACATCGAAACCCTGTTCCTCACGCCGTCGGATCAATATATGTTCATCTCCGCCAGCATGATTCGCGAGATCGCCCAGCTGGGTGGCGAGGTCGCACCCTTTGTCCACCCATTGGTGGCACGGCGATTAAGTGAGAAAATTAGCAAAAACTGATATGACCCGGAGAACCCCATGTCGATGATGATCACGGACGAATGCATCAATTGCGACGTCTGTCTGCCCGAATGCCCCAATGATGCCATTTCCCAGGGCGATGAGATTTACATCATCGACCCCAACAAATGCACCGAATGTGTCGGCCACTTTGATACGCCGCAGTGCGTGGAAGTGTGCCCGGTCGACTGCATTCCGCTGAATCCGGATTATTCCGAAACCAAGGATCAGTTGCAGGCGAAGTTTTTGCGGCTGATCGCAGCCAAGTAAGGAATCAAGCCCGTCTCAGGCTGTTTTGACCCGTCGCATCTCATCCCGGTCATCTGCCAGCGCATCGGTAATGCGCGTATTGATCCGCGCCAAGTTGTCCAGCTGGTCGCTCACGGTTCCGAGGGTTGCTTCCAGTTCGGCAATCCGGTCGTCCAGCGTTTCGGTCGCAGCATGAATGCGGCTGACGCTTTCCAGGCGGCGTTTCAGTTGGGTTTTATGTTCGCGTATCTGGGTTTCCATCGGTGAGATGGTTGCCTTGAGCCAGGCTTCGGTTTCGCTGTTGGCCAGCTCGAACACCTGCACCACCTTGCTGGCCAGGGTTTCAAAGAAGCGCGTGGTCAGCTGCCGCTGGCCAACCGTCAGCATTTTGAAGGTGGTGTTGAAGCGCTCGTCGAAAATCCGTTCCAGCCGGACCATTTCCTTGCGATATTTACTCAGGCTGTAGCCCGGCGGGCTGACTGCGGCCAGGCCGTGTTCGTCGCTGAACTTTTGGTACATCGCATCCATCATGGCGCGTATGTCTTTAATGACTGCGCTCGATGCGTTCAGATTGCCGTCAACCTGGCGAAAGAAATAGCCCATGGCCTCGCGTAGCCCGGCGCTGAAATAGCTTTTTTCCATCGCTTGGCGCACCCGGCTCACTTCAACTTTTAGTGCGGGCATGCCCAGGTGGCCCCGCAAAATGTCCACCTGGGAGGCGAATACATTGCGCAGCGCATTGAACTGCTGCAAACCCCGCTCAAACTGTTGCTTGTCTTCGTTGGCCTTGGTCATCATGCCCTGGATCACGCCGCGGTTCTTGCCACGCAGTCCTTCCAGTTCGTCAACCTGATCCTGAATCGCAGACAGCCGGGTTTCCAGCAACTCCGTGGTTTTGACCACCACGTCTTCGATCACAAGCTGGGATGATTCGCTGACCAGGGCTTGCTTGCACGGGATGAGTTCCAGCGTGAGCGCGGCTTCCAGTTCGGGCAGGCGGCTTTTTGCCAGCAGCGCGGCGTCGCCGCGTACTTTTGCCACCAGGGCTTTCTGCGCCGATACCGGATAGATCTGGTTGATCGGCAGGTCTAGCAGTGCAGCGCTGCTGGCAGCTTGCCGGGCGATCTCGGCATCGATTTCAGCCTGGGTTTTGAGCTCATCCCACAGACCGTCAATCTTGTTGAGCACGGCCAGGCGTGCGCGGCTGGTGCCGCCTACCGGCGCAATGTGATGGTGCCAGATCTCGATGTCGGACTTGGTCACGCCCGTGTCGGCGGCCAGCAGGAACAAGACGGCATGGGCATTGGGCAGCATGCTGAGCGTGAGCTCCGGCTCGGTGCCGATGGCGTTCAGCCCCGGCGTATCGAGTATGACCAGCCCCTGCTTGAGCAGTGGGTGCGGAAAATTGATCAGGGCATGCCGCCAGCGTGGAATTTCGATGTGGCCGTCATGCGCCAGGTGGCGGGCGGTCTCTTCGTCTTCCGGGTCGATCAGGCCATAGGCTTCGGCAGTGGCGGCGTCGACGCGCTGGGTGTCGGCCAGCCGCATCAGCGTAGCGCTCATGTCATCGGCCGAATCGAGATTGAGCGGAAACTCGGTCCAGGCTGCCGCATCCAGCTTGAAATCAGCCAGGCTGCCTGGCTGGGTTTTGGTTTCGATCGGCAACAGGCGCAGCGAAGGCCCGCGCAAGGGGCTGTAATAAAGCTCGGTAGGGCACATCGTGGTGCGTCCGGCGGATGACGGCAGCACGCGCTGGCGGTAATCCGAAAAGAAAATGGCGTTGATGAGCTCGGATTTGCCGCGCGAAAACTCCGCAACAAAGGCAACGTTGAGCGTGTCTTCCTGCAGGCGGCCGAGCAACTGGCCCAGCCGGGTTTCGGATTCGGCATCGCCCAGTTCCTGTGTGTCGAGCCAGTCACGCAGCGCCTCGACGCGCACGTACAGGGCGTCGCGCCAACTGCTGTAATGCTCGAATTCGTCAACCAGAGAGGTGGAGGTCATAGGGGGTGATTCTTCAGCCAAAGCACGCCTGATTTAACGACAGATAGATGACAAACTTGATTGTTCGGCGCGGTGTCAGCGTTGGCACACCGGACAATAGAAACTGGCGCGCTGGCCCTGCACGATACGCCGGATTGCCGTTGCGCAGGTTTTGCAGGGCAGTCCCGCGCGATCGTACACCTTTGTTTGCAGCTGAAAATAACCGAGTTCACCGCTGCTGTGGACGTAATCACGCAAGGAACTGCCACCCGCTGCAATGGCCGCCGTAAGTACCTGCTTGATGGCCGCCACGAGGCGCGCGCAGGCGGGGCGGCTCAGACGCCGTGCGGCGGTGGCGGGGCGAATGCCGGCATGGAACAGCGCCTCGGACGCGTAAATGTTGCCGACGCCAACCACCGTCTGCGCATCCATGATGACCTGCTTGATGGCGGCGCCACGACGCTGGCATTGCGCGTACAGATAGGCGGTATCGAATTCCGGCGTGAGCGGTTCCGGCCCCAGATGCGCCAATAATGGGTGAGTGCTCACCGCATCGGTCCACAGCACGGCGCCAAAGCGGCGCGGGTCGCGCAGCCGCAGCAGGGTGCCGTCGTCAAACAGCCAGTCGACATGGTCGTGCAGCGCGGCGGGTTCATCGGCTTCGGCAAAGCGCAGGCTGCCCGACATGCCCAGATGCACGATCTGGGTTGCCGTGCCAAAGTCGAACAGCAGATATTTGCCACGCCGTCTGAGCGCATGCAGCGTGAGTCCCTTTAGCCTGATTTCCAGGTCGTCCGGCACCGGCCAGCGCAGCCGTGGGTTGCGCACCACGATGCGCGCCAGCATGCGTCCCTGCAGGCGCGGCTGGAGACCCAGACGGGTGGTTTCGACTTCGGGCAATTCGGGCATGGCGAGAGGAGTTGGATGAGATTGCGGCAGTTTTACACAATGTTTCGCTCGCGGAGGGAACCTAAGCAATACACTGGGATTCTATGCAACGCTTTTCAACCCGGCTTTCCTGTTGCCCTGATATTGTGAATTCACGACTTTGCTTGCTGCTGCTGGTGATGGTTTTTGGCGGCGTGGCTTCGGCTGCCGATCCCTTTGCGGTGTTTCCGCGCGTGTCGCCATCGCCTGCCGCCGACTTGCGCCCGGCTGCGGCTTGCAATCCAGCCGTGCTGTCAGGTGCGATTTCGCTGGCCCAGGCAGTGGACCGCGCGCTGTGCGCCAATCCCGCCACGCGCAGCGCCTGGCTCGCCTCGCGGCTGCGCGCGGCCGAACTCGGGCAGGCGGACAGCGCCTATCTGCCTGAGGTGTCGATCAACAGCAGTCTCGCGCGCAGTGGTGACAGCGTGCCGCCGAATGATTACAGCACCTGGCAAATCGGCATCGAGGCGCAATACTTGTTATATGACTTCGGTGGCCGCGATGCCCGCAGCAACGCCGCTGAATCTTTGCTGGCGGCATCGCTTGCCAGCCATGAGGCCACCGTGCGCGTGCTGTATCTGCAAACGGTCACCGCCTATTTCAATTTGCTGACGGCGCAGGCCGCGATCACCGCTGCGCGCGAGGTCGAGGCCTCGGCGCTCGCTGCATTCAAGGCCGCCGACGCCCGCGTGGAAGCAGGCACCGCGATTCCAGTCGACCGTCTGCAAGCCAAAACCCTTCATACCCAGCGTCAGATCGAGCGCATCCGTGCCGAAGGGGTCGCTGCCCGCCTGCACGGCGAACTAGCTGCCTTGATGGGAGATGCCAGCCAGAACCACTTCAGCGTGGCTGATAACGAGTGGGCGTTCAGCCAGTCGCCGGATGTAAGTAGTGCGGTGGATGCGCTAATCGAGGCTGCGCGCACTCGCCGGCCGGAGCTGCGTGCGGCGGAAGCCACCTTGCAGGCGCGCGAAGCCGGGGTGACCAGCGCCCGGGCCGATGGCATGCCGCGATTGTCGGCCTATGTGAATGCCCGGCGGCAGGATTTTGATTCGCTGGCGACCGACAGTTCCAGCCTTGGAATCAATCTGACCATTCCGCTGTTCACCGGGTACCGCAACACCTATCAGGTCGCTGCTGCGCAAACCCAGGCTGCGCTGGCGGCAGTGGATCGCGACAGCGTCGCCAATCAGGTGGCGCTGGACGTGTGGCGCGCCTATTACAAACTGAAGAGCGAGACCGAGGCGGACAGCCGCAGCACCGACCTGGTGGAAAGCGCGACAGCCGCCGAAAGACTGGCGCTGGGGCGCTACCGGGCCGGGCTGGGCATTCTGCTTGACGTGCTGAGTGCGCAGGCCAGTCTGGCGCAGGCGCGCTACACCCAGTTGCAGACGCGGCTGGGGCTGCGCGTGGCGCGTGCTGAGCTGGCGCAGGCGATGGGCGAATTGAGCTGGGACTGGATGGAGCCCGCACAGCGGGAAGGCATGAAATGAAAAAAACAGGCTGGATTTTATTTTTGCTGCTGGTTGTGGCGGCGGCAGGGTGGTGGTGGAACAGCACGGGTAAACCGGCCGAGCCGCAATTTCGCACCGAGACCGTGGCGCGCGGCGCAATCAGCGCCCAGGTGTCGGCCAATGGCACGCTTAACCCGGTCACGCTGGTCAATGTCGGCACCCAGGTGTCGGGCACGGTGCGCCGCATTGAGGCGGACTTCAATCAGCAGGTGAAAGCCGGGCAGATTCTGGCCGAGCTCGATCCCGCCCTGTTCCAGGCGGCGCTGGCGCAAAGCACCGCCAACCTGACTAACGCACAGGCGCAGCTGGGACTGGCCGAAGCCAATGCGGCGCGCATGCAGCGGCTGTTCAAGCAGGAATACGTGTCACGCCAGGAGTTGGACCAGGCGCTTGCTGCCCGCGCGCAGGCGGCGGCGCAGGTGCGGGTAGCGCGCGCGCAGGTGAAACGCGATCAGACCAATCTCGGCTTTACGGTGATTCGTTCACCGGTCGACGGCACCGTGATCAACCGCCAGGTCGACGTTGGCCAGACCGTCGCGGCGAGCTTTCAGACGCCGACCTTGTTCCTGATCGGCAAGGATCTGACGCAGATGCAGATCGATTCCACCGTGTCGGAAGCCGATATCGGGCAGGTCAAGGTGGGGCAGCCGGTCAAGTTCCTGGTCGATGCCTTTCCGGATGCGGAATACAGCGGCGCGGTGAGACAGGTGCGGCTGAACGCGACGACCGAGCAGAATGTCGTCACCTACAACGTGGTGGTCAATGTCGCCAACCCCGATCTGGCCCTGATGCCGGGGATGACCGCCAATTTGCGTGTCGAAGTCGAAACCCGCCCCGATGTGCTGCGGGTGCCGACGGCAGCGCTGCGCTACCGGCCGAAAACAGACAACGGCACCGAGGGGGGCAGCAAGCCGCGTGGCTCGGCGGTGCATGTGCTGGTCGACGGCAAACCACTGCGGGTGGCGGTCAAAACCGGGATCAGCGACAAGGCCTACACCGAGATCGTCAGCGGCAAGCTGAAAGTGGGTGACGAGGTCATCGTGGCCGATCTGTCCGGCAAGCAGGACAGCGCCAGCATGCCGCGCGGACGCCTGTTCTGATGGCGACACCCGGGAAACCGCTGATCGAGGTGGTCAATCTCGAGAAGGATTACCCCACCGGCGCCGGCGTGTTTCAGGCGCTGCGCGGCGTGAGCCTGAGCATTGCCACGGGCGAATTCGTTGCCATCATGGGTGCGTCGGGCTCGGGAAAAAGCACCTTCATGAACCTGCTCGGCTGCCTGGATCGCCCCACGCGTGGCAGCTATCACCTCGACGGCATGGATGTCAGCCGGATGTCGTCGGACCAGCTGGCGGCGCTGCGCAACCGCGAGATCGGCTTCGTGTTCCAGGGCTTCAACCTGCTGCCCAAGCTGACCTCGCTCGACAACGTCGCGTTGCCGCTAATGTACGCCGGCATGGGGCGCCAGGCGCGACGGCAGCAGGCGCAGGCGGTGCTCGAGCGGGTGGGGCTGGGCGAGCGCTCGCACCACACGCCGCTGCAACTGTCGGGAGGTCAGCAGCAACGCGTGGCGATTGCGCGCGCCATGGCCACGCGACCGCGCATCATTTTTGCCGATGAACCGACTGGCAACCTCGACAGTGAAACCAGCCACCAGGTGATGGGCCTTTTCAGCCAGCTGAACCGTGATGAAGGCATCACCCTGGTGCTGGTGACCCACGAAGCTGACATTGCCGCTTACGCGCGCCGCCGCATCCGCTTTCAGGATGGCCGCGTGGTCGAAGACGTCCCGCAGAAAGCGGTCACCGCATGATTTTCACCAGCCTGTTCGAGACCGCCTGGCATGCGCTCGTCACCCACCGCATGCGCAGCTTCCTCACCATGCTGGGCATGGTCATCGGGGTGGCGGCGGTGATCCTCATGCTGGCCATCGGCCAGGGGGCGCAGGCGATGGTGCGCAGCTCGATCGAGTCGATGGGCAGCAATCTGTTCATCATCATGTCGGGTGCCACGACGTCGGGCGGCGCGCGCGTGGCCGGCGGCATGGCGCCCACGCTTACGTTTAGCGATGCCGATGCCATACGCGGGTTGGGCGATATCGTGGCGGCGGCACCGGTATCGCCCGGCACGGCCCAGCTGATTTATGGCGGCCTCAACTGGAATACCTCGGTGTACGGCACCACCCCGGATTACGCCGTGGTGCGCGACTGGCCGATGGAATCGGGAGGCTTTTTCAGCGAGGCCGACGTGCGCAGCGGTGCGCGGGTCGTGGTGATTGGTGCCGTGGTGGCGCGCGAGTTGTTCGGCGATGAAGACCCGATCGGCAAAATCATCCGCATCCGGCAGGCGCCGTTCGAAGTCATCGGCGTGCTGGCCGCCAAGGGCCAGAGCCTGGACGGGCGCGATCAGGACGATACCGTGATCGTGCCGATCACCAGCGCGCAGCAGAAAATCTTCAGCAGCAGCATGCGCAACCGCGCTCGTTTGGTCATGGCCCAGGCGGTGTCGGACAAGCGCATGGAGGCAGCGGAGTCCGGCATCAACGAACTGCTGCGCAATCGCCATCGCATCAGCGCGGGTCAGGACGATGACTTCACCGTGCGCAACCTCACCGCGCTGGCCGAAACCGCAGCGTCAACTACCCGCATCATGAGCCTGTTGCTGGGCGCCATTGCAGCCATTTCGCTGGTGGTCGGCGGCATCGGCATCATGAACATCATGCTGGTGTCGGTGACCGAACGCACCCGCGAAATCGGCATCCGCATGGCGATCGGCGCGCGCCGCCGCGACGTGTTGTGGCAGTTCCTGATCGAGGCGCTGACGCTGTCGCTGATCGGCTGCGCCATCGGTCTGGCGCTGGGCATTGGCGGGGCGTGGCTGGTTGGCAACCTGGCGGGCCTGCCGGTCGCGGTGACGCCGGCCTCGGTGCTGATGGCGGTCGGCGTGTCCTTCCTCATTGGTGTGTTTTTTGGTTTTTATCCCGCGCGCAGCGCCGCCGGGCTCGACCCGATCGAGGCGCTGCGCGCGCAATAGCCGCAGCGACTTGCGGGCAGGCTCCGAACGCTTAGAATCATCACACGCCACCCTTTTAGCAAGGTATCCAGCATGACGCAGTTCAAACTTCTTCCTCTTTACGCCGCACTGCTGCTGGTGACCGCATGCACCCAGCCGAGTGTTAAAGCGACGCAGCCCGATGCGGTGGCGACGCAAGCTGCGCAGCAGGCGGCTGCAGACGCGGCAGCGGAGGAGGCGGCCAAGGTCGCCAAAGCCAAGGCTGAGGCGGCGCTGCCCAAGCAGCCGCTCACGCCGGACATCCTGTTCAAGTTTCTGGTGGCGGAAGTGGCCGGGCAGCGTGGCGCACTGGGCGTGGCACAGCCGGCCTACATGGATTTGGCACGGCAGACGCGCGACCCGCGCATTGCGCGGCGCGCGGCCGAAATCTCCATGTTTTCGCGCAATCAGGCTGGGGCGCTGGAAGCCGCCCGTTTGTGGTCGGCGGCCGAACCGGATTCGGAGCGTGCACAGCAAACCGTGGTGGGCTTGTTGCTGAACGAGGGCAAGCTCGACGAGGCTGAACCCATCCTGCGCAGTTTGCTGAAACAAGACCCGGCAAACGTGTTTTTGCAGATGTCGGCGTTGATGGGCAAGCTGAACGACCATCAGGCTGCATTGGCCATGACCGGGCGGCTGGCGGCGGATTACCCGGCTCTTCCTGAAGCGCATTTCGCCGTGGCGCAGGCGGCGGCGCATGGCGGACGCCAGGACCTTGCCCTGGCCGAACTGAAGCAGGCCGATATGCTGCGTCCGGGGTGGGAGCCGGCAGCGTTGATGCATGCGCAGATTCTGGCCAAGACCTCCTTAACCGACGCGCTGACCTTCATGCGCGCGTTTCTGGTGACCTATCCGGATGCGCGCGAAGTGCGTCTGGCCTATGCGCGTTCGCTGGTCAGTGCCAACCAGATCACCGAGGCACGTGCCGAATTCACCCGATTGACCCAGGAAATGCCGCGTAATGCCGAGGTGACGCTGGCGGCCGGTTTGCTGGCGCTGCAAGTGGGCGATCTTGAGGTGGCGCGTGGCCTGCTCACGGACACGCTGGAATTTGAGCCGCGTGATCCCGACATGGTGCAGTACTACCTGGGGCAGGTGGCCGAACAGATGAAGCAGCCCGAGGTGGCCGCAAGCCATTACGGTGAGGTCAAAACGGGTAATTACCTGGTTCCAGCACGTGCGCGTCAGGCCAGGTTACTGGTTCAGGCCGGCAAGCCAGACGAAGCGCAGGCGCTGCTGGCGTTCACCCACGGCGAAAACGAGGCGCAAAGCCTGCGCTTGATTCAGGCGCAGGCTGAGCTGTTGGGCGACAGCAAGCAATATGCGCAGGCATTTGAGACGCTGTCGGACGGCATCAAGCGTTATCCGAACGCGCCCGATTTGTACTATGACCGTGCCATGGTGGCCGAGAAGCTGGGCAAGCTGCATCTGCTGGAAAAGGATTTGCGCCGCGTGATCGCGTTGCGTCCGGACAATGCGCAAGCCTACAACGCACTGGGGTATACGCTGGCGGATCGCACCAATCGCCTGGCCGAATCGATCACCTTGCTGGACAAGGCGTTGTCGCTGGCACCGAACGATGCCTATATTCTGGATAGCGTCGGCTGGGCGCAATTCCGTGCGGGTGATTTGGCAAAAGCCCAGGCGTATCTGGAGCGCGCCTATAGATTGCGCCCCGATCCCGAAATCGCAGCCCATCTGGGCGAAGTGTTATGGGCGCGCGGACAGCGAGACGAAGCGGGAAAGTTGTGGCAAACCAGTCTGCAAACCCACCCCCAGAATGAAGTGCTGCTGGAGACGCTGCGTCGGCTGAAACCCTGATGTCGCGCGGGATCGCAGTATTGTGGCTGGCGCTGGTCATGAGCGGATGTGCCTCGACAGTTTCCATTCCAGTTGCGCCGGTACAGGTGCTGGCAGCAGCCAACTGGACCTTGCAGGGGCGCATCGGCATCCAAAGCGGCGAGCAAAATGCGTCAGGGTCGATTTACTGGCAACACCGCGAGCATTCGGACGAGCTGCTGCTGACTTCCCCCCTCGGGCAAGGTGTCGCCCGCATCGTGGTCAGCGCTGCAGGTGCGGTGCTCGACATGCCGAATCAGCCCGTCCGGCAGGCTGCGGACGTCGAATCCTTGACGCGCGAAACGCTGGGTTATTCACTCCCGGTTTCAGGGTTGGTCTGGTGGGTACAGGCGCTGCCCGCGCCTGATCGTGTTTTTGAAACCCGGCTTGATGCGGCAGGGCGCCCAGCGCAACTCAAACAGGACGGCTGGGTGATCGATTATCACTATGCCAACGACACTTCCATGCGCCCGCGCAAACTTCTGGTGGCGCGCGAAGGACTGGAAATTCGCCTGATAGCGGATAACTGGACAATCGAATGAGCCACGCCTACCCCGCCCCCGCCAAACTCAATCTGTTTTTGCATGTGGTCGGCCGTCGTGCCGACGGCTACCATCTGTTGCAAAGTGTGTTCCGCTTGATTGATCGCGCCGATACCGTGCATCTTGAACTCAGCGATGACGGCCAGGTGGTGCGCGTGGGTGACCTGCCGGGCGTGGCCGAAGACGATGACCTGACGGTGCGCGCCGCGCGTCTGCTGCAAGCGCATGCTCCGGAAGGCGTGGGCGTGCGCATCCGGCTGGAAAAAATCCTGCCGATGGGGGGTGGGCTGGGCGGGGGCAGTTCGGACGCCGCCACGGTGCTGCTGGCGCTCAACCGTCTGTGGCAGGTCAACCTGTCGCGCGACACATTGCAACAGCTTGCGCTGCAACTGGGTGCCGATGTGCCGATGTTCGTGTATGGCCAGACTGCGTTTGCGGAAGGTGTGGGCGAGATTCTGAGTCCGGTGAATGTGCCGCCAGCCTGGTATGTGGTGCTCATGCCGCCGGTGCAGGTACCGACTGCGTCAATTTTTGCTGCGCCGGAATTGACGCGCAACACGCCAGCCCTTAAAATAGCGCGCTTTTCCGCAGGCATGGGTCGAAATGACCTGCAGCCGGTGGTCGTCAGTCGCTATCCCGAAGTGGCCCGCTCTATCGAATGGCTGGCGCAATTTGGCGCAGCGCAGATGACCGGTTCGGGCGCTTGCATATTTGCAGCATTTGAGACGGAAGAAGCGGCATGGGGCGTGTTGCGTCAACTGCCCGAAACAATGCAGGGTTTTGTGGCGCAGGGTCTCGACAGGCATCCCTTGTTCGAGTGCTGTGCCTGAGTTGGTCAGTTAAGTAAGTAGTGTCCGTTGGGGAGTCGCCAAGTGGTAAGGCATCGGATTTTGATTCCGACATTCGTAGGTTCGATCCCTACCTCCCCAGCCAAGAATATGCAGACAGCCGCCGGTGGCGGCTGTTTTTGTTTTGGTGTTTGAGTCCAATCGCCGGAGACGCGCGTGTCCATAGACAACTTGATGGTGTTTAGTGGGAATGCCAACCCGCGCCTAGCCAGCGATGTGGGGCGTCATCTCAATATTCGCCTTGGCCGCGCGACGGTGTCGCGGTTTTCGGATGGCGAAGTGATGGTCGAGATTCTCGAGAACGTGCGCGGCAAGGATGTCTTTGTGCTGCAATCGACCTGTCAGCCGACCAACGACACCCTGATGGAAGTGATGGTGATGGTCGACGCATTGAAGCGCGCATCGGCTGGTCGCATTACTGCCGCGATTCCTTATTATGGGTATGCCCGTCAGGATCGTCGGACCCGTTCGGCACGCGTGGCGATCACCGCCAAGGTGGTCGCCAATATGCTGCAGGTTGCCGGCATCGACCGCTTGATGACGATGGATTTGCACTCGGATCAGATCCAGGGATTTTTCGATGTCCCGGTCGACAACATTTATTCCAGCCCGATCCTGCTGGGTGATATCTGGAAACGCAATTATCCGAATCTGATGGTGGTATCGCCCGATGTGGGCGGGGTGGTGCGGGCACGGGCAATCGCCAAACGCCTCGAATGCGAGTTGGCGATTATCGACAAGCGCCGGCCCAAGCCGAATGTCGCCAAGGTGATGAACATCATTGGCGACGTGAAGGACCGCACCTGCATCATCATGGATGACATGGTCGACACCGCAAACACGCTGTGCGAGGCGGCCAACGCGCTGAAAGAGCATGGCGCGAGGCAGGTGATGGCGTATTGCACCCATGCCGTGCTGTCGGGCACGGCGGCCGAGCGCGTGACGAACTCCGCGCTGGATGAGCTGGTGATTACCGATACCATTCCGCTGCGCGAGGATGCGCTGGCGTGCAAGAAAATCCGGCAGTTGTCGGTGGCTGAGTTGCTGGCGGAAACCATCCGTCGCATCAGCAATGAAGATTCTGTCAGTTCGCTCTTTATCGAGTAGCGAATGGCGAATGCCCCTGGTCGCGGGGGTGGGTTTTATTTACTTATGTTGTGAAAATTGGAGAAACACTATGGAAATCGAAATTATTGCTGCCAAGCGTGAACTGCAAGGTACGGGTGCGAGCCGCCGTCTGCGTCACGCGGGCAAGGTTCCCGGCATCGTCTACGGCGGCACCGCTGCTCCCGTGCAGATCGAGCTGGATCACAACGCGTTGTATCACTCGCTGCGCAAAGAGGCATTTCACGCGTCCGTGCTGACGATGAATATCGACGGCGCCAAGGAATCCGTGCTGCTGCGCGATGCGCAATGGCATCCCTTCAAGCAGCAAGTGCTGCACGTTGACTTTCAGCGCGTCGACAAAACCCACAAAATTCACGTCAAGGTGCCGCTGCATTTCCTCAATGCAGACGTTGCGCCTGGCGTTAAAACCGGGGGCGGCAAGGTCAGCCATGTGATGACTGAAATCGACGTAAGCTGTTTGCCTGGCAATCTGCCCGAATTCATCGCCGTGGACTTGAGTGGTCTGGAACTGGGGCATTCTATCCATGTGTCCGAGCTCACGTTGCCCGAGGGGGTGGAACTCGTTGCACATGTTCTGCATGAGAACCCCGCTGTAGCGTCGGTCACCCTGCCCAAGGGCATGAAGTCCGATGAGCCTGCGCCCGGGGCTGCTGCACCCGCAGCCTGAGTGATTGCGTAGCAGTCTGTTGTTGCGCTCTGAATCGCCATGACGGCGGCGCCTCGCCTGATTGTCGGCCTCGGTAACCCGGGGCGCGACTACGAAGAAACCCGGCATAACGCCGGGTTTTGGTTTTGCGCGCGGCTTGCGCAAACGTGGGGGGCGTCGCTTGCGATGGAATCGCGCTTTCATGGCATCGTTGGAAAAAGCGCCCGCAATATGTGGATGTTGCTGCCACAAACCTTCATGAATCGCTCTGGCCAGGCGGTCGGCGCGCTCGCGCGCTTTCATCGCATCGAGCCGGCCGAGATTCTGGTGGTGCACGATGAGCTTGATATTCCGCCCGGCCAGTTGCGCCTTAAATTTGGCGGTGGTATGGGCGGGCACAACGGCCTCAAAGACATCACGTCGCATCTGGGTACGCAGGATTACTGGCGGCTACGTATCGGTATTGGGCACCCCGGTGACCGCAATGAGGTGGTGAATTATGTGTTGAAGCCACCGCACCGCGACGAGCAGGCTGACATCGATATTGCCATTGAGCGTGCGATCGACCTGATGCCGTTGATCGAAAAAGATGACTGGAACGCGGCTGTCCAGCGAGCCAATACCAAACCCGCCCCACCCAGAACCCAGGAAAAAACATGAGTCTAAAATGCGGCATTGTTGGCTTGCCCAACGTCGGAAAATCCACGCTTTTCAATGCGCTGACCCAGGCGGGAATCGCCGCTGAAAACTACCCTTTTTGCACCATCGAGCCCAATACCGGTGTGGTCGAAGTGCCCGATCCGCGCTTGAAGCAGCTTGCCGAGATCATCAAGCCGCAGAGAGTCGTCCCGGCGATTGTTGAGTTTGTCGATATCGCCGGCCTGGTGGCGGGAGCATCCAAAGGTGAGGGCCTGGGCAACCAGTTTCTGGCCACGATCCGCGAAACCGACGCGATCTGTCATGTAGTGCGCTGTTTTCACGATGAAAACGTGATTCACGTCGCAGGCAGGGTTGATCCCCTGTCGGATATCGAAACCATTGCGACCGAGCTGGCACTGGCTGACTTGGCGAGCACCGAAAAAGCGTTGATCCGCTATGAAAAAGCGGCACGCGGAGGCGATAAAGAGGCGAAGCTGATCGCCGAAGCCTTGAGGCCAGTACTGGCTGCGCTCAATGAGGGTCGCCCTGCCCGCGCAGCAGGACTTGATGCAGAAGGGCTGGAGGCGATTAAGCCGCTGTGTTTGCTGACGGTCAAGCCCACGCTATATGTGGCCAACGTCAGTGAAGAGGGATTCCACGACAACCCCATGCTTGATGCGCTGAAGGCGTTCGCCGAAAAAGAGGGGGCCCCGGTCGTGCCGGTGTGCGCTGCGCTGGAAGCCGAATTGCAGGAGCTGGAGGAGACTGAGCGTGTCGAGTATCTGAAAGAGCTGGGCTGGGATGAGCCCGGGCTGAATCGCCTTATTCGCGCAGCCTACGATCTGCTTGGGCTGGAGACCTACTTTACCGCCGGGGTAAAAGAGGTGCGTGCCTGGACGATCCACAAGGGCGACACCGCGCCGCAGGCTGCGGGCGTGATTCATACTGACTTTGAGCGTGGTTTCATTCGAGCCCAGACAATTGCCTTTGAAGACTTCATTGCCTGCAAGGGCGAGCAGGGTGCCAAAGAAGCCGGCAAAATGCGCGCTGAAGGCAAGGAATACGTGGTCAAGGATGGCGATGTGCTGAATTTCCTTTTCAATGTTTAGCCCGTTGCGCCTTGAGGCTTTAAATTTACTACAGGATGTTTGACAGGGGATTCTGTATCACCCTATAATCTCCGGCTTCGTTTGGGTGGGGTTCCCGAGCGGTCAAAGGGATCAGACTGTAAATCTGACGGCTCTGCCTTCGAAGGTTCGAATCCTTCCCCCACCACCAGAATTTTTTAGCCGCCTGGTATTTTTGGGTGGCGCGTAGCGGGTGTAGCTCAATGGTAGAGCAGAAGTTTTCCAAACTTATGACGAGGGTTCGATTCCCTTCTCCCGCTCCAGTTTGTTGTGTTGTATGGGTTTTGATGGCGTAGTTGTCAAAACCTGTGGCCCGCGTAGCTCAGAGGTAGAGCACTCCCTTGGTAAGGGAGAGGTCGACAGTTCGATTCTGTCCGCGGGCACCAGTTATTGGGTGTGCCTGCCTTGTGGTGGGTTACGGATGTTGAGTCGGGGTGCGAAATTCAACGCATCGTTACTTCTTGTGCAAATTGAGGGTTACTTGAGATGGCTAAGGAAAAATTCGAGCGGACCAAACCGCACGTAAACGTAGGAACGATTGGACACGTTGACCACGGCAAGACCACCTTGACTGCTGCGATCACCACCATTTTGTCGAAGAAATTTGGCGGAGCGGCCAAGAAGTACGACGAGATTGACTCTTCGCCCGAAGAGAAGGCGCGTGGTATCACCATCAACACCGCGCACGTCGAGTACGAGACCGCCAAGCGTCACTACGCCCACGTTGACTGCCCGGGTCACGCCGACTACGTCAAGAACATGATTACCGGCGCGGCGCAAATGGACGGCGCAGTGCTGGTTGTCTCTGCTGCTGACGGTCCCATGCCCCAGACCCGCGAGCACATCCTGCTGGCGCGTCAGGTTGGCGTGCCGTACATCATCGTCTACATGAACAAGGCCGACATGGTCGACGACGCCGAACTGCTCGAGCTCGTCGAAATGGAAGTGCGTGAACTGCTAGACAAGTACGACTTCCCGGGTGACGACACCCCCATCATTATCGGTTCCGCCCTCAAGGCCCTCGAAGGCGACCAGAGCGACATCGGCGAGCCTAGCATCCTCAAACTGGCCGATGCCCTCGACAACTACATCCCCGAGCCCGAGCGCGCAGTTGATCGTCCGTTCCTGATGCCTGTGGAAGACGTCTTCTCCATCTCTGGTCGCGGCACCGTCGTCACCGGTCGTGTCGAGCGTGGCATCGTCAAAGTCGGCGAAGAGATCGAAATCGTCGGCATCGTCCCCACCGTCAAGACCACCTGCACCGGCGTCGAAATGTTCCGCAAACTGCTCGACCAGGGTCAGGCAGGCGACAACGTCGGCGTCCTGCTGCGCGGTACCAAGCGCGAAGAAGTCCAGCGTGGCCAGGTTCTGGCCAAGCCCGGCTCCATCAAGCCGCACACCAAATTCAGTGCAGAGATCTACGTGTTGTCCAAAGATGAAGGTGGTCGTCATACCCCCTTCTTCAACGGCTACCGTCCGCAGTTCTACTTCCGCACCACCGACGTCACTGGCAGCATCGAGTTGCCGGCGGGAACCGAGATGGTCATGCCTGGCGACAACGTCAGCATCAAAGTCTCGCTGATCCAGCCGATCGCGATGGACGAAGGCCTGCGTTTCGCAATTCGCGAAGGCGGCCGCACCGTCGGCGCGGGCGTTGTGGCGAAAATCGAAGAATAAGGCGAATTACATGCAAAACCAGAAGATCCGAATCCGCCTGAAAGCGTTTGATTACAAATTAATCGACCAGTCAGCCCAGGAAATTGTTGAAACCGCCAAGCGTACAGGTGCAGTGGTAAAGGGGCCCGTTCCCCTGCCAACTTCAATCGAGCGTTTTGACGTGCTGCGCTCGCCGCACGTCAACAAGACATCGCGTGACCAGTTCGAGATACGTACCCATCGTCGTTTGATGGACATCATGGATCCGACCGACAAAACGGTCGATGCTTTGATGAAGCTGGATTTGCCCGCTGGTGTGGACGTAGAAATCAAGTTGTAAAAAGATGGCGGCATCTGTATACTGCCGCCCCTTCGCTGTATCAATAGTCGCCGGTCAATTGTAATCGGCACCTACAACCCTTGCGGGTGGCTTCGGCTTCCGGCTTGAGATAGGAAATACAAAAATGAGTATAGGGCTCGTTGGCCGGAAGGTCGGCATGACCCGCGTTTTTACCGAGAGCGGCGCGTCCGTTCCGGTGACAGTGCTGGAAATGTCAAACAATCGTGTGACGCAAGTGCGCACGTCAGAAAATGATGGTTATTCCGCTGTGCAGGTTGCCTTTGGTGTCCGCCGCAATAGCCGTGTCAATAAATCCGAAGCTGGGCACTACGCCAAGGCGGGTGTTGATGCGGGCGAGCTCAAGCGTGAATTCCGTGTATCAACTGAAGTTGCTGCCCAATACCCGTTGGGTTCGTTGGTGCCAGTCGAGGTGTTTGCTGCGGGGCAAAAGGTTGATGTGACCGGTGTTACGCAGGGCAAGGGTTTTGCGGGCACCATTAAGCGCCACAACTTCAAGTCGCAGCGCGCAACTCATGGCAACTCCCGTTCGCATAATGTTCCGGGCTCCATTGGTATGGCGCAGGATCCGGGTCGCGTGTTTCCTGGCAAACGTATGTCTGGGCACATGGGCGCAGTAACATGTACCAAGCAGAATCTTGAAGTTGTTCGTGTTGATGTGGAGCGTGGTCTGGTGCTGTTGAAGGGTGCTGTTCCGGGTTCCAAGGGTGGTCATGTGGTTGTGCGCCCGGCTGTGAAGGGGGGTGCCTAATGGATTTAACCGTCATTAACGAGCAGGGGCAGCAGGTTTCCACTTTGGCTGCCGCAGACGAAACGTTTGGCCGGGATTACAATGAAGCGCTGATTCACCAGTTGGTGACTGCATTCCAGGCGAATGCGCGTAGCGGTAACCGTGCCCAGCAAACCCGCGCTGAGGTTACAGCGTCCACGCACAAGCCGTGGCGTCAAAAGGGTACGGGGCGTGCGCGTGCAGGTCGTACCTCCAGTCCGATCTGGCGCGGAGGTGGTGTAGCGTTTCCGAACAAGCCAAATGAAAACTTTACGCACAAGGTCAACCGTAAGATGTATCGCGCGGGCTTGGCGGCAATTCTTTCGCAGTTGGTGCGTGAAGGAAAGCTCAAAGTTGTTGAGAGCCTAGGTGTCGATTCGCCCAAGACCAAACTGCTTGCGGGCAAGTTGAAATCGATGGGGTATGGCAAGGTCATGATAATTGCGGATAGCGTGGATGAAAATCTGTGGTTGTCCTCACGCAATCTGCCTAACGTCTATGTGGTTGAACCGCATCAGGCGGATCCTTGGAGCTTGGTCAAGTTCGGTAACGTGCTGATCACCAAGGCCGCAATCAAGCAGTTTGAGGAGATGGTGTGATGGGTGCGTTTACTCAAGAGCGTTTGCTCAAAGTCATTCTTGCGCCGGTGATCTCTGAAAAGAGCACCCGTCTGGCTGATAAATTGAATCAGGTTGTATTTCGTGTTTTGCCCGATGCGACCAAGCAGGAAATTGGCGCTGCTGTTGCTGATTTGTTTAAGGTCGAAGTGGTGGGTGTGCAGGTGCTGAACGTCAAGGGCAAGGTCAAGCGCTCCGGGCGTGTTACGGGTCGCCGTGATAACTGGAAGAAAGCCTATGTCACCCTCAAGCAGGGGCAGGACATTGACTTCACGTCCGGTCAGTAAGGGAGAAAATCATGGCATTGATTAAAGTCAAACCTACCTCTGCCGGCCGCCGCGCGGTTGTCAAGGTCGTAACACCTGGTCTGCATAAAGGCAAGCCTGTAGCAGCGTTGCTGGAGCCGCAAAAGCGCGGTTCCGGTCGTAACAATAACGGTCACATTACGGTTCGCCACAAAGGTGGTGGCCATAAGCAACATTACCGCGTGGTCGATTTCCGTCGTAACAAGGATGGCATCCCTGCAACGGTTGAGCGTATTGAGTATGACCCGAACCGTTCGGCGCATCTTGCATTGCTGTGTTACGCCGATGGTGAGCGTCGTTACATTATCGCACCGCGTGGCATTCAGGCTGGTGCGCAGTTGGTCAGTGGTGTCGAAGCACCAATCAAGGCGGGTAACTGCCTTCCGTTGCGTAGTATTCCGGTCGGAAGCACCGTGCATTGCATTGAAATGATGCCCGGTAAGGGTGCGCAAATTGCACGCTCGGCGGGTACCTCGGTTCAGCTGTTGGCGCGCGAGGGTGCTTACGCCCAGTTGCGTTTGCGTTCAGGTGAAATCCGCAAGGTGCACGTCGATTGCCGCGCGACCTTGGGTGAAGTGGGCAATGAAGAGCACAGCCTGCGTTCGATCGGTAAAGCCGGTGCAATGCGCTGGCGCGGTGTGCGTCCGACGGTTCGTGGTGTGGTGATGAACCCATGTGATCACCCGCATGGTGGTGGTGAGGGTCGCACTGCGGCTGGCCGTCATCCGGTGAGTCCGTGGGGCACGCCGACCAAGGGTTACCGTACCCGTAGCAACAAGCGCACCTCCAACATGATCGTCCGCCGCCGTCAAGCGCGCTGATTGAGGTAGAAATAAATGGCACGTTCAATTAAAAAAGGCCCGTTCGTGGATGGGCACTTGCTGAAAAAGATCGAAACTTCGCGTAACACGAGTGATAAACGCCCAATCAAGACCTGGTCGCGTCGTTCTACCGTTTTGCCTGATTTTATTGGTTTGACGATCGCGGTTCACAACGGCCGCCAGCATATTCCGGTGTTTGTGACCGAAAACATGGTCGGACACAAACTGGGTGAGTTTTCCATAACGCGTACTTTCAAAGGTCACGTTGCGGATAAGAAGGCTAAGAAATAAGGAGCGCATGATGGAAGTTTCTGCGATTTTGCGTGGTACGCGCTTGGGTGCACAGAAGGGTCGACTGGTCGCTGATCAGATTCGTGGTCTTCGTGTTGAGCAGGCGTTGAATATCTTGGCCTTCAGCCCCAAAAAAGGAGCTGAAATTATCAAGAAGGTGCTCGAATCGGCGATTGCAAATGCCGAGCATAACGAGGGTGCTGATATTGATTCACTAAAAGTTAAAACGATTTACATCGACCAGGGGTCGGTGCTGAAGCGTTTTACTGCCCGCGCCAAAGGCCGAGGCAATCGTATTAGCAAACCAACTTGTCACATTACTGTGACGGTTGGGGATTAAGGACGCGCCATGGGACAAAAAATACATCCAATTGGGTTCCGCCTTGGTGTTCAGCGTATCTGGACCGCCAAATGGTACGGTTCAAATAAAACGTTTGCCAGTTCGCTTCTTGAGGACATCAAGGTGCGTGACTTTCTGAAGAAGAAGCTTGCGCACGCGTCGATTTCCAAGGTGATCATCGAGCGGCCTGCAAAGAACGCTCGCATTACAATTTTTAGCGGGCGCCCTGGTATTGTCATCGGTAAAAAAGGTGAGGATATTGAAGTGCTGCGCGGTGAGCTTGCGCGCCTGATGTCTGTGCCTGTTCATGTAAATATCGAAGAAGTTCGCAAGCCTGAAACCGATGCACAAATTATTGCTGACGGTATCGCACAACAGCTCGAAAAGCGCGTGATGTTCCGTCGTGCGATGAAGCGCGCCATGCAAAACGCAATGCGTTTAGGTGCGCAAGGCATCAAAATCATGAGTTCCGGCCGCTTGAACGGGGCGGAGATTGCCCGTACGGAGTGGTATCGCGAAGGACGCGTGCCACTGCATACACTGCGTGCCGAGATTGATTACGGATTTGCAGAAGCAAAAACCACATACGGCATCATTGGAATCAAAGTTTGGGTTTATAAGGGTGATGCGCTGAATCGTAGCGAACAACCCGTGGTCGCTGAGCAGGAAAAGCGCAGCAAGAAACCAGGAGTGAAACATGCTGCAGCCAGCTAGAAGGAAATACCGCAAGGAGCAAAAAGGCCGCAACACTGGCTTGGCGACGCGCGGTGCCGACGTGAGTTTTGGTGATTTTGGCCTTAAGGCAATTGGTCGTGGCCGTTTGACGGCTCGGCAGATTGAAGCTGCTCGTCGCGCAATGACGCGTCACATCAAGCGTGGTGGTCGCATCTGGATTCGCATTTTTCCGGACAAACCAATTTCGCGTAAGCCTGCAGAGGTGCGTATGGGTAATGGTAAAGGCGCCCCCGAGTATTACGTGGCTGAGATTCAGCCTGGCAAAGTTTTGTATGAGATGGATGGTGTGAACGAGGAGTTGGCGCGTGAGGCGTTTCGCCTGGCTGCAGCCAAGCTTCCGATTGCGACCACTTTCGTTACCCGCATGATCGGGAGCTAAGCAATGAACACTAAAGATATGCGCGGCAAAAATGCCGTTGAATTGAAACAGGAACTCGAGTCCTTGCTGCGCGCACACTTTGCGCTGCGCATGCAGGTGGCTACCCAGCAGTCAACCAAGACCGCAGACCTCGGCAAATTGCGTCGTGATATTGCTCGGGTTAAAACGATAATGCGCGAGAAGGTGGGTCAAGCATGACTGATAGCAAAAAGATGGTTCGCACCCTTACCGGGCGCGTGGTGAGTGACAAGATGAACAAGACGGTTACTGTTCTTGTTGAGCGCCGCGTCAAGCATCCGGTCATTGGCAAGATTATTCGTTTGTCTAAGAAATACCATGCACATGATGAAAATAATGATTTTCATGAAGGCGATACGGTTCAAATTGAAGAGTCGCGCAAGTTGTCACGTACCAAAGCATGGACAGTCAGCAAATTAGTTGAACGTGCACGCGTTTAAGGCTTGCGCTGCACCTGTTTACAAAGTATAGTTCTGCGTTTTCCGGTTGGCGTGCCGGTTGAGGTTAACTGGTTCGTCGGCTCAATAGTTTCCGCGTAAGCGGAATATCTCCCGAACGGGTTCCAAAACTGGCCACCACTATGGTGGATAAAGTTGGAGGCAATTAAATGATTCAAATGCAGTCCGTATTGGATGTTGCTGATAATACTGGTGCGCGCTCGGTTATGTGCATCAAGGTGTTGGGTGGCAGTCATCGTCGCTATGCAAGCGTGGGCGATATTATCAAGGTCAGCATTAAAGATGCTGCTCCGCGTAGCCGCGTGAAAAAGGGCGACGTTTACAGTGCTGTTGTTGTACGTACAGCAAAAGGCGTGCGCCGTCCGGATGGTTCGCTTGTCCGTTTTGATGGTAATGCTGCTGTGTTGTTGAACAACAAGCTCGAGCCGATCGGCACCCGTATTTTTGGGCCGGTTACCCGTGAGCTGCGTACCGAGAAGTTCATGAAGATCGTCTCGCTTGCACCCGAGGTTCTGTAAGGAAAATCATGGCACGTATTCATAAGAGCGATCAGGTAGTTGTCCTGACCGGCAAAGATAAGGGTAAGCGGGGCACCGTGCTTCGCGTTCTCGATACCGGGCATCTGTTGATTGAGGGCGTAAATCGCGTCAAGAAGCATCAGAAGCCTAATCCCATGCGCAATATCCAGGGTGGGATTGTTGAAAAAGAGATGCCGATTCAGGCTTCTAACATCGCGCTGTTCAATGCTGCGACTCAGAAGGCTGATCGAGTTGGTTATAAGGTGCTGGAGGACGGCCGCAAAGTTCGCGTGTTTAAGTCCAATGGCGAGATGGTTGACGCACAGGGGTAATCATGGCGCGTTTTCAAGAGTTTTACCGAGAAACAGTGGTGCCTAAGCTGGTTGAACAGTTCGGCTACAAGTCTGTTATGGAAGTCCCTCGCATCAAGAAAATCACGTTGAACATGGGCGTGGGCGAAGCGGTTGCGGACAAGAAGGTGATGGATCACGCTGTTTCTGACATGCAGAAAATCGCGGGTCAAAAACCTGTGGTCACGAAATCCAAAAAGTCCATAGCGGGTTTCAAAATTCGTGACAACTATCCCGTCGGCTGCATGGTTACCTTGCGTCGCGGTCAGATGTATGAGTTCCTTGATCGCCTGGTGTCCGTGGCTATGCCGCGTATCCGGGACTTCCGGGGCGTTTCGGGCAAGTCTTTTGATGGTCGTGGTAATTACAACATGGGTATTAAAGAGCAGATCATTTTCCCCGAGATCGAGTACGACAAAATTGATGCCTTGCGTGGGATGAATATCACCATCACCACCTCGGCAAAAACCGATGATGAAGCGCGAGCACTGCTCGCTGCCTTCAGCTTCCCGTTCAAGAATTGAGGTAGGCATGGCCAAGTTGTCCTTGATTAACCGCGAAGAAAAGCGCACGCGTATGGTTAAAAAATACGCCGCTAAACGTGCAGAGCTCAAAGCCTTGATTTCGAACACGAAAACAAGCGATGAAGACCGCATGGCTGCGTATAAAACATTGCAGGAACTCCCGCGTGATTCGAGCCCCGTCCGACAGCGTAATCGCTGTCAGTTGACAGGGCGCCCGCGTGGTGTGTTCAGCAAATTCGGCCTGGCGCGTAGCAAGGTGCGTGAATATGCGATGCGCGGGGAAATTCCTGGCATCGTCAAGGCAAGCTGGTAAGGGGTAAGACGATATGAGTATGAGTGATCCGATCGCGGATATGCTGACCCGCATCCGTAACGCGCAAGCCGTCGAGAAGGCGGTTGTCTCGATGCCTTGTTCAAAAGTCAAGGTTGCCATTGCCAAAGTTCTGGCTGATGAAGGCTATATCGACGGCTTCGCAATTCGCGGCGAGGCTGGCAAGCCCGAACTTGAACTGGAGCTTAAATATTATGCCGGCCGTCCGGTTATCGAGCGGATAGAGCGCGTCAGTAAGCCTGGTCTGCGGGTTTACAAGGGTGTTGAAGATCTGCCTCGCGTGATGAACGGTCTGGGTGTGGCGATTGTGTCTACATCCAGTGGTGTCATGACCGATCGTCACGCTCGCGCCAAGGGCGTGGGTGGTGAAGTTCTGTGCGTTGTAGCGTAAGGGGGAGCGGATATGTCACGTGTTGCTAACAATCCTATTTCCTTGCCCGCAGGTGTTGAGGTTTCCCTGGGCGCAAATATTTCTGTAAAAGGGCCATTGGGGTCGATGACGCAGTCCATGTCTAACGACGTCACTGTCGCGCTTAATGCTGGTGTGCTGACGTTCGCGCCAGCGGCCTCCACCATCCAGTCGAATGCCATGGCCGGCACGATGCGTGCCCTGGTCAACAATATGGTTACGGGTGTTTCGAAGGGGTTTGAGAAGAAACTGCTTCTGGTGGGCGTGGGTTACCGTGCGCAGGCACAAGGTGATGCGCTTAATCTGACTTTGGGGTTTTCTCATCCGGTGGTTCACAAAATGCCTGCGGGCATTAAGGTCGAAACACCTACCCAGACAGAAATTCTGATCAAGGGTGTGGATCGTCAGGTTGTTGGGCAGGTAGCTGCTGATGTGCGCTCGTATCGTCCGCCGGAGCCTTATAAGGGCAAGGGTGTTCGCTACAGCGACGAAGTGGTTATCAAGAAAGAGACCAAGAAGAAATAAGGTTTAAGGATAAACAATGAACACCAAGCAATCACGGATTCGCCGGTCGCGTAAAACCCGCGCCAAAATCGCGGCCGTTAAGGCGATTCGGCTCTCGATTAATCGCACCAACACCCATATCTACGCGCAAATCATTTCCGCGGACGGTGGAACGGTAATGGCCAGCGTGTCGAGTAACGATAAAGACATGCGTGCTCAATTGCCCAATGGTGGCAATGTTGATGCGGCTGCGGCAGTCGGCAAGCGCTTGGCTGAAAAAGCCAAGGGTTTGGGTATTGAAAAAGTAGCTTTCGACCGGTCTGGTTTTCAGTTTCATGGGCGCGTAAAGGCCCTGGCTGAAGCGGCCCGCGAAGGCGGTTTGGTATTTTAACGAGGCAGACCCAAGATGGCCCGTACAGCACCTAATAGTAACGAAGAGCGCGGCGACGGCTTGCGCGAGAAGATGATTTCTGTCAACCGAGTCACCAAGGTGGTGAAGGGTGGACGGATCATGGGTTTCGCAGCATTGACCGTGGTTGGCGATGGCGATGGCGGCATTGGTATGGGCAAGGGTAAATCCCGCGAAGTGCCTGTTGCCGTGCAGAAGGCGATGGAAGAAGCCCGGCGCAAATTGGTCAAGATCAATTTGAAGAGTGGGACATTTCACCACACGGTGGTTGGTCATCATGGCGCTTCGCGTGTTTTGATTCAGCCTGCGTCTGAGGGTACCGGCATTATTGCGGGTGGCGCGATGCGTGCGGTTTTCGAAGTGATGGGTGTGCAGAACGTGCTTGCAAAGTGCCTCGGTTCTACCAATCCCTACAACGTTGTGCGTGCGACCATCGATGGCTTGATGAAAATGTCGACGCCGTACGAAATTGCAGCCAAGCGTGGCAAGTCTGTTGAAGACATCACGGGATAAGTCATGACTGAACAGAAGAAGATCAAGGTAACGCAAGTCAAGAGCCTGATTGGCACCAAGGAAGCGCATCGTGCCTGTGTGAGGGGGTTGGGTTTGCGTCGGATGCACCAGACTGTCGAGGTGCTGGACACGCCGGAAAACCGTGGAATGATTACCAAGGTAGCGTACTTGGTGAAATGCGAGGCTTAAATGGAACTGAACAACATTAAACCAGCTGACGGCGCTAAGAAAAACAAGCGTCGCGTGGGCCGCGGTATCGGATCTGGGCTTGGTAAAACTGCTGGCCGAGGCCACAAGGGTCAGTCTTCTCGTTCGGGTGGCTTCCACAAAGTCGGTTTCGAAGGGGGCCAGATGCCTATGCATCGCCGCCTGCCGAAACGCGGTTTCGTTTCGCTGACCAAGGCAAACACGGCGCATGTACGTATGTCCGAACTTGAGTCAATGGGTGTGGATGATATTGATTTGCTTGTATTGAAACAGGCTGGCGTGGTCAGCGTTGCAGTTCGCGCTGCCAAGGTGTACCTGGCAGGCGAGATTAATAAGCCTGTCAAACTGCGTGGCATTGCTGTCACAAAGGGTGCGCGTGCTGCGATAGAAGCGGCCGGCGGCAGTATCGCTGACTAATAATTTCGAGGACGCGCATTTTGGCTACGCCTAAATCCGGCATGAACAAATATGGTGACCTTAAACGTCGCCTCTTGTTCCTGCTCGGCGCCTTGATCGTATACCGCATTGGTACCTTTATCCCGGTACCCGGTATTGACCCGCTTGTGCTCGATCAGCTGTTTAAATCACAGCAGGGTGGCATATTGGGCATGTTCAATATGTTCTCGGGCGGTGCGCTATCACGTTTCAGCGTTTTTGCCCTTGGTATCATGCCGTACATATCGGCGTCGATTATCGTGCAGTTGATGACCACTGTGTCGCCTCAGCTGGAAGCGCTGAAAAAAGAGGGTGAAGCCGGTCGCCGCAAGATTACGCAGTACACCCGCTATGGAACATTGTTCCTGGCACTGTTTCAGGGGATCGGTATTGCGATCGCTCTTGAGTCGCAAGCAGGGTTGGTCCTAGATCCCGGTATGGCGTTTCGATTGACTACGGTTGTCACATTGACGGCGGGAACCCTGTTCTTGATGTGGCTGGGCGAACAAATTACAGAGCGCGGTCTCGGAAACGGAATTTCCATCATCATCTTTGCTGGTATTGCGGCAGGACTCCCGCATGCAATTGGTGGGACGCTCGAGTTGACCCGCACCGGCGCGTTCTCTATTCCGCTGGTGTTGATGTTGTTTGTGGCTGTGTTGCTTGTTACTGCCTTGGTTGTTTTCGTTGAACGTGGGCAGCGCAAAATCCTCGTTAACTATGCGAAGCGCCAGGTTGGGAAAATGGTTGTAGGCGGTCAAAGTTCCCATCTGCCCCTCAAGTTGAATATGGCTGGTGTGATCCCTCCCATTTTCGCTTCCAGCATCATTTTGTTTCCCGCCACTCTTGCGGGTTGGTTTGGAAGCAAGGATGGTTTGGGGTGGCTGAAGGATATTGCTTCGACTTTATCCCCTGGTCAGCCCGTGTATGTTCTGCTGTATGCAATGGCCATTATTTTCTTCTGCTTTTTCTACACTGCGCTCGTTTTCAATTCCAAAGAGACAGCGGATAACCTGAAGAAAAGCGGCGCGTTTGTCCCGGGGATTCGGCCTGGTGATCAAACGGCTCGGTATATAGACAAGATTTTGACCCGGCTAACACTGGTTGGCGCAATCTATATTACGCTGGTTTGTTTGTTGCCTGAATTCCTCATCCTGAAATGGAACGTACCGTTTTATTTTGGTGGCACTTCCTTGCTGATCATTGTGGTCGTCACGATGGATTTTATGGCTCAGGTTCAAGCTTACGTGATGTCTCATCAGTATGAAGGGCTGCTGAAGAAGGCTAATTTCAAGAGTGGTTTGATTAGCCGCTGATTCGCGGTCAACCTCGATATGGGTTCGTACGTGCATTGTGGCCGTAAAGTTGATTGTTTTTGTTCGGTAGTGTTTGCCGATAGTGAATGGAGAGAACCATGAGAGTTCAAGCTTCTGTTAAAAAAATGTGCCGTAAGTGTAAGGTTGTACGTCGCAAGGGTGTTGTCCGCGTTATTTGCGACGACCCCCGTCATAAACAACGTCAGGGTTGACCTTGACTTGTAGATTTGAATTCGAGTCACCCAAACTGCGGTTGACGTGTTATAATATTTTGTTTTGCGCTCGGAGCTTTGCCAATGGCTCGTATTGCAGGGGTTAATATCCCGAATCATCAACACGCGGTTATTGCGTTGACCGCCATTTTCGGTATCGGTCGTACAACGTCTGGAAAGATTTGTGACGCTTCTGGCATTGCCCAGTCGTCAAAAATCAAGGACTTGACTGAAGCAGAGATGGAGCGTCTGCGTGAAGGCGTGGCCAAGTTCACGGTCGAAGGCGATCTTCGACGTGAAATCACCATGAACATCAAACGCTTGATGGATCTCGGTTGCTACCGGGGTTTCCGTCATCGCAAAGGCCTGCCGGCACGTGGTCAACGTACCCGTACCAATGCCCGGACCCGTAAAGGCCCGCGCAAGGCCATCAGAAAATAAGGTTTATACATGGCTACGAAAACAGCAACTCGCGTTCGCAAGAAGGTTAAAAAGAATGTGGCAGAGGGTATTGCCCACATTCATGCATCTTTTAACAACACTATCGTGACGATCACAGACCGTCAGGGTAATGCACTTTCGTGGGCGACTGCGGGTGGGGCGGGCTTCAAGGGTTCGCGTAAATCCACGCCTTTTGCGGCGCAGGTTGCGGCTGAGAATGCCGGAAAAATTGCGCAGGAGTGTGGCGTGAAAAACCTGGAAGTGCGCATCAAGGGGCCTGGCCCGGGGCGCGAGTCCACTGTCCGCGCGCTGAATGCTCTGGGCTTCAAGATCCTGACGATCTCGGATGTGACGCCCATACCGCATAACGGTTGCCGTCCTTCCAAAAAGCGTCGTATTTAATACTAGGGAAAATCATGGCTCGTAATCTTGATCCCAAATGCCGTCAGTGTCGCCGTGAAGGCGAGAAGCTCTTCCTCAAGGGTGAGAAGTGCTTTACTGACAAATGCGCAATTGAGCGTCGTCCTTATGCCCCGGGGCAGCATGGCCAGAAGAGTGGTGCGCGTCTGTCGGGTTATGGCGTTCAGCTGCGTGAAAAACAAAAAATTCGTCGGATTTATGGCGTCCTTGAAGGTCAGTTCCGCTTGACTTACAAGCGTGCCGATAGCCGCAAGGGCGTGACCGGTGAAAATCTGCTCTCGATGCTTGAGTCGCGCCTGGACTCGGTTTGTTACCGCATGGGATTCGGCGCCTCGCGTACAGAAGCGCGTCAGGTTTTGCGCCATAACGGTATTACCGTGAATGGCCGTCGCGTAAACATCCCTTCGTATCAAGTACGTGCAGGTGATGTGGTTGAAGTGGCGGAAAAGGCCAAGGGGCATTTACGTATCAAGGCTGCCGCGGAAGCGTCTGCTGCACGTGGTTACCCTGAGTGGGTCGAAGTGGATGCCAAAACGTTGAAGGGCACCTACAAAGCTGCTCCGCTTCGTTCCGAATTGCCCTCTACCATCAACGAATCTCTGGTCGTTGAACTGTATTCCAAATAAGCTGGGCCGGGCTTGATGGCCGGGTGTTAAGGAAACGTACTTTATGCAAAGCGCAACGGAATTTCTCAAGCCACGTATTGTGGAAGTTGATCGTGCTTCACCGCTGCACGCTAAGGTCATCATGGAGCCTTTCGAGCGTGGCTATGGCCATACCCTCGGCAATGCGCTTCGTCGTATCCTGCTGTCATCCATGGTTGGTTATGCGCCGACTGAGGTGACTATTAGTGGTGTTGTGCATGAATACTCGACGATTGAGGGTGTTCAGGAAGATGTTGTTGACATCCTGCTGAACCTTAAAGGCATCGCTTTCAAGATGCACGGCAAGTCGGAAGCTGTATTGAAAGTTTCCAAGTCTGGCGAGGGTGTTGTCACTGCGGGTGATATCGAGGTTGGTCACGATATCGAGGTGTTGAATCCGGCTCATGTGATTGCGCACCTCACCAAGGGCGGAAAGCTGGACATGGAAATCAAGGTCGAGTCTGGCCGCGGTTATCAACCCGCCAGTGTGCGCAAGGTTTCTGAAGACACGCGCACCGTTGGTTCTATTCTTCTTGATGCTTCCTTCAGCCCGGTTCGCCGCGTGGCATATTCGGTTGAAAGCGCTCGGGTTGAGCAGCGCACCGACCTGGATCGTCTGGTCATTGACATCGAAACCAACGGTGTGGTTGAGCCGGAAGAGGCGGTGCGTACTGCGGCACGTATTCTGGTCAAACAGTTGTCCGTGTTCGCCGATCTGGAAGGTACGCCGGCCGAATCAGAATTGCCGCGTTCGCCGCAAGTTGATCCTTTGTTGTTGCGTCCAGTTGATGATCTTGAACTGACTGTGCGCTCGGCAAACTGCTTGAAAGCAGAGAACATTTATTTCATTGGTGACCTGATCCAGCGTTCTGAGTCGGAATTGCTGCGGACCCCGAATCTGGGTCGTAAATCGCTTAACGAGATCAAGGATGTTCTGGCTATGCGGAGCCTCTCTTTGGGCATGCGTCTTGAGAACTGGCCGCCTGCGGGTCTTGAGCGTCCCTGATTTTTTGTAATAACCACAATAAAGTGCGGGTCGCTTTGGCTGGCGACCTTGCCCAAGAATATATTTAAAAGGAAGTTGCCATGCGTCATCGTCAATCAAATCGTAAGCTTAACCGTACCACCAGCCATCGTCTGGCTATGTTTCGCAACATGACTGTTTCATTGCTCAAGCATGAAGTGATCAAAACAACGCTGCCGAAGGCAAAAGAGTTGCGCCGCTTTGTGGAGCCTCTGATCACCTTGGGTAAGGAACCTAGCCTCGCCAATCATCGTCTGGCATTCGACCGCATGCGTGACCGTGACATGGTGGTCAAGCTGTTTGCTGAGTTGGGGCCGCGCTACAAAACACGCCCGGGTGGCTACACACGCATTCTCAAATTTGGCTTCCGCAACGGCGATAATGCGCCTATGGCCCTGATCGAGTTGGTTGATCGTCCCGATAGCGATGCGGAAGTTGTAGACGCCGAGTAAATTACCGCAAGCATTGCGGGCATGAAAAAGCCGGGAATTCCCGGCTTTTTCATGCCCGCACGATATGTACTTCCGATATTGTGCAGTTTGTGGACTGAAATGCATGCCTGTTTCGTGGCGGCCTATCCTGGTTTGCTTGCATGATTTTCCAAGGCCTGACAAGAGGGGAAGTCGATGATCATTCTATTCACTGATTTTGGTTTGGCTGATCCGTATGTGGGCCAGGTAAAAGCGCGCCTCGCAGAGTATGCACGAGCTCATCAGGTCATCGACTTGCTGCACGAAGTGCCGGCCTTTAACGCCCATGCAGGAGCGCATTTGCTGGCGGCATTTGCAGACGGGTTTCCTATGGGCAGCGTGTTCCTTGCTGTGGTTGATCCAGGTGTGGGAACGCCGCGTGAGGCTGCCGTAATGCTGGCAGGGGGGCGTTGGTTTGTTGGACCGGACAACGGGCTGTTATCGGTTGTCCGTGCGCGCTCTGCTGACTTCAAGCTTTGGCGCATTAGCTGGCGCCCCAATCCCCTATCCCCGACATTTCATGGGCGAGACCTGTTTGCATTGATCGCTGCCGAGATAGCAAGCGGCAATTTCCCGCACGACAAGTTAACGCCGATTGAATGCCTGCAAGTCGAATTTGATGCGGCTGATCTGGCCCGAATTATTTATATTGACCATTTTGGCAATGCCTGGACAGGGGTGCGTCATGTATTAACCGATGCCCGGATCAGCGCAGCGGGCGAAATCTTCAAGCACAGCGAAAGCTTCGGTTTCGTCGACAAAGGGGAGGGTTTCTGGTTTATCAACAGCGTGGGCCTGCTGGAGCTAGCCGTAAACCGGGGTAGCGCAGCCGCTATTTATGGGCTGAAAGTGGGCGATCCGGTGCAGGTGCAACGCTTGAACTGATCGCAAAAATCCCGTTACTCAATCACACAACGCCAATCAGCAGAGCCCGGTAGTCGTTGACGTTGGTGTAGGTGGCACCCGTTATGACCAGGTCGCCCAGTGTCGAGAAAAACCCATGGCTATCGTGTGCGGCCAGCATCTCATGCGGATTTAACTGTAGAGACTCTGCGCGAAGCAGCGAATCTGGGGTCATGACTGCGCCAGCATTGTCTTCGCTGCCGTCGATACCGTCGGTATCGCATGCAATCGCCGCAACAGGTTTGCCCCGGAGGGCCAATGCGAGTGTCAGCAGGAATTCTGTATTGCGCCCGCCGCGGCCATGTTGCGGGCGCAGGGTAACGGTCGTTTCGCCACCCGAAATGATCGCGAGGGGGTGTGGTCGCGCGAGCGCATGAACCAAAGCCGCCTGTTGTTTGGCCACAACCTGGGCATCGCCCCTAACCTTATCCGACAGCACAACAGACGGGATGCCGTGTTGATCAAAGTAATCAGCCGCAGCACGAAGGCTGTCGCCTGCATTCGCAATGACCCAGTTCTCCATGCGCGCAAAACAGGGATTGCCTGCCTTGGGCGTGTCCTCAAGCGGGTCAACTGCACATGCCTCGAGGTGATGCCTCACGCCCACTGGCAGCGTAATGTGAAACTGGTGCAGCCGCTCAAGTGCGTCGCTACACGTTGTGGGGTCCGGGCTGCAGGGGCCGGACGCAATATGCGTGGGATCATCGCCGACAACATCGGAAATGATCAGTGACAGCCCCGCTGCACCATGAGCCGCCTGCGCAAGCCGGCCGCCTGACAGGCGGGTAAGGTGCTTGCGTACGGTGTTGATGTCGTGGATGGTTGCGCCGGCGTGCAGCAACGACTTGGTGACCTGCCGCAATTCCTTCAGGGTGACGCCTTCGACCGGGGCGGCAAGCAGGCTAGAGCCGCCGCCTGAAATGAGCGCAATCAACAGGTCGTCTGGCCCCAACTGGCTGACCTGTTCCAGTATGCGCAATGCGGCGGCTTCTCCGCGTCCGTCTGGCAGCGGATGGCTGGCTTCAACGACTTCGATGCGCTGCGTGGGCACACTGTGCTGGTAGCGGGTGACGACCAGACCGCATAGAGGCGCAGCAGCGGGCCAGTGGGCTTCCACGGCGGCGGCCATGCTGGCAGCTGCCTTGCCGCCACCGACTACCAGGGTGCGACCGTGCGGCGGCGCGGGCAGGTGGGGAGGCAGGACGCATGCCGGATCGGCCGCTGCAACCGCAGCGTGAAACGAACCCAGGAGCAGTTGGCGTGCGCGATCTGTTTGCATATAAACTCTTTGGCCTGAATCCCCAGTCATTTTCGCTGTTTTAAATCCATTCAAGGTTGATCGATGCCATCCCTATCCCGCACGCTTTCTCCGGGGCGAAAACGCTTGTTGTGGTTGTCTGTCATTGTGCTTGGCGCAGTGGCTGTGTGGGTGATGGTTCCGGATTCCAAGGATAACGGGGCAGGCCAGAAAGCTGCCGTCGACTCCAATATAGAATCAAACCGGGCGGCGAATGCGAAGCCCGCGCTGACCGTGTCCGTCCTCTCGCCGCAGATGACCGAGTGGCCGCGTGTGCTGGTAACCAACGGTAATATTGCCGCCTGGCAGGAAGCCGTGATCAGCACGGAGGCTAGCAACCTGGTTTTGACCGACGTGCGGGTCAACGTGGGTGACCGGGTGGAAAAAGGCCAGGTGCTGGCACGCATCGCCAACGACACAGTGAGAGCGGAGTTATCAGAAGCCCAGGCATCGGTTGCCGAGGCCGAGGCGATGCTGGGGGAAGCCCGCGCGAACGGTGATCGTGCCCGTCAATATCAACAGACCGGCTTTCTCAGCGCCCAGATGATCAATCAGTACCTGACGGCAGAGAGGACTGCTGTTGCCCGCCTGAATGCCGCACGCGCCAGAATGCAGTCCGCGCAGTTGCGTCTGGCGCAGACAGTCGTGCGCGCACCCGATGATGGCGTGATTTCGGCGCGTACCGCCACAACAGGCTCGCTCGCGCAACCCGGGCAGGAACTGTTCCGCTTGATACGCGGCAGCCGGCTCGAATGGCGCGCCGAGGTCAGCGCCGCCGATCTTGGCAAGCTGAAGCCCGGAATGACCGCCATGCTGACCACGCCGGATGGTGCACAGGTGCAAGGCCGTGTGCGCATGGTTGCGCCCACTGTTGATCCCCAGACGCTCAACGGGCTGGTGTATGTCGATCTGCCCGTCACTGAAACAGGAGGCCGTGTGCGCGCAGGCATGTTTGCGCGCGGTGAGTTTGAACTCGGACGCGCGCGCGCCATGAGTTTGCAGCAATCGGCCGTGGTGTTGCGCGAGGGCTTCAGCTATGTGTTTCAGCTCGATGGCACGGCCAGTCATGGTCAGGCCAAGGTGAGGCAGATCAAGGTCGGTGTCGGGCAGCGTCGCGGTGATCAAATCGAAATCATCAGCGGCATTCAACCCGGCTCCCTTGTCGTGGCGGGCGGGGCAGGCTTTCTGGCCGATGGCGACTGGGTGCGGGTGCTCGATGTGCCGGTGGCCATCAGCCAGAAGCCATAAGTGCAGTGTTCTCAAGTCAGTCTTGATCAAGCTCAATCATGAACGTTTCTTCCTGGTCGATTAAAAACCCCATCCCGGCCGTGCTGCTGTTCATCATGCTGACGCTGGCCGGCCTGATGGCGTTCAAGGCCATGAAGATTCAGCAGTTCCCGGACATCGATTTGCCGACTGTGACAGTGTCCGCCTCCCTGCCAGGCGCGGCGCCTGCCCAGCTGGAAACCGAAGTGGCGCGCAAGATCGAAAACGCGGTCGCCACGCTGCAAGGCATCAAGCACATTTACACCAAGGTGCAGGACGGCACCGCCACCATCACGGTCGAGTTTCGCCTCGAAAAACCCACCCAGGAAGCGGTTGACGATGTGCGCGATGCGCTGTCGCGCATTCGTTCCGACCTGCCGGGTGATTTGCGCGATCCGGTGATTTCAAAAGCGAATCTGGCCGGAGCGCCCATTCTCACCTACACCGTGTCGTCTAGCCGCATGGACGACGAAGCGCTGTCCTGGTTCGTCGATAACACCGTCACCAAACGCATGCTCAGCGTGCGCGGGGTGGGCGCGGTGGCGCGCGTCGGCGGCGTCAACCGCGAGGTGCGGGTAGAACTCGATCCGGCGCGCCTGCTGGCGCTGAACGCCAGCGCCGCCGACATCTCGCGCCAGTTGCGGCAAATCCAGCAGGAAGCCTCGGGTGGGCGCACCGACATGGGCGGCGCGGAGCAGTCGGTGCGCACCATCGCCACGGTGGCTTCGGCCGGGGAGCTGGCGCGCATGGACATCGTGCTGTCCGACGGCCGCCGTGTGCAGCTCGATCAGGTGGCGACGGTTACGGACAGCGTGGCCGAACAGCGCTCGGCAGCGCTGCTCAACGGCAAGCCGGTGGTGGGATTCGAGATTGTGCGCAGCCGCGGCGCCGGCGAAGTCGAGGTGGCCGACGGTGTGCGTGCCGCACTGGCGAAGCTCAAGGCCGAGCACCCGGACATGTCGATCACCGAGGCCTTCAATTTCGTCGACCCGGTGCAGGAAAACTTCGACGGCTCGATGGCGCTGCTGTTCGAAGGCGCGCTGCTTGCGGTGCTGGTCGTCTGGCTGTTTTTGCGCGACTGGCGCGCCACGCTGGTGGCCGCCACCGCGTTGCCGCTGTCGCTGATCCCGGCTTTTGCCGCAATGCATCTGATGGGGTTCACGCTCAATGTGGTCACCCTGTTGTCGTTGTCGCTGGTGGTCGGCGTGCTGGTGGACGATGCCATCGTCGAGATCGAGAACATCATGCGCCATCTGCGCATGGGCAAAACGCCCTACCAGGCTGCGATGGAAGCGGCCGACGAAATCGGCATGGCGGTGATCGCCACCACCTTCACCTTGATTGCCGTGTTCTTGCCGACCGCGTTCATGAGTGGCGTACCGGGCAAGTTTTTTGTGCAGTTCGGCTGGAGTGCGGCCATCGCGGTGTTTTTCTCATTGGTGGTGGCGCGCATGCTCACGCCCATGATGGCAGCCTATATTCTGAAGCCGCCAAAGCCGGGTCATGTCGAGCCGTTCTGGATGGGGTCTTATTTGAAATGGGCTGCGTGGTGCTTGCGCCACCGTGTGGTCACCCTGCTCGCAGCGGCGGGGTTTTTCTTTGGTTCCTTCGCCCTGGTGCCCTTGTTGCCGACCGGCTTCATTCCACCGGACGACCTGTCGCAAACCCAGGTCTATCTGTCGCTGCCGCCCGGCAGTACCTACGCTGAAACGCTGGCGGCCGCCGAGCAGGCGCGCGTCATCGTGCAAAAAAATCCGCACGTGAAAATGGTGTACACCGCAGTCGGCGGCGGTGCAGCGGGATCGGACCCGTTCATGCCACGCGGCGCAGCTGAAGTGCGCAAGGCCACGCTCACCATCAACATGACCCCGCGCGCACAGCGCGGCGGCATCAAAAAGCAGACTGTCGAGCGCGAATTGCGCGATGCGCTGGCTGCTTTGCCGGGCGTGCGCATCAATGTGGGATTCGGTGGTTCCAGCGAAAAGTATGTATTGGTGCTGGCCAGCGAAAACGGCCAGGCGCTGGCCGAGCATGCGCGCAAGGTCGAGCGCGACCTGCGTACGATTCCCGGCATCGGCAATGTCACTACCAGCGCCAGCCTGGTGCGGCCCGAACTGGTGGTGCGGCCCGATTTTGCCAAAGCCGCTGCGCTCGGCGTCACCGCGGCCGCGATTGCCGACACCCTGCGCATTGCCACCGCCGGCGACTACGACCAAAGCCTGCCCAAACTCAATCTGGCCCAGCGGCAAATCCCCATCGTCGTCAAACTGCCGCCCAGCGCACGGCAGGACATGGCGCTTTTGCAACGCATGACCGTGCCCGGCACCCATGGCCCGGTGATGATCGGCAACGTCGCCTCGCTCAGCCTCGATAGCGGCCCGGCCGAAATCGACCGTTACGATCGCCAGCGCAACATCAACTTCGAGATCGAGCTGAACCAGCAGCCGCTCGGATGGGTGGAAAGCCAGGCCATGGCCTTGCCGAGCATTCGTAATCTGCCGCCCGGCGTGACGCAGACCACGATCGGCGACGCCGAAGCGATGAACGAACTGTTCGCCAGCTTTGGCCTGGCGATGGCGACCGGCGTGCTGTGCATCTACATCGTTCTGGTGCTGCTGTTCAAGGGTTTTGTACAACCGGTGACCATTCTGGCCGCGCTGGTGCTGTCGATACCGGGTGCCTTCCTGGCGCTGTTCATCACCCAGACCGCGCTGTCGATGCCGTCGATGATCGGGCTGGTGATGCTGATGGGGATTGCCACCAAAAACTCCATCCTGCTGATCGACTACGTCATCCTGGCACGCCGCGACCACGGCCTGAACCGCTGGGATGCGCTGCTGGACGCTTGCCGCAAGCGGGCCAGACCCATTGTGATGACCACGATTGCCATGGGTGCTGGCATGCTGCCGATTGCCATCGGTATCGGCACCGACCCGAGCTTTCGCGCGCCGATGGCGATTGTCGTGATTGGCGGGTTGATTACCTCGACCTTCCTCAGTCTGCTGGTGATCCCGGTGGTATTCACCTATGTCGATGACTTGATCAACTGGAGCAAACGCTTTTCCCGACCTGCACAACCGGCATCGAAAGCATCGCCAGTGCGTGAACACCCATAAAAAAACGGCCAGAAAACCTGGCCGTTCATGTTGCCTGTAGCGGGATGCTTATTGGGCGGCTTCTTTGGCCTTGTCGGCCACGTCCTGTGCTGCATCGGCAGTATCCTGAGCAGCTTCAGCCGCCGCATCTTTGGTTGCATCAGCAGCTGTGGCGGCGGCGTCACTTGTAGCCTCGGCAGCAGCGGCGGCAGCTTCACCCGTAGCGTCGGCGGCAGCGCTGGCTGCATCAGCAGCGGAACTTGCAGACTCGGCGGCAGAGTCTGCGGCCGCTTCTGCGGCTTCCTGAGCCTGTTCCATGTCGGGGGCGGCGGCTTCTTCCGCTTTTTGACAAGCGGTCAGCGCCAGTGCGGCGAAAAGTGCGATGAGCAGTTTGGATGGCAATTGCATGGTGTCTCCCTGGTGAAAGTGAACCTAACGTAAAAGGCATGCGAACCTGACAATTCACACTATTTATTAATAACGCGAAAGTCGTTCTTATACAAGCACTTGTCGTGTTTTTGCCAAGACGGGCTAGAACTGTTCCTCCTCGTGCAAATAGCGCCACTGGCCCAGCGGCAGGTCGCCCAGCCGCACGCGTCCGATGCGCACCCGCTTCAAACCCACCACCTTCAGGCCCACCAACTCGCACATGCGGCGGATCTGCCGCTTGCGGCCTTCTTTCAGGATAAAGCGCAGCTGGTCGGCGTTTTGCCAGGCCACCCGGGCGGGGCGCAGTTTTTTGCCGTCTAGCGACAGGCCGTGATTGAGCAGCGCAAATCCGCGGTCATCCAAGGGCCCCTCCACCCGCACCAAATATTCCTTCTCCACATCCGAATCGTCGCCGATCAGCTGTTTGGCGACGCGGCCGTCCTGCGTCAGCACCAGCAGCCCGGTCGAATCGATGTCGAGCCGGCCGGCCGGTGCCAGGCCCTTCAGGTGCTCGCGCGAAAACGCCTGCCCGGTACGCCCGTCCTGCCACAGCGTCTCGGGGCGGATCAGCGTCACCGCAGGTTGATAACCCGGCTCGGGTTGGCCCGACACATAACCGATCGGCTTGTGCAGCAGAATGGTGACGCGCTGCTGTTGCTGCGCGCTGGCTTCGCGGTCGAGCCGGATTGCGCAGTCGGGATCGACCTTGGTGCCGAGTTCGCTCACCCGGCGGCCGTCGACAAACACCAGGCCGCGTTCGATGTAGCTGTCCGCCTCGCGGCGCGAGCACAGGCCGCGTTCGGACATGAGTTTGGAGAGGCGGATGGGTTCGTTCATGTCACCGTCGCGCCAGTACTGGCTGCAGATAATGCCCGGTATGGCTGGCCTTGTTCGCCGCTACCGTTTCCGGCGTGCCCTCGGCCAGGATCAGGCCGCCGCCCGCGCCGCCTTCGGGGCCCAGATCGATCAGCCAGTCGGCGGTCTTGATCACATCCAGGTTGTGCTCGATGACGACGACGCTGTTGCCCGCTTCGCTCAAGCGCTGCAGCACCTTCAGCAGCAAATCGATGTCGGCGAAGTGCAGCCCGGTGGTGGGCTCGTCCAGAATGTACAGCGTGCGTCCGGTATCGCGTTTGCTGAGTTCCAGCGCAAGCTTGACCCGCTGCGCTTCGCCGCCCGACAGCGTGGTGGCGGACTGGCCGAGGCGGATGTAGCCGAGGCCGACGTCGAGCAGGGTTTGCAGCTTGCGCCTGACCACCGGCACGACGGCGAAGAATTCGTGTGCCTGTTCGATGGTCATTTCCAGCACGTCGCGGATAGTCTTGCCCTTGTAGTGGATTTCCAGGGTTTCGCGGTTGTAGCGCGCGCCGTGGCAGGTGTCGCACGGCACGTAGATGTCGGGCAGGAAATGCATTTCCACCTTGATCACGCCGTCGCCCTGGCAGGCTTCACAGCGGCCGCCCTTGACGTTGAAGCTGAAACGGCCGGGGCCGTAGCCGCGCATGCGCGCTTCCGGCACGCCGGCAAACAGTTCGCGGATCGGGGTGAACAGGCCGGTGTAGGTGGCGGGATTGGAGCGCGGAGTGCGGCCGATGGGGCTTTGATCGACGTTAATGACTTTGTCGAAAAATTCCAGACCGCGGATTTCGCCATGCGGCGCGGGTTCGGTCGAGGAGCCGTACAGATGGCGCGCGACGGCAGCGTAAAGCGTGTCGTTGATCAACGTCGACTTGCCCGATCCGGAGACGCCAGTGATGCAGACGAACAGTCCGACCGGCAGATTCAGCGTGACGTTCTTGAGGTTGTTGCCGGTCGCATTCGTTACCACCAGTTGCCGTTCCGGGTCGGGCGCGCGGCGCTGGGTGGGAAGGGCAATCGAGCGGCGTCCGGACAGATACTGGCCGGTGAGCGAGTGTTTCGACAGGCGGATTTCTTCCGGCGTGCCTTCGGCCACCACTTCGCCGCCGTGCACCCCCGCGCCGGGACCCATGTCGACCACGTAATCGGCGGCGCGGATCGCATCCTCGTCGTGCTCGACCACCAGTACCGAGTTGCCGATGTCGCGCAGATGCTTGAGCGTGGCGAGCAGGCGGTCGTTGTCGCGCTGGTGCAGGCCGATCGAGGGCTCGTCGAGCACGTACATCACGCCGGTGAGGCCGGAGCCGATTTGCGAGGCCAAACGGATGCGCTGCGACTCGCCGCCCGAGAGCGTGTCGGCGGAGCGGTCGAGCGACAGGTAATCGAGTCCGACGTTATTCAGGAAGCCGACGCGGGCGATGATTTCCTTGACGATCCGGTCGGCGATCTGGGCACGGTGGCCTTCCAGCGTCAGCGCTTCGAAAAACACCAACACCTGTTTCAGCGGCATCGCACTGACTTCATAAATCGGCACACCGCCGACCATGACGTGACGTGCTTCCTCGCGCAGGCGGGTGCCGTGGCAGGCCGGGCAGGGCTTGTTGTTCTGGTATTTGGCGAGCTCTTCGCGCACCGCCGTCGAATCGGATTCGTGGTAGCGCCGCGCCATGTTGGCGAGCACGCCCTCGAACGGATAGCTCTTGGTGCTGAAGCCGCCGCGCGGCGCCAGCACCTGAAAGGCGATGGCTTCCTTGCCGCTGCCGTTGAGGACCACCTCGCGAATACGATCGGGCAGGGCGTCCCACGGCGCGTCGAGGTCGAAGCCGTAATGCATCGCCAGGCTTTGCAGCAGCATGAAAAAGAACTGGTTGCGCTTGTCCCAGCCCTTGATCGCGCCGGAAGCCAGCGACAGATGCGGGAAGGCGACGACGCGCGCGGGATCGAAAAAGGTGATCTGGCCGAGGCCGTCGCAGGTGGGGCAGGCACCCATCGGGTTGTTGAATGAAAACAGGCGCGGCTCCAGCTCGGGCAAGGCGTAGCTGCACACCGGACAGGCGAATTTGGCCGAGAACAGATGCTCTTTGCCGCCGTCCATTTCCACCGCCAGTGCACGCCCGTCGGCGTGGCGCAGCGCAGTCTCAAAGCTTTCGGCCAGCCGCTGTTTGGCATCCAGCCGCACTTTCAGTCGGTCGACCACGACTTCCACGGTGTGCTTCTTGTTCTTGTCGAGCTTGGGCACGGCGTCGATTTCATGCACCTCGCCATCCACCCGCACTCGCACAAAACCCTGTGCGCGCAGCTCGTTGAACAGTTCGACGTTCTCGCCTTTGCGCCCTACCAGCAGCGGCGCCAGGATCATCAATCTGGTGTCCTCCGGCAGCGCCAGCACCGCGTCAACCATTTGCGAAATGGTTTGCGCGGCGAGCGTGATGCCGTGTTCCGGACAGCGCGGATCGCCGACGCGGGCATACAGCAGGCGCAGGTAATCGTGGATTTCGGTGACGGTGCCAACGGTCGAGCGCGGATTGTGGCTGGTGGCCTTCTGCTCGATGGAAATCGCCGGGGAGAGGCCTTCGATCAGATCGACGTCGGGTTTTTCCATCAGCTGCAAGAACTGCCGCGCATAGGCAGACAGCGACTCGACATAGCGCCGCTGGCCTTCGGCATACAGCGTGTCGAAAGCCAGCGAGGACTTGCCTGATCCCGACAAGCCCGTAATCACCACCAGCTTGTTGCGCGGCAGGTCGAGATTGATGTTCTTCAGGTTGTGGGTACGGGCGCCACGGATGCGGATGTATTCCATATTTGAGGCAGGGGAGCGTAATTCGCAACCTGCTAATATAACGGACTTCCGCTGCCCACCGAATTCCCTGCTGTGTCCGAACTCGAACTGACCGAATCCATGACCCGCAGCGAAAAGCGGGCCGCCTCCGGGCTGGCCGCTATTTTCGGCCTGCGGATGCTCGGCATGTTCCTGATCCTGCCGGTGTTTGCACTTTATGCCGAGCACCTGCCCGGCGGCGACAATCACACGCTGGTCGGCCTCGCGCTCGGCATGTATGGCCTCACCCAGGCCCTGCTGATGATTCCGTTCGGCATGGCGTCCGACCGCATCGGGCGCAAGAAAGTCATCATTTTTGGCTTGATTCTGTTTGCACTCGGCAGTTTTCTGGCGGCCACCGCCACCGACATCTACTGGACCATCGCCGGTCGTGCTTTGCAGGGCGCGGGCGCGGTTTCCGCCGCTGTCAGCGCAATGCTGGCCGACCTTACCCGCGAAGAGCACCGTACCAAAGCCATGGCGATGATCGGCTCGACCATTGGCGTCGCGTTCGCCGTGTCGATGGTCGCCGGCCCCGCGCTCGCGCATGTGATCGGCGTGCCGGGCATTTTTGCGCTTACCGGCGTGCTCGCGCTGGCAGCGATCTGGGTGGTGAAGGTATGGGTGCCCGACCCCGCGTCCAGCCACTTTCATGCCGACGCGCAGGCCAACCCGGCCAATTTGATCGACGTACTGAAAAACAGCCAGCTGGCGCGGCTCGATTTCGGCATCTTCGCGCTGCATGCGGCGCAAATGGCGATGTTCGTCGTGGTGCCGGTGGCGCTGAAAAATGCCGGGCTGACGGTGGAACATCACTGGATGGTGTACTTGCCGGTGCTGCTGGGCTCGCTGGTGTTGATTGTCCCCGCCATCATTTATGGCGAAAAGCGTGGCCGCATGAAGCCGGTTTTTGTCAGCGCGGTGGCCCTGATGCTGCTGGCGCAAGTCGGCCTGGCGCTGGGTATTACCCATTTCTGGAGCATCGTCGCCGCGCTGTTCGTGTATTTCGTGGCCTTCAACCTGCTCGAAGCAAGCTTGCCGTCGCTCATCTCCAAACTGGCACCGGTGTCGGCCAAGGGCACGGCCATGGGCATCTACAACACCGCGCAGGCGCTGGGGCTGTTTTTTGGCGGCGTGGTCGGCGGTTGGCTGGCGCAGCACCACGGGTTTCAGGCCGTGTTCCTGTTCTGCGTGGCATTGATGGCGGTGTGGCTGGTGGCCACCCTGTCGATGCAGACGCCGCCCGCGATCAAGACCCGCATGTTCCGCGTCGGCGCCATGCCGTCCGATCAGGCCGCGCTGCTGAAAGCCCAGCTGGCTGGACTGGCCGGCGTGGTCGAGGCGGTGGTGCTGGGCGAAGAGGGTGTCGCCATGCTCAAGGTCAGCATCAAGGGCTGGGACGAAGACAGCGCGCGCAGCCTGTTGGCTGGCCGGGCTGTTTAGTGGGACGTGCGGGTGAATCGCAAGGCCTGTCCTTGCTGGTCATCCTGATAGAATCCACCCACAAAAAACGCACAATCAATCCAATCTTAATTCGGGGAATAACATGGCATCCGTCAACAAAGTGATACTGGTCGGCAATCTGGGGCGCGATCCCGACATGCGTTACCTGCCGAGTGGCGATGCAGTCGCCAATCTGGCGCTGGCCACCACCGATAAATTCAAGGATAAAAGCGGCGAGATGAAAGAGGCCACCGAGTGGCATCGCATCAGCTTCTTTGGCCGCCAGGCGGAAATCTGTGGTCAATACCTGAAAAAAGGCAGCCAGATTTACGTCGAAGGCTCGCTTCGCACCCGCAAATACACCGACAAGGATGGCGTCGAAAAATATGCGACCGAAATCCGCGGCGATCGCATGCAGATGCTCGGCAGCAAGGGCGGTGGCGGCATGGCAGACATGGATGACAGCGGCTATTCGCAGGTTGCGCCGCAGGCCGCGCCAAAACCACAAGCCCGCCCCAGTGCGCCTCCCAGCCGTCCGGCATCAAGCGGGTTTGACGACATGGAAGACGATATTCCTTTCTGATCGTCTGCCAGTTTCAACACATAATAATCAAGCGGGGAGTGACGGGTGGGGGTACGCAACGAGCCATGGCTCGGAGTCGCGTGGGCTGTCCTGTGCGCATCGGCGCAAGCCGCTGCATTGAGCGAAGCCGACTTTCTGGCCGAGCTTCCGCTGGTATTGTCGCCCTCACGCCTGCATCAATCGCTGGCCGATTCGCCTTCTGCGGTCACGGTGATTGATCAGGACATGATCCGCGCGGCAGGCATTACCGAGTTGCCCGACGTGTTCCGGCTGGTGCCGGGGTTTTCCGTGGCGCGCCAGGATGGCCATATCGCCACCCTGAATTATCACGGATTGGGTGATGGCTATTCCCGCCGCTTCCAGGTGCTGATCGACGGACGCTCGGTTTACAGTCCCGACTTTGGCCAGGTGTACTGGCGCAACCTGCCGCTTTCGCTGCAAGACATCGACCGCATCGAAGTGATCCGCGGTCCCGCTGCCGCCAGCTATGGTGCCAATGCCTTTCTCGGCGTCATCAACATTCTTACCCGATCGGATGCGGGTGGCGCCCGCATGGGCGTCATGGCGGCCGTGGGCGAACGCAGCTATCGCGAACTGAGTGCGCGGGTGGGCGCGTCGGGCGAAGCTGGGCAGTGGCGTTTGTCGGTCGGGCAGCGCGCCGATGATTATTACGATGGCGTGCCCGATGACGTGCAGGATCAGTATGCGGATGGGCGTGGCGACTGGCGCATCAGTGATGCGGATACCTTGACCGTCATGGGCGGCGTGGCGAATTCCCGTCTGGACGAGGATGCGGCTGCTGGGATGGTTTATCCCGTCAAAGTGCAGTCAGCTTATGGCCAGGTGGTCTGGCAGCGCATTTTTGAAAGCGGCGCAGAAACCCGCCTGAGCTATAACGTCACGCAGCAGGACTATGGCGATTTACTGGATCTGGGCACGGCACCGCTGGACCTCGGGTTCTCGACCCGGCGGCAGAACCTGACCGCAGCCTGGAACCTTGCCTTGGGACCCGCAGCGCGAGCCGCGCTGGGCGCCGAATACCGCAGGGACGAAGTGCAATCGGCTTTCTACTACAACCAGGCAGCCGCGATCGAGGAAAACTCGTGGCGAGTCTATGGCAACGGGGAGTTTCGCCTGGCCCCGAAATGGCTGGTCAATGCCGGCGCCATGCTGGAATCGACCCACGCCGGGCGGCGCCAACTTTCCCCCCGCCTTACCCTGCATTATCAGCCGCGCCCCACCCAGTCCTTCCGTATCGGCTACAACCTGGGCTACCGGGTGCCGACCTACTACGAATTGCTCGGGCAAAACGTGGCGGATTTCGGCTTTGGCCCCGATACGCTGCTGATCCTTCCCGACTCGCTGAAGTCCGAGCGTATCGTTTCGCGTGAACTGGGCTGGTGGCAGGCTTGGCCGAGTGCGGGGCTGACGCTCGATATGCGGGCGTTTTATGACCGTTACAGCCATCTGATCGATTTTGCCGAAGTGCCCTTTGCTGATGGACAGGACAATCTGGCATACCAGTTTTTCAATGCGGGCGACGCCACGGTGAAAGGCGTCGAGTTCGAGCTCGAGTGGAAACCCGCCGCGCGCACCCGTATCCGTTTTGCGCCCGCCTGGGTGCGCATCCAGGCCGACAATCCGGACTGGCGCCACTCTGCGCCGCCTTACTCGTTCAATCTGCTGGCAGAACACGGGTTTAGCCCAAACTGGTGGTTAAGCGGCCTGTGGAACAAAAGCGGAGCGTTTGGCTGGCTGGGCGCGGGTGGCCAGATCAAAGGCGAAAACCGCCTCGATCTGCGCCTGGCCTGGCGCGGAAAAGCGTCCGCTGTGCCGCTTGAAGTCGCGCTCATTGGCCGCCGGCTGCTGGGCGGCGACGCAGAGTTTGACCCCCTGCTCAAAACCGAACCTCAGGTCTTGCTGCAATTTCGGACGGGGTTTTAATCCGATGACGTCAAATTGCTGCAAAATCGGCGCGTCTCCTCACTCATGAGCACCTCCTTGGCCAGCGCGTTCATTTCAGTCGTCAACAACATGCTGCGCGGGTGCGGCGTCGCGGTACTGTGCGGCGGATCGTTGCCCGCCGTTGCGGCTGCCCTGAGCGAGGCCGATTTTCTCGACGAAATGCCCGTGGTCCTGTCAGCCTCGCGCCTTTCGCAGCCGGTGACTGACGCGCCCACGGCCGTCACTATCATCGATCAGGACATGATCCGCGCCTCGGGATTTCGTGATGTCCCCGACCTGTTGCGGCTGGTGCCTGGATTCACGGTCGCCAACACTGGCGCCAACACCTGGGCAGCGGGCTATCACGGCCTGGGTGATGCGTTTTCGCGGCGTTTTCAGGTGTTGGTCGATGGCCGCTCGATTTACAGCCCGCACTATGGCGCGGTGTACTGGAGCGATCTACCACTTTCCATCGACGATATCGAGCGCATTGAAGTGGTGCGTGGTCCTGATGCCGCTGTCTATGGCGCAAACGCGTTTGCCGCAGTGATCAATATTATTTCCAAGACCGCAGCGCAAGTGCCGGGTGAGTTTGTTTCAATGCAGTTGGGCGAGCAGGACATGCGTGGCCTGACAGTGCGTCACGGCGGCGGCGATGAAGCCATGCGCTATCGCATCACTGCGTCGGCGCAGCAGCGTGACCGCTTTGAGCGCGATATTGTGGGCAAGCTGTATGACAACGGCCAAATCCGTGACGATAACGGCCAATATTTCGAAGCAAGCAAAACTTATTTCGTCAACGGCCGCGTGGATTGGCAGCTTACGCCCGGCTCGGATGTGATGGTGCAGTTCGGCTTGTCGCAAGGTGATTGGGATTCGGGAAGCAGCACGGCCAGTCTGATTTCCCTGGTTGAGCCCGCCGAGCAGGATTCACGTGCGCTGTTTCTGCAACTGGCGTATCACAAGGTGGAGTCTGAGCAGCGTGAATGGCGGCTGCAGGCTTACTTTACCCAAAATCGTTTTGATGCCAACGCAGTGGCGGACTTGACCGGAGTGGGCATCGGCACAGTCGTGGTGGATCAATACCTGCGGCAGACGCGTAGCAGTATCGAACTGCAGGTCAATGATCAGTGGGCGCCCAATTTACGCGCGGTGTGGGGGGGCGAGGTGTGGCAAGAGACGGTCAATAGCCCGCAAAGTTATCCTTCCAGTAACACGCTGAGCGGTGAGCTTGCACGCGTGTTCGGAAATCTTGAGTGGCGCGCACACGAGCGCGTGCTGCTGCAAGCCGGCGCCATGCTGGAGCATCATTACTTTACCGGTGCCGACATCTCGCCGCGCGCGGCGGTCAATTTCACGTTGGTTCCCGGACATGTGATCCGGCTAGGCATCTCGCGTGCGTATCGTTCGCCTACCTTTTTCGAGGAGGAGGGCAATCAGCGCGTTAGGAACGAGACAGGAGGGGTCATTGACACCGTGACGGTGCCTTCTGATGGTCTTGATCCAGAGTGCATTCTGTCTCGCGAAATCGGCTATGTCGGAAACTGGTCTCGGATACGGCTTGAATTGGACGCGCGACTTTACCGCGATCACATCGACAACTTTATCGGGCAAGTCAAAATTCAGCCTAACCCGGCTTTTGACGCCGGCTCTTTCCAACCCAAGGTGTTTTTTGCCGACAACATCGGTTCAGTGAATGCTCATGGCGGGGAAGTCCAGCTGCGCTGGCGCCCCAGTCAGGCAATTGATGTGAGCGCACACTACTCGCGGGCCTTTCTCACTACCGACACCCTGGACACCAATTTTGCCAAGGATATTCCGCAGTCTGCGCCGCGTAACATCTGGGGGATGCTCGCCCGTTTCCGTTTGGGAAATGGTTGGGAAACCAGCGTGTTTGCCCAGCGCGTCGACATCCAGAAATGGTTGACCGAAGGCGACCTGACACAGGATTTTAATCGTGTGGACGTGCGTCTGGCACGGCGCTGGAAATGGCAGGGACGCGACCTGGAAGCGGCCGTTGTCGGACAAAACCTGGGCGATGATTACGCCGAGTTTCGCGATACAAACGTCTTCAGTAAACGGGTGTATGGCAGCTTGAGTCTGGCGTGGTGAGTCTGGCCGGGTTGACTCCCGGCTCTATGGGTACTTGTGCTGGCCGTTTCGGTACGTGTGCCCGGCTCTATTGGGTATAATCTCGCAACTTATTGATTGTCGGAGAACTTTTATGCCAATCTACGCTTACAAATGTACGTCCTGCGGCTTTGCCCAGGATGAAATGCTGAAAATTTCGGACGCGCCCCTGAGCGTGTGCCCGTCGTGCGGCAAGGCTGATTACGCCAAGCAGGTGACCGCCCCCGGGTTTGCGCTCAAGGGCAGCGGTTGGTACGCCACCGATTTCAAGGGCAGCGGCAGCAAGCCTGCTGAAACGAAACCCGCTGAAGCCAAGTCCGACGCGCCGTCTTCCGCATGCGGCACGGCCGCGTGCCCGGCAAGTCACTGAGGCTGAACCGCGACCCTGGAAGCGGGCGGTGTGAGCCGCCCGCTTCTTTGTTTGTAATGCAGACAACCCCATGAAACGTTATTTCATTACCGGCCTGTTGATCTGGGTGCCGCTGGGCATCACGCTGTGGGTGCTCGACCTCTTGATCGGCAGCATGGACCAGACGCTCACCGTGCTGCCGGCTGCGTGGCAGCCGCACGCCTGGCTGGGGATGCGCATCCCCGGCCTGGGGGTCATTCTGACCCTGCTGGTGATCGTGCTGACCGGCGTGTTCGCCACCAATTTCTTCGGCCAGAAGCTGATCGACTGGACCGAAGCCCTGGTGGCGCGCATTCCAGTGGTGAAAAGCATTTACGGCAGCGTCAAGCAGGTGTCCGATACGCTGCTTTCCGGCAACGGCCATGCGTTTCGCAAGGTGCTGCTGGTGCGCTATCCGCATCCGCAGGCGTGGTCGTTGGCGTTTCAGACCAATGTGCCGAATGAGGTGGCGATCATGCTGCCCGAAGCACATGTGGCGGTATTCATCCCCACCACGCCGAGTCCGGTCAACGGTTTTTATTTTTACGTGAAAAAGAGCGAAATCATCGAACTGGATATCCCGGTCGATCGTGCGCTCAAATACATTATTTCGATGGGCGTGGCCTCTGGCGACTCGCGCCCCAGCATTCAACAATAGAAAGCAATCAGGAATCAGCATGCGGACTCATTACTGTGGCGCGGTCAGCGCCGACGACATCGGCAAAACCATCACCCTGTGCGGCTGGGCACATCGCCGGCGCGACCATGGCGGCGTGATCTTCATCGACCTGCGCGACCGCGAAGGCATGATGCAGGTGGTGATCGACCCCGACACCCCGGCCGCGTTCAAGCTGGCCGAGGAGGTGCGCTCCGAATTCGTGCTGAAAATCGAGGGCAAGGTGCGTGCCCGCCCGGCCGGCACCGAAAATCCCAACATGCCCACCGGCATGGTCGAAATGCTGACGCTCGATCTGGAGGTGCTGAACGCGTCGCTGACGCCGCCGTTCCAGATCGACGACGACAACATCAACGAAAACATTCGCCTGCAGTATCGTTACCTCGACCTGCGCCGCGACACGATGCAAAAGAACCTGCGCCTGCGCTATCGCGTGTCGAAAATCATGCGCGACTATCTCGACAGCCATGGCTTCATGGAAATCGAAACGCCGATGCTGACGCGCTCCACGCCCGAAGGTGCGCGCGATTACCTGGTGCCCTCAAGGGTGCATGACGGCATGTTCTACGCGCTGCCGCAAAGTCCGCAGTTGTTCAAACAGCTGTTGATGGTGGCGGGCTATGACCGCTACTTCCAGATCACCCGCTGTTTCCGCGACGAAGACCTGCGCGCCGACCGCCAGCCGGAATTCACGCAGGTCGACCTGGAAACCTCGTTCATGGGCGAAGAATCCATCATGGGCATGGTCGAAGGCATGATCCGCGACATGATGCTGAAGGCGCAAAGCATCGAACTGCCTGCCGCGTTCCCGCGCATGACATACCACGAGGCGATGAACCGCTACGGTTCAGACAAGCCCGACATGCGGGTGACGCTGGAAATCACCGAAGTGACCGATGCCATGAAAGACGTCGCGTTCAAGGTGTTCTCCGGGGCGGCCAACGACCCGAAAGGCCGCGTCGCCGCATTGCGCATTCCCGGCGGCGCGGCGCTCAGCCGCGGCGAGATCGACGGCTACACCGAGTTTGTCAAGATCTACGGTGCCAAGGGTCTGGCCTACATCAAGGTCAACGACGTGACGCAGCTGAACGAAACCGGCCTGCAGTCGCCCATCGTCAAGAATCTTTCCGAAGCCTCGCTGCGCGCGGTGATGGAGCGCACCGGCGCGGCCAACGGCGACCTGATTTTCTTCGGCGCCGACAAGGCCAAGATCGTCAACGATGCACTCGGCGCGCTGCGCCTGAAGATCGGCCACGAAAAGGGCCACGTCGATGGCCGCACCTGGGCGCCGCTGTGGGTGGTCGACTTCCCCATGTTCGAATTCAATGAAGGCGAAAACCGCTGGGATGCGCTGCACCATCCCTTCACCGCGCCGAAGGATGGTCACGAAGATTACCTCGCCACCGATCCGGGCGCGGCGCTGTCCAAGGCCTACGACATGGTGCTGAACGGCTGGGAAGTCGGCGGCGGCTCGGTGCGTATCCACAAGCAGGACGTACAGGACAAGGTGTTTGCCGCGCTCAACATCGGTGAAGAGGAGCGCCGCGAGAAGTTCGGCTTCCTGCTCGACGCGCTGCAATACGGCGCGCCGCCGCACGGTGGTCTGGCGTTCGGACTCGACCGTCTGGTCACGCTGATGACGGGCGCCGAGTCGATCCGCGACGTGATCGCTTTCCCCAAAACCCAGCGCGCCAGCTGCCTGATGACCAATGCGCCGAACGTGGTGGACGACAAGCAACTGCGCGAGTTGCACATCCGCTTGCGCAGCCCGGTGTCGACCGACAAGGCGGCTTAACCCTTTTCATCAGCGAAGCACGCGAAGGAAACCTGCAGTGTTCTTCTTCGCGTCTCTTCGCGGATCAGGATTTTGAAATGAAATTCGCCGACACCCTGGAAACCCTGCCCGAGTTCGCGGGTGGGCACATCGTCCTGACCGACAGCAGTGGCGCAGAAATCGCTGCGATCGCCAATGCCCCCGGCACGGCAGGCTCGTTTCGCGTGTATGCCTATCTCGCGCAGCAATACGACGCGATCAACGCCGAAGCGGCTGCCGAAGGTCTGGCGATTTTCGCCGAACACACCGAAGACGCCAGCCGACATCCCGGCAAGCATCCGAATATCGACCGCCTGATCACTGTTCTGGCCACCGGCATTCCGCTCAATGCCCGCCTTGAAGCCGCATAAATTCCCGGTTTCCGTTCTGGTCGTCATTCATACGGCAGACGGCCAAGTGCTGTTGATGGAACGCGCCGATGCGCTGGGATTGTGGCAGTCGGTCACCGGCTCGCAGGACCCAGGCGAAACGCTGGCGCAAACCGCGATCCGCGAAATCCGCGAAGAAACAGGTCTCGACGCCAGCCAGTTTGCGCTCACCGACTGGGGCATCGAGAACCGTTACGAAATCTATGAACGCTGGCGCCATCGTTACGCGCCGGGCGTGACGCACAACACCGAGCATGTGTTCGGTCTCTGCCTGCCCCGCGTCTTGCCCGTGACGCTGGCACCGCGTGAGCACCTGCAATACCGTTGGCTCCCGCGCGATGCTGCCGCAGCGGCGTGTTTTTCACCCAGTAATGCAGCAGCGATTCGCCGCTTACCCGCTTTATAATCAGCCCATGAGCACTTCGCTGCATATTGCCAGTTACAACATCCACAAAGGTCTGTCGCAATTCAACCGGCGGCTGACGGTACACGAGCTGCGCGACCGTCTCAGCACGCTGGGAACCGACATCGTGTTTTTGCAGGAAGTGCAGGGCGGGCACAACCTGCGTCTCGGCCGTTTTCCGCTCTGGCCGAAAGAGCCGCAGCACGAATTTCTGGCGGGGCATGTCTATACCGAGTTTGCCTACGGTAAAAACTGCGTTTACGACACCGGCCATCACGGCAACGCCATCCTGTCGCGCCATAAAATTCTGTCGTGGGAAAACGAAGACATCTCGGCGCATGCCTACGAGAGTCGCGGCATGCTGCATTGCGAAATCGAAGTGCCCGGAATGGAGATGCCGGTCCATTGCATCAACGTTCACCTGGGCCTGACCGAGCGCGGCCGCAACCGCCAGCTGCAAATGATTGCTGCCCGCGTGCGGGCGATGGTGCCGGACAATGCGCCGTTGATCCTGGCGGGCGACTTCAATGACTGGCGCGCGCGCGCCGGAGACTTTTTTGAAGACGAGCTGGGGCTGATCGAAGTGTTCAAAACCCACCATGGCAAGACCGCGCGCAGTTACCCCTCCTTCATGCCGGTGTTCCAGCTCGACCGCATTTACATCCGGCGCTTCAGTATCCAGTCCGCACATGTTCAAACCGGCAACGCCTGGCACCGCATTTCTGATCACGCGGCCTTGACGGCTCAACTCCGCCCAGCCTGATGGCCGCGCGCAATCGCTGGCGCCCCTTTTTCTTCGGCGGCGTCGAGCTGATTTCCGGCAACCGCATGCGGCTGTTGCAAAGCGGGGCAGATTTTTTTCCAACGCTGATTGCCGCCATCGATTCCGCGCAGCATGAAGTCCATCTCGAAACCTATATTTTCAATCCCGACACCAGCGCCGAGGCCGTCAAGGCCGCGCTGATTCGCGCAGCGCAGCGCGGCGTCCTGGTGCGGCTGATGATCGATGCCGTCGGTTCGCGCCTGCTGCCGGTCGACTGGCTGGACCGCATGAGGGCGGCAGGCGTCAGGCTGCTGGTCTACCGTCCGCTCATGACGGGCCGTTTGACCAGTCCGCACAATCTGCGGCGCCTGCATCGCAAGCTGGCCGTGATTGATGCGCGCATCGCTTTTATCGGTGGCATGAATCTCTTGGATGACTTTGAACCGGTGCGCTTTGCCGCGCCGCGCCTCGACTTCAGTGTCGAGATTCAGGGTCCGTTGCTGGCCAGCATCCATCAAAGCGTGCGTCGCCTGTGGCAACTGGTCATGTTGACGCAGTTGCGCAGCGGCGAACCGGCGACCTGGGCCGAGCCGTCCTGGCCGACCGACGGGCATGTGCGTGCCGCCTATGTGGTGCGCGACAACTTTGCCCATCGCCGCGACATCGAGCGGGTGTATCTGGTTGCGCTCGCGCGGGCGCGCAAGCAAGTCGTCCTCGCCAGCGCCTATTTTCTGCCCGGCCACCGCTTCAGAAAACTGCTGAAAAATGCCGCCGCGCGCGGCGTTCGGGTGCAACTGCTGGTGCAGGGCCACACCGATCACCCTTTTTATCAAGCCGCCGCCCGCGCCTTGTACCGCGACCTGCTGCTTGCCGGCATCGAAATCCACGAATATCAGGCGAGCGAGCTACACGCCAAAGTGGCGGTGATCGACGGCCATTGGGCAACCGTCGGCTCCAGCAATATCGACCCCTTCAGCCTGTTGATGGCGCGCGAGGCCAACATCGTCGTCGACGACGCCGGTTTTGCGCTCGACCTGCAACAGCGGCTGCAGCAGGCCATCATCCAGTCCACCCCGCTCGACATCGCCGACTGGCAGCGCCGCCCCTGGCCACAGCGCATGCTGTCGCGGCTGGCGTATGGGCTGGTGCGATTTGGACTGGGACTGGCTGGATTCGGGCGCTGGGTTTAGCCGACTCCCGCCAAAAAAATGGAGCGGCCTGCGCAGGCTGATCGGTTTGCCGCTTTGCCGCCTTGAGTCATATCTCGCGACCCTGAGTCGTCGCTCACTTCACAAATGCTTGGATTCAAGCAGGTTGACCTTACGCTGACTTTTCGAGGCGTTCAGCGAGCCAGACCTTGATGATGGACTGCCGGGTGACACCCAGCTTGCTTGCTTCCCGATCCAGCGATTCGATCATCCAGGTAGGAAAATCGACGTTAACGCGCTTTTGCGTTTGCAATACGCGTTTGGCTCGGGACAGGTCCAGCGAAGCCGTTAGGTCGACATTTTGATCAAACTGCTTTTCAAACGCTTTAGCTTTCATAGAGTGCTACCTCCTCAGTTCGTGCGCGACGAACGGAAATCAGTCGAATACGCATATCGCGGTAAGTGATGACGGCTGACCAGTGTTTCTTGTTAATCAGGCCAATCATGAGGTAACGCGGCTCATCTTCCGTCTTTGCGGGAATTTCCAATAAGCCGGGGTCGTTCCACAATGCCTGTGCATCGACAAAGTCAATACCGTGCTTCAGCAAATTGGCCTGACTTTTGGCTTCGTCAAACTCAAAGATCATCATGGTATAAAAAATATACCATTTTTGAATAAATCCCAAATAGTGCGCTGCCGCGACAGAGAGCAGTCAGCTTCCGTTCACCAGTCTGGCGCCCCGCCTGTAGAAGGCGGTGGGTTCACGACGCATACAGGAACGCAGGTGCAAGTTGCACTACAACCGCGCCGCCTTGAAGGTGTCGCACTGCCCCGGATCACCTGTTTGCATGCCGCGCTGGAACCACTGCATCCGCTGTTCCGATGAGCCGTGGGTAAAGGATTCCGGCACCACATAGCCCTGCGTCTGTTTTTGCAGACGGTCGTCGCCCACCCCAGCGGCCGCTGCCAGGGCCTCCTCGGCGTCGCCCGGCTCCAGAACCTGCCGCTGCCGGTTGGCGTGGTGCGCCCACACCCCGGCAAAACAGTCCGCCTGCAATTCCATCCGTACCTGCAAGGCATTGCTTTCGGCTTCGGACGCCTGCCCCCGCGCCGCGTGGACTTTTTGCGACACGCCGAGCAGCGTTTGCACGTGGTGGCCGACTTCGTGGGCCACCACATACGCCTGGGCAAAGTCGCCCGGCGCGTCGTGGCGTTGCGCCAAATCGTTGAAAAAACTCATGTCCAGATACAGCTTCTGGTCGCCTGGGCAGTAAAACGGCCCCATCGCCGCCTCGGCGTGGCCGCACGCCGATTGCACCGAGCCGGAAAACAGCACCAGTTTGGGGTGTTGATACGTCTGCCCCGAGCCTTCGAACAGCGAGCCCCACACATCCTCCGTGTCCGCCAGCACCACCGACAAAAACTCCTTCAGCTTTTCTTCTTCCGGGCTGAAGGGGACAGCTTGCTGCTCCGTTTGCGTTGGCGCCTGATTGCCCACCTGGTTCAGCACCACCGACGGATCCACCCCGAAATACATCGCCACCAGCGCCAGCACGATCGTTCCAATGCCGCCGCCCAGTATTCCCTTGCCCGTTACGCGCATGCCGCGCCGGTCTTCGATGTTGTCACTGCGGCGTCCTTTTTCCCAGCGCATGCTTTCTCCTGAATCAACCCGAGCGGGTGAATGCCTATTTTAATGGTGGCACGCAACGATTGAACGGCTGTCATCGATCGCTAGCGACCGGGCATCCCGGCATACGGACGCAGGCTGTTGCCTCAGTGCAACAAAACAACACTTTTCCGCCTGCTCAACAGAAAAAACAACAAGTTTGCTTGCTGCCCCGGTGTCAGTCTGGATAATCGGTCCCCGTCCAACTCGCACTTAACCAAGTGGGACAGCTCTGCAGAGCTTTAGCCTTAACGGGTTTTTATGCCCTCTGGGTACTTAATTTTTACTTTCTTAGGAGTAAAGCAATGAAAAAATCACTGATCGCTCTGGCTATTGCCAGCGCAGTATCCGCCCCCGCTTTTGCCGCAACCGCCAACGTTGACGTCTACGGCCGCATGGCTTTCTCGGTTGACTACGCCGATACCAACAACCTCATTGGTGACGGCGCTGACGTCGTGACCGGTCGTGACAACGTGTCGCGTTTCGGCATTAAGGGCACCGAAGATCTGGGCAATGGTCTGGCCGCAATTTGGCAGGTCGAAACGCAACTGAACACCGCTACCAGCAGCACGGCGTTGCGCAACACCTTCATCGGCCTGTCCAGCAAATCTCTGGGCACCGTGATCCTGGGTCGTCACGACACCCCGTACAAAATGGCTACCGGCAACCTGGACATCTTCTCCGACACCGCTGGCGACTACAACACCATCATCGGCACGACCGCTGACGGCACGATTTATGACAGCCGTGCTCCCCAGACCATTGCCTACCTGTCGCCAACCTGGACCGGCTTCAGCTTCGCTGCTGCTTATGCAGAAACCAAGACCGTTGAAGTGGGTACTGGTGATAACCAGCAGGGATACAGCGTGATGGGTAAGTACGTGAACGGCCCGATCTTCGCCAGCTTGGCGTATGAAACAATGGAAGGCGGTATTTTTGGTCTTGCCACATCGACCGCTACTATCAGCACTGAAGCCTTCAAAGCTGGCTTGGGCGTCAAACTGGGTGCGTTCCAGCTCGGCGCGGTTTATGAAATGATCGATTCTGATGAAGCTCATAGCGTCAACGAACGCGATGCCTATTATGTCAACGGCATGTACAGTATCGGCGCATTCGATCTGAAAGCTGCCTATGGCATGGCTAAAGATGGCGAAGGCAATGTTGTTGGCGCTGGCGCGCTTGGCGATGCAAGCACCGAGTTTGATTACTACGCTGTCGGCGCTGACTACAACCTGAGCAAGCGTACCAAGCTGTTCGGTTTGTACACCTCGCTGTCGAACGGTGCTAACACAAACCTCAGTCAGTCCACCTCTGGCGTGACTGGTGCTCAGTATGGTCAGGATGTTGACATCATCTCCATGGGCGTTGTCCACACCTTCTAAATCCTTGCCGGCGCAAGCCGGTTTGTGACCAGAAGTAAAAACGGGTTCCTTCGGGAGCCCGTTTTTTTTGCTCTGTCTTCCCTGATCTCGAAGTCGTGCGTGATCTCGGCCGTCTTGCCGAGCATGATGCTGGCCGAGCAGTATTTTTCGGCTGACAGGTGCACGGCTTGCTCGACCCGCTTGGGGTCGAGCGCCTTGCCGGTGACGGTGAAGTGGAAGTGGACGTGGATTTGGGTGAACACCTTGGGGTCGGTGTCGGCGCGCTCGGCGGTGATGTCGGCGACGCAGTCGGTGATTTGCTGGCGGCTCTTGCGCAGGATGAGCACGAC
>Ga0208375_1000287_pt1 | contig 79109 bp, 115 predicted proteins | sample RifOxyD1_FD_184038 | JGI IMG/M metagenome (GOLD analysis project Ga0208375, IMG submission 184038) | Soil microbial communities from Rifle, Colorado - Rifle Oxygen_injection D1 (SPAdes) | ecosystem: Environmental > Terrestrial > Deep subsurface > Rock core/Sediment | place: Rifle, Colorado... | reverse complement strand
ATTAAAACACATGACAGAAAAAATAACTGATGTTTTTGGTGAAGATTCTGGTAAAATTCTTGATTTAATAAAAGAGGGAGCTGTTAATCGTGCACGTAAAGAATTACCTTTTCTAAAAAATAATGTTGAAAAAATGCAAATATTTAGGGGTGCTGTAATGGAAATATCAATAACTGTTGAATATGTATATAATTATGTTTTGCCTTTTTTTTCAAAAAGAAGTGAAGAAGAGGTTTTGAAAATGACTTTTGGTAAAAAGACCTTAGCTGTTAAGAAGATTATTGAGGAACATCTTGACAAAGATGAATGTAGAGATAAACTTTTATCTGGTTTATTTGAAATAAAAAATATTAGAAACTTGTTTGCCCATATTCCGTTAGATTATCAGTCTGAAAAACTTCAATTCAACAAACATAATAAATACTACCCAAAAGAGTCCGTCAAATATCAAGATATGGGGGTTGAAGATATAGCAAAACTAATTGAAAATATAAGCAAGGAGTTTAATAATAAATTATATGAAGCAATAAAAATTTTGATTCTCAAAGGAATAAATAATCCTCCACCAAAATAAATGTTTATTCGAGAGAATTTTTTATATTGAAGATTGGGAACTAATATTTAATTGAAAAAACGGCTAAAATGGCAGTTGGGATGTTTAATAATAAGCTTAGTTAATCAACCTTCTTAAGAACTAAAAACTAAACATTTTTATATGTTAAACAAAAACAATCAACCATGTCAACAACCTTCCAAAAACTTCTTGTAAAATCCAAGTATCTAAACGGATTACAATGTTCTAAACTATTATGGATTGCCGTAAACCAAAAAGAAAGAATTATAGAAATAGACCAAGTTAGATTTGATGAAGGTATTTTAGTAGGAAGTGAAGCAAAGAAACTTTTCCCAGATGGAATAGATATTAGTACTGAAAATTTCAAAAATAATCTAGAAGATAGTATATTATTATTAAAAAAAGGAAAACCTTTGTTCGAAGCAGCTTTCCAGTCAGAAAGAACTTACTCAAGAGCAGACATTCTAGAACCAAGTAAAGAATGTTGGAACATTATAGAAGTTAAATCTTCAACCAAAGTAAAAGATGAACATATACAAGATGTTGCTTTCCAAAAGTATTGCTATGAAAAAGTAGGTTTAAAGATAAATAAATGTTATTTAATGCATCTTAATTCTAAATATATAAGAAAAGGTAAAATAAATCTTGAAGAGTTATTCATAAAAGAAGATATAAGTAAGAAAGTAGAAGAAGAAATAAAACATATACCAAAAAGAGTTAAAGAAATGCTCGAAATTATAGATGGAAAAGAACCTAATGTTAAAATTGGAAATTTCTGTAACATACCACGTGAATGCCCAATAATGGAAGAATGCTGGAAGTTTTTACCAGAGAATCATGTTTTTGAGTTGTACAGAGGTAATAAACAAGCAATGGAGTTGTTTGAAAAAGGAATCCTAGCAATTAAAGATATTCCAGAAGATTATGAGTTAGAAGATAAACATAGAATACAACGTTATTGTGTTAAAAATAATAAACCTCATGTAAATAAAAAAGAATTAACTAATTTTATTGAGAAATTAAAATATCCATTGTATTTTTTAGATTTTGAAACTTATCAGTCAGCAATACCTATTTATGATGATCTTTCTCCATACCAGCAAATTCCATTCCAGTTTTCACTTCATGTAGTAGATGAAGATAATAAAAAGGAACATTTTTCGTTTATAGCTGAGTCTAATAAAGATCCAAGAAAAGAGTTTTTGAAAGAATTAAAGAAAGTTTTAGGTAAGAAAGGCAGTATAATTGTTTATAACCAAAGTTTTGAGCAAGGTAGAATAAAAGAACTTGCTGAATTATTTCCAAAGAATAAGAAATGGGCTGAAAGTGTAACAAAAAGAATGGTTGACTTATTAATTCCGTTTAGAAATTTTTATTATTATGATTGCAAGCAAAAAGGAAGTTGTTCAATAAAACATGTTCTTCCGGCCTTAACAAAGAAAACTTACGAAGGCATGGAAATAGATAATGGTGGGTTAGCAAGTATAAGATATTTGTATATTATTCATGGTGATAAACACGGAAAGAAAGCTAGTGCAGAAGAAGTTAAGAAAGTTCGTGAAGATTTAGAAAAATATTGTGGATTAGACACGGAAGCTATGGTTGATGTACTTGATGTTTTGAGAAAGGTTTAACGCTTGCCAAGCACGGCAAAATGATTTATAAACATGCTTGAACTTACATAAATATTATGGATGAAGATATTGTAAATAAAATAAAAAAATACACTAAAGACAAAATATTCTTCACAAAAAAGAATTATAAAAGTTCATTAATTGAAAGAAATCTTGATGAAAATGAACTTAAAGAAGAATTATTAAATTTAAAATATTTAAAGTATGTCATACCAGACAAAAGGGAATTTCATGATCAAAAAGAATTAAGATTTAAACTTTATTTTATTTATTCTAGAAGCAGAGGTAGATGTTATGTTATAAAATTTAATTCAATTTTGAAAATTATAACTGTTTTTCCGCTTGGCAGGAAAACTTTAAATAGATATAGAAAGAGGTTAAAGGAGGCAAAATGAAAAACGAATCTGTATTTTTGGCTAATTATGATGATAAGGAAGATGTTTTACACATTTATCATAAAAAAGCAAAAGTGAAAGAGTCAATAGAAGTATCTGAAGATATAATATTTGATGTAGATAAGAATGAAAAAATAGTTGGAATAGAAATATTTTATGCATCAGAATTGTTTCAAGCTTTGAATAAAGAGATTAATAAAGAGATTTTAGGCATTTTGAAAGAGATTAAAGTAAGCATTGATAGATATAGAGATTATATAATAATTTTGGTTGGATTTGAAGTGAAGGGAAAAATGATTAAGGAAAAATTACCTATGATATCTATGAAAGAATATGAAAGCCCATTATTAGCCCAAATCGCTTAAATTTTTATACAAAACGGTTTAGTTTTATTACAAATACATTTAACCTTTTCTAAACCACAAATTTGACAAGTAGAAATAAACTTCTCTTTCGAACATTCACATTCTTTGTATTTTTTACTACACCAAGTGCATTTCTTTACTAATTCTCCTTTATTGCAATCTGGACATGTTTTTGGAATATTAGTTTCATAGTAAAAGTGTTCATTACAATTATTGCAAACATACCATACTCTTGGACTTAATATTGCCATAAAAAAGATAAATAAATTGTATATTTAAAATTTCGTATTAAGTAAGTTTTAAATAATCAAAATAAAGGTTAGATTTATGGTTAAGAAAAATGAAATAATGGAGTTTGAATTAAGTGATAATAAAATAGATGAATTGATTAAAAGATTAGAAGAGTTAAAAGAAAGTGAAACACACGTGCATATAGAAATAAAAGGTTGTGAACTATTAATCCATCATGAAAAAGATGAATATAAATGTTGAGTGAGAATAAATCGCAATAACCTTTTCAATTTATGAAATTTTAAAGAAATTATCTGCAAAAAAAAATGTTTTAGGATGGCCAGTATCTCTTTAGTAAATCTACTAAATGTTCTGATAATACTTTAGAGTTTATTTTTGGTTTACCTTCATGGCTCAAAGTCATTTCTACTTGTATTTCTAACGATTTTCTAATATCATCCATTAGTTGCGGATTGTATTTACAACTTGGACAAGATTGCCATTCGTGTCTTGCTTCTCCATAACCGTCATCCCAGTGAGTTATTTTTTTCACTATATACTCTGTGTCACAAATAACGCATTTCCCATCTATATTTTCTGTAGCCATTCTAAAAATTAATTTATTTCTTTTATAATTTTAATGTTTTTTTGTTTTGATTGTTATAATATAGAAATGTTTTTAAGGTTTAGAATTTAGTCTCCTATATTATGGGCTTTTTAAAACCAACAAAGAAAAAGATTTTACTTTTTATTCCTGTGTTTATTTTATTCCTTCTTGTTTTTAACTCATTAAGAATACTTCCTTGCTATTCAAAACCAGTTCTTGGACCAGAATATGTTGTTGATTGGGAAATAACTGGATGCAGTTTACGTAGCTTTAATTACATTCCTCCTTATATGACACTCGGGATAGCAGTAAAGCATACTATTTGGTCGGTTTTGATAATGATATTATTCTTTTTAGTAGTTCCTTATGTTTTATCTTGCTCATTAGCACTGATTAAAAAGAAAGGAAAAATTTAATTTTAGAAAGTTATAAATAATTTACCGTATTCTCGTTTTAAAATGAAAGGCGTTGTTGGCAATATTGTTGGACAATTGGATAAAAAATCCATGCAAAAGTATATCGTAGCACAGAATGAAGATTCTTGGGTTTATTATGCAAGGAATGCCTATTGGAGTGATAAAATCAAAGATTATCAACCAGACCACAGAACCATAGCTTTATGGAATGATCTTAGAGTTGAGCCTGCAAATTCAACAAAAACAAGAATTGATGGTGTAGTTGAAGAGCTTGTATTTCTTGGTGAGCCTAAATTATTTGTAGGAGTAATAGGCGGAGGATATGTAAAATTACAAAGAAAAAAGAGTGAATTAGTTGTATTGTTATGTGATCAGTCGCTTTCTTATGGCCCAATTAATGATCATGTTTTTGCTGCATTAAAAGAACCATTAATGGAAGCTTATAGAAAAGATAATCCTGAGATCGCTGACATAATTCTTTCGAAAAGACTTAAAGTTTAGATGTCTATTTTTAAAATATTCATGATTAACATAATTATACTAATGAAAATTAAGCTGTAATAGTAAAGCCAAGATTGTTTATTTCGATGAAGATAATATAAGACACTAAAAAAGATTAAAGCTGAAATAATGTATAGTAATACTGTAAAATTAGATAAAAACATTCCAAAAATTACGTAAACTACTGCTAATGGAACCATAAAATAGGTTGCTTTGTACAAAGTTTTAATTTTTTTAGATTTTAATATAAACAGAGATATAATAAGAATAATTAATATTGATATTATAAGAAATACATGCCCAAAAAATATATTATCGTTGATTTCGAGTTGTTTTGAGGTTATTAGTTTGTATAAAGCTTGTGAGCCATTTACGAAACCAGCTACAAAAAGAAAAGCTAAGTTTAATAATATGAAACCAAACACAGATATAAACAAAGCAGATAAAATCTTTTTTTGATTAGATTTTTTTATTTTCATAGTTTTTTATGGAAAATAAGAGTATAAAAATACTACTATAATGGGCTACGACGATAAAGAATCTACAAAATGCACAGAGGTTGAATACTGAGTTTTTCTGTTTTTAAAGGTTATAGAAGTTAAATCTGTATTAATAATCAAGAGAATTTCTTAACATGGTATATAAACAAAATATATTGTAATTGCTTATCGAAGTTCATGGGGGTGATGTCAAATGGACTTGATGCAAGAAGGGGAAATAATAAATATCAAACAACAACGAGTGGAATTCTTTGAAGAGTATGGTTTTGTCCCAGAGATAGATGATTTAGACATTGAACAAGAAGAAGACAGTGAAATGTGGGAAGTAATAAATAAAAAACACAAAACAAGAGGGAAATTATTCAATTTAAGATATAAAGATGATAGAGAATCGTTGTATCCTTAGAATTTAATTTTTTATTTAGCTTCTTCACTGCCACCAAATAATCCGCCGAAGAAGTCACCAATTGCTTCAAAAACATTACTTACTGCAGTTCCAACTTGTGTAGCAATTCCTTCTCCAGTTCCTGGTTCATCTCCAAATTCACTAGAAGCGTCTCCACATGTTACATCAACAATACATTCCCAACCTTCTCCAGAATCATCCATTACTGGTTCACCATAACAATTTTCACAAGTTTTACATTCTTTTTGTTTAGCTTTCAATTTTTCATCATCTAAACATGGGCCTTCGTATAAATGAACACAACTGGTTGCACATTCTTGGCATACACTTCCGCCAGTTTCGCCTTCTTGACTAGCACCACATCTTAACGTGGGATCTTTTGAGGTAACACAGTTGGTAATACATAATTGTTCGGCACTCATTGTACTTGGATCAGGTGCATCTCCTAACATATCACATTCTACTTCACAATTTTCTCTGTTTTGATTTTGACAATTAAAATCAAATTCAGTACAACCTTCTAAAACGCAACTTTCCATACAAGAAGTTTCATCTGTCGTTTCTGGTTTTTCAACATTACATTGAGCTTGGCATTGTTCTTGATTACCATTACAATTAACACCAATTGAAGTACATCCCATGCATTGCATCATACAAGATTGTTCTTCAGTAGATGGACCAATGGTTTGATATTGCTCTGAATTAGAAACTGCTTTTCCAGTTATTTTATCAAAAATGTTGCTGTATAAAAAAACAAAAACTATAATCGTTAAGACACTAAAGAATATTATTTTACTTCTTTTCATGTAAATAATAATTTATTTTTATATATATAAATCTTTTGAATAAATCTAGTTTTTATTTTACTGGTTTGAAAAGTTTATTGTTTCTTTTTCTTAAATTCATGATTAATATTATGAATCCGGCTAAAACAATTAAAGCTCCAATTAAATTCAAGATACTTGTGAAGTTAGCTAGCAAAAGAAATATTCCTCCAAAAATCAATAAAGCTCCGATTATCATTGATTCATTCATGGTTAAAATTTGTATTTGAAAGTATAAAAAGTTTACTAAAATAGTAAGGTTTAAATAAAAGCAAATTAAAATTCTAAGATATGAAAAGAGGTATTCTACCATTAATAGTAATATTGTTGCTTGTTTCTATGCCTTTTGTTTCAGCTCAAACTTATTCTACTTTTAATAAATTTACGGATAATATAAAATTATTTTTTGCTTCGGGAGATAATAAAGTAAGATTAGCCTTAGAGATAAGAGAGAAAGAAGTAAATTCTGCGGTTTCTAATTTAGAATCTGGAAATGAAGAAAAGGCGGAAAATGAATTAAATTCTGCTTCTAAAAAACTTGAAATGGTTCAAAATGAAGCCAGTCCTGATATTTCTGATGAAGTAAAAACTAATATTGATGAATTAATGGCAAAATTAAACGAAAATCAAGAAAAATATGAGTTATTGAAAAAATATTTGAATGATGAAGAAAAAACAAAGTTATCAATGAATCTTTCTGAAAAAATATTTAACTATTGTAATGAACTTGCAATGCAAGATTATGAATCTATGCAGAAAGATGAAAAATGTAAATCGTATAGTTGGATGGAAAGCAAAGTAAAACAAAGATTAGAGAAAGAACAAGAAGAATCGGAAAAAGAAATTGAATCTCAAATTCAAATATGTATGAATAATCCAAAAAAATGTAATTGTGATAATATAAAAATTACTTCAGGAAGAAAAGAGTGTGAAGAGCAAAAAGCTTTAGCAATAAGATGTGAATTCCAAAATGATAATTCTGCTTGTAAAAAAATAGGTATAGAAAAATCGGATGACACTGAAAGAGAAGAATATGAAAAACAAATAATAGAAAAATATTTACCTGCTGAATGTTCAGAAGCTGGAGTGAGAAGCGGTGAAGAATGTAAACAATTGATTTTAACTTTAAATCAACCTGAAACAGAATGTATTGATAATGGTGAATATGTTGGAGAACAAAAATGCCAAGAAAAATTAATAGAAGAAAATAAAGTTCTTAATGAATGCGTAGTTGATGGAAAAATTGTTGATCAAGATCAATGTTTAAATATCGTAAAAGAAGGTAATAAACCAACTGGTGAAGAATGGGAATTAATGTCTGGGGAATGCAAAGAAAGAGGTGTTTTTGATCCTATTGCTTGTGAAGAAATAGTTAACCTTCCTAGACCTTGTAAAGATGCTGGGTATTATACTAAAAAAGAATGTGCAGTTCTTACATTAAATCAAAATATGCCTAAAGAATGTGTTGATGCTGGAGCTTTAACTCCTGAAGCTTGTGAAAAACTAAGATTACCTGATAATTGTCAGGGAGAAGCATTTTCTAGAGAAGAATGTGAAACTGTAATGATACAACAAAATTTTCCAGATGAATGTAAAAGTGCTGGTGAATTTGATACTGAAAAATGTGCTGTTATAATGGTTGGAACAACTTCTGTTGTAGTAACTCCCGGTGCTGAAATGGAATATTTAGTTAGACAAGGATTAACTTTTGAAGAAATTCCAAGTATTTGTTTGAATGATAAAAATTTTATTAGAAGTATGGATTGTGATGCAGAACTTGCAAAATTAGGAATAACCCTTCCTACTCCAACAAATACAGGAACGATTCCAAAAGAGTGTATGATTGATGAAAGAACTGCTGTTTCTCCTCAAGAATGTCAAAATAAAATAGAAAATAATATCATAGTTGACACAATACCAGAAGAATGTAGAAATGAGGGCGTTACAGATCCTGCTAAATGTGGTAACTTAATTGAAGAAAAAAGAGTTGAAGAAGGAATTGGAATTAATATGCCACAAGAATGTTTGGGTATTTCCGTTGAAGAATGTAAAACTGTTATGCAAGAAAAGGGAATAAAATTTGAAAAAATTGAACAAGTTCAGAAAGTTGAAAAAATAGACAAAGTAGAAAGAATGTGTAAGGAAGGAGAAACTTGTGAAAAAGAATACGAAGAAATAACTTTACCTAATGAATGTATAGAAGTTGGAGTTGGTGACATTAATAATTGTGAAATGATTGTTGGAAAAATTAATGAAGAAAGAATAAAGAACGGAGAAAAAGTTATTTTAGATGAAGAAGGACAAGTAGATTATATTAATCCCGAACAAATTGAAAAAATAGCTGATGAATCTGAGAAAAAATCTCAGGAAATACAATCTAATACAGAACAAGTTCAAGAATTAGGAAATGAAGTAAAAAATATGGAACAAGAGATGAATAAGTTTGAAGAAAAAAACCAACAAGATGATAATTCTCAAGTAGATTCAGATGATAATAATGAAGTTGTTTCTGATGAAAACAATGAAGTAGATAATTCAAATGATGATCAAGGAAATAATGAAGATTCTGGAAATGAAAATAATGTTGAAGTAAGTGAAGGTTCTGATTCTGGAAATGGTGAAGGAAATGTAGTAGTTAGTGGTGAAGTTGTTAAAAATTTACAAGATAAAACAGCTTTAAATTTCTTAGAATTTTTTAGAAAAGTATTTTTAAAATAAAAAGTTTTAAATAAAGATAAAATAAGTTTCTATTATGAAAAAGAGTAAGAGTTCTAATAAAAAGCTAGTTTTTTTATTGTTTGTTATTGGCTTTATCACTTTTATGTTTACAGCTTCTTTCTTTTTTAAGGGAGATATGCTATGGGGCACAATATTATTTTTTATAACATTAGGAGTTAATATTTTAATTTTTATAAAAGGAAATAAATCTGCAGTTGTGTTTGGTACTATATGCTTAATTGTTTTTTTGATATCATCTATAGCAACTTGTCTTTATGGGCTTAGTTTAACTAAAAGTGTTAGTCCAGAAGAATCAGATTCTATATTAGAGGAAAATAAAGAAATTACAGATAATCTTTTTGAATCGTATAATAATAAAGATTATGTTTCATTTTCTAAGGATTTAAGCGATGGGATGAAAGAAAGATATGATAAAATTTATTTTGATAATTTTAGGAGTACATTTGGTAAAATAGTAAATAAAAATTGTTCCGGTTCAAAATCTAATTTAATGGGAAATGCTGTTTTATGTAGTTCTGAGACTGAAGTTGCTTATGTAAAATGGGATATAAGAATACAAAATCAGAGTATATATGGATTATATCATGAAACAATTCCTTTAGATTTGGAATTGGAAATAAAAAATAAAAATATTACAAACAAGATAAATGTTGATACTAAGGAAGGATCAACTATTTTACAAACTGAAGAAGGAGAAGTTCTTTTAGTTTTTGATATTAAGTTGAAAAATAAAGATGAACAAGTTAAACTACATAGATTTGAATATAAAACAGAAAAATATAGTTTCTCACAGTTAATACCGACAGAAGGCTCGTTAACATGTAATAATCTGTTTAATCTTGTTTTAAATCCTAATGAAGAAATAGACGGATGTGTTGTTTTTGGTATAACTGAAGGTTTTGAAGAAGGAAAAATAATAATTTATTGAAATCTTATTATTCCTACCTAATATTTATAAATGAATTTTTTAGTTTCATTTTGGGAGGGATAAAAATGAAAAAAATAATTTATGGTTTACTATTTGCAATGGTGTTAGTTAGTGCTAGTATCTATGCTTATGGTTGGAATGGAGATAGAGAATTTTCCGGTAATAGAATGATGTATTACAATCCAGAAATGCATGGAGAAGTCCAAACTGTTTTGGAAAGTGGAAGTTTTGAAGACTTAGTAAATTTAAGAGAAGAATATAATCGACCAATAATGCATTGGGTTCAAAGTGAAGAAGATTTTGAACTAGCTAAGCAAAATTACCAAGAAAAAGGATTTGTAAACGGAAAAGGTTATGGAAATTGCCCAATGATGGGCTAAATTTTTTATTTTTTTTCAAAAGATTATTTAGTAATATTAAATAGTCTAGATATTATCACTGTGAATCCACCCTTTTTGCTATTTTGAGTTGAGTTTTGTTGTTGACTTCCAGTTGTGTATTCTTTGAATACGTTATAGTTTGGTTTTGCTTCGGGATAGTTATTTACTAATTTCATTAATCCACTTAATGGATGATTTATTCCTGCAGCTGAACTTTGAACTAAAGTAAAGAAGTATGCTTCTTGTACACCCAATGTTCTGATTTTATCCATATATTTTCTAAGTTCAGAGGATTGTACGGATTCATCATATGCATCAAATCTTGGGTCTTCAATATCTGGACCACCAAATTCAGTAATAATAATAGGTTTACTTGTCAATGTTTTTAATGCTGCGATGTATTCATCCCAATTGTCTGGATCATCATAAAAGTGAATATCAACCTTATCATATTTAGCGTTTGCTAAAACGTAAGAAGTTCTATTTACTATAGTAAGTTTATTTTTACAATATTGATTTATAGCTGTTTTACCAGAGAGTACAGTTCCGTCATCTAATATGACTTCATTTAATGTTTTTAATTGACATCCGGCGATTATAACAAATGGCCATTTTGTCATTGAACCTAAAACAACTTCAGTTTTTGGTGAATTTGCTTTAGTAATATCATATACCCAGTTAGCATATTTTACATAATCTTGTTCTGAACCTACAAAATGATAATCACTAGTCCATTCATTGCTAAATTGTATTTTATCTATTTTGTTTGAATATCTTTTGGTTAAATTTGATATATAATCTTTGAAATCTTGTTCATATTGAGCTTGGAATACACATGAATTTTCATTTGCTTTTGCCGGATCACAATACCAATAAGTATTTCCAGAAGAATCTAGGCCAACAGGTTTTAAAGTTAGAACTATACTGAGATTATTGTCTTTTGCTGCATTAATCTTTGTATCTAATGGTTTCCAGTTTTCTGTTCCTTGGGTAGGTTCTCTTAACCCCCAATTTTCCCAAATTCTTACTTTTTTAACATTTAAATCTTGAAATTTTGTGATAGTAAATCTAATGTCTTCAGATGTGCTAAATGGTGCATTTAATCCAAAAACAGTTGCTTCGGATATTAATGGGACATCAACTGTTCCGCCTGTTGGAATCTTATCTCTAGAGCAACCAGAAACTAATAAGATTAAGATTAATATTAATATCGCCTTCATTTTGTTAAATTATATTAGTACTGCATATAAAGGTTTCTAATCTACTGCATAATCCCTAAAACATAACTTAATGCTTGTGAACCTCTAAATGGTTTCTCTGAAGTTGGGCCTAAATGTATAGAAAAATCCAATTCATCCCTTATTTGTTGAGACAAACCGTATTTATCATTGCCAAAAATTAATGCAATTTTTTTATCTGTTTTTATTATTCTTTGCAAATCACTTTCGTTTTTCATTGAATGTTTTGTAAATCCGATTTTAATACAATCTTCAGGAAGTTTAGCTATTGTTTTTATTTCTAGTGCAGATTGTGAAACGCCTTTAACTTCTTTTATGGCGGAAATTAACATATGTTCCATTTTGGATTTATCTTTAGTTAAAATATGTAGAGGTAATTTGAAAATCCAGCAAACTCTTAAGAAATCTTGTAATTCATACAATAATTCTGGTTCTTCAAGTATTACTATATAATTATTGAACATTGTTTTAATTGCATTTTGTTTCTCATACATATTTTTTGAACTAACACCAATTCTATAAAATGGCTTGCCTTCAACTTTCAATATTTCTATATGTAATAATTCATCATAGTCTTCATTTACAATAAAACCTTCATGTTTTAGATATGGATTAATGTGTTTATACAAAGATTTTGCGGAAATTGGAATTTTTGAGATAAAATCTGTTTTGATAAAATAATTTTTTTGTTTGATATATTTTAAGGCATCTTTTTTTAATTCAACAAAACTGAACGGTTTGAAATCAGTTTTTAATTCTATTATTTTGTCTACTTCATCTAATTTTAATAAGTCGTCAAGTTTTGTTTCGACTATTGCTTTTTCTGAAGAAAATTCTATAATCTTGCCTAATTTAAATTTTAATTTTTCTGGATTAATCTCAAACTTGTTAAAATAGATTAAATATTTCATAATAAGAAATATAAATATTAGTTTATAAAATTATTCAAAATAGTGGGGAATCTTTGGATTTAATTCCTTAGGCAATTTACCTGAAACTAAATCTTCAAGTTTTCCTTTTGTTCTTGATTTAATTGATTGTTTACTTACTGTTTTCGTTACTTGTGCGATTAAAAGAAGTGGAAATCCCAAACGAAGAGCAAGAGCAGATCTTTCCATTGAAGATGTATAATCTGGATTCTCTTCTACTAATTGAATATCTGATTGTAAGGCTGTTGATTCTGTTAGACTGGGAGATTGTATGTATCTCCTGCCCATGCTTGGATTGAAAAGAATGTTTCCGAAACCATACAACATAGAAAAAACGGCTAGATAAGAAAGAGAGTTACAAATTAGTTTATTAATCTTTAGTGCCTTATAGTGATTAATAAAAATGCCAGTACAGTCACCTAAAGTAAATGCATGATTTAAAGTATGTTCTTTATCTGAATGATCAACACCGTAAGCAAAATTATTTGCTTCAGTGTATGCACCATTATGTTCAACTTCTGTTAATTTTACCATAGAAAGTGAATTAAGATAAGATTTATAAAACTATTCAAAAAGTATTGCCGGTTTTCCGGGCATTGCTTTTATGTTATTTTTTGTTATTTCTATAGCTAAATTAAACTCTTTTTCAAATCGTTTTTTGTTTTCTTTTAATGAATTAAATTCTTTTTCTTGAGACAACACCAATTTTGGCAGTTTTGTTGGGTTTTTAACAAAGGAAGGAACTAGTTTAGCAATATCTTGAGCATGTTCTTTGTCTATTACTGCTTTGATTATTTCAGAAATATCATATGTATGTTTCATTTCTTTCTTGATATCATTAATTAAATTATATTTCCAATGTTCTGCTACAGAAATTACAATTTTGGTTGGTTTTATGCTCACTAACTTTTGAATGTTATACACATCTTTTATAGTATTTTGAATTAATTCGTCAATTGCGTCTAGTTCTGGATTTATTTTTTTAGAATCAAATTTTGGCCAAGTTTCCAATGAAACAAATTTTTTATTGCCAATTAAATTCCAAAGTTCTTCTGCAATATGCGGGGCAAACGGACAAATTAATTTTACAAACGATTCTAAATCTTTCTTAGAAATCTGTTTTTCAAATGAATCAACTAGTTCTCTAATTTTAATTAATGCTAAATTATAACGTAAATTTTCTAAATCTTCTGTAACTTCTTTTATTGTTTTATTTAATTTGTTTTCGACTCTAGCACTAGTGATACCAACTTTAGCTTTTTTTACATAGTTATATATTTTTGAAACAAGTTTATAGCTTGATTCGATACCTGTTGCACTCCAACTGGAATCTTTATCAGGGGAAGCATTGGAAACTAAAAATATTCTTAGTGCATCTGCTCCGTACTTATCTAAAGTTTTTATTGGATCTACTACGTTACCTCTAGATTTCGACATTACAAAGCCATCTTCGCCGTGAATCATTCCTTGATTGTATAATACTTTGAATGGTTCATCTAATTCTAACATTCCTAAATCTCTTAGAGCTTTTGTAAAAAATCTAGCATAAATTAAATGCATACATGCATGTTCTGATCCTCCAATGTACATGTCTACAGGTAACCAGAAATCTACTTTTTTTGTTTCAAAAGGTTTTAGTTTATTATGACTATCTGTAAATCTTAAGAAATACCAACTACTATCAAAGAAAGTGTCCATTGTGTCAGTTTCACGCTTTGCTAAACTTTTACATTTTGGACACCTAACTTGAATAAATTCATTACTTGTTTCTAATGGGTTGCCTTTACCAAATATAATTTTTTCTGGCAATTTTATAGGCAAATCTTTTTCTGGAACTGGAACAATACCACATTTTTCACAATAAATCATTGGAATCGGTGTGCCCCAATATCTTTGTCTTGAAACTAACCAATCTCTTAATCTATATTGTAATTCCTCTTTGCCTAGTTTATTTGATTTTAAAAATTTTATAATTTCTTCTTTTGCAGTTTCATTATCTAAACTACTAAATTTACCAGAATTTACTAAAATACCTGGGCCAGTGTATGCAGATTCCATCTCTTTAACATTTAACAATCCTTTTTTTGGCTGTATAACTAATTTAATTGGAATTCCGTATTTTTTTGCGAATTCAAAATCTCTTTGATCGTGAGCTGGAACTGCCATCACAACACCAGTAGCATAATCTGGAACTACAAAATTAGAAGCATAAATTGGAACTTCTTCATTTGTCAATGGGTTAATGGCATAACGACCGATAAAAATACCTTCTTTGTCTCTATCTTCAGGAGATTGTTTTGGAAGGTTTCTTAAAAAATATTCAACTTCATCTGATTGCATTGTATCTTTTGTGAGCCATCTAACTTTTGGATGTTGTATCGAATAAACTAAAAAGGTAACTCCATATAATGTATCTGGTCTAGTTGTAAATACTTCAATTTCTTCATTTGAATCTTTTAATTTGAATTTAACTTTTGCACCTTTGCTTTTGCCTATCCAATTTTCTTGCATAAATTTAATACGTTCTGGCCATTGTAGTTTTGGTAAGTAATCAAGTAATTCTTGAGAATATTTTGAAGTTTTTATAAACCATTGTTCTAACTCTTTTTCTACTACATCACAATCACTATGACGCCAGCATTTTCCATCATGAACTTGCTCGTTTGCTAGAACAGTTTCACATTTTGGGCACCAGTTAACACAAGATTTTTTTCTGTAAACTAAACCAGCTTCGTATAATTTTAAGAATAAATATTGGTTCCATTTGTAATATTCTGAGCTTGAAGTTTTGAACAATCTTGACCAATCATAACTTAAACCTAAACGTTTTTGTTGTTTTACAAAATTTTCAATAGCTGATTCTGTATATTTTTTTGGATGAATATTTGCTTTAATTGCTGCATTTTCTGCAGGTAAACCAAATGAATCATAACCAACCGGATGTAAAACATTAAAACCATTCATTATTTTGAACCTTGCAAAGATATCTCCTACTGTATAATTAAAAGCGTGACCCATATGTAAACCAGAACCTGAAGGATAGGCGAACATTTCTAAAGAGTAGAATTTTTTCTTTTTTAATTCATTAACTTGAAATATTTTTTTCTTTTCCCAAGACTCTTGCCATTTCTTATCAATTAGCTTAAAATTAGTCATGTAGATAAAGTATAAAGGAGATTTAAATATTTTTAGGTTTTGTACCAAAACATATTTATATTAATAAAATAAAATATTATTATGTTTAATTTCTTAAAAAAATATAAAGAAAAAAAAGAGATGAAAGAAAAAGTCGAAAGAACTAGTAAACTAAACAAAATTAAAGAGTTTTTTGAAGTTGGTAAAAAGCCAAGAGGTAAGTTTGAGGATTTTATATCTGATTTTAGAGATCATTCATTAATTATGTTAATCATTGGTAAGAGGGGCTCTGGTAAAACTGCGTTAGGTATGAGATTTATTGAAATTGCTAATATGTTTAAGAAAAAGATATATATTATGGGTTTTGATAATTCTAAAACTCCTACTTGGATGAAAAAAACAACATCAATAGAAGAAATACCCAATGATTCTGTAGTTTTAGTAGATGAAGCAGGTATTTCTTTTTCTGCAAGGTCAAGTATGAAAAAGGCAAATAAAGAGTTGTCTTCTTTGCTTTCTATTGCAAGGCATAAAAATTTGAGTTTGATATTTATAACTCAAAGTTCCGCTATGTTAGATGTTAATGTTTTAAGATTAGCAGATATATTATTATTTAAAGAGCCTTCTTTGTTACAATCTAAGTTTGAAAGAAAGGGATTACAAGATATGTTTAATAAAGTTGGAAAATCATTTGATAAATTAGAAGGCAAAAAAGAATATTTTTATATTATATCTGATGATTTTGAAGGATTAGTTAAAACATCACTACCTTCCTTCTGGAATGAGAGTATTTCTAAATCGTTTAGCAAAAAATAAATACTATTATTGTATTGATGGTTAAAATAAATACTTCTTGAAACAAAAGATTTATAAATCGCCTGTAATCGATATAATTCTCCCTTACTGTAAAAATTAGGCCGCTGATTCTGATAGAGTTAGAAAGGTTTATATACCAAGCACAAAACCAAAATAAAAAATGCCAAAGACAAGAAAACCAAGATCAGGAAGTTTGCAGTTCTGGCCTAGAGTAAAGGCTAAAAAGAATTATGCAGTTATAGGTAATTGGTTAACTAGTTCTAATCCTAAACCATTAGCTTTTGCAGGTTATAAGGTTGGGATGACTCATGTTCAAGAAGCAAAACCGGGCAAAAGATCAACTGAAGCGATGATTACAACTCCGGTGACAGTCATTGAATGTCCACCGTTAAAGCCTCTTTCTTTAAGATTTTACAAAAAAACTCCTTATGGTACAAAAGTTATCACTGAAATTTTTTCAAATAAGTTAGATAAAGAATTAGGTAAAAAAATAGTATTACCAAAAAAATTAGAAGAAAAACAAGTACCAGAACATTATGATGTTTTAAAATTAGTTGTTTATACTCAACCAAAATTAACTGGAATCGGAAAAAAGAAACCAGAAATTTTTGAAATTCCTTTGGGTGGCGATTTGGAATATGCTAAATCGTTGCTTAATAAAGAAATAAGAGCAGAAGATGTTTTCAAAGCTGGTCAAATGGTTGATAGTCATGGAATAACAAAAGGTAAAGGTTTCCAGGGACCAGTAAAAAGATTTGGTGTTTCATTAAAACAACATAAATCTGAAAAGAAAAAGAGATCTGCAGGTAATTTAGGTTCATTTACTCCTAGAAAATCAAATTGGAGAGTAGCACAACATGGTCAAATGGGATATCATCAAAGATCTGAATATAATAAATTAATAATGTCTATTGGTTCTGATCCTTCTTTAATTAATCAAGTTGGTGGTTTCAAACATTATGGTATAGTAAAAAATGATTATATATTAGTAAAGGGAAGTCTTCCCGGTTCTTCAAAAAGATTAGTTATATTATTAGAGTCTATTAGAGGAACTAAACCAAAAACTATTAGTGAAATAAAATATATCAGTAGGGAATCTAAACAATGAAAGCTACAGTTTATAATGTAAATGGTGAAAAATCAAAAGAAGTAAGTTTGCCTAAGCAATTTCATGAAGAAGTCAGAAAAGATATAATAAAAAGAGCATTTTTAGTCATTCAATCTAATAAAAGACAGCAATACGGTAGCGATACAATCGCAGGCATTGATTTTTCTGGTAAATTATCAAGAAGAAGAAGAGAATACAAAGGAAGTTATGGTAGAGGAATTTCAAGAGTTCCAAGAAAAGTTATGTTAAGAAGAGGTACTCAATTTATTTATGTTGGTGCAGTTGCTCCAGGAACAGTTGGGGGTAGAAGAGCACATCCTCCACAAAAAGATAAGATATGGAGTAAAGAAATAAATAAAAAAGAAAGACAAAAAGCAATTAGATCTGCTATCGCAGCTAGTATTGATAAAGAATCATTGAAAGCTAGAAAAATTGATAGTTCTAAAACTCCAATAATTATTGAAAAATTAGAAAGTGTAAATAAATTAAAAGATTTTAATGATATTATGAGTAAGTTGAATTTAAATTTGGAGTCTAAGAAAAAAATAAGAGCTGGTAAAGGAACATTAAGAGGAAGAAAATACAAAGAAAAGAAATCTGCATTAGTTGTTGTAAGTAAGAATGATGCAAATGTTTTGAAAGCTGTAAAAAATTTACCTGGTGTGGATGTTTCTGTTGTAAATTCTTTAAATGTTGAATTGCTAGCACCTGGTGCAGTTCCAGGAAGATTAATTATATGGTCATTAGATGCAATTGAAAAATTAGAAAAGGAGAATTTGTTTTATGGAACTAGATAAAGTAATAAAATATCCTTTAGCAACTGAAAAAGCTGTAAGGTTAATGGAAACTGAGAATAAGTTAACATTAATTGTAGATAAACAATGTACAAAAGCCGAAATAAAAAAATCAGTTGAAAAAATGTTTAATGTTAAAGTATTAAAAGTAACTGTTGCAAATATGCAAGACAATAGAAAAAAGACATATGTAAAATTATCTATTGATACTCCTGCTATAGATGTTGCAACAAAATTAGGATTAATGTAAAATGGGTAAGAATCTTATACAACAGAAGAGAGGAAAGGGTGGGCCTAGATACCTTGCACCTAGTCATAGGTATGTTGGTAGCACATCTCATAGACCTTACGATCAAATTGAAAAATCTGGATCTATAAATGGAAGAGTTGTTAATATTTTAGATTGTCCAGGACATTCTGCTCCATTGATTGAAGTTCAATATGAAAATGGAGAAAGAACATTAACAATAGCCCCCTTAGGATTAAATACACAATGTGTTGTTAAATCTGGGGAAAAAGCCGAAAATGGTTTGGGTAACACATTACCATTAAAAAATATACAAATTGGTGCAGATGTGTTTAATATAGAATCTAAAGTTGGTGATGGTGGAAAGTATATTAAATCTGCAGGAAGTTCTGCAAAGGTAATTGCAAAACAAGAAAAGAAAGTCATAGTTCAATTTTGCTCAAAAAAAACAAAAGTATTTGATGAAAATTGCAGAGCTACTATAGGAATTGTAGCTGGTGGTGGAAGAAAAGATAAACCAATATTAAAAGCAGGAAAAGCACACTTTATGATGAAGGCTAGAAACAAGCTTTATCCAAAGACATCTGGTGTAGCTATGAATGCGGTCAATCACCCATTTGGTTGTGGTAGAGGTAGACATAAAGGTAAACCTAAGACAGTAAGTAGAAATGCACCACCTGGTAGAAAGGTAGGTTCGATTGCATCAAGAAGAACGGGAATTAAAAGGTAAAAATGGCAAAAAAAGAATTTACATATAGAGGAAAAACAGTAGATGAATTGAAGCAGATGGACATCCAACAATTTATGAAATTGGTTCCTTCAAGAGAAAGAAGGAAGTTGAAAAGAGGATATACTGATGCTGAGAAAATATTATTGAAAAAAATCGATGCAGCGATAAGTGGAACTTGGAAAAAACCAATTAAAACACATTGCAGAGATATGATTATTTTACCAAAATTAATAGGATTGAAAATTCATATTCATAATGGAAAAGAGTTCATAATGATAGACGTTGTTCCAGACATGGTAGGACATAGACTAGGAGAGTTTGCAAATACAACAATATATGTTAAACATAACGCTCCAGGTATTGGTGCTACAAGGTCTAGTGCATTCCAATCTGTTAAATAAAAATGGCTAGTAAAAAAATAACAAAAAAAATTGAAGAAGAACACTTTGCAATAGCGAGAGCACTTAGTTTACCAGTTTCGACAAAAACTAGTGTTGAGGTAGCTTCGTTTATGAGGGGAAAAGAAGTAAAAAAAGTGAAAAGATACCTTCAAGAAGTTATTGAACATAAAAAGTCAATTCCATTTAAGAGATATAATAGAGATGTTGGTCATAAACCAGGGCAAGTTGCTGCAGGTAGATTCCCTGAAAAAGCTATATCATATTATATGAAATTAATAAACAATGTTGAAGCTAACGCGGAAAATAAAGGATTAGATGTTGAAAATTTAATAATTTCCGAAGTAAAAGCAAACAAAGGACCAGGACAATATCATTATGGAAGAAAAAGAAGTAGGAAAATGAAGAATACTCATTTATTCATTAAAGTGGTGGAGAAATAAAATGATAGAAAAACAAATACTCAAGAAAAAAATTAAAGAATATCAAATACTTGAATACATTGCAGAAGTTTTGAATAGACCAGGTTATAGTCATACAATTATTCAGAAAACTCCTTTAGGCGAGAAGATAACAATATTCACTTCAAAACCTGGATTCATTGTAGGTAGAAAAGGTTCAAATATAAAAGAGCTTACTCAAGTTTTAAAAGAAAAATTTGGTTTGGAAAATCCTCAAATTGAAGTTAGTGAAATTGATAATCCTAATTTAAATCCACACACTGTTGCTAAACATATTGTAAATACTTTTGAAAGATTTGGCCCAAGTAGGTATAAATTTATTGGATATAAATTGTTAGAAGATATTATGAAGGCTGGAGCAGTTGGTGCTGAAATTGTTATTTCCGGTAGAGGTGTTCCAAGCCAGAGAGCAAAAAGTTGGAGATTCAAAATTGGGCACTTAAAAAAATCTGGAGATGTTTCAGAAAATCAAATAAAAAGAGCAATTGCTGTTGCTCATTTAAAATCTGGTGCTGTTGGTGTTAAGGTTAATATATTAACTCCCGATATAAGATTACCAGATAGAATTACAATCAGGGATAATGTTGCTAAAATTTTGGCAGAAGAAGTAAAAGAAGAAGTAGTTGAGAAAATAAAAGAAAAGCCAAAAAAAGAACCAAAGAAAAAAACAGAAGTTAAAAAGAAAATAGAAAAAGTAGAAGTTAAGGAAAATGGCGATAATAAAGAAAAATGAAATAAGAGCTATGGATAGCAAATCAATGTCAGATAAAATAACTGAATTGAATGGTGAGTTAATTAGAATTAATGCTCAAATAGCGATGGGAACTCTTCCAGAAAATCCCGGAAGAATAAAAGAAATAAGAAAAACCATTGCAAGATTAAAAACTATAAAAAAAGACAAGGAGGGGAATAACAAAGCATGAGTGAAATATGCCCTAAGTGTGGGCTTCCAAAGGACCTTTGCGTTTGCGAGACAATAGCAAAAGAAGAACAAACCATACGGATAAGAAAAGAAAAAAAACGATATGGTAAGCTAGTGACTCTTGTCGAGGGTATCGATCCATCAACGATTGATATGAAAGAAGTCGCAAAAACGTTAAAAAGCAAACTCGCTTGCGGAGGAACAATAAAAAACTCCGTTATCGAACTGCAAGGGGATCATGTTGTTAAAGCAAAACAAGAGTTAATAAAACTCGGTTTTCATGCCGAAACAATACAATAAACATGACAAATATTTGGAAGAGAGAGCTTGTTGGATCTAGGATAGAAATCGTAGACGCGACAAACAAAACACTTGTTGGTGTGAAAGGAAAAGTAATAGATGAAACAAAAAACACAATCACACTTGACAACAATAAAAAGATATTAAAATCACACGTCACGCTCAGAGTAAATAATGAGATTGTTGAAGGAAAAACAATCCAAAGACGACCAGAAGACAGGATAAAAAAATGAAAAGTATAAAACAAATTGGGATTGAAGTTGAAATTCCTAGTAAGGAATGTAATGACAAGAAATGCCCATTTCATGGAGAGATAAAAGTTAGAGGAAGAACTTTTGCAGGAAAAGTATTGAATAAAGATACAAATAAAACTGCAGTTGTTGGATGGGTAAGAATCGTTAAATTGAATAAATATGAAAGATTCGAAACAAAAAGATCGAAGGTAAGTGCACACAACCCAACATGTATTGATGCTCAAATAGGTGATAGTGTCTTAATAGTTGAAACGAGACCATTAAGCAAAACAAAAAAATTCGTTATAGTACAAATAGTGAAAAAAAATGAAAGCAATTAACGCAACATTCACAAGGGGATTAGTAAGAGGATCTACTATAAACGTTTGTGATAATTCAGGAGCAAAGAAAGCATATTTAGTATCTGTTAAAGGTGCTAAAACTAGTAGAGGTAGATATCCGTCTGCTATGATTGGAGACTTGCTGAGAGTTTCTGTAAGAGAAGGTATACAAGAAATGAGAAAACAATTGTTTTATGCTGTATTAGTAAGACAAAGAAAAGAATTTAGAAGACCAGACGGGACAAGAGTAAAATTTGAAGATAATGCTTTAGTAATATGCAAAGATGAAAAAGGAAATCCGAAAGGAACAATATTCAAAGGGCCAATAGCCAAAGAAGTATCAGAAAGATGGCCAGCAATAGGAAAAGTGGCTAAAATAGCGGTGTAAAAATGAAAAAACAATTTTCAACTTCATGGAAAAGTAGTGTACAGCCAAGAAAGCAACGTAAATATAGAATCAAGGCTCCATTGCATTTAAGAAATAAAATGATGTCTGTTCACATATCAAAAGAATTAAAAACTAAGTATGGAAAAAGAAATGTTCCAGTTAGAAAAGGAGACAAAGTAAAAGTTTTAAGAGGACAATATAAAGGAAGAACTGGAGAAGTTGAGAGAATTAATTTGAAAAAGTATAAAGTTTATGTTCAAGGTGTTGAAAACATAAGAAAAGACGGCGGGAAAGTTCAATATCCAATAAGCCCATCAAACCTTATGATAATAGAATTAAAAATGGATGATAAAAAAAGAAGAGCGAGTGTAGAGAGGAAATAAAATGGGAAAATCACATATTAAGAGAGTTGCAGCGCCAAAAAGTTGGCCAGTAAGTAGAAGGACAACTAAATGGATAATAAGATCTAACCCCGGTCCACATTCATTAGAAAGTTCTATGCCAATAGGGATATTCATAAAAGAAATATTATGTTATGTTAAGAATACAAAAGAAACCAAATTTGTTTTAACTAATAAACAAGTTATGGTTAATGGAATTGTAAGAAAGGATCAGAAATTCCCTGCTGGAATAATGGACGTTCTTACAATAGGAAAAGATAATTATAGAATCATGATTAATAAAAAAGGACAGATTGTTCCAATAAAAATTGAAGAAAAAGAAGTAAAGATATATCCAAAACAGGTTATTAATAGACGAACATTGAAAGGAAATAAAATACAAGTTAATTTTGAGGATGGAACTAATTTATTATCAAAAGAAGGATATAACAAAGGAGATACTGTTGTTTTTGTCGATGGCAAAATAAAAGAACATCTTAAATTAGAAAAAGGTGCAGTAGTGTATATTATTGGTGGTAAAAAAGTCGGCTACTACGGAATTGTTAAGGAAATTGTAAACAATAAAGGATTGCAAGAACCAAAAGTAATATTTACTAAAGATAAAGAAGATTTCGAAACATTACAAAAATATGTTTTTGTTATCGGAAAAGATAAACCAATAATAAAATTGTCAAATGAATAATCAAATGAAAAATATTAGGATAGAGAAAGTAACTTTGAATATAGGTGTTGGTACTGCTTCAGATAAATTAGAAAAGGCAAAGAAGTTATTGCATGAAATAACTGGAAGAAATCCAATATCAACAGTAACCCAAAAAAGAATTCCTACTTGGGGTGTAAGACCAGGATTGAATATAGGTATGAAAGTTACATTAAGAGGAGAGGAAGCAAAAGTGTTATTGAAAAGATTGTTAGCAGCAAAAGATAATACATTGAATCCTAGTGTTTTTGATAAAGAAGGTAATTTTGGATTTGGTATTCCAGAATATGTAGATATTCCAGGAATGGATTATATAGTGGAAATTGGAATAATGGGTTTAGAAGTTGCAGTAACCGTGGAAAGACAAGGATTTAGAATTAAAAAAAGAAAGTTTCAGAGAAAAGTTATTCCTAAAAGACATAGAGTTACACCAGAAGAAACTATGAATTATTTACAATCAGAATTTAATGTTAAAATAGGAGATAAAGAGTAAAATGACAACAAAAGATTATAAAAAAGCTTTCGTGCAGTTGAATGCAAAACCTGCTAAGTTGGCTAAGTATATAAAACATAATACTCCGAAAAAAAGAAGTTGTGGTATAGCATTGAGAAAATGTATTAGATGCGGAAGAAATGGTGGTCACAATCAGAAATATGGTTTGCATTTATGCAGACACTGTTTTAGAGAAAGTGCCAAAAAATTAGGATTCAGAAAATATAGTTGAGGTTAAAAAAATGTCAATGAATGATACACTTGCAAATGCAATGTCACAAATGTTGAATGCAGAAAGAATAGGAAGAACTGAATGCACAATTAAAAATGTGTCTAAGATAATTGAAATAATAATTAGTATATTGAAAGAAAATGAATTTATTGGAGATTATGAACTGACAAATAATGTCAAAGGAAAATTCATAACTGTAAAATTATTAGGTAAGATTAATAAATGTGGTGCAATAAAACCAAGATTCCCAGTTAAGTTGGATGAATATAAAAAATTTGAAAAAAGATATTTGCCAGCTTCAGATTTTGGAGTAATGATTGTATCAACCTCAAAAGGAATAATGATCCATAATAGGGCAATAGATCAAAAGTTGGGGGGAAAATTAATCGCTTATTGTTATTAAAATGGCTAATAAAACAGATATCAAAGATACAATTGAAATTCCTCATGGAATTGAAGTTATGATAGAACCAACTTTAATAATTGTTAAAGGATCTAAAGCTGAATTAAAAAGAAGAATAACTAGTCCAAAAATAAAAATAACTAAAACTAATAATGAGTTACATTTAGAACTTAAAAAAGCAGCTAAACGAGATAAAATGATGTTAAAAACTTTGAAAGCACATATAAAAAATATGATAAATGGGGTGCAAAATGAATTTGAATATCATTTAAAGATATGCTCTGGGCATTTTCCAATCACAGTTTCATTTGATAATGGAGAATTTATTGTTAAAAACTTCCTTGGTGAAACAATTCCAAGAAAGAAAAAATTACAACAAAATGTAAAAATAGAAATAAAAGGAAACGATATTGTTGTGAAAGGCCATGATAAAGAAACTACTGGCCAAGCAGCCGCTTCCATTGAAGCTATAACGAGAATGACAGATAAAGATAGAAGAAGATTTCAAGATGGAATATTTATTATTAGTAAAGCAGGTAAGAAAATATGAAACACTTATTAGAAATCAGAAAGAAATTGAAGGCTAGGAAGCCGGAATTTAAGCAATCAGATTCAAATAGAATAAATTTCAAAAGTAATTGGAGAAAACCTAGAGGGCATCATAATAAAAGAAGATTACACCAAAAAGGACATCAAAAATCTCCATCTCCAGGATTTGGATCACCAGCTTTGGTGAGAGGATTACATCCAACTGGTTTAATCATTATGAAAGTAAGTAATGTGAAAGAATTAGATAATGTTAAAAAAGATATACATATTGTAGAAATTCCTTCAAAAGTAGGCTTAAGAAATAGAATAAAAATATTAGAAGAATGTAAATTAAAAAATATTAAAGTTTCCAATTTCAGAGACATTGATAAATTTGTTTCTGAAGCTAAAGAAGGATTTGAATCGAGAAGAAAGAATAAGAAAAAGAAAGTTGAAGAGAAGAAGAAAGCAAAAGAAGAATCTTTAAAGAAAGCTGAAGAAAAGAAAGAAAAAAAGGATGATGAAGATCAAGAAAAAGTTAAAGATGAAGTAATGCATGCTAAACAAGAAACAAAAGAAACTCAAGTGCAAAGTGCACCAGATCGTAAAGGGGTAAAAACTAAAGAGGCTCATAAATTAAGTAGTATGCCGGGAACAAGAAAATGAGATTAAAAAATCAGAAAAGGATTGCTGCAAGTGTTTTAAAAATTGGGTCTAAAAAAGTAAAGTTTGATCCAGAAAGATTAGCAGATATCAAAGAAGGAATAACCAGAGCTGATATAAGGAATCTCATTATAGGAAAGGCTATTAAGGCTGAGCATAGAAGAGGAATTTCACGTTCAAGAGCTAGAAAGATAATAATTCAAAAAAGAAAGGGAAGAAAATCTGGCAAAGGTTCAAAGAGTGGACCACACTCATCAAGATTAAATAGAAAAGATAGATGGGTAGCCCATGTTAGATTACAAAGAGAGTTTATAAAAAATCTAAGAGATAAGAAATTGATTACTACAAAAGTATATGGAATGATATACAAGAAAATTAAGGGTGGATTCTTTAGAAGTAGAGGCCACTTAAAATTGTATTTAACAGAAAATAAATTATTTGAAAATGTCACAAAGTAAAATATACACGGTCCGTTATAAAAGGAAAAAACAAGGAAAAACAGATTATAGAAGAAGATTAGACTATCTTAAATCTGGAAGAACAAGGATAGTGATTAGACAATCAAATAATAGTTTGATAATACAATCTGTGAAATATGAATTAGATGGAGACAAGATAATTGCCACTGTAAAATCAACAGATTTGAAAGAATATGGTTGGCAATATTCAACTGGAAACTTACCTGCAGCTTACTTAACAGGATTATTATTTGCAAAGAAAGCTAAAGTTAAAGACGGAATAGTTGATATTGGCTTACGTTCAATAACAGTTGGGGCAAAATTAGCTGCTGCAATAAAAGGATTAAAAGACGGCGGGTTGAATATAGATTATAATAATAAGATTGATCCATCTGAGGAAAAAATAACTGGAAAAACTATCGAAGATTATGCTAATAACTTAATTAAAGAAAATGAAGATTTATATAATAAACAATTTTCAAAATATTTAAAAAATAAGATAAAACCTGAAAATATAACACAGAATTTCAGTCAAGTTAAGACAAAGATATTGGGTGCAAAATGAAAACAAGAAAAGAAATAGCAGAACAAAAAGAAATTAGGGTTAAGAAAGAACAAGCTCAGAGAACTGAGGCCAAAGTTTCTGACTGGATACCTAAGACTGAAATAGGAAAGAAAGTAAAATCTGGAGAAATAAAAGATATTGATCAAATATTATCAAGAGGTTCAAAAATATTGGAGTCTGAAATAGTAGATAGTCTTTTACCAAATTTAGAATATGATTTGATTACAATAGGTCAGTCAAAAGGTAAGTTTGGTGGAGGAAAAAGAAGTATTTGGAAAGCAACTCAGAAAAAAACTAAAGAAGGAAATAAACCAAATTTTGCAACTTATGCAGTTGTGGGTAATAGAAATGGTTATGTTGGAATAGGTTATGGAAAAGCTAAGGAAACAGTTCCCGCTAGAGAAAAGGCATTGAGACAAGCAAAGTTGAATTTAATAAAGGTAAATTTTGGATGTGGTTCTTGGGATTGCCATTGTGGTGAGCAACATTCTATTCCATTAAAAGTTTCTGGTAAATGTGGGAGTGTAATAGTTGAGTTGATACCTGCACCAAAAGGAACTGCGTTATGTATTCACAAAGAATTAAGAAAGATTTTGGGCTTAGCAGGAATTAAGGATATTTATTCAAAAACATATGGACAAACAGCAACACAGATAAACTTAGTAAAAGCATGTGTTGAAGCATTAAAACAATTATCGAAGGTAAAAATAAAATGAGTATGATCGCAATAGTTAGGATAGCTGGACAACAAGGTTTGAACTACAAGTTGAAAACTACATTCAAACTATTAAATTTGTATAAGAAAAATAGTTGTGTAGTAGTTCCTAATACTAAAGTATTTACTGGAATGATTCGAATAGTTAAAGATAAAGTTACTTGGGGTGAAGTAGATAAAAAAACTTTAAGTTTATTGTTAGAAAAAAGAGGAAAAGTTGTTGGAAACAGACCATTAACAAAAGAATATATAAAAAATGAAATGAAATTAGATTTTGATAAATTCGTTGATGAATTGTATGATCATAAAATAAAGATTAAAGATGTTCCTGGATTAAAACCATTTTTTAGATTATTACCTCCATTAAAGGGATTTGAAAGAAAAGGAACAAAAAAACCATTTTCAATGGGCGGAGCATTAGGGTATAGAAAAGAAAAAATAAATGATCTTGTGCAGAGGATGTTGTAAAATGACGATCAACAAAAGAAAAAAGTGCGATAGGGCAAGAGGAAAAACAACACACGGTTGGGGTGCAAAGAAGAAACATAGAGGCGCAGGTAATCGTGGTGGAAGAGGTATGGCTGGAACTGGTAAAAGAGCCAAACATATGAAAACTCATATTCTAAAGAAAATTGGTATTAGTTATTATGGTAAACATGGTTTTAATAGACCACAATCAACTTTTGTTAAGTTAAAACAAATTAATTTGGAAGAAATTGATAGAAAAGCAAAAAAGCAAGGAACTGAATATATTTTTGATGCTAGCGGATATAAAGTATTAGCAAAAGGAAATATAACTAAAAAAATTAAAATAACTGCAGATGCATTCTCACAAGTGGCAAAAGAAAAAATAGAGGCTGCTGGCGGGGAAGCAATACTATGTTAAGAAATTTTTTGAATAATTTACCCGGGGTTGCGGGCCCAGTAAAAAAGAAACTATCTTTTAAAGAGAAACTTAAATGGACTTTAATAATTTTAGTTTCGTTTTTTGTATTATCATTGATACCTTTATTTGGATTGGGAGGAAATGCTTTAGCTCAATTTGAACAGCTATCAATTATTCTTGGTGCAAATTTTGGTTCGATAACTTCATTAGGTATAGGACCAATCGTTACAGCATCTATCGTTTTGCAACTATTAGTTGGTTCTGGATTATTGAAGATAGATTTAACAACAAAAGACGGAAAACAATTTTTCCAAGGATTAAATAAATTATTATCAATATTTTTCATTATATTTGAAGCAGCTATCTATGTTTTAATGGGAGGATTAACTCCTGCAGTTGGCTTAGCACCAAATACATATTCTACTTTACAATTCTTATTAATATTCCAACTATTTTTAGGGGGGATGTTAGTATTATTTATGGCAGAAGTTATAGATAAGTGGGGATTTGGTTCTGGAATCTCTTTATTTATTGCTGCTGGTGTTGGTCAGGAAATATTTGTTAGAGCATTTTCTCCATTAACAACAACTGGACAGTTAGCTTTTGGTTCTGGATTGCCTCCTGTTGGTGCAGTTTGGGTATTTTTCAAGTCGTTATTAAATGCTGATTTAACTGGTGCAGCTATTCCATTCTTTGCAATATTATTTACAGTACTAGTATTTGTTGTATCTGTTTATGCACAAGCAATGAAAGTCGATATTCCATTATCTTTTGGTAGAATAAGAGGACATGGAATAAGATGGCCATTAAGATTTATGTACACATCTAATATTCCAGTTATTTTAGTTGCTGCATTGCTTGCTAATTTCCAGTTATGGTCAAGATTATTACAAAATAAAGTTGCTGAAACTGGATTTTGGGCATGGGTATCTCAAAATGTTTTAGGACAATTTTCCGGTAACGTTCCTGTTTCTGGATTAGTTAAGTGGACATATGCTCCTAATTTAGTTGACGCAATTATATCAAAATATTTGACAGCAGAATTATTATTACAAGCATTAACATACATATTGTTCATGGTTGTTGGTTCGATAGTATTCTCATTATTCTGGGTACAAACATCAGGTATGGATGCAAGATCTCAAGCTAGACAAATAATGGCTTCTGGTTTACAAATGCCCGGATTTAGAAAAGATGAAAGAATATTAGAAAAAGTATTAGCTAGATATATATTACCATTAACAATTATGGGTGGTGCTGCGGTAGGTATACTTGCTGCTAGTGCTGATTTATTTGGGGCATTATCAAGAGGAACGGGTATTTTATTAGCAGTTATGATAGTCTATAAATTATATGAAGAGATAGCACAACAACATATGATGGATATGAATCCAACTATGAGGAAAATGATGGGGGGATAATTTTAAAAACAAATAAAATTAATTAATCACAATGTTAGATTCATTTTTTAATCAGGTTTTTGGATGGAGTGTAAATCTTAATGCAGAATTTGGATTATTCTTTATTACTTTAGTATTAACGCTAATAGTTACTGTAATCTACAAATATGCTACTGATCAAAAAAAGCAAAAAATGTCTAAAGAAGAGATGAAAAATATAAGAGCTGAGATGAAGAATCATAAAGATGATCAGAAAAAACTAATGGAATTGCAAAAAAGAACCATGGAAATCTCTATGGAACAAATGAAAAACTCTTTTAAACCCATGCTTATTACTTTTATACCACTAATCATTGTGTTTGCTTGGTTAAAGACGACGTACGAACCGTTAACTTTAAATCTAGTAGGCATACACAGTTGGTTACTGATATATATCATATTTTCATTGATCTTAAGTCCAATCTTAAGAAAAGTGATGAAGGTGTATTAAAATGCCAGAAGGAAAACATAAATCAAGAACATTAAGAAGAGTATTTGTAAAAACGCCAGGGAAGAAAAATACTGTGCATTATAGAACTAGAAAGATGAATAAGAAAAAGTGTGCTGAATGCGGAAAAGATTTACACGGTATTCCTCATGTTACACATGTTGAGTTTAAGAACTTGGCTAAAACTAAAAAGAAACCACAAAGACCATATGGTGGTGTTTTATGCTCATCTTGTATGAGAAAAAAAATAATAGGACAGGTAATCTAAAATGTTCGAGATAGGAAGAATTGTAATAAAAACAGCAGGAAGAGACGCTGGAAATACTGCAGTAGTAGTTGATAATATAGATGGAAAATTTGTTTTAATAGATGGAAATGTAAGAAGAAGAAAATGTAATATTTCTCATTTGGAACCATTGAATGATGTTCTAAAAATAAAGAAAGCTGCAAGCACTTCTGATGTCCACAAAGCAATGAAAGAAGCTGGAATTAAAGTAGTTGAAATCAAAAAAGTAAAAAGAACTCCAGTTGTGAAATCAAAGAAAAATGCCAAATAAAGAAGAAGACAATCAGAAATACATTGCGCAACAAATCTTAGGTCAACAATTACAACAAATAGAACAGCAAATTGCTTCTGTTGATATGCAAATAATAGAATTAATTAGTCTTAAAGATAGTTTAATAGAATTAACTAAGGTTAAATCTAAGAAAATCTACACACCTTTAGGAGCTGGTGTATTTATTGAATCTGAATTAAAAAAAGTTGATGATGTTTTAGTTAATGTTGGTGCTGGTATTGTTGTTAAGAAAGATGCTAATTCTGCTGCTGAATTAATTTCTAGTCAAGTTGAAGAACTAAAAAAAATTAAAGATCAAATACAAAAAGAGTTTGATGAGCTGGTTAGTAGTTTGAGATAATACTGAATAAGCTTGCCAAACACCTACAAAATTTATTTAAACTTAGTCTGTTTCTTAGTTTTTAATGGATCCACTATCTTATTACTCTAGGTCTGAAATAAAGAAAGAAATAGTTTTCAATGCACAAGATAGAGAAGTTGCAGTTAGATATGGTGATGGTGGTTTTGGAAAACGTCCAGATATGATACAATTTGATAATGATGTTTTAGATTTGGTTAAAAAAGGTGCTAGTTCGTTTCATATTTCTGAAGAACATTGGAAGGATGCATTAAGATTAAAACCAGGAATGACAAAAAGAGAGTTAGATGATCTAAGAAGTGGTTGGGATTTGGTTCTAGATATTGATTGTGAAGACTTAGAGGATTCAAAAATAATTGCATTTTATCTAATAGAAGCGATGAAATTTCATGATGTAAATTATATTTCAGTAAAATATTCAGGTAACAAAGGATTTCATATTGCAGTACCTTTCAAATCATTTCCAAATGTAGTAAATGGAGTAGAAGTAAAAAAATTATTTCCGGAAGGCCCAAAAGTGATTAGTGAATATTTAGTTGATATGATTAAGAAACCAATAATGGATAAATATGGCAAAGAATTTGAAAATAAATTAAAAGTTGATAGTGTTTTAATATCAAGTAGACATATGTTTAGAGCTGCTTATTCTTTACATGAAAAATCTGGATTAGTTAGTTTACCGATTTTAGCTGAAGAGTTAATGAGTTTTAATAAAGAAAGTGCTAAACCAGAAAATGCTAAAGCAGTTATTAAATTTTTAGATAGTTCTAATGCAAAAGAAGGAGAAGCTACATCATTAATAACACAAGCATTTGATTGGATGTCAAAACAAGTAAAGAGAGAAGAAAATAACGAAGTTAAAAAAACTAGTGAATTTGACGAAATAACTGAAAAAATACCTGAAGATTATTTTCCTGCATGTATTAAAAAAGGATTAGTAGGATTAGAAGATGGTAGAAAGAGATTTTTATTTATTTTACTTAATTTTTTAAGATGTGTTGGTTGGAGTAATGATGAGATTGAAAAAAGAGTTTTGGAATGGAATAAGAATTTGAGTGCTCCATTAAAAGAAGGATATGTTATTTCACAGCTAAAATGGCATAAATCTCAAAAAGGTAAGATGTTGCCCCCAAACTACGATAATAGGCCTTATTACGCTGATATTGGAATACTTAGTGATGAGGAAGCTAATAGTAATATAAAGAATCCTGTGACTTATACAGTGAGAAGATTAAGGATGATGCAAAGACAAAATAAGAAGAAAAAGAAGCAAACAAAACCTTTATAAATGTCTTAACAAACCAAAGCAAAATGGGAAGAATAAAGACTACACCGATTAAAAGAACGGCACTTAAGTTGTATAGAGATAATTCTAAAGCGTTTAAAAAAACTTTTGAAGAGAATAAACCAATAGTAGAAAAGTGCTTGGATACTGATTCAAAGAAGTTTGTTAATATTATATCAGGTTATGTTACTAGATTAGCTAAAAAACAACCATTATAATCTTATGAAAATAAGACGGAGGTAACTAAAATGACTGAGAAGGAACACAAACCTAGAAGCAAGGATGACTATGTAGTATTCGTTGGTGGAAAACCCTTTATGAATTACGTTACTGGCGTGGTAATGCAATTTACTACACAAAACGCAAAAGAAGTTGTTATTAAAGCAAGAGGAAAATTTATTTCTAGAGCAGTAGATATAGCTGAAGTTTCTACAAAAAGATTCTTGGAAGGTTCAGTAGAAATTGGAAATATAAAAGTAGATAGTGAAGCTTTCAAAAACCAAGAAGGTAAAGACGTAAGAGTAAGTATAATAGAAATTACGTTGGGAAAGAAATAAATCTTTTCTTTTTTATTTTTTTATTGATATTTGGCTATTAATGTTTCTACTGTTTCTCTCCAGGCCGGATCCATCATGAATATTTTTATTTTTTGCCCAGGTTTTGTTTTGAATGAATGACCTTCCCAACCAAAACTGCCTGCAACTATATGTTCAATTATGCTAACTAATTCTTCTACACTGTTGATTAAAGGATACATAAATTCACTTGGTTTAGTTACTGTACTATTAGCCAAGTGATATATTAGCCCGGAAGTTGCTGTGAAATATGGAAATGGCTGATTAAGTTTTGGTTTTCCTTCAATAAGTTCAAAACCTCTCTCTCGAATATATTTTAACTCAAAGTCATTTAATTCCATCTTGAATGCTAATAAAGATCGATTTAAGAATTTAACTAATGAGACCTATAGGCCTAAAAATTTTAGTAATCCATGAACTACAAACACTGGCCAGATTACTGCTTTTAATACTCCTAAAACGCCCATCCAAAACCCTGTAGCAGTTGAAATGTAATATATTGCTGCACCAATAAAACCAAGTCCATAAACCCCACCAGTGGAACAGTTATAGTTATGTTTACATGATTGTTTTTTTGATTTTCTTTTAGCCATTTTAGTTTAAGTATGTTTTAAAATTTAAAGAATATAAATGTTTTGTTTGAATAATATGGCGTTACCCGGATTTGAACCGGGGATCCCTGCCTCATGAAAGCAGTGCTTTAGCCGCTAAGCTATAACGCCCCAAAGAAACAGGTCAATATCTATTTTAAAAAGGTTTTTATTTTGTTTAAAAATTCCTTATTTTCTTCTGCAGTTACAGGCTTTTGAAGTTTCCAGTCAAATTTATAATTATCATAAGAATATCTTGGAATAAGGTGAAAGTGAACGTGCGGAACAACTTGACCGGCAACAGGTTTGTTATTTTGATGAACATTTAAACCATCAGATATACGCATTATTCCTTTGCTTATTTTTAATATTGCTTCCGTTAATTTATCCAAATCTTCTTTTTTCATTTGTTCTATTGTTTCAAAATGTGTTTTGGGTATAATTAAAGTATGGCCTATATTAACTGGATTAATATCTAAGAAGGCAATACAATATTTATCTTCATAAAATATTTTTGCTGGGATTTCTCTTTTTATTATTTTACAAAATATACAGTCTTTCATTAGTTATTAGTATTACAAACAAATATATAAAATTTTTTATGGACCTGCCGGGGATCGAACCCGGGCCTCTCGACTGCCAGCCGAGAATTGTACCATTCAACCACAGGCCCGTAATCAACCTTTAATAACGCCAAGAGGCCTTAAACGAACTATTTTTTTACCAATACCTACTTCATCAGCTACTTTTACAACTTCATCAACATCTTTGTATGCATTAGGTGCTTCTTCACTAATACCTCTAACGGATGCAGCTTTAATGTAAATTTTTTGTTTTTCTAAATCCTTAGTTATTTGTTCTCCAGTGAATAGACTATTTGCTTCATGTCTTGACATTAAACGACCTGCACCATGTGGAGTGCTTGAGAAAGTTTCATTCATTGCTTTATCTGTTCCAACTAAAACATATGAAGCTGTACCCATACTACCTGGTAAAATTATTGGTTGACCAACATCACGATAAATTTTTGGAATTTCTTTATGACCTGGACCAAAGGCACGAGTTGCACCTTTCCTATGTACATATAATTTTTTTAATTCATTATCAATTTTATATTCTTCTACTTTTGCTATATTGTGCGCAACATCATAAACTAAATTTAATTTTGTTTTATCGCCAAAAGTATTATTGAATGCTTTTCTAACATAAAAAGTAATTAATTGTCTATTACACCAGCCAAAATTTGCGGATGAACTCATTGCACCAAGATAATCCTTGGCTAATTTTGAGTTTGTTGGAGCATAAGCTAAATCTTTTTCAGGCAATTTATTTACTATATCGCTGAATTGATCTTCTATTGCTCTTAGGTAATCAGAACATACTTGATGACCTAAACCACGGCTTCCAGAATGAATCATTACTACAACTTGATCTTTTTTCGTGATACCGAATATTTTAGCAATTTCTTTATCATATATCTCATCTACAATTTGTACTTCTACAAAATGATTACCTGCACCTAAGGTACCTAATTGTTTTCTGCCACGACTTTTTGCTCTTTGACTTACTTTAGAAGAATCTGCAGTTTTCATATGACCATTCTCTTCACATTTTTCTAAATCTTCTTTTTGAGCATAACCATTTTTCAATGTCCAGTCCAAACCAGTATTGAGGACTTCATCTAACTCTTGGTCTGTTAATCTTAAAGTTGATTCACCACCAACACCACAAGGAATATTATTAAATAACTCATTCATTATTTGTTTTATTTTTGGTTCAACATCTTTTCTTTCTAGATTTGTTGTTAAGAGACGAACACCACAGTTGATATCAAAACCTATTCCGCCAGGAGAAATGCCACCTGTTTCAATGTCAAATGCAGCTACACCACCGACGGGAAATCCATACCCTTGATGAGCATCAGGCATCATTATACTTTGCTTTTGTATGCCAGGTAAACAAGCGACATTAATACCTTGTTGGATTGAATCATCCTTTTTTATTTTCTCTATAAGTTTTTCAGAAGCAAATATTTTCAAAGGAACTTGCATATTTCCTTCTTTTGCTATCTCATAAACATCTTTTTCAATCAATTTTAATTTTTTATCCCAGTCTGTCATGAGTAGATAGAATAGATTAAATTTATATAACTTTTGAATTATATATCGACGACAACTGTTGCTTCATAGCCTTTTTTTGTTTTTCTAATAATCATTCCATTGTAAGTTATTGCCTTTAATTCGCTTTTCAGTTCATAATTCTTTAAATCATCACATTCTACTGTTCCAGTGAGCTCAAAATCTTTAATTTTTATGTTTTTCACGTCGTGAACAAAAATTCTCTTTGTGTCATGCAAAAATAACAATTCATCCAAAAAATCATAAAGAAGAGATTCATAGCTTTTTGCTTTGATTTTTATATTTAGTTCTTTTTTTGGTTTCACTTTGGTTGTTTCACCCAAAATATTGAACATTGCGAGAGCAGAATTTCTAAAAACCTCGTCGATGTTCTTACCATATGCTATAAATTTTGCTTCAGATGTGTGTGGTAAATATTTGTATTTCATTTTTTGAAAATTAATTCGTGAGTATAAAAATTTTTTTAATTTTTTTGCAAAAAAGAAAACATTTATAAATTAAATTCACGGAAATTAAGATAAGTTTATATTAATTCCAAAAAAGGGGGTGCTATTAAATGGCTGCAAAAAAGAAAGCAACAAAGAAAAAAGCAACAAAAAAGAAATCAAAGAGATAATATTGATAGGGAGATGTAAAAGTCTCCTTCAATTTTATTAATTTTTGACTCTTTTTATTGTTCTTTGCGCTCCGCCTTTCTTATATAAGTTATATCTTGCCTTTGCTTGTTTGTCACGTTTTGTTTTTCTACCTGAATCAGCTTGCATAAGATCACCTCTATATTTTTTTAGATTTTAACAAATCATCTTGTATTGATTTTTCTATTTGTTGTTCTGACATAAAACCCATTTTTCCTATTGGCTTGCTGTCTATTGGAATAAATAGCATTGTCGGAATACTTCTTATTTGAAAATGATGTGCTAATTCTATTTCCTCATCAACATTCACTTTGTAAACATTTATTTTTCCTTTGTACTTTTCAGATATCCTTTCTAGTACTGGGGCCACCATTTGACATGGGCCACACCAATCTGCATAAAAATCGATTATTGCAGGTATTTTTCCTTTAAATTTCCATTGATTCTCTTTTTGATAATCAAACACTCTTTCTTGAAAGTCTTTTGATTTTAATTTTTCTGTCATTTTATCCTCCTATTTCCAGTCTACTACTGTTGCTTCGCCTTTAATATATTTATATGCTTCTAAACCTGCCTTTGCTCCTTCACCTGCAGAGATTATAGTTTGCTTGAATGGAACTGTTGTAACATCTCCTGCTGCGAATATGCCTGCTTGTGAAGTTCTACATCTATTATCTATTATTATTTCTCCCAGTTCAGTTAGTTTTGTTAAATTTTTTAACCAGTCCGTTTTTAATTCATAACCGATTTCTACAAAGACTCCATCTACTTTTAATATTTTTTGTTCCTTTGTTTTTGTATTTTCTATTACAAAAGATTCTACAAACTTATCTCCTTTTACTTCTTTTGGAAGATAATCGAGCAAAATCTCTATCTTTTTCATTTTCTTTATTTTATCTATGGTTATTTCATCTGCTCTAAACTCTTTCCTTCTGTGAGTTAGATAGACTTTCTTTGCAAATTGAGTTAACAATTCTGCTGCTTCTAACGCTGAGTTTCCTCCACCAATGACTGCAACTGTTTTTTCTTTGTAAAATGGTGCATCGCAAGTAGCACAAGTTGAAACGCCACGGCCAAAGAATTTGTCTTCTCCGGGAATGTTCAGTCTTCTAGCAGTTTTACCAAAAGCAAGTATAACTGTTTTTGATTCGTATTTCTCTTTAGTTTTTAATTCTACTGAGAATGAATTCTTTTTCTTTTTTATGGATTCCACTTCCCCCATAATTATTTCGGCACCAAACTTAGAAGCTTGTTGCTCAAATTTAGACATTAATTCTGGGCCGGGAATTAAATCAAAACCAGGGTAATTCTCAATATGATTAGTTAACATTGTTTGACCGCCAAGATCTAAACTTATTACTGCTGTCTTTAACTTTTTTCTACAAGTATAGATAGCTGCAGTTAAACCTGCTGCGCCACCACCAACAATTATTACATCATAATTTTCCATTTTAGCACCTATTTATGTTATATTTTTGTGTATGTTTTTTTGTATCCTTCAATATTGGGGCTATTGTATCTTTGTTTAATGAATATATTCTTTGTTTTCCATTTTGTTTTACTGTAACAAATCCGTTCTTTTCTAAACATTGTAGATTGTGACTAATTCTGCTTTGCTCCATTTTTAACTCATTAACTATTTCGGTTACGTTTTTTGAATTTTTTTCTAAGCATAATATAATACTTAGTCTCGTATCACTACTCAGAGCCTTAAAAAATTGTATATATGTTTCTGTATTCATATGATATGGAAATCATATGTTATTTATAAATGTTTCGATTTAAAAAAGTTTAAATATAATGCTGCTTAGAAAATGATATGGGTTTTAATGAAATCTTCAAGCTTAACAAATCAAAAATAGTGATTGACTTTCTGATATCTGCTTTAATGGCAATTGTTATTTTTATAAATCCTAATTTTTTATATAAATTTGTTTTATTGACTAAACCTATTTATTGGCAAATTGGTTGGATATTGATTAATTTATTTGTTTCGATGATAATTTATTACCCATTAAGTTGCGGACTTTTGTTTGTTTATGGAAGATTGACTAGAAAAAAGAAAAAAACAAAGAAAAATTCTTGGTATTTTGCGATAGCTGCTATTTTGTTATTAAATCCTCTGACTTTTAGTTTGATTTATGATCAAATTATTAGTAACAAAATAACAAATGCGGAGGATTGCAATGTTATTATTACTGAATTTGCTAATGAATCTCCTGCTGAATCGGCAGGTATGCAAGTTGGAGAAATTATAACTGAAGTAAATGGATACAAAATAAATAATTTAGATTCTTTGGCACAGTCTTTGGCAGATAAACGTGCAAGAGATAGTATAATTGTGAAGACAAATTTAAAAGAGTATGAAATAGTTACAATTATTGAGCCTAATTCTGGTAGGGCTATGTTAGGTATAAAAGTCGGAGAATTATGCGGATTATAAAATAAAGCTAACAATTAAAGTTATTATCCCTAATATTATAAAAATCAAATCTGAAGTTTGTACTTTTCCATGGATTTTCTTAGAACTAACTATTCCTCCTAAAAAAAACAACAATAAAAGTACGTAAGAAACATAAGTTAAAAAAGAGTTTATAGAAAATATAAAAAAACTAAAAACAAGACTTGATTGTATTGTTGAAAAAATGAAGTGAGAATAACCTGCACCAGTTATATTATTCTTACTCTCATTAAAAAGATGATTTTTTTCTTTTCCATTAGAAATATAATGTTTTAACCAATAAATATGAATCAAAATATGTATAATAAATACAGGAATTAAAATGATTAGAAACTCTTCAAATGTGGTTATAACAACAAATGGCCATAAAATATTGAATGGTAAGAATATCCAGTCTAAATAAAAAGTAGCTGTATGTTTTTTGAATCGATCTAATACCCCATTTTTCTTAGAAAAATAATATTGAAAACTCCATAAAATAATAAAAACTAAAGCAAGCCCAACACTTAATATCAATTTATTCATAATTCTTCAAACTTGACTTTTTTATTTAATAAATCTCTTATTGTTTCTGATAAATCATCTATTTTTATTCTAATCTGTTTCATGCTTGAAATTTCTCTTATTGTGATATCTTTACTAGTTAATGAATCATGATCTATAGTTATACAAAAGCTTGTACCGACTTCGTCCATTCTTCTATAACGCCTTCCAATGCTACCAGAATCATCGTAAACACAAACAAATTCTTTGTTTAGATCATTGAATATCTCTTTAGCTAACTTGTCTAAGCCATCTTTTGACATTAAAGGGAATATAGCTACATCTATTGGTGCCATACCTTGTTGGAAATGTATCCAATCTCTTTCTTTGTCTTCAATTAATGAATTTTCTAGTAAAACATAAGTTGTTCTTTCTAATCCAAATGCAATTTCTAAAATATTTGGAGATTGATTTTGAACATCCATTCTTGTTTTTGAGAAAGTTGCATGTTGTTTTAAATCATAATCAGTTCTATCATGGATACCACAAATTTCAAACCAGCCATATCTTTCTGTTAGAACTTCTATGTCCCATGCGTCATCAGCGTAAAATGCAAGTTCTGCCGGGTTGTGTTGTCTTATTCTTATCTTTGATTTATCAAAACCCATATTTTCGACTAATTGATATGCAACATAAACCATAAACGAATAAGCTTCTTTCTTCATAAAATTCTTTTTTATTGTTTCACCAAGTTTTACTTTTTCTATTTTTTCTGAACCATATTTTAGTAAAGGTAATAATTTTTGAGAATGTTCTTTAAACTGGCTAAATTGAGTTTCTTGTTCTTTCATTATAAATAACTGTGCTTCTGCTTGTGTAAATTCTCTTGTTCTAAAAACTCCTTGCCTTGGGCTTATTTCGTTTCTATAAGCTTTACCAATTTGGAATACACCAAAAGGAATTTTTGTTCTAAAAAATCTATATAATTCTGGAAATAATAAATAAGTTGTTGTCGCGGTTTCAGGTCTTAAGAAAACCTCTTGATCTAGCCCAACAACAGTTTTCATCATTAAATTTGTTGGAACAACATTTCCAAGTTCTCCTTTACAAGAAGGACATTTTATATTTTTGTGGGTAATTATTTTTTTTATTTTTTCAGGATCTTTTTCTTCTAAACCGTCTATAAGATGATCAACTCTGTAAGAAGAATTGCATTTCTTGCATTTAGTTATGTAATCGACAAAATTTGTTAAATGACCTGAAGCTTGCCAAACTTCTTTTGGCATTATTGTTGGACATTCTACTTCCCAAAATTCAAAGGCAGAAAATCCTTTTCTAATTACATTTTCTACTTTATTTTTTAATAATTTACCTAATGGGCCCCAATCATAGAAACCAGATAAACCACCTGTGTAAATATTTGGGCTTGGCCCCCATACAAAACCTCTTCTTTTTGCTAAGTCTAATACTTTATCTTCAACTTTCATGATTTTTTAAAGAATGATTATTGTTTTTATATCTTTTGGATTATGATTAATTTTATAAGGAAGTATTGATTGACTATTATTAAAATGATTCATCCAAATCTTATTAAAATATTACATGGGGTTGGACTAACAAGTTTGAGCGATGAAGAAGTTCGTCAGTATAGGGAGAGATATTCCGGTACTAGAGAAGTTAGAGATAAGTTGAGAGAAATGGAAAGAAATCAACCTTCTTTATGGAACAATAGGTTTGCAGCATTCAATAGTTTTTATAAATCTGGTGTGGATTATTTGACTAATCAACCAAAACATAGACAATTAGTAGATGAGAGATATATCTGGGCTTTAAGAGCTTATCTTCTTGACAGTGAAGATATGAGTTTTCAGTAAGTATGATAGTTAACTAAAGAATTACCCATTACATCTTTTAAAGAAATAATATTATTTGACTCTATTCTTGGGCAAGCTGTATTTACCCATATTTTTATATCATTGAAATTTTCTAAACCATTTATGTCAATTTCATCTGCCATAAACACATAAGCTTCTTTGCCACAAGTTTTTGCGAATTTTAAAGCTGCTTTTAATGCATTTTGACCTGGTTTAGTTGAAACTAAAACGCCAATTCTATCTGCCATTAAATATTTTTTTATTAGTGCTTGTCTTTTTTTAGTTAATTTATCTAACTCTTCTTCTGAAAATTTAGAGACTGTCTTTGAAACTGGATTAACAATATAAATTTTTTTTATTCCTGTTGTGTTTACTAATTCTAAAGGATGGAATTCACCAGACCCAAAGAAAACAAAGCAATCTACTTTATCTTTTAGTTTTATTGCCTTTGAAGAATTACAACCAACCATTTGACCAGCAATTTCTACTTTGTAATTATTTTTTTCTAGAATTTTTTTAACTTCTTCTAAATAATCAACATACTGAACTGCAGAGACTAAACCAATTCTCTTTTCTTTTATTTTTAATTTTTTTAGAATAGATAAATCAATATCTTTGACTTTAGCAGGAATGAATATTGTTTTTACTCCTTGAATTTCTTTTATTTCCATTTTTCTATTTTAGATTTATCACTAATTATTGCAGAATTTCCTGATTTATCTTCAATTATAATCTTTAATGGTTGGTCTCCGAGTTTCACTTTCCATAGTTTTTTCAATAAATTTTTTGCCTGTTTTTTAACATCTTCTTCTTCAGCAGTATCTCTTTGTTGTTCTAATACTAATTCAAATTTGTGTAATAACCCTTCGATGTTTGAAACAAAACCGTCTGAAGCTTCGCCGGGTTCCATACTCATTTTCATTTGAGGAATTTTAACTAAAGCATTACTAGATTTAATAACTCTAACAGACATATCTTTTTCTGAATTTATTTCAAATGTTATTTTTACAGGAGTTTTTTGCTCTGCAGCTTCAACATCTGCTTTTGAAAAATTACATTCTTCACAACACATTGAGAACACAAATGTTTTACCGAAGAAAGGAACATCTATGTCTTCTTCTCTTAAAGTTAATTTGTTTTTGCCACATACTGGGCATTTTTGATTCTTTAATTCATCCATATAAAGAGTAATAAGAGAAAAGATTTATAAAATTATTGAAAAATTAGTTTCCTTTGTGTTGATATACTGTAGGAATTCCATTTGTTGCTGCGACAACCCAAAATGAATTGTTTTGCCAATCCAATAAGCCAGGGTTATCAAAAAATGTTGTGTTTGTATCATATTCAAAATTATATAAACCAATTGGAGAAAAATTTGAATCTAATTTCCATAAATTACTTATATTTGTATTAGAATAATCACATCCAATGACCCAAAAATTTGAATTATCATGTGTTAATTCACCATAATAATATTGACCAGAACCTGGAATAGTATAACTTTGCATCAAATTTAGATTTGCATCAGTTTTGTGAACTTTAGTCGAATTTGATGTTACTAAATAAAAGTTTCCGTTAAGATAATCAATGCTCCAAGCCGTGTTTAAGCCACTAGCGGTTATTGGAACAGTTATAGTTCTTTTTATTGAGGATGGATTATTTTTATCTAAAAAATAAAATTTCGCTGAAGGGGGTGCATGGATTACAATCTCATTTCCTACAATTTGTAAGTCTGTTATACCAAATGATCCTTCTTCTATACCTGCTGGTAGTGGTTGGGATACTGAAATGGAAAGATCAGACTTTAACCTTTTTTCAAGATTCATATTGGCAACCGTCCAAATGTAAGTGTCATCAACATCAATTCCTTTCCAACCAGTTTCTGGAGGATTAGGAATTGGATATTCTGCTAATATATCTAAAAATTCTGGATTTGGATTTGAAACATTAACTGTAACTGGATTCAAAGCGGGACTTTGATCTATATTTCCAGACGGATCTTTTGATCTTACCATAAATGTATAACTTCCATTTGGCACCCCTTGGTATGATTTTGATGTTGTAGACTCCCAAGGCCCCCATGTTGATTCATGACCGTTAAGATATTTTGAAAAAACTAATTGACTTGCTGTAGCTTGATTATCTGTACCAGTCCAAGTAAATTGAAAATTATTTACTGCTATTGTTCCAGATGGACCAGAAGTTATTTGGGTATCTGGATTTTGAGTATCAATTGGTTGATTATTAACTGAGAAAGAAACAGAAGCAGGCGTTGGATCTGATAGAAGTTTATCATCTATTGATCTTACTTTAAACCAATGAGAACCATTTGTAAATTGTAAAGATAAATTTGTTGAATTAGTAGGAGTCCAATTTGGTGTGCCGTCATGAGTATATTCATAACTTTTAACTGTTTTATCTGAATCAGAACCGGAGAAAGAAAAACTAACAGTATTACCATTTATCGCATAATTTGTGATTTGTGTATCAGGAGCTTGATTTTGTACAGGCGGGTTAACTGGAGGTGCTGTTGGGCTAGTTGCCTCAGTACAACCATACAAAGATGTAGCTACTAATGTAGCCAATCCAAATTTCCTAAGTGAACTGCCTATTTTCATGAAAAATTGGAGATAATAAGTATTTATAAATCTATCTATTTGTTACCACTATACAATTAAAAGGAAAAAATATAGTTATTCTTGACCATCAATGCTTTCGATGTCTTTATTTCTAAAAACACTTGCGAAACTCGGAGTTATTACAATCCAGTCTTCACCAAAACCTGCTATATCTCCATCAATTGCTTCACAAGTTTTCTTTAATTTAGCAACAGCCCTTTTTACTTCAATCATATCTTTCTGTTTTAATGGGCCAACATTTGCCAAAACAATTGTGTAGCCTTCTCTCAATGCATCTAATGCAGGCTTAATGTCTGTAAAGTCTTGTATTACAAATGGTCTAACAACGATTTTTGATTTTGGACCATCTTGTGTACCACTTAATTCCACATAGTCTTCTTGAAATTCAGTTGGTAAATCTTGTTTAGAAGTTTCACCACTTTTTCCTGTCCCTAATTTTGAAAGGAAGTTTTTCATATTGATTTAAAGAAAATAATAAGGAATATATAAAGATTTCCATCATTTAATATCTTCTAATTTTGAAACTATATTCCATATCTGTGTTCTTGTGTACACAGGTATATTTGAATCTTCGCTTATTTCGTCAAGTTCTTGTAAAGATTCATCAATTCTTAAAGAAACAGATTTTCCTTGGCATTTCAAAGCCGTGCAAGCATTTACTAGTCTTAATTTGACATTCTTTGGCACATAATCATCTTCTTGTAGTTGAACTATCAATTCCAATATTTCATCTAACTCTTGGCCTTTCATTTTCCTATCTTACTAAGAACTTCCTTTTGTAGCACGTTTGCTTCTTCTCTCATCTTATTTTCTTCTTTTTCTATGTTTTTAACTTTTAATTTTAAAACATCTTTTTTAGAAGTTAATTCATTTTTTAGATCATTTTTTTCTGTGGAAACCATTATGTTTCCAACTATTTTGTAAGTTTCGGATGAATTTTCTATTTCACCTAATGCGTTTTCAGTTTCTAAAAGCTGTGTCTGAAAAGTTTGTTTTTGTAAAATGAAAGAATTTATTCTTTGTTCTAATATTTGTAAACGGGATATTTTACTCTTTGTTTCTTTGTCGACATTATCCATTTTTAGATAGCTTTTACTTTTGTTTTCACAGCTCTTGGTTTAAATAAAATTTTAGAACCACAATATATACACCTAACTCTTTTTTTAATTGTATCGGAAGATATCTTCTTTCCACAATCGAAACATTTGTATTCTGCCATTTTACTCCTGGAAGGAATATGCTCTCCCTGCAAATTTTGTGTTACATTTAGTACAATACCAAATTCCAGAACTTAATCTTTTAACTTTTAAATTTAAGCATAAAGGGCATTTGTATTTTTTTATTTGTTTTTCTTCGATTAAAATTCTTTTTTGTTTTAATGGAGAACCATAACGTGCACCAAATCTTCCACTGCTTTTAATTTTTTTTGCCATTTTTAAGTTCAGAATATGTTTTTGAGTTAAATCTCGGTTTAAAAACTTTTCTAAATATGGGGCTACCCGGATTTGAACCGGGATTTCGAGGTCCCAAACCTCGAGGGCTAACCAAGTTACCCCATAACCCCTTGATTAATTCAACGGTTTTATATCATTAATAAAGCTTACTAAAAAAAAGAAAAAGAAAGAATTATTTTTTCTTTGCTGGTTTTTTATTATCTTTCTTTGCATCTACTGCAGGAGTTGCTGCTTTAGCACCTGTTGCTGCTGGTGCACCTTTAGCTCCGGCTACTGCTGGAGTTGCTTCTGGAGTAGCTGCTGTTTCAGTTGTTGCAGCTGCTGTTACTTCTGGAGCTGCTGCCGCTTCTGCTGCTTTCTGTTTAGCTAATTCTTTTTCTAACTCAGCATTAATTCTTGTTAAATCATCATTTAATTTTTGTTTTTTCTCTTGAGAAATTGTAGTTACTTCTTTCTTGATTAAATCATCATAGTTTCCTTTATCAACATCTTTGCTTGCATCTTTTGCTGCTTTGCCTTCAACTAAAACACCAAGAGTACCACAACTACCTATAACATTTTTAACTGCTGATTTGAGATCTCTTACTAGCATTGAATCGTATTTCATTTTTGCTACTTTGATTATTTGTTCCATTCCAAGATTAGCAGATTTCTTTATTTTTTGTAAACCTGAACCTTTTTCTAAACCTGCTTCTTTTTTTATTAATTCTGAAACAGGTGGAACACCAATCTCAATATCAAAAGATTTGTCTTTTGTTTCTATAATTACTTTTACTGGAACTTTCATTCCTACAAATTCTGTTGTTTTTTTATTTATGCTTGATAAAATATCTTGAATATTTATTCCAAGCGGACCAAGCTTTTGACCCATTGCTGGACCAGATGTTGCTTTACCACCATCAACTATTAAATCTATAATTTCTTTAGCCATTTTTGTCTTCCTCGCCTTCTCTTCTTATAACTTTAACAGAATCCAATTTAACTGTTATTGGAATTGGGACTGCAGCTTCAAGTAATTCTACAACAACTTCTTCTTTTATTTCATCAATTCTAACTACTTTTGCTTTTTCCCTCTTAAATGGACCTGTTATTATTTCAACAATATCATTTTTTCTTATATCTACTACGACTTTAGCTTGCTCTAACATATGTTCTACTTCTTGATATGTTAATGTTGCAGCTAATAATCCTCGAGCGTAAGGAACTGCAGCACATGCTTCTTCTGCATCTCCTCTAGAAGCAGCTTCGATGAATATGTAACCACGTAAACCGTGGGGTCTGAATAAACTGAATACACCTAATCCTTTTTTTTCTACATTTGCAGCTACGAAATCTAAAACTTGATCTTCTCTGTTTGCTGTTGTTCTTAATGTGTATATTTGCGATTCCATTTTATTTTAGTAATTCCCAAGACAAATGAATTAGGAAACCAATTCCTCCAATTATAGCAATACCTATTGCCGTGACCTTAACTATTATTTTTAATTCTTCTTTTGTTGGTTTTTTAGTTAATTGAAATACTCTTTTACATTGAAGAATAAAACTTTTAAACCTTGAGCTAATCGTTCTTTTCTCCAATTGCATCGATTCTTGTTGTTCCATTTTTACTTCATTTATGACTAAGAAAGTTTATCAATTTGAGGAAAATACTCGATTTATAAAGGTTTCTAAATTAATCTATAAAATCAATACCTAACTCTTCTTCAACTTCACGATTTTTATTTTCTTTGTGCTCTTTTTTCTTACCAAAAATTTGAGGGCTTTTAACTCCAGTTACTATTAACATTACCCTAACTGTTTTTTCTAAATCCTCTGATATTTGTGCACCCCAGATTATTCTTGCATCTTCATCTAATTTATCAGAGATTGCTTCAACCACAGTTTTTGCTTCTTCTAATGTTAAATCTGGACCACCACAAACATTGATTAAAGCACCAGTTGCCCCTGTTATTTCAACATCCAATAATGGATTGTTGATTGCTTTGTCCACTGCTTCTATTGCTCTGTTTTCACTGTCAGATTCGCCAACACCAATCATCGAAACTCCTCCCTTACCCATAACAGTTCTTATATCTGCAAAATCCAGGTTGACCAAACCTGCTTTTGTAACTAGCTCTGTAATGCCCTTTACTGAGTTAGTTAAGATTTCGTCAGCTACTTTGAAAGCTGTATGCAATGGTAAGTCAGGAGCAAGCTCTAATAATTTATCATTTGGAATAACTATTAATGTATCAACAAATTGTTCTAATTTTTCTAATCCAACTAAAGCGTTTTCATATCTTCGGTTGCCTTCCATTTGGAATGGTAATGTAACTACGGCAACAGTTAATATACCCATTTTTTTAGCAACATCTGCTATGACTGGAGCAGAACCTGTACCTGTTCCACCACCCATACCTGCGCAAATGAAAACCATATCAGAATTCCTTAATACTTCTCTAATATCGGATTCGTTTTCTTTAGCAGCTTCTTCTCCAACCTGAGGTAAACTACCTGCACCTAATCCTTTTGTTGTTTCACGGCCTATTAAAATTTTATAAGTTGCTTTTGTGTAAAGTAAATCTTGAGCATCAGTATTAATTGCTATAGTTTCGGCACCAGAAATTCCAACTTCATACATTCTGTTGATAGTATTATTGCCGGCACCACCTGCACCAATAACTTTTATTCTTGCCTTTTGAGCATTTAATATTTGTTCTAACTCTTGATCAATATCTGTCATTTTATCTGGAAGTCTTTTCTCAGAAATGAAATCTTGCCTAGCTACCTTTTGTATAAAATCAACCATTTATGCCTCTTTTTTGTAATATAGAGGGGGAATCTTAGTTAATTTATAAAGTTAATTATTCTGAAGTTATTATTTAGGTTTTTCTTCTAAAAACTCAACTTTTTTTATTTTTTGGATTAATAATTTTACTTTTCTTTCAAAACGCTCTTGTAAAGATGCCGGAATCTTTATTTTAGAAGTAATTTTCAATGTGTCTTCCAATATTTCAATGTTAAAGTTGTCTTCTGGAAGTAAAAGATTAAATTTTATTAAACTAGCTACTTGTTCTTTGATATCTTCTACTTTTCTTAAAACATTTATTGTGTAAATCAAGTCACGGCCTGCTAAAGGATGATTAAAATCTAGGTTTATACGGCCACCATTAACACTTCTGACTGTTGCAATTGCACCATCTGCATTTATTTGTAAACCTGGATAAGGTTGCATGTTTTGTTTTTTGAATAGTGCAGCAGAAACTATTTTCATTAGTTTTGGATCTTTTTTACCAAAACCTTCTTCTGCAGAGATTTCTATTTCATATGTTTTGCCAGTTTCTCTATTTTCTAGCTTAGAATCTAAGCCTTTTATTACATTATGCTCACCAATACATATCATTATTGGACCGTATTTCATATTTTTACTGAAAATGTTATTAGTTTTGGCAATTTGTTCATCACTAGAATCAAATATTCTATCTAATATCTTTATTTTTCCAGTATAATGTATTTCTACAAAATCGTTCTTTGCTATCTTTGCCATTTTTTAAAACAATTTGAGTTATGTATTTAAATTTAACTGAAGAAGGGTTAGTTATATAAATTTTTGTTAATTTCCTTTTTTACAATGGTATGGAGAAATAAAGTAAATAATAATATAAAAGAACATTTGGAATTAAGGATAAATCAAACTATAAAAGAAAAAGAAGCTATCCAAATTTCAAGTAACCCGGGAAAATCTCAACTTTGGTGTGCAATCGCAAATTTATCCAAAGAGTTAGAGGAAAGCAAAAGAAGATTAAAAGAACTGGAAAATTTTGTTACAGAAAAGTTAAGTTCTAAAAAAAATAAAAAAGAATTAAATAAAATAGTAAGAACTTTGAGAAAATTATAAACACAACTTTTATAAATAACTTGTTTACCTTTGTTTTCTGTATGGAAACAAAAGTAACTAATGCAGCAAGTTTGAAAGTAGGTGGTTTTGTTATCTTTGATGGAAAAGCATGTAAGATTACTTCAATAGATATTTCAAAAACAGGAAAACACGGACATGCAAAAGCAAGAGTGACTGCAGTTGGTTTGACTGATGGATCAAAAATAATAAAGATTTTGCCTGGACATGATAAAATAGATGTTCCGATTATAGAAAAGGAAATGGCACAAGTTCTTTCAATAACGGGAAGTAAAGCAAATGTTATGGATATGAAAACATATGAAACATTTGATTTGGAAATACCTGAAGATATGAAAAATGATGTGAAAGAAGGCGAGCAAATAAGTTATTGGATAATAATTGGTCAAAGAGTGATGAGATCTAACAAATAAAATGGTAAAGTTTGAAGAAGCACATGCGAGATTGTTTAAGAATGTATTTGTTTGCAAGAGATGCAAGTCCAAACAAAAGTCAACGATGCAAAGAGTGTTACAGGGAAAGATACTTTGTAAAAAATGCGGTGGTAAGGCATTTAGAACATTAAGAAAAGCTAAATAAAATGGATATAATTTCTTTAGTAAATGCAAATATAGATTATTTTTTCCTTGTGTTGTTTGGTTTAGTTCTTACTATTTTTTTATTGTCAAACAAGAAAAAAGTTGAAGTTCAGAAAGTTGTTTATTATTTTATATATATGATTATGTACAGAACAAAATGGGGTCTGAAAAAAATGGACTCCATTGCAGCAAAATTAAAGAAACATAAAAATGCTTTAAGTTATACTTCTATTACTATTGGTTTTATTGGTATGGCTTTAATGACTTTTTTATTTTTATTATCGGTTTATAGATATTTCTTTGTAAAAAAGGAAGCAGTAGTTGCACCTTTGTTACCTGGAGCTACAATACCGGGATTACCACATTTATCGTTTATTCATTGGATATTAGCTATATTTATTTTAGCAACAGTTCATGAAATGTGTCATGGAATTTTTGCTAGAATGCATGGAATTAAAATAAAGTCTTCTGGTTTTGCAATATTTGGAATAATATTACCTATAATACCTGCAGCTTTTGTTGAGCAAGATGAAAAAGATATGGAGAAAAAATCTAAGAAAGCACAACTTGCTGTTTTGTCTGCTGGAACATTTGCGAATTTTATTACTGCAGGAGTTTTCTTTTTGATATTGGCTTTATTAGTTAGTCCATTAACTGCAAATTTGATGCAAGAACAAGGAGTTGTAATAGCTGGTGTGAATGAAGGTGGACCTGCTGAACTAGCTGGAATTAAAGCTGGAGAGATTGTAACAGAAATAAATGGTTTTGAAGTTACTAAACTAGATGATTTAACTAACGTGCTGAATCTAACAGAGCCTTATGAAAAAATAACTTTAGTTACTGAAAACGGAACTTATTATTTAACTTTGATGGAACATCCAGATGGAAAAGATTATGGTTATATGGGAGTTAGTTTAGGTGTTAAAGCTGATTACAATCCTGAACTAGTTGAAAAATATGGATTATTCCAATTAAAAACTTTGGTTTGGTTTAGCATATTAATTTATTGGATATTCTTGACTAATCTTATGGTTGGTTTAGTTAATTTATTACCAATGGGAATTGTTGATGGTGGATTAATGTTTTACATTGCATTAAATCATTTTATAAAAGATAAGAAAAAAGCAAAGATAATATTTAGTTTGGTTAGTGTTGTATTGTTATTATTATTATTATTTTTTATGATACCTGCTTTACTTGGATATTTTGCAGCACCTTTTGCCGGGTTGTTTAAGTAAGATTTAAAAATAACTTATCTCTTTTTTATTTATGTTAGTTGATGTGCACTGTCATTTGGATTTACTGGAAAAGCAAAAAGATTTAGAAGAAGTAATGAAAAGAGCAAAAGATTTTTACTGTATAATTAGTAATTCTACTGATCCAAAAAGTAATAGAAAAAATTTAGAGTATATTAAGAAATATAAAAATGTTAAAATTGCTTTAGGAATGTATCCTTCGCATGCTGTTGAATTAACTGATGAAGAAATTGATGATGAAATTAGATTTATTAAAAAAAATAAACCTTTTGCAATAGGTGAAGTTGGTCTAGATAATTTTAGAGTTAAAAATATGGAAAGACAAAAAGAAGTTTTCTCTAAATTTATTAGACTAAGTAAAGAATTAAATATTCCTGTGATAGTTCATTCAAGAGATGCTGAGTTAGAGACATTAGAAACATTGGAAGAATCTAAAGCTGAAAAAGTTGTAATGCATTGTTTTTCTGGAAATAAAGAATTAGTTGAAAGAGGAGTAAAAAATGGATATTATTTTACAATACCTACTTCAGTTGTTAAAAGTAAAACATTTAGAAAATTAGTTTCGAGAGTTCCATTAAATAGAATATTAACTGAAACTGATGCCCCTTATTTATCTCCAATTGAAAATGAACCAAATGAACCTGCTTTTATTAAAGAATCTCTGAAAAAAATTGCAGAAATAAAAAAAATGACTGTGGAAGAAATGGAAAAAATAATTTATATGAACTTTCAGAATTTATTCTTGAAATAACAAAAGGTTTAAATTGAATAGTTTATTCATAAAAATGTGATTACTTCAAAAAAGGAAACAAAAAAAAGATTAGAAATAGTAGATTATATTTCCAATCAAATAAAACCTTATGTAAAATGTATTGTTCTCGGAGGTTCTATGGGTTATGGTCAAAACCTTTCTGTTGCCCCTTGGTGTGACATTGATATGGTGATTGTTATTGATAAAGAAAATGTTGAACAATTAATGCGAACACCTTACTTTAATCAAACAACCCCGGAAAAAGTAGTGAAATTATTTGTTGATGAAAAAATACATTTCTTTTGGGTATCAAGATTAGTTAGTGGCGTACAAGTAGATATTTTTGTTTATAATCCTAAACCGTTTGCTCTTTTTTGCACTTTGCAAGGTAACTTAAAAGGATTTTTAAAAACAAAGCCAGAAATTTACCAAGAAGGTTATGATTTTTCAGGTAAAAAAATTAGAGTAGACAGAGAGGTGGAACCATTCGAAAATGGATATATTTTCTCAAAACCTTCTTTACAAAAAGGAGTTTATTGGGGAGGGGTTCCAAGAGATGATTTTTTATTTATGAATTATATAGTTTATGAAAAAGACAAATTCTATACTACTCTTACAAATGAAGTTTGGATTAGTTTAATAAAACAGCTCATTAAAGAAAGTAAGCATGAAGTAAATTTAGATAAAAATTCTATAATAAATACTATATTTACTTATCAAACTAATAGGCAAGGAATGTCACAAAAAACAATAGAAAAAATAAAAAGTAAAACAGAAGAATTGCTGAAAATTTATTCTTGAAGTAAACTAGCTAAACTCATTACATCATCATATTTTCTTTCACTAAAACTTTTAGCGCTAAGAGATGGTCCAAGATCAAATAATGTAGCTAGAGTTGGGCCTTGAACTAAAATATTACATGGTACTATATCTAATCCTGCGTAATTTCTAGAATGCATTTCATCAACTTGATGCCTTACATTTAAGTATTGTCTTCCGTTTAATTTTGCTCCGGGAAATTTAGATAAACTTACTCCAAGAGTAAACTCTTTTAGTAAAATAACTGGATTACTCATTGTCCAACCTTCCTTGTGGAAAAGTTCTAAGATTCTATCTTCCTCTGGTGTACTACCTAAATAATCTTGATATCTAATCAATCTTGGCATCCATTCTAAATCTTGATTTTCGGCTAATCTATCTCTTTCTTCTTGTAGATCTTCAGCATATTCTGGACTGCATGCTATCTTGGCAACAGCAAGTGAACCTTTAGTTCTTGCTTTATACACCATAGTTTCACTTGTGCTCATTGATTTCAATGGATGATATCCAAAAAACCTTATTAATTCTGTTTCCCAGGTCATATCAACGGGATTTATAATTCATTTATAAATTTTTTGTTAAACTTCTAAAATTTGGCCTTCATTACCTGGATTAATTATTATTGTTTTTCCTATATGATCTATTTGACCAAAGTTTTCTTCTATATGGCCACAAAGAACCAACATAGGTTTAATTTCTTTTACAAACTTTAATGCGGATTTACTTCCAACATGACCCATACCATGTAATTTATCAGTTGAAGTTCCGTAAACTGGGGCGTGAGTAACAAATATTATTTTTTTATTTGCTTGTTTTTCTTTAATCTTTGGTATCATTGCTTCTAAATCATCATATCTTTCTGAAAAACCTCCACCACCATAACCTATGAATAGAAAATCATTTATAATAAACCCTTTTTTGTGAATTATTTGTATGTTTTTATAAGTCTTGTATTCTTTAAAATCTTCACCTTCTTCATGATTTCCTGGAATTAATAAAACTGGTTTGTTGAATTTTAGGAAATCCTTCATTATTTTTTTTATATTTCTGCCAAAATTAGTGAAATCGCCTGCGCAAACTACAATATCTGCTTCTTTAGCCTTGGCTATGAGTTTTGCTGGTATATGATCTTCAAAATGTGTATCTGTAAATGCTAAGATATTCATAAAAATAAGAAAAATTAGAAGTTTTTAAACGTTTAGATTTCTGTTGTTATAAACCCCACCATCCATGCTTCTTCCCAATCTTCAATTTCATCGTTTTCTGCAAGAATTTGTAGGCTTTCTGGGTCATAATAGTTCATGGTTTACACCTCTTTTGCGTAAATTTTGTCCGTGTAAAATCCTCCAAATATGAATATTAACGTCTTCCTCCGCGCAATAGCCTTGTTTTATTAGCCCAACCATTTTAAAACCACCTCCAACTAAGAATAATATTGGTAATTTTGTTTATATATCTGGCGCAGGTGGTTGGCAAGCTGGCAAGCGTTTAGACAATTTTATAAATAAACAAGATTCTATGAAAATATGGTATCCAGTTATAATATTTTATTTATTCCACATTTAAAAGAAAGAGATAAAATATCAAAAATCCGTTCAAAAGTTTGTAAAATGGTTTATTCTACCCAAGCTTTACAATATCCAATACATATGTCTTTGATATCTGGTGGTTTTCAAATGAAGAATTATATCGAATTTGAAAATGAGTTAAAAAAACTATGTAAAAATGAGAAACCACTTATTTTGAAACCAAAAAATTACACTAGTATTATTCCAAATCGTTTTTGGACAGGAATAGAAATAAAAAGAACAGACAAAATAAAAAGATTACAAATAAAATTACAAAAATTAAGGAATAAACATGCTATAAAAAAAGAAGAACATCAATTTCATCCATTGCATATTACCTTAGCATTTCCTGCAAAAGTAGAAAATTTACAAAAAATAAAATCACCTGTTGATTCTATGGTCTTAGATAGAATTACAATTGTCAGAAGGGATAATAGTTCTAAGCCGTATAAGATATATAAACATATTAAGATAGGTTTGTAATATTAGAAATCAGTCAACTTCTTTGCATAGTTAACAATACTAGACTTTCCAGGCACTTCTACTATTTCTATCATGTTTGCTTTTTCTAATTCTTCTAGTTTTCTAAAAAAAGTTCTGTAAGCGAATTCATTTTTACAGCTATCATGTATTTCTTTTATTGTTTTTCCAGAATTATTTTTTACTAATTCTAATATTCTTTGCTCTTCATTTGAAAAATCTTTAGAATTTTTTATTTTGAAATTAGTTAGTTTTGAAAGTGCTTTTTCTGCGTGCTCTTTTTTAATTTTTCTTGAAGCTTTTGATTCTGCAATATTACCGGCTTCTCTTAATAGAAATAAACCAGATCTAATGTCTTGCATTTCTATTGTTTTGTTAATTATAGATTGTATAGCCTCTTCTTCCCAAACACTAGGAGAAAATGCATAAGAAGCTCTTTTTCTCATAATGCTTGCAGTTTCTACAGAATTGTAAGGTTGGAATTCTAAAAGTTCTGGAACTAATCTAGATTTAACACGATTATCTAAATTTAAAAACCAATTTTTATCATTTGCTATTAAAATTATTGATTTTTTTATTAAATCTTCACAAAATGAGTATAATATATCTAATTCTTTAACTCTATCTGCTTCATCTAAAAATATAACACAACTTTTTTTGTTTAATATATTAGTTATTATTTTCATTAATTCATCAGTTCTTTTATTATGGGTCCATTTGTAACCAATTTGTTCACAAATATCTATAAGTATTTTGTAACTTGTATCTTTTTTCCAGCAATTTACGTAAATAGAATAAATGTTATCGTATTTTTCTTCTAATTCTCTTTTAACATATAAAGCTGCTAAAGTTTTACCAATACCCGGAGCACCATGAATGAATAAATTTCTGCCAGTTTTATTATTTATTAAAGGAGTAATACAACTAGCTATGAAATGCTGTTGTTGTTCTCTGAAGGGAATTTCTTTTGGAATATAATCATAATCTAGAGCTATTTCATCTGAGAATAAGCTTTCATTATCGTGTAGAATTTCATCAAACAAACCCATAAAAAGGAATTATTAAACAAAAAATATAAAGGTTTCTAAAATTAGTTAGTACCATCTTAAATATTTTAATTGCTTTAATTTTCTGATAATCCTATGTGAACAGGTATCGATATCATATACTCTATACAATTCAGCCCTAGTTGGATCTGTTTTAACTAGTGATTCATATTCTGGGCGTTCAAAATAAGATGTTAACCAAGTAGACCATTTTTCTAAATCTCTTAATTGTTGGACTAAATTACCCTGATAAATATATAACCTTCCGGCAATTTGATCTTTATCTAGTGATCCGTCCCTCAATAATAAATTAAATAACTTATCCTCTAATGGAGAATTGTCATTTAATAATCTTGGTTTCATAACCTTCGAAAGTAAATAGTCTTTTATAAAAGTTCTTAAAGTTCTTTAATACCTTGTTCTGTTGAAGTCACAAATCTTATCCCAACACCGCATTTAGTTAGTGCCCCTAATAAAGCCATATGTTCTTTTCCAGAGCCAGAAATTAAGTTTACTGCTACGTCACCAGAAATCTTCTTTTTTAATGCTGCAGTTATTTGATCACGCATTTTTTCTTCATCTAAGTTCATGTCTAGTACTATTAACTCTGTTTTTTCGTTTGGTTTGAATTTTTCTTTTCCGAAATCATTAGTTAACAAGTATACTTTTTTCCAGTCTTCACCATTTATAACACTTGAAACTTGTGCCCAAGAACCTTTTCCTGTTGATAAAAACGCTACTAAGTCTGTCATTGTAGTTCTTTGAAATTTAGAGAGTATATAAATCTTATTGTTGTAAGAATGATTAATTTATTTTTAAAATACAAAAAATATTTAAACGATGCTCATCATCTTTAAGCTATGCCTAAAACAATTTCAAAAGATGTGCCTTTAGCTGAGATAACTTTGAGAAGGTATGAAAAACCAAGTTCTAGCTCAAAAAGAGAATTAACAAGGAAATTGTGTTTGTCTGTTGGATTATTACAACCTGGAGATTCTAGAGATATAGTTGTTGATATTTTACAAGTCTTACTAAATAATAAAAATAAAAAAATATTAATGAATTCTGAAGAAATTAGAGATCAAGTTGTTGCACAAAGAAAAAAACAAAGATTAGCAATGAAAGGTGTTGCTTCTTCAAATGTCAGAAGACAGTTAAAAAGATTAAAAGATTTATATTTAATTGAAAATATTAAAAATCAATATAGAATAACTGATTTTGAAGATATGCACGTTATTTTTAATAAACATGTAAAAGAGTTTTATATGAAAAATATTTTAGAAAGGGTTGAAGAATATTTTAAAGAAATTAAATAAGTTTATAAGTTGTTTTTAATTCTTGTTTTTATGAATGGTGGAACATTAACGAGAGACTTGAAAACAGAGGCATTATTAACATTTCCTGATGGAGATAGAATTTATTATCGAACTATATATTTTTCCAGCATGATAAGAACAAAAGGATCTGATTACATTGATGAACATCGAGAAGAGATAGAAGATGGATTTGAGATTTATTATACAGAACAAAAAAGAATAAAAAGTATTAAGGAAAAAATACTTGCACCTTTAAAATCATTACTCCCTGCAGAACCATATAAAATCGTAGAAAGAATAGTTAGAGATCTTGACATGCCATCAGGAGAACTTGAAAAACTTATTTTGGATCATTCTAGTATAAATATCAAATGATTTACGAACCAGCAGAAGATTCTTATTTATTAGAAGAACAAGTTAGAAAGTATGTAAAGAAAGGTATGAAAGTTTTAGATGTAGGTACTGGTTCTGGAATTCAAGCTGAAGCTGCAAAAGAAGCTAAAATTTTAGCTTTAGATATTAACCAAGAATGTGTTGATTTTGTTAGAAAAAAAGGTATTAATTGTGTAAAATCTGATTTGTTTGAAAAAATAAATGAAAAATTTGATTTAATTATATTTAATCCGCCTTACCTGCCAGAAGATGAAGAAGAACCAGAAGATTCTAAATTATTAACTACTGGTGGAAAAAAAGGAAATGAAATATTAATAAGATTTTTTTCTCAAGTTAAAAAATATTTAAATAAAGATGGTAAAATATTAATTGTTTTTAGTTCTTTAACACCGGATGTTGATAAAATAATAAGAAAATATGGTTTTAAATACAAAAAATTATCAGAACAAAAAATTCCGTTTGAAACTCTTTATGTTTATTTAGTAGAACAATAATGTTTATAAGAACTAAATATGTTTTGCAGTTATGTCAAGAGGTAAACTAAAACTATTCGCTAATCGTTCGGGTGGGCAGTTTGCAGATAAAATTTCTAAACGACTTAGAATTAAAGTTTCTCCGTTAAAAACTATTGATTTTGCAGATGGTGAAACGAAAGTCATAATTGAAGATAGTGTTAGAGGTTGTGATGTTTATTTGGTACAGTGCTGTTTTGATCCAAATTCAAACAGAAATGTTTATCAGAATTTTTTTGAATTATTACAAACTGGAGATGCATTAAAAAGAGCTGGAGCTTCTAAAATTACAGCAATTTTACCCTATCATCCTTTTTCTAGACAAGATAAGTCAAATGGTAGAGAACCACTAACTGCAAGACTTGCTGTTGATTTGATAGAAACTTCTGGTTTTGATAACGTTATTACTTCAGATTTACATGCACCACAAATGGTTGGATTTTATAAAAAAACAAAAATAGATAATCTGCCTGCTTCAGAATATCTTATAAAAGAATTTAAAAAAGTTTATACTTCAAAAAATAATTTGGTTGTTATGGCTCCAGATGCTGGCGGAGCAAAAAGAGCAGAACTTTATGCAATAAACTTAAATGCTCGGGCTGCACAGGCATTTAAAATTAGATCTAATAGTGAAGCAAATAAAATAGAACAATTAAAAGTTGCAGGATTAGTTGAAGGTTGTAATGTTTTGATTATTGATGATATGATTGATACTGCAGGAAGTTTAAAAAGTTTAGTTGAAAAGTTAAAAACTAAAAATGTAAAAACTATTTATGCTTGTTGCACACACGCTTTATTAAATAAAAATGCTATCTCTTTGATAAATGAGTTAGGTATTAATTTAGTAGCTAGCGATACTATACCGAGAAATGGAGAATTTAAATTAAATAATAAGTGGTACAAAGAAGTTTCTTTGGCAGAATTATTTGCTAAAGCAATAAACCATTTGAACAATGATAAATCTGTTTCTGAGTTATATTGTGGTGAATCAAGATATCATTAGATTTAGAAAGTTTTATAAACAACACTATTTGCCTAGATTTAGCCCATTAAAACTACGTATTGTAGGAGGGAAACAAATTGGATAAACATGTTGTACTTGAATCAATAAAAAAATTAAGGGAAATTTCTCCTAAACGAAAGTTTGACCAAACATTGGATATTTCTGTGAATCTTTCTAAGTTAGATATAAAGAATCCAGATCAAAAAATAGATTTGTTTGTACAATTACCACATAAATTGTCTAAAGAACCTAAAGTTTGTGCTTTGATTGGTAAAGAATTGAGCACAAAAGCTAAAACATTTGATAAACTTATAATGCAAGAAGATTTTTCTAATTATTCAAAAGATAAGAAGGAATTAAAAAAACTAGCTAGAGAATATGATTATTTTGTTGCACAAGCAAACTTAATGGCTGAAATTGGTACTTATTTTGGTAAAGCTTTAGCACCATTAGGGAAGATGCCAAATCCTAAGGCAGGCTGTATCGTTCCATCAACTGCAGATTTAGATCCTTTAGCAAAAAAATTGAAAACTACTGTTAGATTGATAACAAAAGAACAATTAGTTGTTAAAGCTGTTGCAGGTACAGAAAGCATGAAAGATGAAGAACTAGCAGATAATATCTTAGCAGTTTATAATGCTTTAATCCATAAATTACCTCAAGGTGAAAAAGTTAATATGAAATCATTTTTAATTAAATTTACTATGAGCTCATCTGTTCAAATAACAGATAAAGGGCCAATAGCAAAAAATGTGAAAATAGAAGAAAAACCGAAAAAGGTGGCTAAAAAATGAAATCGGCTCATGTTTCTCAAAAGAAAAAGAAAGAAGTTGAAGTTTTGAAGAAATTATTACAAACTGAAGGAAATATTGGTTTGATAGATTTAACTAATCTGCCTTCTGCACAATTTCAAAAGATAAAACATAAATTGAGAAAAGATGCTCAAATTAGGGTTACGAAAAAAAGTTTACTAAAGCTTGCAATAGATCAAATTAAAGATAAGAAAAAAGGAATTGAAAATTTAGAAAAATATTTGTTGATTAGTATGCCTGCTTTGATGATAACTAAAGAAGATCCATTTAAGATTGCAAGGTTAATTGCAAAAAATAAATCTCAAACTGTAGCAAAACCTGGACAAGTTTCTCCGAAAGATTTGATTATACCTGAAGGACCAACTTCGTTCCCGCCTGGACCAATTATTGGTGAACTTGGTGCGGCAGGAATAAAAGCTGCAATTGAAGCTGGAAAAGTTGTAATTAAAAAAGAAACAACACTAGTACATAAAGGAGAAGTAATAACTCAAAAACAATCAGATATGCTTGCTAAGTTTGGGATTAAACCTATGGAGATAGGTCTTAATGTTTTGGCAATATATCAAAATGGAGATATTTATGATAAAGAAATATTATTTGTAAATGAAGAAGAATATATGGAAATGATCAAGACAGTTGCTACAGAAGCATTGAATTTAGCAGTATTTATTGCATATCCAACAAAAGAAACAATAGAAATATTGTTGCAGAAAGCAGAAAGAGAAAAGTTGGCAGTAAAAGATAAAATAAAAGATACAGAAACAGATGTACATGCTGAGATGCAACTTAGTCGAGATGATATCGCCAGAAAAAACATATTAGAATATAGTGATAAAATGGCAGATAAAGCACATGATTTAATTGAAAAAGCAAGAGAGGAAATGCTAGGAGGATAAAATGGAACTAATATATGCTGCATTACTCCTTCACAGGTCAGGAAAACCTATTAATGAAGAAAATCTTAAGAAGGTTATAACTGCAGTTGGAGCACAAGTAGATAGTGCAAAAATAAAAGCAGTAGTTGCTGCACTTGAAGGCGTAGACATGGAGAAAGCTATTAAGGAAGCGGCTATAGTAAGCGCTGCACCTGTAACACACGTAGCTCCAGCAGAACATAAAAAGGAAGAAAAGAAAGAAGAGAAGAAAGATGATGGTCAAGTAATGGCTGGTCTTGGTGCTCTTTTTGGTTAAATTTTCTTTTATCTTTTTTATATTGAGTTGAGATTAAATGACGAACGACAAAGAGTTAAGACGAGAAATAAATAATCTGAAGAATGCTCTTAATGAATTAGATGTTCGTAAAGAGAAATGGTTTAGCGAAAAAGAAACGTTAAAAGGTGAAGTTATTAATCTTATTTCTCAAATAAAAAAAATTAAATTTACTAAAGATAAAGATAATAAACAAGTACAAGAGTTAAAAAAAACTAGAGATGAATATAATTCTAAAGTTAAAGAGCTCATTCATCAATATAGAGAATTAGATAATAAAAAAGAGAAAATTTTAAAAGATAAAAAAATAAGATTTGATCCTTCTAAATTAGTAAAGCAAATTGAACAATTAGAATATAAAATAGAACATGAAGCAGTTTCTTTCGAGGCTGAAAAAAAATTAATGAATCAGATTAGATCTCTTAAAAAACAGCTTGAAGAAGCTGGAGATGTTCAACAAGTTTTCAAAAATTTGAAAAGTTTATCAGAATCAATATATGAATCTAAGAAAAAAGCTGAAGAAGCACATAGAAAAATTAGAGATCAAATAAAACAAGATAAAACTAGTTATGAGGATTTTATAAAATTAACAAAACAGATTAATGAACTGAAGAAAAAGCAAGAAACGGCTTTTAATAATTTTATAGAATCAAAAAATAAATTCTCTGAAATAAATCAACAGTTAAAAAATAAATTAAGAGATGTAAAAGAAGTGAATGTTGATAGGGAGATTAAGCATAACAAAGAAGAAACAAAAATATTAGAACAAAAGACAAGAGAGGTCGAGGAAAAACTAAAGAAAAAGAAAAAGTTAACAACAGAGGATCTTTTAGTATTCCAAAATTCTTCTTAATATGAATAATTTTATTTATGGTCTTATTTTAAGTATATTACCTATATCTGAATTAAGAGGTGGAATTCCTGTAGCAATGTCTTCTGGAGTTAATATTTGGGTGATATTTTTTACTTGTGTTTTAGTTAATATATTAGTGATACCAATTGCTTACTTTTTCCTTGATTTTATTCATCATGGATTACTCAAATCAGAAAAATATAGAAATATATTTGGGAAGGTTGTAATAAGAACAAAAAGAAAGATTGAAGATAAGATAGGAACTAAATGGCAGTATCCTTCTTTATTTGCATTTGTAGCTATACCTTTCCCCGGGACGGGAGCTTATATGGGAGTTCTTGCTGCATGGTTGTTTAATATGAATAGGATTAAAGCATTTATTGCGATAGCGTTGGGTGTTTTAACAGCTGGAATAATTATAACTTTAGCTTCTCTTGGGGTTTATTCTTTGATATAAATATTTAATATCTGAGTATATTGGAATAGAATTTATTTTATATTTTTTTATTAATATTATCCATACGAAAGCAACATATATACCAGAAACAAAATTCCAGAATAATAGATGGACTTGTTCAAATAAATTATAATTGTTTTTTATTAAAAGAAATAATAAAATTTCTATACGTATTATGTTCATTATGAATATTAGTAAAGAACCTAGTAGAAACATTTTAATTGATTTTTTGAATGAAATATCTTTGGTTAAAGCGATTAGTAAAAATAGTAGAGAATACGCAGTTAAAGCTATACATGCAGGAACAAATTCTACAACTTTATCCTGAAAATATATAGAATTATTGATTATTGTTGAATTATAAAATAGATTTATTATTAAATTAGAGAAATATATTGTTATTGGGGTTAAAATATTGTCTAAAAATTGGTAAAAATAGATAAATAAAGCTATGAAAATTAGCCTTAAAACAAGCTTTTTTGTGTATTTCATTGAATAAACAGGTTATTTCTTATTTCTTAAGGTTTTCCAAAGATTTCGTAAGATTTATAAACGTTTCACAACTTCCCAAGTGTAACACGTATACGGGGGTTAAAAAATGAAAAAACTAATATTAGTTTTAATTTGCATGCTTTTTGTAAGTGCTTTTGTAAATGCAGCAATAACTTTGGATAAAACTTCAAGTATTATAGAAGTTGACCAAGGAAAGACTGCAAGTACAACTCTTACAATAACAAATAACAATGTATATGATTTTAGTAATGTAAAGTTGAGCATTGTTGATATAAATTCCTTTATGGATTCTGGAGACAATCAGATTGCTGTTAGTTTTTCTGATAATGCAGATAATATAGGATTTGTTTTACTTAACGGTACATCTAGAACAATAACAATTTCTGTGTCACCTGAAGATGATCAGTATTTGGGTGAGCTAACTGGAGAAATATTAATTACAGCACTTAAAGAGGGCGGTAACGAAACAACAATATTCAGGTTAACTGTGGATACACAAGCAGACATAGTCAATATAGTTCTTGATGATGGAGATTTAGATGAAGAAATTAATCCGGGAGATAGTGCTACTTTCTCAATTGATATTGAAAACAACGCAGGATATGATTTAGAAAATATACAGATAACTGCTTGGATTGTTGACATAGATGATGGAGACGATATAGATTTAAAATCATCCAAATTTGACTTAGATAGTTCAGATAATAATGAGGAAGATTTTGACTTTGATGTTCCATATAATGTAGATGAAGAGAGTTATGATATTAAAGTTAGAGTTAAAGGTGAAGATGCTGATGACTCAAGCAATGATTTTGAAGTAATAAAAATATTCAGAGGAATTGTTGACGTTGCTAAAGAAGAAGATGAAGAGATATATTTAGCTGAGCCTTCAATATCTGTAGAAAGTTTAACATGTGATAGTTCATTTAATGTTAATTTAAAAGCAATTAATATAGGAACAGATGATTTAGATAATGTTTATTTAAAATTAACAATTGATGGGACTAACATTTCAATAAAATCTACAGAATTTGACTTAGATTCAGACAAATACGATGATAGACAACAAAATGTTGATTTCCTTGTTAAATTACCAAGTAAATTGGATCAAAAAAGTTATGCAATTAGAATTTTGGCATACACTGAAGACGATAGTGTTGTTGGAAGCGTATACAAGTCTATAAACGTAAATGAATGTAGTGAAGTTGTAGATGAAGTAGTCGATGAAGAAACTGACGAAGAACCACAAGAAGAAACTACAGATGATGATGAAGATAATACAGTTTATTTACCAACTGGATGGACTACAAAATTCTTCAGTAGTGAAACTGGAAAAACAATTTTCTGGTTTATGGGTAATTTGGCTTTGTTAGTCATAATAATTTATTTCATCGTAGCTTTGACTAGAAAGAAAACAGTAAAGAAATAAACATTTTATTTCTCTTTTTTATTCATTTTTTTTAAATTCTAGATATATTTATAAATAATATATAAGCTAGTTATTTTACGTGGACTCGTAGCTCAGCTTGGATAGAGCACTAGCCTTCTAAGCTAGGGGTCGCGGGTTCAAATCCCGTCGAGTCCGCCATGGGCGCATAGCCAAGCGGTAAGGCAATCGCCTGCAGAGCGATCATGCGGGGGTTCAAATCCCTCTGCGCCCTTTAAAAAAGTAAAAATTATTCTCTTTTGATTATTATGTAAGCTATATCATCAGTTTGAGTGCATAAATCAAAAATATCTTTTTTTATTGCAAAAAATGTTTCTCTTGCTGAAAGAAGTTTTGATGCAATAAGTCTATCTTGTAGTCCTGAAGGAAAATAATAAACATTTGGACTTTCTGAATCTGGATCTGTATCTTTTAATCTTAATTCAGATAAACCATCTGTGTAAAGAACGATTAAATCTCCTTTATTTAATAGTTTTAATTCGTTCACTTGATATCTTTTTTTTAGACCGAATATTTTTCTTTTTTCTGGCACTGGTCCAAATTGTATATCTCTATCTAAATGATCTTCAGAAGGTACCCACCCGATTGGTTGAGAAGTTTTTGATCTTTCTGGATGTATATCCATTATTCTATTATATTCACTAGAAAAGATTACTGGAGTAGGATGACCTGCAGAGATATATCTAAATGTTCCATCATTAATTATTTCTCCGTAAAGCACAGTAATGGTGTTTTCTAAATCTACTGAACTACAAAACCTCATATTTAAATTTTCAAATAATGGGATAGTTATTCTTCCTTCATAATATAAAAAGTCTGAAACACTTGTTAAAAAAGCATCATGATATCTACTTGTTAATTTTGCCGCGGCAATCCCGTGTCCAGATGCATCTGATAAGGACATTCCACCACGACGTAAATACTGCATTAAATTATCTGCAACTTTTTGGTCTCTTCGTTTGGCATCATCTATTCTTCTTTCTAAATCAAATCTTTTTTTTGAATTAAAATCTAACCATATTATATGATCTCCACCAATTTCTCCATTCAGCTGAATTTCTTCTCCGTAAATATCTATTCCTCCAACATGAGGAATCTCACCAGAATTAGGTAAAGTCATCCTTATTTGATTCTCTTCTCTTCTTATTTCGAAAGGATCTTTTTGCATGCGTGATTTTAAAAGTAAATTAATTTATAAGATTGATTGTTTTAGTAAATAACTTATGATTTATTTAACATAAACTTTATAAATCATTTTTTTAGTTAAGCGTGAGGGTAAAGTGGTGTAAAGTGTGGTCTGATGATACCTCTAGATTGCTCTTCCACGCCCATATAAAATAATTTAGTTTGCATAACCTTTAAAAGCAGAATTTTTGACCCAATTTTATGACTTTGAAAGAGTTTTATCAATCTTTAAACGGAGAAGAATTAGAAGGAAGTTTATTAAATTCTGCGATTTATTCTATAATTAGTTCAATAATCGTTATAATTATATTATATTTTATTTTACCAAATAATTTTTTGAATGAATATGGATTTTATTTATTCTTTGCAATTTTAAGTTATGCTCTAATTATGCCAGGTATAAGACAGATTAAAACCTATAAAAATTTTGCATGCATGTCTGGGATGATGATAGGAATGACTTTTGGTATGATCTCTGGATTTTTATCTGGATTTTTTGTTGGTGCAACTAATGGTATGTTTACTGGTGCTGTATTTGGTATTATTATTGGTATATTTATTGGTATTTGGATGGGATTATGTTGTGGAGTAATGGGTTATTTAGAAGGAATAATGGCTGGATTTATGGGTGGAATAATGGGTGCAATGACTAGTGTGATGATGTTAAATGATCATTTGAAGATATTTACTAGTTTAACATTTATCATTTGCGCAATGATGTTGTTTGGATTGAATTATATGATTTATAATGAAACTAGACAAATGGAAAAAAATAAGAACGAAGGACAGAAGATAATAGTATTACTAAGTGTACTTTTTACTTTATTCACTGTATTAATTATGGTTTATGGGCCTAGGAGCTTTTTATTTGGAGGTTAATATGAAAAAAATATTTTTAATTTTGGTATTAGTACTTATCGTTGTGTTAGGTATTTTATTATTTAATAATAAAGCTGAAGAGAATATTAGTGGGAATACTGTAAAAAATGATGGAGATTTCCAAGAAATTACTTTAAGTATGAAAAATTATAATTATTACCCTAATGAAATTAAAGTAAAAGTTGGAGAACCTGTTAGAATAATTTTAGACAGTAGTGTTGGGGGATGCTATAGAGCATTTACTATAAATGAATTAGAGGTTAGAAAATATTCTAAATCCCCAGAAGATTATATTGAGTTTACACCTACACAAAAAGGGATTTATAGATTCGCTTGTAGTATGGGTATGGGAACTGGAAAGTTAATAGTGGAGTGATTAAAAATGAAAAAATTGTTTATAGAAGGTATGCATTGTGCAAGTTGTGCATCAAATATTGAAAGAAGTTTAAAAAAAATTAAAGGAGTAAAAAGTGTTAACGTTAGTTTGATGACAAGAAAAGCAATCGTTGATGTTGATTCAACAGTTAAGGATGATGATTTGAAAAAAGCTATTTCTAGGACGGGATATAAACTAATAAAAATAGAAGAATGAAAGAAGAGATTAGTTTAGAGGAATTAGAAATTAGATCTTGGAAGAAAAGATTAGTTTGGTCTTGGTCTTTTACGATACCTATTGTATTCTTAATGTATTTCAGTAAATTAACTGGAATGATGTTATTCGAAGAGAAGACTATGATTATTTTACAATTAATCTTAGCTTTTCCTGTAATTTTTATATTTGGTTCTCAAACTATTAAAGCAGGATTTAGAGGATTTTATACATTTTATTTTAGTATGGATTCTTTGATTGCTTTGGGTACAGTTATTGCTTATTTAACAGGAATTTTACAATTTGTTTTTGATATACAAGATTATTCTGGAATATCTGCTATGATAATGTCCATATTTATTACTGGAAAATATATTGAAAGCGTTGCTCGAGGAAAAGCAGGCAAAGAAATAAAAAAATTAATTGAACTTGGGGCTAAAAATGCTAGAGTTTTACGTTCAAATAAAGAAATTGAAATTCCTATTTCTGAAGTTAAAATTGATGACGTTATGATTATTAAACCGGGAGAAAAAATACCTACTGATGGGATTGTCATAAAAGGTGAAAGTTCTGTTAATGAGTCGATGATTACTGGAGAAAGTTTACCGGTAGATAAGAAAAAAGGAAGTAATGTTATTGGTGCAACTATAAATCAATATGGAATTTTATATGTAAAAGCAACTAAAATAGGGCAGGATACTTTTTTGGCGCATGTTATTGATTTGGTTGAGCAAGCACAAAGTAGTAAAGTTCCTATACAGAAGTTGGCAGATAAAATAACTAGTATATTCGTTCCTGTAATATTGATCTTATCTATTTTAACTTTCTTTGGATGGTATTTGTTTTTTGATGAATTAACTAAAGGGATTGGTGCAGCAATATCGGTTTTAGTTATAGCTTGTCCATGTGCTTTAGGTTTGGCTACTCCGATTGCTTTAACAGTTAGTTCTGGCATCGGAGCTAAGAATGGAATCTTAATTAGAAAAGGAGAAGCAATTCAAACTATGAAAGAAATTAAGTTTGTTGTTTTTGATAAAACTGGAACAATAACTAAAGGCGAACCAGAAGTAAGAGAAATTTATTCTTTAATTGATGAAAAGAAATTAATGTTGATAACTGCTAGCTTAGAGAATTTAAGTGAACATCCAATTGCAAAATCAATTGTCAAAAAAGCTAACTTAAAAAAATATTTGGAAGTAAAAAATTTCAAGATAGTTTCTGGAAAAGGTGTTGGAGGTAGTATAAGTAATAAAAAAATATTTATTGGAAATGAAAAGCTAATGAAAGAAAATGAAATTTCATTAAAAAGTATACAAGCCAAAATTGATGATTTTGAAAATAAAGGTTATACTACTATGATTGTTTCTGAAAATAAAAAAATAATAGGAATTATTGGAGTTGCTGATGCAATAAAAGAAGATTCAGTAAGAGCAATAAAAATACTTAATAAAAAGGGATACAAAACGATTATGATAACTGGTGATAATGAAAGAACTGCAAGAGCTATTGCTTCTCAAGTTGGTATAACTATGGTTATATCAAATGTATTACCGGAAGATAAATCTAAAAAAGTTAAAGAATTACAAAAAAAAGGAAAAGTCGCCTTTGTTGGAGATGGAATTAATGATGCACCTGCTTTGAAAAATGCTAATGTTGGTATTGCTATTGGGACTGGAACGGATATTGCAATTGAAGCGGGAGATATTATATTAACTAATGGTTCTTTAATGGGAGTTGTTAAGGCAGTTAATTTATCGAAAGCTACATTTAGTAAGATTAAACAAAACTTATTCTGGGCTTTTGCATATAATGTTTTTGCTATACCTTTAGCTGTAATGGGGATATTACATCCTGTTGTAGCAGAGATTGCTATGGCTTCTTCATCTATTACAGTTGTTGCTAATGCTAATTTATTACGGCGTAAAAAGATTTAAATAATAAAGAATTAATTTTTGTTTATGCATTACAGACATAAGTTTAGAATATTGTTATTTATTTTTATTATTTTGTTTGTTCTTTTTGTAAAATTTACTTGCTATGGGCAAAATGGTTTTTTAAGTTGGAATGAACAGTGCGATGAATGTAGATGTAATAATCTTTTTAGTTATGCTTGTGAAGAAAAAGATTGTATTTTAAAACAGGAAGCTTTTTGTGGAACCTCAACTTCTGGAAGTTGTCAAACTCAGAATGATTGTGTAACTGATGGTTGTTCTGGACAGATTTGTAGAAGTATAACTGATCCATCAGATATCCCGACACCCACAACATGTGAGTATAGAGATTGTTATAATAATGAATTATATAATATGGTTTGTGGTTGTATAGAAAACAAATGTCAATGGACGAGTTTAGGCTAAAAAATTAAATTCTGTTTTTGTTTTAATTCCATCAACAGTTGTTTCTCTTATTAGTTTCCCTTTTCTTTTTGCATGGATTCTTGCTAAAGCAAAATCATTTTTATATTGATCCGGAACTATTATATCTTCTATTAGGAAAGTATGTTTTGCAAAGAATTTTTTAAATGGTTTTTTAGAATCAAATGCAAAATTCTCAATTATTTTATTGTCTGAAGTTGTAAAAACACAATAATCTGCTTTTGGTTCTTGATCTTCTTTTGTTGGAGATTTTCCAGATTTTGGGGCCTTTTCTTTTACTTTTAATGTACCATACTCTGTGCTAAAAGATAAATTAACAGAATACATTGAAAATTTATGACATAATTCTAAAACTTGTTCTTTTGTCAATTCTTGATCAATAATGTGTTTTTTTACACCCATTGCATTTTTTATATCTTGAAATTTAATAGTTGATTCTTCACTCAAATTTTTTGTTGCAAAAATTATTCCATTAACTTGAGTTTTATCTTTTATTGTGTTAGCTAGTAATTCTACTAATTCATTTGTAAATTCAGAAGAAGTTTTTATTTTAATTGTTTTTGAAGCAGAAATATCTATAATAGCTTTACATTCAAATGTTCCCTTGCCAAACTTGATAAATTGTTTGTGAACATAATCATCTATTTTATTTTCTGCTATCTTTTTTATGAAATTCATGAAAATTATTAGTAATGGCACTATTTTTATAGATTATGGTTTTTTAGTAAGGGTTATAAATGTCTTATTTTTAATAAGTTTTGAAGCCCCATAGTCTAGCGGTCCAAGACACGGCCCTCTGGAGGCTGAGGCCCAGGTTCGAATCCTGGTGGGGCTATCCTAACCAAGGGTTAGGTAGCGACCAAAATAGTTTAAACCATTATTTTGAATAAACTAATTGCTAATTAAGATAGATTTTTAATATGCTATCAGTTATAGAATTTATGAAAAAAAAGAGTTTACCTCTGTTAGACTTTGTTAGTTCTAATTATAAGGATGTAAAACTTGACAAAGTTTTATTAATTGCTTCTCAACACATTTTAGAAAGCCAGAGACTAATGTTTGAATATTTTATAGAAAAAGGATTGAAACCTAAAAATATCTTTTTAATAGGAAAATGCTATTCAACAAATAGAGACGTTATTAAGAGATTTCAGAAAATGGGAATTTACGTTTCTCCTAAAAGCGAGTCTTTTGACCAAAATTTGTCTTTTGATGAACAATTTGAAGGTTATACACGAGAGTTATTAGATTATATAAATAAAGTAGTTAATCTAAAAAATTATGATAGAGTTATAATTCTTGAAGACGGAGGAAGTCTCTTATCTTATGCAAACAGAATCTTAAAAGATACTAGAAATATTATAGGAATAGAACAAACTTCTGCAGGTTATGAGAAGTTAAAAAATATAAAATTGGATTTTCCAGTTATTAATGTAGCTCGTTCTTATGCTAAACTAAAAGTTGAATCACCAATAATAGCTAAAACTTGCATTGAAAGGCTAAAGAGTAGTTTATCAAGATTGAAACTTAAACCAAAAAGTATTTTGATTATTGGGGCTGGAGCAGTTGGAAATGCAATATATGAAGAACTAAATAGTAACTTCTTAGTCAAAAGATACGATTTAGACTCCAACCTATCAGACTACAAAAACGAAAGTCTCAAAGCGATATTAGGTGAATTTGATATGATTATCGGTAGTACTGGAAAAGAAATAATTGATATCTCTCTTTACAAATACTTAAAAGATGATGCCATATTAGTCAGTGTTTCTTCCTCAGATAGAGAATTTTCAGCAGTTAATTTACGTAAAATGATTGATAAAAAAATCACTTGCCATGATGACCTAAAAGTTAAAAGTTGGTACCTATTAAATGGGGGATTTCCTATAAATTTTGATGGAGCCGAAGATAGTGCTAGTTCAGAAAAAATTCAAATAACTTTAGCCCTATTATTCGCATCTCTCTGTTTAGCAGTAAAACAGAACTATCGTAAAGGTTTGATAGATTTAGAAAAGAACACTCAAAATCAAATTATTGATGAGTTTGGTAAATTGTAACCCGTTTTAAGCAAAAAAGCCTAGAAAATACTTTTAGTTTAATAGCTAGCGGGGCTATTCTTCTCTATATTCCTCATCTTTTTCACCAAGATGTTTTAAAACATTTTTTCTATATTTAAATGGAGCATTATATTTTTCTGCTAACTCTAAATATTCTTTTTTTATTGTTTCTAAATTTGGAGATTTTAATCCTTTTAATTCATTGAAAATTGCCGGATTATTAACAGCTTTACGGCCTATCATTATTCCGTTTACATTTATTTTTTTGAAGTATTCAACTTGTTCTTTTGTATTTATGTTTCCATTTGCGATTATTTTCTTCCCTGTTTTTACACATTCTTCATATACTGAATAATCTGGCTCTTCTTTGTAAGTTTGGGCACCATAACGTGCATGAACTATGAAAAAATCTGCATCAACTGCATCAATTAAATTTAAATAAATTTTCTTTTCTTTTTCAAATTTATTCATACCTAAACGCATTTTTATCGAACAATTATAACCATAATCGTGAATTATGTTAACCAGTTTCTTTGTTTTACTTATTCTTTTAATCATTGCACAGCCTTGACCTAATTTAATAACTTGTGGGCTTGGACAACCCAAATTAAAGTTGAAACCTTCAAAACCTTGATGAGGTTTGAATAACTTTAGAAATTTTTTTAATCTTGGTTCGTTTGCACCTAAAAGTTGTATTATTACTGGAGTGGAATCTTTAAATTCTAATCTTGACCATGTCGCAGCATTATTCCTTGATAATGGATCAATTCTAACCATTTCCGTGAAGGTTGTATCTGCACCATATTTATGACAAATAGTTCTAAATGCTGAATCTGTTATATCTTCCATTGGTGCAAGCATAAATGTAAAATTTTTCATGATTATAATAGTTAGAAGTTAGTTTTATAAAGGTTTATTTAGCATTGAAATTAAGCTCCTGTAGTCTAGCCCGGTTCAGGACGATGGCCTCTCGCGCCGTCAACCCGAGTTCAAATCTCGGCGGGAGCATTTACATTATTTAAAAATAATAATTAATTGTGTATTACATTAATATTAAGTGACAAAAAATATTTAAATTACGGCCCATTTCTCGAATCAAGAATAATTAGGAGGTTTTGATTATGGAAACAGATATATCTGATATTGCCGTTCTTTGTGTTGATCCTGTGCATAAACGTTGTGGCCAGGTAGGAAAACTTATATATCACGATTCGAGAGAGAGTGGTTTATTACAAGTTGAGTTTGCTGATGGAAGGAGGGTTCAGTTTCCAGATGGAGGAGAACCTAGAGATGAATGGAAACCAGTGGAAAGATTCTATCGCCATAATGATAAAGCAGGTAGAGCATGGGATTCTTCTAAAGATAAGGCTGGACCAGAAGGATTAAAAGCAAGATATCTGGGATTGAATGTAGGAACAATAGATGATCTCGCTGGGAACTATCTGGCTGTTTTTAGAGAAAAATTAGAATAATTTTATTTATTTTTTTAATAAAACTTTTGTGAGTCAAGATTAAAACTACTTATGATTTTTATTTAATAACAAAGAAATTAAATAAATAATAATGGCTAGTAAAGCAAATATTCCGAAGACTATTAGTGTTAAAGTTTTATCTTTTTGTTTTTGGGCTGGGCTAGCTGGTATTGTTGTTATATATTCTTTGAATACATTATAATTTGGTTTTACTATTGCGTCTCCATTGACATAACTAATAAGGCTACTTAGTGGATGATTTACTGCTGTTGATGTTGGCGATTGAATCAATGTGAAATAATATGCTTCTGTTACATTTAACTCTAATATTTTATCTAAATATTTTCTTAATTCTTCTGCTTGGTAAGTTTCGTTATAAGCATCAAATCTTAAATCATCTTCATTAGGACCACCAAATTCAGTAATAATAATAGGTTTATCTGTTAAAGTTCTTAGTGCTGCCATATATTCATCCCAGTTAGCCGGATCATCATAAAGATGTATATCTACAGAATCATATCTTGCATTAGTCAAAGCATATTCTAATCTATCAAGACGGTTATTAGCATCTGGATTATTACATAAACCAGTCATAGTGCTTTCATTGATTAATGTACCATTATCCAAGACTACTTCAGTTATAGTATGTAGTTGACATCCTGCAAGCACAACTAATGGCCATTTTGTTACTGATCCCAAAACAACTTCTGTTTCTGGTGAATTAATTTTTGTAATATCATATACCCAGTTAGCATATTTTACATAATCCTGTTCAGATCCTACGAATTGAAGTGTGCTATCCCATTCATTACTAAACTGGATTTTATCTATTCTATTTGAATATCTTCTAGTTACATTTGAAACATAATCTTGAAAATCTTGTTCATACTGAGTTTGGAATACACATGAATTTTCATTTGCTGTAGCCGGATCACAATACCAGTAAGGATTATTTGAAGAATCTAAGCCAACCGGTTTTAAAGTAAGCACAAATGTTGAATGGGTTGCTTCTGCGAAATCAATAATCCTACTATCTAAACCTCCCCAACTTTCTTGATCTTGAACTGGCTCTCTTAATCCCCAATTTTCCCAAATCCTTGTTTTATTTACATTAAGATCTGCTAGTTTTTCTGCGGAAAAAGTCATTTCTGCATCAGTACGTAATGGTACACCCATTCCAAATTTTGTAGTTAATGTACAAGGATCACAAGAACCTCCACAGTCTACACCAGTTTCATCTCCATTCTGAATTCCATCTGTACAAGTTGGAGTTACAACGCAAGGATCACAAGAACCTCCACAGTCTACACCAGTTTCATCTCCATTCTGAATTCCATCTGTACAAGAAAAAGTAGTACATGAAGGATCATTAAAAGTTATTACTGGGACCACACAAGGATTCAATTCACAATTACAATTTGTTAAACAAGAATTAACTATATCATCACTATAATTATAATAATCATTTCCAATGCAACGATCTGGACCACCACAATTAGTTGGAGCACAATTATTATTTGCATCACATTCTGCACCACAAAAAACATTACAATTATGAGTTATTGTTAAAACTCCAACACTACAAGAATCAATAATCTCATTACAAGAAGATATAAATTCTGATCTAAAATCCCTAGTTACATCTATTCCATCTGGAACATATAAACAAGTTGCCACCCCAAGTATATTGTTACTTGAACAATCTACTGGAGTTCCGGCCCAACAATCTAATAATGCATTACAAGTTTCTACACCATCACAAGTTAAACCATTACTACACAAACTATCATATGGCGTATGCTCTATTATATCTAAATCATCATTACACACATCAATAGTACATGATACATCATCATCAATAACTAACGGAGTTCCAACTTGACAACCTAATAATATGTCACAAGTTTCTACACCATTACAAAACAAACCATCTGTGCATAAGTTATTATTGATAATTCCTCCACAAACTCCTGCAGTACATTGATCAGTTTCAGTACAAGATATCCCATCCTCACAGGAAGTTGTGTCTGGAAGAGCAGTAAAGACGCAAGAAGGACTTGCTCCCTCAATCTGAACACAAGTATTAGAAGTACAATTGTTAAGATCATCACAATCAGAATCAATGTAACAAGTACAATTCAAATCGGATGTACACATATCTAAACCTTCTCCTTCTAATTCAACACAAGAATTTGCGACGCATTCTAAATGAGTTGGCACGGGTAAAGAATTATCTTGTGTGCTGGTTCCACCACCTCCACCCCCTCTATGTCTGGGAGTTGTTGTGTTGGTTGTTGAATTTGATTGATTTGTTGGTATCACACAATCTAAAGTTGCTGAACATTGGTTTTCACCTTCACCAGAAACTTCTGTACAAACATAGTCTACACATTCTAAATGTGATTCTTCTGTTACATTTTCTGGATTTGCAACATATCTTCTTTCCCAATTAATGCATCCAGATGTTAATACTACTAATAAAAGTAATAAAACTATTTTTTTCATTAGTTTATATTTTGATAATGATAATATAAATTTTTTGGTCGTTTGAAAGGCTACAATTCTTATTTTATATACATTAAGCATATCTTTATAAACTCTTATTTAACTAAAAAAATATGGGAAGTTATAAATCAAAACCACGTGGAGGATTTGGAAGTAGAAATGGTGGTAACCGTTTCGGCGGAAGATCTGAAGGTGGAAGCAGTAGATTTAGTGGTAGAGCAACCAGAAGAGCTGGGAAAAAATCTTTTGAAATGCATGATGTCATCTGTGATAAATGTGGTAAAGAATGTCAAGTTCCATTTAAACCTACAAATGATAAACCGGTTTATTGTAGTGAGTGTTTTGGTAAAAAGGAAGAATCTAGTGGTGAGTATGGCTCAAGAAAAAATGATAATTCTAGATCGAGAGATAGACCAGCTCGTTCAGAAGGTATGACTCGTGAGCAATTTAATAATATTAATGCAAAGTTAGATAAAATAATTCAAATTTTGGATAACGGTTAATTTTTCAGGAAAAATATATAAATGACTTTCTCTAAAAGTTATTAAAAGATGATTCAAGATGGTCTGTGGTTTATTAGTATCATTATAGTAGTTGCTGCTTTGTTAACTATTATTGCTAGAATCATAAAACAGCCACCGATAATAGCTTACTTATTTTCTGGAGTTTTAGTTGGCCCTTTGTTTTTTGATTTAGTTGGAACTAGTTATTCTAGTATGATACAAACTTTTGCACATATTGGGGTTGTATTTTTATTATTTATTGTTGGTCTAAGTTTAGATTTAAGAGTTTTAAAAGAAGTTGGAAAAGTATCTACGTTTGCAGGGTTAATAGAAATAATACTAACTTCTAGTATAGCATTTTTGATTGCAATAGGATTGGGATTTTCTAATATAACTGCTCTTTATCTTGGAATTGCTTTAGCATTTTCTTCTACTGTTGTTGTGGTTAAAACTTTAGCAGATAAAAAAGAGATAGATAGTTTGCATGGAAGAATTGCTCTAGGTATATTGATTGTTGAGGATTTTGTTGCAGCTTTAGCATTAATGGCAATTCCTTTGTTGAATCAATCTAGCAATTTTTATTTAATTATTAAAGAACTTGGATTAGTAATATCTTTGATCATTCTTATATTTTTATTTACTTCTTTTTTATTGAATAGATTACTAAATTATTTGGCAAAGAGTCAAGAAACATTATTCTTGTTTGGTATTGCTTGGGTTTTGATTATTTCTGTGATATTTAATAGTTTTGGATTCTCTTTGGAGATTGGAGCGTTAATAGCTGGCATGTCTTTGGCATCTAGTAGATATAATCTAGAGATAGGCAGTAAAATTAAACCATTAAGAGATTTTTTCATGGTTTTATTTTTTGTATTTTTTGGAAGTCAACTAACTGAAATGATAAGCGCAGATTTAGTAAAAAAGGCGATAGCGTTTTCTGCATTTATTACAATTGGAAAACCAATAATAGTTATGTCTGTATTAAGACTGTTTGGTTATAAAAGAAGGACTAATTTTTTAGCTGGCGCAAGCTTGGCACAAGTTAGTGAATTTTCATTAATACTTGGAATGATGGGGTATACTTTAGGATATTTAACAAAAGAGTTATTATCTTTGATTGTTTTGATAGCAATCATAACAATTGCATTAAGTAGTTATAGTATTTATCACTCTACTTCAATATTTAATAGGCTATCTAAAATTTTAGGAACATTCGAAAAGGAAGAAAAAATAAAGAATAAAATAACTAATTATGATGTAGTTGTTTTTGGTTACCATAGGGTTGGTTATAAAATATTAGAAAGATTAAAGAAAATGAAGTTATCTTTTGTGATTGTAGATTATAATCCTAAAACTATATTAAATTTAGATAAACAAGGGATAAAAAATATTTTCGGAGATGCAAATAACAAAGAGTTTTTAGAAGAGATTAAATTGTATAATGCAAAATTGATTATTTCAACTATAACAGAGCATCAATCTAATTTAATTATAAGGGAAGTTTTGGATGAAAATAAATCAAAATCAATATTTATTGTAACAACTGAGCAACCGAGAAATGCAGTTGATTTGTATAAGAAAGGTGTTGACTATGTGTTAATACCGCATCATCTTGGTGGAGAACATGCAGCAGAGATGATTGAAAAATTTGGGTTAGGTAAGTTGAAATATAAAGAAGCAGGCAAAAAACATTTAAAAGAATTAGAAAAAGGAAAGAATAAATCAAAATATAATTAAGATTTTTTATCTTTGAATTTACCAAATGGCCATGTTCTAGTATTTGAAACAAAAATCATATATTCAACATATTTGCTTAGCTGAACCTTCCATATATTACAAAACTCAGCTATTTCTTTGTCTGGCTTACCTTTCACTAATGTGTAAATTATATTTATAACAACAAAAACTGCAATCAAATGCGCCCAAACCCCTAGTACAATTCCTGAAACTATTCCTACGGGGATTCTCATCAATGCTTCTGATTTTTCTTTTTTCATGTTTTAAATTTAATTTGTGAGTTTAAAAATTTGTCGATATTTTAAATATAGAAATAGTTAGTTTTTTAAATTGAGAAAATAAGTTAATCCTATGAAAAAGGGGCAAGCAGCAGTTGAATTTTTGATGACTTATGGATGGGCAATTTTAGTTGTTTTGATTTCAGTTGCAGCTTTAGCTTATTTTGGAGTTTTGAATCCCAGTCAAAAGTTACCTGAAACTTGTTTTTTTGTTATAGGTATTGGTTGTAATGATTTTAAAGTGGATTCTGATAGTGTAACTTTGTACATCACTAATGGAGGTGGAAAAGATTTTATGAACGTGTCTTTTTCAGTTATAGGAGAAGGGCCATGTAGTAATGATAGTTCTAATATTGAAGAATTAAGAGATGGTGAAACTAAAGTTTTTGTAATAAATTGTACTGAAAAACCATCATCTGGAAGTGCATTTAAAAGAGAAATTAGAATGAATTATATCGAGAAAGAAGGTTTAAGCCATAGTTATATTGGAAACATTCAAACAAAAGTAGAAGATTAAATTTTTATTGTTTCATTCTTTACACGAATTCCTTTTTTGTCTAAAATTAAGTTGAAAACATGATTAGGAACTTTTGTTCCACGCATTTTTAATATTTCTAGTCCTCTCCTTCTTTTATTTCCTTTTCTCATATGATAAAGTAATATTATCCCATCAACTTCAAAATCTAAAGCTGTGGAAACAATTTCTTTACGATCGCTATCTCCTTCGTCTTGAGCAGTCAATATTGCTGTACAATCCCAGGAATTGATAACATTAAATAATGTTAATGCTGCTTCCTTCTTTGCTAACTCATTAGCATAAAGTAGGGCAAAAGAAGTTATAGAATCTATTGCTATTCTTTTAATTTTTTTCTGATGAACTAATGTGTCTAACGTTCCTCCTCCTTCTAGAAGAATTTGTTTAATCTGTTCTGGTGAATAAACCAAGAATGTAAACAATCCTTCCCTTTCATATTTTTCTAAGTCCCATCCAAACATTTGCATATTTTCATAGAATTTTTCTTTTATAACTTCGAAAGTTATGTATACTACATTTTCTCCCTTTCGTAATCCATCTAATAA
>Ga0208375_1000282_pt1 | contig 80082 bp, 75 predicted proteins | sample RifOxyD1_FD_184038 | JGI IMG/M metagenome (GOLD analysis project Ga0208375, IMG submission 184038) | Soil microbial communities from Rifle, Colorado - Rifle Oxygen_injection D1 (SPAdes) | ecosystem: Environmental > Terrestrial > Deep subsurface > Rock core/Sediment | place: Rifle, Colorado... | reverse complement strand
AAGCACGCTTGCCAGCCACTTGTTCTTGGCAAGCGTGATGCGGTCACGGGCAAGGGCCGAGTACGGCAGTTTTAACAGCGAGCCTTCCTGGATCGCTTTCCGGTCATCCTTATAGTAATGTATCGCAAGTTTGACCGAGTCTTCGAGGATGAGTGTGAGCAAATCTCGGTTCATCGAGCCATTTAGCACGCCCGGCGTCTTCATGTTGCCGGTGGTGCGGATGCTGTGGATGCTGCCGTCATTATTATAGGTGGTGACCACCTCAGGAATTCCGTACGTAAGCTCAAGCGCCTGGTTAAGCGCGATGCGCATCAGGAGTTCACTCCGGGGTTTTGCCTTGTAGGATTCGAGCACCACCTTCTGGATTGCTTCGTAATAAATCCGGTTTTGCTCTTCAAACGACTCGCCGTCGGCGATGCGGAGCGCCTTTGCAAGCTTTGCCTTTGAGTTGTCGGCAAACTGTAAAAGGCTTGCACGCTCTTCGTGCGAGAGCACCACCGTGCGCGTGCCGTCGGCAAAGGGGTTGTCCGGGGTTGGTGCGGGGGCGGCATGTATCAAAGTCCCCGTCATACAAACTGTTATCGCCGCCAAAAACGCCACACAAACTGATTTCTGTTTCATCCGTAAAATCTCCTTCTCGTGAGGAGGTGGATACAACAGATCGTGACGCAGCGCCACATTATTTTTGCGGGTTTTTAAAAAAAAACGTAACAACTGTTTCGCGGGGAAAAAGTAGAAATCAGACCATAACAGCTGGATAATACATGCCAATATTGCGTCAACCCAGCCATAACCGCCGCAAGCACAGAAGATCGTATTGATATTCAATACGACTGTATGTTAATCTAATACAGATGTATTCACTTGCGGATATAATCGGCACTAAAAGCCGGGCGGAGGTTTTCAGGATGCTTTTCGGACGCCCCGGTGTGGAACTATATCTGCGCGAGCTGCACCGGCAATCAGGGCTTTCAATCCGCCCAATTCAGCAAGAAATCAGCAAGCTTCAAAAGATCGGCCTGATCAGGACCCGCAAGGACGGAAACCGTGTGTACTTCAGCGCCAACACCGAACACCCTCTGTTCCCTGAAATCCGGCGCCTTGTTGAAAAAACAACCGGCGCTCATGCGCTGCTTAAAAACGCTCTGACTGATCCGGATATACAAACAGCTTTTATTTTCGGATCAGTGGCATCCGGCACCGCACGGCCCGAGAGCGACCTTGACTTGTTTGTGATCGGCCCCCTTGGCTTGCGCAGACTGACAAAACTTCTCAGTGGAATGACCGAAAAACTTGGACGACTGGTCAATCCACATGTAATGACAGACACAGAGTTCGATAAACGCTTGCAGGCAGGGGATCATTTTATTTCAAATATAATGGATTCACCAAAAACGTTTATTATAGGTGACGAAGATGAGCTTGAGCGATTGGGCAAAAAACGACTGGCTTAAACCACACAAGACAAGCCAGCAGGAGATTGACGGGCTTTTCACCATCGTAGAACGTGAATTGCACGACTGTGTTCTGACCGGAATATCTCGATAAATGCCGCGAAAAGCGCAATGTCGCCGAATATGATTCAGCCAATGAAGCAAGCGAGGCAGAAGCCAGGGAGCTTGTTCAATTTGCTGTGGAGTTTGAAACAACAGTCAGGAAATGGCTTGAAAAAAAGGGATGGAAAGTCTAACCACATACGGGGAACATCCGGGGAACACATCCACCGTGCGCGTGCCGTCAGAGAAGGGGTTGTCCGGGATTTGTGCCGCAGACGCTAGAAAAATTGCAGCAATAAGTGCGGTTGTCGTTTTCATAAAACCTCCTGAATTATTTTGACGCACCGGGCATCAAAAAGTAACCGGGTACTTTTTTAATGCCGGCCTATATCGCCATCATGGCGATATGAGCCTTGCGACGCTCCATGAGTTCTGCGTACTCAAGCTTCATGAGCCGGTGCAGGCTGAAATCCTCCACGGTAAAACTCGAAAGCACGCACCCCGTGACCACCGCGTTGCGCAACAGCGAATCCCACTGGGGCAGGTCCTCATCCGCCATTTTGCGATCAGCCCCGGCTTTTGCAAGATACCCCATGAATGCGCCGGCAAAACTGTCGCCGGCGCCGGTGGGATCTATCACGGTTCGAACCGGATGCGCCGGCGCGACAAAAATGCCCGCATCCGTGTAAAGATTCGCGCCGTATTCGCCGCGTTTGATCACCAGTATTTTTGGTCCCATTTTTCTGATCACTTCAGCGGCCTGCGTGATACTGCGCGCGCCGGAACCCTGGTCGGCCAGCAGATACGCCTCACCCTCGTTGACGCAAAGAACGTCAACCCGCTTCAAGGTTCTCAAAAGCTCCTCGCGCTTGCCCCTTATCCAGAAGTTCATGGTGTCGCACGCCACAAGGCGCGGATTCTTGACCTGGTCAAGCACCCTGAGTTGCAGCACGGGATCGATATTGGCAAGAAACACATATTCAGCGGCGGCCTGCTCCTCGCTTAGAACCGGATTGAAATTTTCAAACACGTTCAGACAGGTGCTCAGCGTCTCGGCTTCATTCAGATTCTTCTCGTAAGACCCCCTCCAGTGAAAAGTTTTACCCTTCTGCACGCTGATACCGTTGATATCGATTGAACGCGAGGCAAGATACTCGAGATGCTTTTTAGGATAGTCCTCCCCCACAACGCCAACAACCTGCACCGGCGAAAAAAGCGATGCCGCCACCGAGAAAAAATTCACCGATCCCCCAAGCACGCATTCGGCCGTGCCGCTTGGCGCATGAATGGTGTCAAAGGCGATCGAGCCCACAACAAGAACCGGGGATTTTTTATTATTCACGCCCTGAAATTATTCACGCCCTGTCGCCGTGTCAATAGCGGATTTCGCGCGGGTCGTGAAACCGGCCTTTCTGCGCGGGAGTTTTTTGCGCCGCGGCCAAGGGGTTTTTCGCGGCCCTGCCGAGCACCCGGTCAAACGCCTCCCAACCCGTCCCGACATTTTCCCATTTTGCCTGATCAAGCCGGATTTTTTTTGCCTCCGCATCCGTCCGGCACCGCGTGAGCAACAGGACAAAATCCCCGCCCGCCGCACCGCTGATCGCGATCCACATCATGTCTTCCGCCAGCCAGACCGTGCCATCCGCATCCATCGTGGCGGGCAGGGACCGGGCCGCACGCTGCCTGAACAGCAGGTCCCGGGTCTCCCTGAATCCACTCGCGGACAAGGCATGCTTCCAGGTGGCAACCGACGGCGGATTTTGCAAAAGCCAGCCGCGAAGGGCCTCATCCTTCGAAACGCCATATGCAAAAAACCCGAGCAGCCCCGATGCGCCAAGAAACGCCAGCGCGCGCATCAATGTGAGGGCGTGCGAACTGATGCGCCCGGAACGGGCAGATAACCGCCGAGCGACCTCCTGTAGAGCCTGTATTCTTTTCTGAACGCCGACGCCGCAAATACCGCGAGACAGACAAGCAGGGATATGCATACACACGCCTCAATAAATACCTGGCCGCGCCCATTTCGCGCGCCAGCGGTTTGTGGTGACAATGGCATTGAACGCTCCTTTGTTTTGCGGACTTTTTTCAAATCTGGAAACAAGCGCCGCCGAAAATCTTTTTCGCGCTCCGGCAAGCCGTATATAAAACTCGCTTCCGCCCCCCGGCTTTTCGCGCAATGGCTGCGGACCAAGCATGTCCGGCCATTCACGCCCGAGCCATGGAAGATCCGGAAGCCCCCCCACAGGGTAGTCCCTGCCGTCGCATCCGCGCCTTGCGAGCCAGAGCCCCTGCGACCATTGCCACCCGAGCACCTGCCCGTCCTGCAGGGCAACCTGGATTTTCAACGCGGCTTCGAGCGCGGCGCGCGCTTCCGGAAGAAGCGTGGCCGCAACGAGCGCCAGCCTTATCGCCTTGATCCGCAAATTTGCGTTTCCGACGCTGGTCAGCCTGTCACGAAGCTCAAGCGCCCTGCCCGCCACGCAGCTGTCAAGCCTGAGCTGGATCTCCGCCGTCTTGCGCCAGCCGCTCATGACGCCCCACAGTCCGATTCCGGCGACAGAAAAAAACGCCGTCACAAGACCAAGCGGAAGAAGTATCGCCCCGCCCTGCCTCGGCATGATCACCTGTCCTTCCCGCGCCAGCGCCCGGCCTCAAGTTTTGCCATGCTTACCCGCTCGATCGCGCCGCCGCAGACCGAAGTGCCGGTAAAGGATTCCGCATCCTCGACCACTCCCGGGTAGCCGCCCCCCGCGGCCTCGCTTGACAGCGCCTTGCGCGTTTTTTCAAACGCCTGCCAGGAGCACCGGGCGCGGTTCCACTCGGTCCTGAGAACCAGGACGGCTCCCGTGACCGCCGCAACAACCGCGATCATCGCCACGACGAATTCAAGCATGGCCTGCCCCGAACTTTTATCGTCCACCGAGATCAACCTCGGTGTTGATCTGGTTGCGCACCTGCATGAGCTTTTTGTAAATTATGTTTCCGAGCGACCTGACCGCCGCAATCGACACAACCGCCACCAGCAGCATCAAGATGAGATATTCAGTCAATCCCTGGCCTTTTTCGCATTTTACGAGTTTAACCATAAGCACCTCTTGACCCGAAGTGCCCTGGAAGATTCATGCCCCGAAGCCCGTCATACCGGGCATGCCGGACGGGCAAACCCGGACTGAATGAATGAAATCCGGACTCCTTCAATTGACACCGCAAATTACCGCCGCTATGATGGACGCAACGCATGAAAAACAAACAGCTACTTTATATTTATGGTCGCAAGGAAATGGTGGTCCTTGTCCTGCTCGGAATCCTGATCGCGATGTTTGCGTTCACGCTTGGATTGCATCTTGGCAAAAAAATCGAGTCCAAGCGCGCGGCCGCGCAAATTGATGCCGTTCCGCTCTCCACCTCACCCGATAAACTGCCAAACCGCGCCGAAATCAACGAACAAGGCAAAGGCACGCTTTCAGCCGTTGATGACAGCCTCGGCCAGACGCTGCACGAAGAAGTGGTAAGAATGGGCGCAAAACTCGACAAACCGATTCCGACCGAACTTCCGGACAAACCCCGCGCGGCAAGCGGCGGTGCGACAACCAAAATCCCGCCGTCACCAAAACCCGCGGCCGCAGCCCATGAGGAGAAAGCAAAAGACATCTCCGAAGAATCCGTTCCCGCCGCGCTAAGGCCAGCGCCGACAGGAAAATTCACGGTCCAGGCCGGCTCATACAAAACCCTTGAAGAAGCGCGCGACCAGTCCAACATCCTGGAAGCCAGCGGCGAAAAGCCCTTCATCCGCGCAACCGAAGTTCGCGGCAAAGGCAAGTGGTTCAGAGTCTATTCCGGCGGATTCAAAACCCGCGAAGAGGCGGAACGCGCCGGCGCGAATTTCAAATCAAAAGAACTACTCCAGTCTTTCGTGGTCGTAGGCAGGGTCGAGTAATATGGCAAAACAAGCAATTGAAAGAGTTACCAAACCCTGGGGACACGAGCTCATCTGGGCCCACACCGGGGATTACGTCGGAAAAATCCTTCACATCAACAAGGGACACAAACTTTCTCTCCAGTATCACAAGGTAAAAGAAGAAACCCTTCTGCTTTTCTCCGGAAAAATGACTCTTGTAATTGAAGAGGACGACGGAACGCTTCGCGAAACGGTACTCGGGCCGGGAGAGGCACATCACATCCCGCCCGGAAAAAAACACAGGATGATAGCCGACGAGGATTGTGATGTTTTCGAGGTTTCCACCCCGCATCTTGACGACGTGGTAAGGCTTGAGGACGGGTACGGACGGGTCCAATGAGCCGTGGCGGTTTGTTCCTTGTGGTGATGGCCGGCGGCAGCGGCACCCGGTTCTGGCCCAAAAGCACTTCCAAAAAACCAAAGCAGCTTCTTTCCTTCGGCACAACCGGCACGCCAACGCTTCTTCAGCAGACGCTGTCACGTTTTGACGGACTTGTGCCCGCGGAAAACCGGATGATCGTCACGACCGGATCGCTCTCGCCCGCCGTGGCAGGGCAGGCACCCGGCGTCAGAATCCTTGCCGAGCCGCAGGGCCGCAATACCGCGCCCTGCGTCTACTGGGCCGCCCGCGAAGTACAGATGCTTGATCCGGACGGGATAATGCTCGTCATGCCGTCAGATCATTACATACCGGATATTGAAAAATTCCAGGCCACAGTCAGGGCCGCCGCCGGCTGGGCGGCGCAAAACGGCGATCTTGTCGCGCTTGGCGTAAAACCGTCCCGGCCTGAAACCGGATACGGTTACCTGCGCACTATCGCCGCCTCCGGACCGGTGGGCGCCCGGAAGGTGGAGACGTTTGTCGAAAAGCCGGATCTTGCGCGGGCTGAAGAATATGTAAAAAGCGGCCGGTACCTGTGGAACGGCGGGATGTTCATCTGGCGCGCAAGCGTAATTCTCGAGGCCTTTGACCGTTTCATGCCCGAACTCGGAAAAGCATGGTCTGCGGCCGGCGGCGACGCGCAAAAAGCCTACCCCTCAATGACCGCCACTTCGATCGACTACGGCGTAATGGAAAAAGCCGCAAACGCAGTCACCTTCGAGCTTGACTGCGGCTGGGACGACCTGGGCAGCTGGATCGCCCTCGAAAACATGGCCGACGTGCTTGGCGCCCGGCGCGAAGGCGGCGTAGTGACCGGAGGCGAGCTTCTCGCGATTCAATCCGGCGGCAACATCGTCGATGCGCCCGGAAGGCTTGTCGCGATACTGGGCCTCAGCAACCTTGTGGTGGTCGAACATGGCGGCGCCATCCTCGTGACCCGCAAGGACAAGGCGCAAGACATCAAGCTGGTCGTCGACAAAATCAGGCAAGCGCGCCCGGAGCTTGTCTGAGCCGCAAAAAAGATCTTCCGCACATTATCATACTGGCCGGCGGGGCATCCTCGCGGATGGGATTTCCGAAGGGACTCCTGCCCTGTAGCGGAAAAACATGGATCACCCGGCTCCTGCGCGATTGCCGCGCGGCCATGCCAGGAAAAATCACGGTCGTACTGGGATACGGCTGGCGGGACTATATCAAAGTTGTGCCGGGGCTGAAGAGGATTTCGGTTGTAAACCGGGCGCCATGGCGCGGGCAGTTTTCTTCCCTCAAAACGGGCGTGCGCGCTGCGCTTAAAAAAAAGGCGTGCGGCGCCTTTGTCCTGCCGGTTGACATGCCCTGCCCGTCAAAAAAAACATGGCAAAAACTTCTTGGCACAGCCCTCCGCATGGCGCACAAACCGGGATGGCATCATGATTTTGCCGTAATGCCGCAGTACCGCGGACGGGGCGGACATCCGGTACTGCTCTCCGGCGGATTGCTAAAAACCATTTCACGCACCTCCACTGCGTCCCGCGCCGCCCGTCTGGATCTGCTTCTTTCAAGTTGTGGGAATTCAAAAAAAATTGAATGCCGCGACCCATTGATTCTCTGGAATTTCAACCGGCCGGAAGATTTCACGGCCCTGTGCAAAACCCTCAAACAGAGCTAATTCGTCGGCGACAAAATCAACTCAGCCCCGCAAGCATGATCCCCGCAGAAACCACGCGTATCCCTCCTGCCGTTGAAAAATCCACGCCCGGCTTTCTAACCAGCTGGATTCTGGGCACATCACGCAAGACATGGTCAAACGCCCTCCATGAAGACGATATGGATTCATCGGAAACCTTGCACTCGATTGCAACAACAGGCTTCTGCTCCTTTAAAACAAGAAAATCGATTTCATCCCCGTCCTTGTTGCGGAGATAACAAAGCCGGTGTTCGCCATATCCGAGATCGGTCCAGAGATGAACGGACTTCAGCAGATGGGATGCGACAAGGTTTTCAAAAACAGCGCCCGGTTCGCGGTTCTGCGCCCAATCCCAGAAATACAGCTTGGACTCCTTTGTGATGCTCCGGGCAATGCGCCTTGAGTAGGGCGGAATGCGGAACGTGAAATAAAGCCGCTCCAGCAGATCCAACCATGTCGAAGCAGTCTGATGATTGATGCGGACATCCTCGCGGAGGGAATTGATCGATAGCGGCGAACCGACACGTTCGGGCAACAACATGATCATGTGCTCAAGCAGCGAAAAAAGCTGGATATTGGAAAGATCGCGGATGTCCTCCCTGATGAGCTGTGACTTTCTCAAAACCGACCATCTTCCATACAAGAGGGGATCTTCATCGGCAAAGGGCTCCGGAAATCCGCTACGAGTTTCAAGTTTTCGCAGCTCAACCTCAGCTTCATTCCATGTGCTGCCCTGTCCCAACTGGCGCCAGTCACCGGCGGATGCGGGCGGCGGTTTTGCGGAAAAGTCCCTTAGCTCGCCAAGCGACAACGGATGCATCCTCAGATACTCATAACGGCCGAGAAGGCTGTCACCGCCCTTCTGATAGACATCAAGCCTTGCGCTGCCCGTGACAATCACGGAAAGCCCTGCAAGCTTCCGGTCAAAAAGCCCCTTCAATGCCAACTTCCACCTTGGATACTTGTGTATTTCATCCAGCACAAGGCATCTGGCCCGGAGACCGCCCGCTTTTGACGTGAAAACCTCTTTCAGTATCCTTTCCCGGTCTTCCGGGATGTCCCAGTTCAAATACATTCCGCCGGTCTGATCGAGCAATTCCCTGGCGGACGTGGTTTTCCCGACCTGGCGCGGACCGCATAAAAACAGAAACTTCTTTTGTGAAAACCTCCGGATTGTCTGCGTCAAATAACGGTTCATGGCTCTTGTGACCAGTTTACGCCAGGCCGTAAAAAAGTCACGACAATTTTATGGCGTACCGTAAAATTGTCGGCAGTTGTCCGCCGGCCCGAAGATTTCATGGCCCTGTGCAAAACCCTCTCTCTCCGCCATTCATGCACAACAGCATGAAATCTTTTAAAGATTTTTTCGAAAAACGAATTGCAACCATTTGCAACCTCTTCGGCCTCGAATTCCATTCAGTTATCGGTTCTTTGCAAAATCAGAGAGATCACGCTAAATATATTGGTGAAATCGCGAGGAGATGAATGAATATTCCCCAAAAATCTGGTGAAATACTTCTTTTCCAGACAGAAGATCACAAGACACACGTCGAAGTCCATCTGGTGGATGGCACTCTCTGGCTTTCACTCAATCAAATTGCCGAGCTTTTTGATTCGTCTAAACAAAATATTAGCCATCATTTCAAAAACATTTACACAGAGAAGGAACTCGACTTGACAGCAACTGTCAAAGAATATTTGACAGTTCAAAACGAAGGCGAGCGGGAGGTCCGTCGGAACGTCGAGTATTACAATCTGGACGCGATCATCGCTGTTGGCTACCGCGTGAACTCAGCAAAAGCCACCCAGTTCCGCATTTGGGCAACAAAGGTTTTAAAGGAATACATCATAAAAGGATTCGCGCTAGACGACGAACGCCTTAAGCGTGATGGTTCTTTGGGTGAGGACTACTTCAAAGAGTTGATCGAGCGGATTCGAGACATCCGCGCATCCGAACGGCGGTTTTATCAGAAGATCACAGATATCTACGCTCAGTGTAGCATTGACTATGACCCATCGTCGGATGTTACCCAGCAGTTTTATGCTACTGTTCAGAACAAACTTCATTGGGCAATCCATGGGCACACCGCCGCCGAACTGATTGTCGAGCGTGTTGATGCAAAAAAACCAGCCATGGGACTTACATCCTGGAAAAATTCACCGGCCGGCAAGATACGGCGCATAGATGTGAGCATCGCGAAAAATTATCTTAATGAAGAAGAGCTGCGAAAACTCAACCGATTTGTGACCATGTACCTTGACTACGCCGAAACCCAGGCCGAGAAACGCCAAACAATGACCATGAAAGACTGGGCGGTGAAGCTGGATGCGTTTTTACAGTTCAATGAAAAAGACATCTTGAACAATCCCGGTAAAGTGTCCGCGGCTGTTGCCAAGGAACTGGCCGAAAAAGAATTCGAGAAATATGAAGAGCAGCAACGTCAAATCGAAGCCGCGCAGCCCGTAAGTGATTTTGACAAGCTCCTTGAGAAAACAAAACAGCTTGAACATGCTTCCCAGGATAAATCCAATTATAAATCTAAAAAAAAGAAACACAGATGAAAGACATTGGACGCAACGACCCGTGCCCCTGTGGAAGTGGAAAGAAATATAAAAAATGCTGCCTTATGAAACAATCGGCCATTGTTTCGTCAAATGTTTCTGATGATCTGCTTTGGCAAAATGTTCGTAGCACTCGCGACAGCGTTCATCACAAGGTGAGCGGATATTCCCGCGAAAAATATATAAAAGAAGATCTGCTTACAGCTTGGGATGAGTGGTGCATGGGCATAGAGGAGCCAGTCGGAGCAAGCGAAAAAGAGTTTAGTCTGTTCATGACCTGGTTTCTCCATAACTGGGTTTGTCCACGCCTGCCGGAACCGCGTGCACGGATAGCGATCATGTATCTGGCAGACCGATTTTCCACCCTGAATGAAAAAGAACAGGAGTACCTGCGGGTACTGTTGGATGAGCCTATAACATTTTATGAAGTGATTGAGGCGCGGCCGGGACACGGCATTCAAATGCGTTGTATTTTAACTGGGCGCGAATTGTATGTAAGCGAGCGCTCCGGGTCTCAAGGCGTTCATCCTAGGGACATTTTTTTCGGAAGACTCGGCATTCTTGGTGAAATTGCAATTTTTGATGCTGTTTCGGATATTTTGATCCCGCCGTCGTGGAAAGGGGCGGTTTTAGAACTTCGTAGCCACATCAAGAGGCTTAAACGAGTTAAAAAAGACGCACTCTTAAAAACTCAGCATGTTTTGGATTTTGAGGAAGATATTCGGGAAGTGTATCGCGAATTTCGTGATCGATCACTGCATCCCCGGGCGCCGACGCTTGTGAATACAGATGGAGAGCCGCTGACTTTTAATAAGGTTATCTTCGAGATTACTAGCTCAAACGATGCTTTCGAGGCGCTACACGCGCTTTGCTTCAATGAAACGTTTGATTCCTTGCTGGATCTGGCCGAAGTAAGCATGGACAACAATATTGTCCATGTTGAATTTCCGTGGCTTAAAAAAGGCAACAAAACACACCGCGGGATGAAAAATACGGTACTTGGTCATATTACCATCGAAAGAGATAAATTAACCATCGACGTCAATTCGCATGAACGCGAGAAGGCGATCAAGGAGATCGTACTTAAACGGTGCAAGGGTAATGCACGTTACAAGACAACATTGATCGAACCGCTCGAAGCCAAGCTGGCAGAAATGAAATCGCAACAGCCTGAACGCCCTCAGGGTTCTGACGAAGAACGTGCCCGAGAGCAACAGGAACTGATGAATAACCCGGAGGTGAAGGAAAAGTTGCGCGAAATGCAAAGAAAACACATGGAAGCCTGGGCGACGGAGCGGATTCCTGCACTTGGCAATAAAACCCCTGTGCAAGCCATGAAAACTGCAGAGGAGCGCGAGATGGTTATTGCACTTCTGACAGAATTTGAGCGTAGTGCCGACAATCTGGGCGATCGTGACTTTGAACTCGAACTCATTCATGGGATAAAAAAACAGCTAGGGCTGGTGGAATAGAGATGTGGATGAGGAATTTGCAACCAAATGCAACCAAGCTACCTGCATTTCGGTAAATGTCCGTACATGTTGGTGAGAATCACAGATTGACAACATAGGTGAGTCACGTGCGGACAAAAAACTGTCCGGGGACAAACGGACTTCAGCAGATGGGGGACGACAAAGTTTTCAAAGCTAATTCGATTTTCCCGCCGTCGCGCCCGCCCGCTTCTGTTCGTTTGCCGCGGCGATGGCCATGAGCAGTTTTTGCATGCGGAAGATCTTCATGAACGAATCATAGTCAACAGGCGTTATGACTTCGCTTGCCGACTTGACCGAAAGTCCTCCGATATATCCATATTTAATAATCTCCGGAAACTCATCCATCCGGAACGGCTCCTTGCCTTTCGTGCCGGTCTCGGTCTGTAAAATATCCGCGAGATTCACCAGTACTTGTCCGGATTTTTCATCCTTGGGATATTTAGGAAGGTGCTTGGCGATGAAGCTCATGACCATGAACGACTTGACCGACACATCCTGGCGTTTCGACGGCTCGAGCAGATTCTGTTCGTTTATATGGGACAGCGCCCGCTCAAGGAAATCCGGGTCGTCCAGGCTGAAGGAATCATCAATGCCGGTGCCCTTGACCGAAACGACCTTGGACTCGGCAAGGATGTCCAGAAGCGACGTCACCTTGGCGGCCGGCACGCCCATGATCTGGTTGGCATAGCGAAGAAGCATGCTGATCTTTATTTCGCCGGTCCCCTGCGCCGCGTTCCGCGCCCCCACAAGCAGGACCGCCGTGAAAATCTTCAACACATCATATGGTGAAAGATATACATAGTGCCGGCCGGCGCCCTTGCCGTCCTTGTCGCCGTAATCAACGCTGGTACTGGCCTGTTCAAGCTGGCGTATGCGCGTACTTGCCGTGCGCAGGCGTCCGACAATGGTCTTGAGGAGTATCTTGAGCCAATCGGGCATGTGGGCCAGAACGGCCTGGAACGTCGGCCCCGAAACCTCCACGAGTTCGCAGATCGTAAGCGCCTCGCCCGAGGCCGAACGGGGATTGCCGTCCAGAAAAGCCAGTTCACCGAGCACCTGCCCCGCGCGGATGGTGTCAATTTCGATCGAGGATTCGCCCTTTTTCTTGAAAATCCGGATCACTCCCGTTTTCAAAAAATACATCGCACGCGACATCTCGCCTTCGGCAAAAAGCAGATCGCCCTTTTTGAGCTTGCGCACCTGGGGACCGGCCGCCGTCTGGACGGGCTGCACGGGGGCCGAGGGGGCCGGGACCGGCGCCGCCGCCGCCTTCTGGCCGCCAAGCGAACGGACGGTGGACTTCTGCGCTGCCGCCGCCACCGCCGCCGCCAATCCGACCGCCGGTTTTTGATCTTCTGCTGCCATCAGTAAATATCCCTTTTATACATAATATCCCGCTTTTACTTGCTGTGCATCTCCCAGCTTCCATCCCAGTCTTTTTCGGGCGGAGTCTGTTTGAATTCCTTGCAACGCTCGATATACATCATACACGCCCCGTCCGGCTGCTCGGCCGAGAGGCGCGTCAACTCGCCTGCCGCCGTAAAAGTCTTTACGGCCTCATCCCACTTCTGCTGCGAATAGAGAATCCTTGCCTCTTCAAACAACTCCAGCCCCTTCGGATTGTATTCCCGGTCGAGAAGCTGGATGAGCTCCACCGCCTTTTTCTTGCCCTTCACCTTCACAAAATCCATTACCCTGTGGGCCGGTTCGGCGATACCGGCGTTCTTTATGCAATCAAACGTAAAGCGCGTGGTCAGGATCGACGAGGCATACGGCTTGGTGAGGCCTTCAAGGCGCGATGCGAGATTTACATGATCGCCGATGACCGTATATTCAAAAATGCGCTCCGAGCCCATGTTCCCGACATTGACATGGCCGGAGTTGATGCCGATGCCTATATTGACTTCGACACCGTACTTCTGCCTGAACACGGGTTTTATCTCCGCAAGTTTTTGCATCATCTTCTGCGCGGCAATACAGGCGTTTTTTGCGTGGTCCGGCTGATCAAGCGGTGCCCCCCAGAAGGCCATGACCGCGTCGCCGATGTACTTGTCAAGCGTGCCCTGGTTGTCAAAAACGATGTCGGTCATCACGCCAAGATACTCGTTGAGGAATCCGGCCAGTGCTTTTGCGTCCATTTTTTCGGAAATAGTCGTGAATCCGCGGATGTCCGAAAATAAAATGGTGAGTTCCTTCTTGACCCCGCCCACCGAAAGTTTGGTCGGGTCCTTCATGATCGAATCAATGATGGCGGGCGAAACGTATTTGGCGAATGCGCCCTTGATGAATTTCTTGTTCCGCTCCTCCATGACGTATTTAACGGCCACGGTGAACATGAAGATCAGAAAGAATTCTATATAAAGGAGGCTCGTGTTCCAGTTGATGTTGTTGGCAAAAAGGACCTTGAGATCGAAAACCGTGAACCCGCAGCCCGCCAGGACAAACAGCAGGAGCGCCGGGATGGCCTCAAGCTTTTGCGCAAAAAAAGCAAAGAGCATGGCGCCGGCGGTCATGAAAAGGAGCAGCCACATGGCATTTGCCCGTTTGGTGTCGTGCATAAGCATGTCGCCGCTGAGGATGTTGTCGAGGATGTTGGCATGTCCCTCGACGCCTGGCGTATTCGAATCGAACGGAAACGCCCGCATGTCATGCACGCCAATTGCTGAAACTCCGATCAGCACGAAGGCGTCTTTCAGAAGCTCAAGCTTGGATGCCGATGCAAGCTGGCGGTTTTTTTCGATCGTGATCTGGTCGTCATCCTTCATGACTTCCATCGCGCGGACATACTGGAAATGGAATGCCGGGCCGCGAAAATTAACTTCCATCGCCCCAAGCGGCGAAACGGGGATGTTGCGCCCGGACTTTGCAAACCCGAGGCTCTTGATGCGCTGGTTTTCATCAATCGTGAGCTGCAAATCCTCATTCAATCCCACTCTCGCCATTTCGAGCGGCAGCGATGGATACGCCTTTCCGTTCGCCATGATTACAAGATTGGTGCGCCTGATATAGCTGTCGCTGTCGGGCCAGGCGGTAAAATACCCGGCGTGTTTTGAAACTTCATTATACATGTCGATGTTTGCCAGAAAGTCGGGCGTGGAGATCAGCGGCGTGGTGGCCTGGTTGAACGGTTTGGCGACATTGAAATGCATGTAGGCAAATTTTTCAAATCCCTTGGGATTGGCGCCGACGCGTTCCGGATCGGTGACGGGACACCCCTCCTTTGACGAATACGCGGGCTGGCACCACGTCTCGGTGGCCCATGCCGTAACAACGCGGTCCGCGTTCATTGCAAGAACCTGCTTGAGCATCAGGTCGGTTTCAAACTCGTCAACATGTCTGCCAAGGCCTTTCTGTTGCATGAGTTTGGCGAGATCCTCGGGCACGCGCCGGTCCGGCTCGCTGAACACGATATCAAGCCCGACCACCTTTGCCCCGGCATCAAAGGTTTTCTGGACCAGATATGCGGTGAGGTCCCGGTGCCACGGCCAGCGGCCGAACTGCGCGATCGAATCGCTGTCGACCTCGACAATAACAACCTTGTTTTTCGGAGCCTGAACCCCACGGGCATGAAATTTCGTGTTGGTAAACCATCCCGACACCGTTCTGAAAAACGGGAAAGCCCTTGTGCGCATGAACTCGTTATGCAGGTCGCCATTGACGCCAAGTTCGTTTATATAATAGGCAAAGGTAAAAAGAGCTATGATCGGCAGTTGCAGAAGCCACAGCTTGTTCTTCATATAGTGTTTTTCTCCATGGGTTTTCTGGTAGAATGGTGTCTGGAACGTCGCTTATGACCGGTGATACGAACCTCAGAATCCTCATTGTTGACGACATGCCCGCGATGCGCGGCATTCTTTCCCAGATGGCCCGGGATGCGGGTTTTTCGCGGATTGTTGAAGCAGAGGATGGAGAGAGCGCGTGGATGCAGGTCAAATGCTGCGCTTGTGAACCCGCCGATGCTTTCGGTCTTGTTGTTTCTGACTGGAACATGCCGGGCATGAACGGCATCGAACTCCTTCGCACCGTCCGCGCATACACTCCGACGCGCGATCTTCCCTTTTTCATGGTCACTGGCGAGGGCGACCACGCTCACCTGTCTGACGCGGTTGAGGCGGGCGTCACCGACTACATCGTCAAACCTTTTACCGGCACGCAGCTTCGTGACAAGATCGCAAAGGCGCTTCCCTGATGTATGTTTCATCAACTGCTTGTCGGCATAACCCGGCATTTGCTAAAAGGTGGTCGCCACCTTTTGGTTCACATGTGCGTCAAAAAACTGGCGGAGAATTCCCTGCATGGTGACATTCAATGACATTTTCCTGATAGTTTTTCTGGCGTTTCTTGAAGGAATCCTGTCGATAGACAACGCGCTCGTACTCGCGGTGCTCGCCAAAGCCCTGCCAAAGGAGCAGCGCAAAAAAGCCCTTACCTACGGGCTCGCCGGCGCGGTTGTGTTCAGGCTTGCGGCGCTTTTTCTGGTCACCTGGATCATAAAATACCGCTGGGTCAAGATAGCGGGCGGTCTTTACCTCGTCTTTATGGCGGCAAAACATTTCCTGTTTCCGTCCAAGAATAACGCGGATACCAAGGTCACCCGCGGCAGCTTCTGGAAGGTGGTTCTGGTCATCGAACTCACGGATATCGCATTTGCGGTCGACTCGATCCTCGCCGCGGTGGCTCTTTCAAGCAAAATCTGGGTCATTTTCACCGGCGGATTCATCGGCGTCATAATGATGCGCTATGCGGCCACGGTGTTCATCAAGGTGCTCGAAAAATTCCCGTCCTTTGAAGTCACCGCCTATCTGCTCGTGCTCTGGATCGGCGTGAAGCTCGTGCTTGAAAGCACGGGACATGCCGCGCTGAATTTCCATTCGGCCGCGCAGCCCGCCTTCTGGATTTTCTGGGGCGTGATGGCGGCATCGATCGCGATGGGGTTCAGAAGGGGCGGAAGGCAGGGCGGAACGTTCAAGCCTTGAGTTTGCGAATACGACTCCATAAAAGAGCCTTCGGAACATCATCCATTTTCAGGACGGACATGCATTCGTCAAGCCTGCCGGACCTGGCAGCAAGTTTTGTGATTGCTCGATCCAGATCCCGCTCGACACTGTCGCCATAAGCCAGGGCAGCCTTCTTTTTGGCCATTGTAAAAACCGGTTTGGGTAGCGCAAGCATCGCAAGATCGATCAGATCACGGCTAAAAGCCCCGTCATCGGACCAGCGGTCGGAATTCGCCAAGAGTTTGCACGCAGCCATGTCAAGCGGGGTCAATGTTGCGACATTACATATGCGATCAGCTGGACCGGGCATCTCCAGATGGATCCGGCCTTCAAGAACAATCTCAAATTTGATGTCGGCATCGCCGACTGTAAACAAAGTACGGATCCCGTATTGATCGGCACGGATTTCATGTTTTTGTTTGAACTCGCAACCGGTGCGTATGATCGCGTTGATGCCGCGAGCACCAGTCATCATCTGCCGCAAGGTGCGGTATCCCGCCGGATCGGATACCATAAAGTCGATATCAAAGGACTCGCGGTATTCGCCGCGCGCAAGCGCGATCGCGGTACCGCCACCAAAACAGCAGCCGTTCGAAGCAAGGCGTTCAGAATCGAGAGACTGAAGAATAGACGCAATCCTGATATGGTGTTCTCTCTTAAACAAGCAACCGCTCCCTGCCAAAAGCCGCCAGAAGTTTTTCGATCAGTTCCTGTTCATCGTGCCCAAGGGCTTTCAAATCGATATGACGCCAGTTGCGCTCATAGATGTCGAGAGCTTCCTCGGGACTCAGCTCTGCTGTTTTATTGAGCTGCCAAGCCAGGCGCTTGAGTTGTGGATAGTCGGTCAGGCGGATTTTTAGCGGCAACTTGCTGGAGATACTCCTGGTCTGACGCCGGATTGGATCAAAAAGTTCAAGTTCCAGTCCAAGAACGGAGATAACAGCGAGGTAGGAACCCATTGTTACAGAAGGATCACCTCTCTCGATCCGATGGAGCGTCATCCGGGACATCGATGCGGATTCTGCAGTAGCAATTGCGCTTACCTTGAGACGCTTGCGACGGCCCCGAAGCTGTTCGCCCAGTGCTCGAAGCGCCTTTTTTCGACTCGGACCCATGGAAGGAGAGCGTGCTGGCATATGTATCTCATTATATACAAATAAATCATTATGTCTATAATGCGTTACATAAAATTGAGCATACCCCTGCAAAATTTGGTGAGCCATGACAGATTCGAACTGTCGACCCTCACATTAAAAGTGTGATGCTCTACCGACTGAGCTAATGGCTCACAAACATTGCGAGAGTTTGATTTTGCTATCAAAAATATTGCGCAATGGCAATAGTTTACCGCTGCCCGAAGGGCTCCTTGACCACAATCGTCTGCTCGCGCCCCGGACCGGTACTCACAATCGTAACGGGTACGCCTGCGTAATCTTCAATGGCACGGATGAAATCACGAAGCTCCACTGGCAGATCGCTCAAGCAAGCGGCCGCCGCACGGTCATACTCCGGCCAGCCGGGCATGAAATCATACATGGGCTCGGCACGCGAATAATCCTCGGCACACGCAGGCACGTCGTAAAGCGTGTTACCGCCAAGCGTGTAGGATTTGCAAAGTTTGACGCACTCAAAGCCATCAAGAATATCAGATTTTGTCAGCGCCAGCGACGTAATGCCGTTTACCTCGACCGCGTATTTGAGCGCCACAAGATCGAGCCAGCCCACCCGGCGCGGACGTCCCGTCGTCGCGCCATACTCGGCCCCGACATCACGGATGCGCTTTGCAATTGCGGGCTCGGATTTTTCGATCTCCGTCGGAAACGGCCCCGTACCAACCCGGGTGGTATAAGCCTTTACGATGCCAATCACGTTTGTGGTCGCGCCAAGGCCCACGCCAAGCCCGGTACCTATGATAGCACCACCCGCCACCGTGCTCGAAGAAGTCACGAACGGATATGTGCCATGATCAATATCCAAAAGCGCGCCTTGCGCACCCTCGAACAAAACCGGACGGCCATGCGTGACGGCCTCCTGGAGCACCCGCCGCGTATCGCATACAAACGGCTTCAAGCGCCCGCCGGTACGGACGCATTCTTCAAAAATCCTGTCCGCATCGATCACGCTGTCGCCAAAAAGGTGCTTGAGCAGTGCATTTTTTTCTTCGATCGCGCGAACAAGTTTTGGCTTTAGCGTCTCCGGCCTGATCAGATCCGCCACCGTGATCCCGCGACGGGAGACCTTGTCTTCATACGCCGGACCGATCCCGCGCACCGTCGTGCCGATATGCGCTCCATCCACGGCGGCACGCCGCTCCCTCAGGGAGTCAAGCTGCCGGTGATACGGCAAAATCACGTGCGCCCGCTCGCTCACGCGCACTGTTTCGTGTTCCGAGCCCTTGTGAAGCACGCCCGCCCCAGTCAGGGCATCGAGCTCTTCGAAAAAAACAAGCGGATCAAAAACAACGCCGTTGCCGATCAAACACACCTTGCCCGGATGCAACACGCCGCTGGGAATGAGATGCAGCACGGTTTTTTTGCCGTCCACGACGAGCGTGTGGCCCGCGTTGTTTCCGCCTTGATAGCGGACGATGTATTCCGCACGCGCGCTCAACAAATCGACGACCTTGCCCTTGCCCTCGTCACCCCACTGCGCGCCGATTACCGCTACATTACACCTTGTTGATGACGCCAAGGCGCTTCCCTTCGGTAAAAAACCCGATTATCTGGTCGGCCGCCGTCGTCGATACGCGGTCCTGCGCCTCATGGCTCGACGCCCCGAGATGCGGCACGCAAACGCACTTGGGATGCTCGAAAAGTTTCTTCGGAAACTGCGGGGGTTCTGGATCATAGACATCAAACGCCGCGCCGCCAAGTTTGCCGCGATCAAGAGCGGCCATGACATCATCCTCGTTTGCGATGCCGCCGCGCGAGCAGTTGATCACGTATGCGCCGTCACGCATCAGGTCGATGCGGGCGGAGTTGATGAGATTAAGCGTGTCTTTGTTTTTTGGGACATGGAGGGAAACGATGTGCGCTGCACGAAGAACTTCTTCGACGGAGCCCGCGAACGAAAACGCGCTCGAAGCGCCAAGCGCCCCCCCGAGCTGGGCCTGCAATTTGATCATCGGATCAAAGCCCACGACCTTCATGCCGAACGCCACGGCTTTTTCGGCCACAATGCGGCCAATATTACCAAGGCCTATGAGGCCAAGCGTCTTGCCGGTGGCCTCACGCCCGGTGAACTTTGATTTTTCCCACTTGCCGTCCCGCAGGGACATCGCCCCCTGCGGAATCATGCGAAGCATCGAAAACATGAGCGCAAAAACCTGCTCGGCAACTGCAAGAGAATTTGCAGTTGCGGTGTTCATCACGGCAATGCCTTTTGAAGTGGCATACGGAACATCTATATTATCAACGCCCGCACCACCCCTTACGATGAGTTTGAGGTTGGTGCCTTTATCCATGACGTCCTTTGTAACCTTGCTCGCCGACCGGACAATCAAACACTGGTAGTCCGCAATGATCTTCAAAAGTTCGTCGGCCGGAGTGGCTTTGCGGCTTTCGATCTGAAAACTTGAATTTTTTGAAAAAATATCGAGCCCGTCCTTTGCGAACCCGTCCGCAATAAGCACGCGTACCTGTGACATCCCCTTCCCCTTTCGTTAGCCCTCAAACCCCGCTCGGCGCGGGATCAGTTGGTGTTTGTTTTTGCCATCCTGACCTGTCTGCGATTGCGTTTTTCGAGAAGCATCTCGTCGATGATGTGAAGTGCTTCGTGACGAAGGTCGTTTTCGTAGATAAAGCGGTAAAAATTTTCCATGTCTGGATGATGGCGGAAATTCTTGAATGACGCCGACATCTCAGTCGTACCCGCAGCCGCGGCAAGCGCCGCATCACCGCTGCCACCGCCTGAAGCGGCCGCCGCTGCCGCATCCTGCTGCTCTTCGAGTTCGTCAGGATCGACGTTCTGCAATTCAGGAGAAAGCGCCGCAGGCTGCCCCTTTTCGGCAAGGACCGTCGCCTTGATGGTCTTCTTGTCCTTTGCGGATACCGCCTTTGCTTTTACTGTTGCTTTTGCTGTTGCTTTTACTGTTGCTTTTGCCTTTTTAGCCATCGTGTTTCTCCTTAGGTTAGCTCCGCCCCACCGGCGGGCTCTGACTGCGACTGCAGAATGCCGTACCTGTGGAGCTTGTTATAAAGTGTTTTTATCGTTATTCCAAGTGTTCTTGCCGCCTTTGTCTTGTTTCCCTGATTGCTGACGAGGGCGCGCAGAATATGCGATTTTTCTATGTCATCGAGCGTCATGTCCGGCGAATACCCGTCGCTTTCCTTGACTGCGCGCTGTTTGGGCTCGCGGATGTTGAATGGTATGTCGTCGAACCTGATCTCGTTGTTTTCGGCAAGGATTTTAAGGCGTTCAATCGTATTTTGCAGTTCGCGGATATTACCCGGCCAGTCGTATCTGCCAAGCACCTCCATCACACGCGGATCAATGCGCCTGATCTGCTGGGCGGCGCCTCCAAAGCGCGAATGCCGCAAAAAATGCTGAACAAGCAGTGCGATATCTTCCTTGCGTTTGCGAAGAGGGAGCATCCTGAGCGTGATTGTATTGAGCCGGTAATATAGATCCTCGCGAAAACGGCTCTCGCGAACCTCCAGCTCAAGATCACGATTCGTGGCGCTGATAACACGGACATCGACCTTGATCGGTTTTTTGCCGCCAATACGGTAGAATTCGCCCTCCTGCAGAAAACGCAGCATCTTGGTCTGAATGGCTTGCGACATCTCGCCGATCTCGTCGAGAAAGAGCGTGCCGCCGTCCGCCGTTTCGCAAAGACCGAGTTTCTGATTGATGGCTCCGGTGAAGGAGCCTTTTTCGTGGCCGAAGAGTTCGGACTCAAGAAGTGATTCCTGCAGCGCTCCGCAGTTGACGGTCACATACGGCCCCGTTGCGCGCTCGCTTTTAGTATGAAGACGGCGGGCAACGAGTTCCTTGCCCGTGCCGCTTTCGCCCTGGATAAGAACGGTTGCGGTGGTGGGCGCAATCTTGTCGACCATGCCGATAAGATTCATCATTGCCGGACTGTTTGTAATGATCTCGGCAGTGCGCTGATCCTGCTGGACAAGGGTTTTGAGGACCCGGTTCTCACGCTGCAAAAGCTTCTGCTGTTCCAGAATGCGCTCGTGGGCGCCGCGAAGCTCGACGGTTTTTTCTTCAACAGCTTTTTGCAGCTTGCGGTTGAACTGCCGGACGTCGTCATAAAGCCTGCGATTTGTCATTGCCACTGCGACCTGTGAAGCAACGGCTTCAAATGCCGCCGCATCGTTCTCGTCAAAGGTCATCGGCTGGTCGCTTTCGACGTTCAAAACTCCGACCGTCCCGCCATCCTTTATAATGGGAACGCAAAGTTCCGAACGGGTGCGTACCGGCAGTGAAAAATTCGAATAATGCGGATCATGCGAAACATCGCCGGTAAGATAAGTCTTGCACGAACGGATCACATACCCGGTAATGCCCTCGCCGGAGGGGATCGTATGCCCCTTGCGAAGATGCGTGCGGTGCGAACCGGCCTGCGCTTCAAGGCGGGCGGCGCCATCGGCAGTAACGCTCCAAATGCTTATGTTGTAATGTTTGAACCGGCTTTGAATGATATCTGCAATCTCCTGATGGATGCTCTCGGACAGCAAAAGACTCTGAAGGCGCGTCGACAGCTCGTTAAGCAATTTGAGCTGCATGGCTTGTTTATTTTGCACGGTATGTGTTGTAGCCATCTGTATTTTTTTCCCTCAGACGCGTCGCAGCATATATTTTTTACAGGCCTTAGTCAATCTTTATTTGATTAATTTAGTATGATATTGTTACAAATAATTAATTGGATTAACCTGTTGAATATATTGAATGTTTTACATGGTGCCCGGAACGGGTTATATATGCCCTTTACAGATGATACAAAAACTCTATCAAAGACTGTCAGAACTGATATCTCTTACCTTCCGCCACCCCGGACACCTTGTCTGGATACTTGCAGCCTACATTCCGTTTCTCGGCCTCTACAGCGTTCCACTAACCGGAGATCAAAAGGTCTACCTTAATACGGCCCTCGAAATGCGTGAACGTGGCAGTTTTCTCGTGCCATATCTGTTTGGCGCCCCCAGCTATTACAAACCCCCTCTGCACTACTGGATCACAATGGGAAGCTGGAAAATATTCGGATTCAACCTGTGGGGATCTCTTATTCCTTCAGTGATCGCAACAATTGCAACCGCATGGTTTATCGGCGCGATTTCAAATATTCTGCATGCCCGGCACGGACGCCGCTGGTTTTCCACCGCCGGCGCCTGGTTCGCCCTGGCGCTTGGCACCGTCACGTTCGGCACCACCGCGCAGATGGAAATCTTCACCTGCCTCTTTTACGCGGCCGCCTGGTGGGCCGCACTCAAATTTCTTGCCGGACCTGCGCAAAAACGCCGATGGCTCTGGCTCTATGGCGCGTTTGCAATCGCGGGACTCGCGGCCATAAACAAAAGCCCGCTCTATTCGGTCCTGTGGGTCGCGGGCTTTTTCAGCTATGTGCTGTTTGAGGGCCACTGGGATCTCCTGCGTGAACGCAGATTCTATCTCGCGTGGCTGTTCGGCATCGCCGTTGGCAGCGTCTGGTACGGTAGCATCCTCATCGTCGACGGACAGCGCTTCCTGACTGACTATCTCGTACGCGAAACCTGGAACAAGCGCTCCGGCAACCGCGGCTCGTGGTGGAGCCTCTGGCTCGCGCTCCTTTATTACTGCGTTCCCTTCACGCTCATGCTTCTGCCCTCCATGCGCGCCATACGCCGCGGAAGGGCCTGGGGCCTCGTGCGCTTTTTGTTTTGCTGGTGCTGGGCGCCGGCACTTTTCTTCACGATCTATCCGTACCGCGTAAAAGCCTACTTCCACATGCTCGTCCCCGCCGCCGCCCTCATCGTCGAATGGGGCTACTACCATTTTTCGGGCAAGGCGACATTCAGATGGGCCACGGCGGTGACCGGATTTCTTGTCTTCGTCGCACTTGAAGGCTCAGCACTTGTCCTGCAGCGCGCCTGGCTCGTTCCCGCATGGATAGTCACGCTTTTCGTTCTGACCGGGGCGACGGTATTCCTGTTTGCCACGCGCAGCTGGATGCGGGCGTTCATGCTCGCGTGCTTTGCGGGCATTCTGGTGTTCAGGATAGCGGCCGTTTCGCTTGGCCAGCAGGACATTGCCGGTCTGCGCGCCTCCGTGGCCTCCCTGCCCGGTCACACGCGTATCGGGATGTACGACGAACATCAGAACATCTGGCACGAATTCGCACTCATGTCGGTCGCTCTTGCACGCGCTGACGGCACCCCCCCGATCGAGCGTCTTGACAGCCTCGACAAGGCCGTAAAACTCCTGCGCACCGGGGGGCTTCTGATTTTAAGCGACGAACAGGATGCACGGCTGGGCCGGACGCTCCTTGCAAAATATCTTGGCACCGGCGACAGGCGCGAGCTGGAAGACAAACCGTGGCCGCGCTGGAAAAGCCGGATCAAATTCCCCTACCAAAAGCTCCTGCGCGGCGAACTCGGCAAGAGGAGCGAGATTCTTGGAATGCTACAAAGGAATTTCAGACTGAAGCGGGTGGCGAACTAGATTCCGGCACGCTCTCCTTTCTTGCTTTCTTTCATCACCGGTGGCATCTCTTGATCCATGAAAAACAAACTGAAAAAATATTACGCTGACAACCATAAATCCCTTTCCGACGAATGCGTCCGCATCCTGACCGATCTTGTCAAGGTCCCGTCGGTCAATGTTCCAAATGCCGAACTCGGAAAATATCCATATCTCGGCATTCCGGGCGAGGAGAGCAAGGTAGCCGAGATCGTGGTGCGCGAAATGAAAAAAATCGGCATCAACCACGAAATCCATGAACATACCAAGGGCCGCGCAAACGTGCTCGGCTATTACGGCGAAGGAAAAGAATCACTGCTTGTCGGCGCGCACATGGACGTCGTTCCGCCAGGCGACGGCTGGAAAACCGATCCGTTCACCACGCATATCAAAGACGGCAACATCTACGGCCGCGGCGTGATAGACAACAAGGGCCCGCTTGCCTCCACGCTCGTCGCCCTCAAGGTGATGAAAGAGCTCGGAATAAATCTGAAGGGCCGTTTCATCATGGGCGCCATCGCCAGCGAAGAACACCGCGAGCAGGGAGAGCAGGATCCGGGCCTTGACTACCTTCTCAAGAACAAATTGCTCACACCGACTTATGCCATCATTCCCGACGTCGGCGAGAACATGAAAAAAATCGACATCGCCGAAAAAGGCCGTCTGCAGCTCAAGGTCACGGCATTCGGCAAACAAGCCCATGGCTCGACACCCGAACGCGGCCTCAATGCCGTGGTGATGATGGGACAGTTCATGACAAAGCTCCCGTCATTCACGATGAAATACAAGCCGCATGACTATTTGATCAAGCCATCACTGAACGCCGGCGTGATTTCGGGCGGATCGGCATCAAACATCGTGCCGGCCGAGTGCCAGCTCATCATCGACATACGCTTTTTACCTGGTCAGACGCCAGAGGGTCTCATCGCGGAACTCCATGAACTCACGCGCGGCATTGAAGGCCGGTTTGAGTTTGAAGAGCAGGGCTGCACTTATCCGCACCAGGTGGATCCCGGCAACATGCTCGTCAAGGCGTTGCAAAAAAATTCGCGCGAGATACTGGGCCACGACGCCGAGCCCTTTGGCATGGGCGGCGGAACATTTGCAAAGGGGTTCAATATGGCGGGCATCATCGCCGTCGGTTACGGCCCCGGCGACGACGTCGCATTTCATATCGCGAACGAATACATCGAGATCAAACAACTTGTAGAGTTTGCACACATGATCAGCGCCACGGCGATGGATATTCTGGGCTGCTGACCGCCAAAAGGTGGTCACCACCTTTTGGTTAAGATCTGCGTCATAAAAAATCCCCGCCAAGGTATTGGTGCCCGGACGGGGACTGGTTGCTTTCTGTTGTAATGGCTATTTTGTTATCTGCGGGAACGGCGTCAGATCCTGGAAATCATTCCACATGAACCGGTAGTTGGGGTTCATCGCCATTGTGTACCACAAATTGTTTTTGAGCCATTCTTGCATGAAGGCGTCGTGCTTCTGGCCTTCTGCAGTCAGGATGTTCCCCTTGCCGAAAAAATCATCAAGATCATAAACACCCGTGCTTCCGGCAGGAATCAGTACGCCAGGAAGAGGGGGTGCGTTTTTGGCGGTTTTCTGTTCCGGCGTAAGATAGGCATTTGTTATGCCATAGAGTTTCTCGATGAATCTTATTGCTACATCATCCATTGCTGCGGGCAGATATATTGGAAGGTATGATGCCTTCTGAAGTTCGGGTTTCCATCTTTTTATAAAAAAAGACAAAAGATGATCTTTGATGATTTCTGCCTGAGTAGAGTGGTATTTTTTAATATTATAGAGAAGCGTCCAGGCTTCGAGATTCCCTTTTTTGCCGAGTTTGTAGAATCTGTCACTACTTGAATCAAGCCTGGCCAGACATGACGTGATGCTGGCGCAGCTGTTTTTGAGTTTAAGCTTTTGAATAATTGATGATGCCTTGTGGTACAGCCCGGTTTCGTTAAGGCCTGTTTTGTTTTCTATAATTCTTCTTGCTTCGTAACCCAGGAACATTTTTATCTCTTTAAACAGGGATTCTGTAATACGGCAAAGCGTACTTACTGAATGGGTGTATTTGATTGGATCATTGTGTCCAAGATCTCTGCAAATACCGGAGACCATGCTGCCAGGAAGAAAGTTCAAACTGACTGCAAGTTTGATCACGTCAAAAAGCCTGGTATCCTTGTCGTTGTTTATCAGTGCGGCAACAAGCCGCCTGGTGTTTTCGCTGTCGGCATGACCGAGATCCCTGCCCCATGAGTAGACAACTTCGTGCAGGATCAATACGCCGCGGCTGGTTTCGGCATGTTTTGGGTGGAAAAACAGTCTTTTATCCACATCCATGAACCAGGTATTGTTTTTCTTCGTTTGGGCAATGGCGGTTGCAAGGGCGCATTTCCCGCTTTCAAGAAGTGAGATGGTGGCTTCGTCCTTGACCCTTCTGATGCTGTTTTCGTGAAGAATTACATTTTTATTTGCAAACTGCTCACGGGCCCACTTAAGCCTTTGGGCAAGATCCGGTATGGTTATCTCAACTCTTGCCAGGATTTTATTTACATATTTATCGAAAGATTCACCGGTCGCCACTTCAACTATGTTTGGCTGGGCTTGATTAAAGCCGCGCGCAAGGCGGGCATCGTGGAGGTCGAGGGCCTGGATTGATTCTATCTTGTCTATTTGATCATTTGTTATTTCACCGTCACGTTTACGGACAAGGTCTGCGGTTTCGCGCGTGTCAAAGCAGGCGATCACGTTGCCGCCTCCACTTGTATCACCGCCATCGCCTTTTCCGCCAAATGCCGTTGAGGCTGAAATAGCTATCATCACAACCAGATATTTCTTTTTCATAAATCCTCTCGTTTGCGGCGGGTTTATAATGGAGTGTTGTACTACATTATTGCGCCACGTCAAAATTGATACATGTTCTGGGATGTGGGCGGTAGAAAAATTTAATGAAATATGTGAGTAAAATTATAGTAAAACTAAAAAAACATATGTAATATAAAGATATATATGAAAAATAATGAATTCATAAATCTTTCAATATATGAGTTCACGGACTACAAAAAATACATAAACACCCGAATCAAGGAATCCCCACACCGTGGGCACGGGATGCGGCTCAAGCTCGCGGGAGTGCTTAATTGCTATAGCGGGTATATTTCCCAGATTCTGAACGGCAATGCACATTTAAGTATTGAACAAGCGGATCTTGCGAACAGGTTCTTCGGACACACGAATGAAGAGAGTGATTTTTTCATATGTCTTGTTCAGCTTGAGCGGGCCGGGACTGTTTCGTTAAAAAAATATTTTAAGAATAAAATTGACCAAATGATGGAGCGACAGCTCAATTTGAAAAACCGGTTGAAAATCAAACAGCACCTTACGATTGAAGACCAGGCTGTGTATTACAGTGCGTGGTACTTCGCCGTTATTCATATAATGGTTACCGTGCCACAATATCAAAACAGGGAAGCCATGGCCCGGACGCTCGGGCTTCCACTAAAAAAGGTTTCTGAGGTTCTGCGGTTTCTTGCCTCAGTAGGGTTGGTTGTCGAAGAGAATGGCAGGTACAGGATCGGCACTGAGAGAATCCACCTGCCTGCGGATTCGCCGCTTGTTTCAAAGCATCATGCCAACTGGCGGCAAAAAGCGATGCAGTCACTCGATCGTGATCCGGATTCAGATTTGCATTATTCTTCGGTGGTCAGTCTTTCCGCGAGAGACATAGTGAAAATCAAGTCAATGCTTGTCAAAAGCATTGAAGAAATAAAGTCAGTGGTCAAGGAATCAAAAGAAGAAACAGTGCAATGCTTTTCGCTGGATTTTTTCGGAGTGGCATAAGATGTATTTCATTTCAAGGGGATTTCTCAATAACTGCGCTAACGGCTCTTTACTTCTTTTTCAGCATAGCGACTTTTGGTTATCGCCAGCCCCTCGTCAACCCATTTTGAAAGCTGCTCGCGCGCGGCGATTTCTGAAACCACGCCCGCGGACGAGGCAAAACGCACGGTCTCAGTGAAATCAAGGAGCCTGTCAAGACGCATCCAGTTTTCGGCAGACATCCCGTGTTCATCGACAAGCGCACGCCGGAGTTCGGAACGCGAAAGCGATCTGGCGCCAATGGAATGTTTGCGGTCAATCGCATCATATACCGCGCCGGTAAGAAGTTCATAGGTATGCGTGACGTCATTCCACGGGGCGCCCGAACGCGCGGCCTTTGCCGCAGCCTTCAATTTCTGCCAGCTCTTTGATTCGGCAAGCAGGCGCGATTTTCGCGTGGACCGCAAAAGCCTGAGACGCCCGAAAATCTTGTCCACCGCTGCAACAAAAGCAAAAAGCAGGACCCCCGTGGCACTGAGCCAGTACATCCAGCGCCACCAAGGCAACCCCATCGGACCGGGCGCGGGCCCGGGCTCCGCCGGGTCCTTGAGATACATCACGTCCTCGGCCGGTTTTACGGCTTCGGACTGCGCACTCGAACCGGCTCCGGTTGCAGCAACATTATCGCCAGCACGCTTGACGGGCACATACGCAGTTCCGGGCGCCGCATCAGACACCTTGATCTCGATCTGATCGGTTTTGCGCGTAACGTAAGCGCCCTTGATGGGATCAAAAAACGAAAGTTCGAGCTGCGGCAGCGTAACCTTTCCGGGAACACGCGGGATAAGCAGAAATTCGAAAATCTTGGTACCCACGCCGCCCTTGCCGGTTTTTGCATTGCCCTTTGATTCGTAAAGCTCGACCGTATCCGGCCATTTTGCCTTGGGCTCGCCAATCGCGGCGACGTTGCCCTTTCCTTCCACCTTGACAGTGAGATTCACGGCCTCATTCGCCCTTACCTCGTACTTGTCCACGGCGGTGGTCAAACTGAAATCACCCACTCCACCGGTGAAGCTCGATGGCTTGCCCTGCTCCGGAAGAGGGACGACTTCGACATAAAGCGATTCGCTCCTGGACTGCCCCGTACGCGGAGCCATCTGGGCAAAAAACTGCGTGAACGGATCGGCCTCGTCATCGACATCGGACTTGGCGTAATAACTCGCCTTGATCGAAAACGGATCGATCTTGAGCTTGCCGTTCTTGAGCGGATAAACCGCATAGCGCGCAAGAAGTGAGCGGGAATACTGACCGCCGTCGAGCATTACATGCTCACTCTCCAGGCGGTTGCCCATGACGGGCATTTCCAGATCCTCGCGCAAAAAACCGGTCAGCGTCGGAAATTTGTCCGCCATTATGTTGAACATCCTGACGCGGGTGTAAAGATAATAACTGACAACAATCTGCTCACCCTTGAAGGCGCGCTGTTTGCTGATCTCGGCCCTGAGAAAAAACGCCTTGCCCCGGGCCACCTGCTGTTTGCCCGCTCCCCGCATCCCCGCGCCGCCCCCCCTGTAATACCCGCGCGGCGGCGGAGTGCCCGCACCTGATGCACGAACCATTATATCAATGGGCTGTGCCGAAAAAGTCTTGCCTCCCACGTTGATTTCGATGCCGGTGATCTTCTGCGGCCCTACCTTCATGGGCTTGAGGACCTTTGTTAGCTCCTGCGTAAAACTGACAGTGAACTGGCCGTTTTCGTAGAGCGACTGCGTGTAGGATCCGCTGTACTCGTTTATCACCTCAAAGCCCGGCGCATTGAAATTAGGCTCGGTTATGCGTTCGTTGGCGTTTGATTTTATGACAAATTTGAGCGCAAGGGACTCGTCAAGCGACAGTTCGTGCCGGTCGGCCTGCACGGTGACCTGCGTGGCCGCATGGACCTCGGCAAACGGTACAAGAGCTGCAATCAGTGCCGCATGGAACAATTGTCGCATGACATGGTTATATTGCATCCGCACCCCTCCGGCAATCCTTCACAATGCTCACCAGTCCTTGTCAGTTGCACGCGCTCCGGCGCGCTGTTTCTTCTGTTTCTGCTGCAATTCCTTTTCGCGTGCCGAAAGCTCGGCCATCACCCGGTCGGCATCCTCCTTGGACATCTTCTGTGATTTGAACTCCCGCTGACGCTGCTTCGAGTGGTCCTGGTACTCCTTATTCTCCTTCTTGTCTTCCTGCTTTTTTTCCTGCTCGTCTTTCTTATCCTTCTCGTCCTTCTGCTGCTCCTGTTTGTCTTGCTTGTCCTTTTTATCCTTTTTATCCTGCTTGTCCTGTTTGTCCTGTTTCTGCTGCTCCTGCTGTTTACGGATCAGAAGCTCGATGTTTTTGCGCGTATCCTTCTCAAGCTGTACATCCTTCATCTCACGAGCCATTCCAAGGGCGCCCAGATACGATTTCAAGGCGTTTTCGAAATCCCCCTTCTGGCCAAGCGTACCACCAAGATTGTAAAAAGATTTGCCCGCCAGCGCCTTGTCGCCCTTGGCGGACGCCCCCTTCGCCGCCTTGTCAAAACTCAGCGCGGCACCTTCCATATCACCACCCTTGTATTTCACCACCCCGTGGTTGAACTCAAGTTCGTCCATCTCCGGCGCCATGGCCTGCGCACTGCCGAAATGTTTTTTGGCCTCCTCAATCCGGCCTTCGGAGAACTCCTTGAGCCCCTTGTTGTTCTCGATATAAACATCAAGCGGCGCCTGGGCGGCATGTGCAACGACCGGCCCGCCGGCGCATACAATGACCGCCATCATCAGGCCCGCCATGCCACGATTCCGGACGGCCCTGAGCGCAATAGAAATTTCGACAAGCAGGAGCAGTACGGAAACCGCAAGCGGAATGTAAAACCTCTCCTCGCGGATCACCATCTTGCGCTCGGCGAATTCAGAACGGTTCAGCGCTCCCATCTCTCCCATCAGCTCGGTCAATTCATCCTCGGCGGGCGTGACGTTCCAGTATTTTCCTCCGGCCGCGCCGGCGACTTTCATCAGTGCGTCGGGCCAAAAAGAACTGACCACGCTCCCGCCCTCACGATCACGCTTGTAGCCGTGCATCTGCCCGTTCGGATCGCGCACGGGAATGGGGCCGCCCTTCTGGGTGCCCACGCCAAGAACAAACAGCTTTACGCCGGCTTCCTTGAGTTTTTTCGCGCCTTCGACAGCCTGCGCTTCGTGATCCTCGCCATCGGATATAAGAATGATTACGCGTGAGGCCTCGCCCGTATCCTCGGCTCCGCGCACAAGCGAGCGGGCCGCCGTCTCAATTGCAATACCGATATCGGTGCCCTGCGAAGAAACGGATTTCGGGCCAAGCGTGTCAATCACTTCATAAACATATTCGAGATCGGTCGTAAGCGGACACGCGACATAACTGCTCGCCGCAAATGCAACAACTCCGACCCGGTCCCCCCTCAGACGGTCAAGCATGGTGCGCACAAGGTGCTTGGATTTTTTGAGGCGGCTCGGCACCACATCCTCGACTTCCATGCTGTTTGAAACATCAAGCGCGATCATTATATCAAGCCCGGTGGTCTTGAGTGTCTCCTCGTGCTCGCCCCACTGGGGCCGCGCCATGGCCAGTACGGCAAACATGAACGCCAGCAGCCAGAGCCCGGCTTTTCTCTTCCGGGCCTTTGGATCATAGCCTGGCATTATCGTTTTCCAGACAACCACCTCGGCAAAAGCATGCAATAGTACGCGACGCTTTTTGAGATCAAGCATGAAGACCACATAGACCAAGGGCACGGAAAGCAGCAACCAAAGCCACCCGGGCGAGGCAAATATCATGGCAGCAGCCTCCACCACCCGGTCTCAAGCATCTTCCCGAGCACCAACAGGAGCGCCCCGAGCTTGAGGGGCTTCTGGAAGATGTCATCATAGCGGATTTTTTCGTTGGATTTGACTTCTGTTTTTTCGAGCTGGTTGATGTCGGCAAAAACGCTATCGAGTGTTTCGGCGTCAGTGACCCGGTAAAATTTTCCACCGGTGGACTTCGCTATATGCTGCAACAATTCGGGATTCAGTGCGTTGTCAAACCACTGGTATGTCAGTACCGTATTTCCAAAAATACCTTTACGCTTGATCGGCATCTTGACGCGCCCTTCGCGGCCGATTGCAATTGTATAGACCTTGATGCCGTATCCCGCGGCAAGCTCCCCGGCCGTGGCAGGATCGACCTGGCCGATATTGTTGTCTCCGTCGGTGAGCAGAATTATCACGCGGCTTTTTGCCGTAGAATTGCGCATCCTGTTTACGGCAAGGGCCAGCCCGTCACCGATTGCCGTGCCATCCTTGAGCACGCCGACTTCGGCGTCCTTGAGCGCACGGAGCAGTATCCCATAGTCAAGCGTAGGGGGCGACATCGTAAGCGGCTCACCGCTGAAAGCGACAAAACCTATGCGATCGTTCTGCCGGCCCTTGATAAAAGCCTCGAACGTCTCCTTGGCGATTTCAAGCCGTGACTTTTCGGCAAGATCCTCGATGTTCATGCTGGCCGACACATCCATCACCATCATGATGTCGATGCCGCTCACAATGCGCTCGGTCTGTTTGAAGCTGGTCTGCGGCCGCGCAAGCGCGATTATCATAAGCACAAGTCCGGCAAGCTTGAGCGCAATGAGCAGCCGGTATGGATTGAAGGTTGACACTTTTTGCGGCACAGCAAGCGGAAAAACCACTGATGCGGGGCGATTCCGCCTGAGCCACCACTTGAGAAGCGCCGGTACCAGCAGCAGAAGTAAAAGAACGGGCCAATAGCTAAACCGCATGAAGTGGCACCCTCCTTGTATCTGTCACGAGCTTGCGCGCTTCATTAATCACTGCCGCACCTTCTTCGTCCGGAGGAACATGATCGGTGAATTTCACCCTGTCGAGCCTTGAAAAAAGCATTTCCACGCGGTCGAGAATCTTATCCGTTGCGTGCATCCCGTCATCAAGACGTAAAATCAGCTCGGACGTCGTACTCTCAAGCGCATCAAAACCAAAGCGCCGCCCGAAATATCTCTTGAGGATCTCGGAGACCGCAAAATAATGGAGTTTGTGCCCGCCCCCGCGCAGCAAACCCTTAAGCTCAAGCGCAGAAAGGGCGGCCAGTGCTTCTTCGTCCTCGGGTTTTGGCGGAGCCTTTGGCATCTCGGGGAGTTTGGCGCCCTTGCGCCTGGCGCTCCAGCGCACAACGGCAAAAACAACCGCGGCAGCAAGAAGAAGCGTGATGAACGCCGAAATAATCACGATCCACCACGGAAATCCGAGCCCCACCGGCGGCCTGATATCCTCGGGCTGCTCCGGTTTTTTGTCTTCGGGATCAATGGCCGATACAACATCAAACTGCACGGGCTCGGTGCCGGCCACCACGGCACCGGCTGAATCCTTGATTTCGAGCGGCCCCAGAATGAGTGTCCCGGCTTTTGCGGGAACCGCGGTAAACTCAAGATCCTCAGAATCCTTTATCAAAAGCGCCCACTGTCCTGCCGCCCGGGCATCCTTGAGCGCCAGTTCGATCTTCATCCCCTCCGTGCGTTTAACCCCCGTCACGCGAAAATCAAGCCGGTCTCCAACCTTGAGTTCCCCGGGCCGTTCGCCGGAGAGTTCCAGCGGCACAACACGCACGGGCTCGCCCTCCGCCGCGACGGCAGTGCCCAGAAACAGGATTGCAAGAAAAAATGCGCGTCTCATTTTTTTTTTCGTGACCTCAGCTTGAAAAATCTCACGATCGCCGAAGCGTAGTCTTCCCTGGTTTTGACGCTTAGGTGCTCGATTCTTCCGCCCTTGATGCCGCTCTGAAAAGACGCCTCCATGGCCCTGGCTGCTCCAGTGAGCCATGTTTTGAAGGCAAAAGATCCGGTATCGACAAAACACTCGTTGCCGGTCTCCGGGTCAATAAAAATAAAATGCCCGTCCGGCGGCACAACCGCTTCACGCTCGTCACCGATACGCACCGCCACGACATCATGCCGTCGCGCCAGGCGCCTCATGGCAATATCGTGCCCGGTTGCCATGAAATCACTTATCACAAACACCACGCCCGAGTGCTTCATGATGCGCCCGGCACCGTCAATCGCGCGCGCAAGATCGGTGCCTTTTGTCTTTGGTTTGTGGGCTATCACCTCGCGGATGATGCGAAGAATGTGCTGACGGCCCTTTTTCGGGGGAATGATGTGCTCAACCTCTCCCGCAAAAAGCATGAGCCCCACCTTGTCGCCGGTATGAATCGCGGCATAAGCAAGCATACCGGCAATTTCCGCGGCGACTTCGCTCTTGAGCTTCCTGGATGACGAAAACCGGGTCGAGCCCGACACGTCAACCACAAGAAACACGGTGAGCTCGCGTTCCTCTTCAAATTTCTTCACCAGCGGATCGCGCGTGCGCGCGGTGACCTTCCAGTCAAGGTGCCGGATGTCGTCACCGGGCACATACGGACGGTGCTCCGAAAACTGCACGCCATGGCCCTTGAAATGGCTGCGGTATGAGCCGCTCATGACATCATCCACCATCCTGCGGGTGGTGATCTCGATAAGACGGACCTTCTTTATGATTTCTTCTGGTAGCACGGACGCCTCACGGCACCTCGACGTGTTCGAGAATCCGTTTGATTATCTGCTCGCTGTCCACACCATCGGCATCAGCCTCGAAGGACACCATGATCCTGTGGCGCATGATGTCGTAAGCAACCGACTTCACATCCTCCGGCGTGACAAAGCCGCGATGCCTGATGAAGGCGCTTGCGCGGCTGGCCTTCACAAGCGCGATCGTCGCGCGCGGAGAAGCCCCCACCTGGATCATCGATTTCAGCGCCGGCAGTCCGGCCTTGTCCGGAAAGCGAGTGGCAAACACGAGCGACAGGATATAATCTTTCAGTTTTTCGTCCATGTATATGCGCGAACAGACTTCGCGCGCTTCAAGGATGGACTGCGGGTTGCAAACCTTTTGCGCATGCGGCGCCAGCACGCCCGACATGCGGTTGAGGATGATTTTTTCCTCGCTGATCGTAGGATACCCCACCTTGACCTTGAACAAGAACCTGTCAAGCTGTGCTTCGGGAAGCGGATACGTGCCTTCCTGCTCGATGGGATTTTGCGTGGCAAGCACGATAAACGGATCCTTCATGGGGTATGTTGTCTCGCCGATCGTGACCTGCCGCTCTCCCATTGCCTCAAGCAGCGCACTCTGCACCTTGGCGGGGGCGCGGTTGATTTCATCGGCAAGCACGATGCTCGTAAAAATGGGGCCCTTCTTGGGAATGAACTCGCCGGTCTTCTGGTTGAAGATCATCGTGCCGATCAGATCGGCGGGCAGAAGATCGGGCGTGAACTGGAGCCGCTGAAAATCCGCCTGTATGATCTCGGCCAGGGTTTTGATGGCCAGTGTCTTGGCAAGACCCGGCAGGCCTTCCAGCAGGACATGCCCGTCGCAAAGCAGTGCGAGCAGAAGGCGTTCCATGAGCGTCTTCTGGCCCACGATCACATTCCCCGCCTGCGACATGATGTCGTCTACGAACAGGCTCTTCTTCTTGATTTCCTCGGTTACGGCTTGGACGTCTGTCATATGGGAATATATTGATAAGTAAACGCATTTTTTGCAAACCAAAAGGTGGTCACCACCTTTTGGTTTAGCGGTGCGTCATAGGCCGACCAGCCTCTTGAACCCGATTTTGAACGGCTCCTGGCTGAAAACCACCCAGTTGTTTTCGCGCAAATACAGTCCCGCATGCACCAAAATATTTTTGCGGGAATGCGCGTTGCCGCACTGCCCGACCGCATGCGCGAAATGAGCAAGCAGATTGTATTTGTAATGCACGATGACGCCTTCCTGGTTCCAGACGATTATCCTGCTTCCGAGCTTGCCGCAAAAATCCACATCAACTTTTTTCCATTGTACTCCGGCCCGTCCGGCAAGCATCTCCCCGCCCTTTGAATATAACCCGTAAAATGGCAGCAAGAGTATCGCCGCCATAACGCCCGTCCCGGCCCACTTCCATCCCGGCCGGTCCGGCATCTTTCTTTGCAACCAATCCTTGATCACGATAAATCCAGTCGCACCAAGGGCCATTCTGCAAATCATGAGATATATAAAAAGCCTTGGAACGAAATAATATCCAGCCTTCACCACGCTGGCCGCAAGAACCAGAAACACAAGCAGTTGAACAACAGCAAAAACACCGAGAACATGGTGAAGATTTCCCTGAAAAGGGGCTATTGCACGTTTTTTCAAAACACCGATCAACCAGACCAGCGTTGAAACCGCTCCGGTCAATACAAACACGCTGCCAATCAGGTCCACGGCCGGGCGCCGCTGTAAAAACAGCCTGATGACATTCCTCACCAGGTCCAAGCCACCGGTTTCATACAAATTCCATTTGGAATGCGCCCAGGGAACCGGCTGGTAATAGTAAAACAACACAACAAGCAATGCCACAGACAATATCGAATATCTGATAACGAGTCCGGCGACCAATCCGCGTTTTTCGCTGAAAACAGATTTCAAAAACAAAATCGTGACCAGCATGCTGATTGCCTGCAGCGGGCCCACCGTTGCAGACAAGCCAAGCAGCAGCATCACTGCGGCAAGCGGCGCAAGCCGGGCGGGTTTCGCATTAAAATTCAAAACAGAATAAAACAGGGACATGGAAAAAAACAAAAGCCAGATCATGTACTGCCGGTCCTCTGCGGAATACTCGAAAAACAGGGTCTGCCTGAAAAGGAGCCAAAGAGCCAGGGCCGCACCGGCATATCCGGATATCTTCCGGAAAAACCAGAAAACCGCCAGCACAAGGGCTGCCGCAGTCACAAGATTCATAATACGGGAACCCACCAGAACATGCGCATCCACGCCGGGCAGCATCAGAAATGCCTTTTGCAACAGATAATAAAGCGGGTTGATGCTTGTCTGCGGGATGCCGCGGCTGAAAACCAGTCTGGCAAATGATTCATTGCGGACAATGTCCTGCGTAAGCCCTTCGTCCCACCAGAAAAACTTCCTGGCGGCCAACGCAACGGATATCCAGGCAAAAACAGCCACGATTGAAGCAATATAGGCAAAACCGGTTATTGTTGTTTTTTTCCGGAAGATATTCATGTTTTTTGCGCGGCCCCGTTTCCGATCCTGTACGCGTTGGCCATGACGGTGAAGGTCAGTGTCGGAGCCTGCAGCTCCGGCAATACGGATGCATCGGCGATATAAACCCTCGAACAGCCGGACAACCGTCCATTTGCATCGGTTTCAAATTCCTTGGGCTGTTCCTTCATGGGGAACACCGATCCTATGTGGTTGCCGTCACCGGGAAGCCCGCGGTAAAGCATGGGCAGCACCGGAAAAAATCCAAGGCTCCGGCAATTTGCCGCAAGTTTGACGGCAACCCGCGAAATCACCGCATCGGCTTTTTTTGTCCCGCCGGAAGAAAGCTCCAGCATGACGGACGAATCCTTCCGCTCCCTGCGGGCCACCAGTCTTACCGGCATCGCATCACTGCTGCTCAAATAACCCTGTATTGCCACAAGCCGCCCGAGCAGATGGCGCTCAAGAACTGATTTGAGAAAAGTGCTGTTGCGGCAAAGCCCCCCGATCCTGTCCTTCATCAGCGGATTGTAAGTATATACCTGCAGATGAATCTGGTTTTTTGAAACATGATCATCCATTATTTCAATAAAAAGCTGCGCAAGCGAATGTCCGGGCTTGTTTCCAGAAACATTGAAATTCCGGAACAAGACCGCAGGCAGCAGGAAGTAGGGGTTGTACTTGAGATCAAAAACCGCGCGATTCTGCGCCATCGCCCCGGCGACTATGCTTGCGGTGGATAAAACACCTGATGCAAGAAAAAGCCGGGAAGCATTGAACGAGACCGGACTGCTGTCTGGAACCGTTTCGGCCACGACCTCCACCCGGTCCCCGGATTCCCTGAAAGAGACCACCTTGTGTCCGGGCAGATATTTGAAATTTTTGTATTTGAAAAGCTTTTGAAGGGTTTTTGTTGCGTCATAGGGCAGCAGATACGGACACCCCCCCAGACAAATCCCCTCCTCCTTGCATGACACCGCCCTTGTATCAACGGCAAGACGCGCCCTGCCGAAATACATTTTTCTCCGGTCCAGTGTCCCGGCCGATCTGGTCATCCTGGATAAAATATAACCGCTCTGCACGCTCGCCGGCAGCGACTGAAGCAGCGGATGTGGCAAGGGATGGATTTTTTCGAGATCATCGCGGACTGCGCCGACCCCGATCTCCCTCCCCACGATGTCATAAAATTTTTTCAGATCCCCACAGCCCCGCGGCCAGCCCAACACCTCCCAGGGCAGCACGGCGGCACCCCATACCCTGCTGAGTCCGCCAATTGCATGAGACATGGTGCAATTTGTGGCCGCCTGCGAAACCGTGATCATCCCGGACCGGGAATACGCAAAGGCTGATCCAAAAAGCGTCTTGAGCGGCGGCCCTCCGTTTATTCTAGATGAAGCGGGGGGCATGATTGCAGCATAATCCTCACGCGACCAATCGACCGGATTTTGCCGCGCAAGCCTCGAAACCAGGTCCTTTTTGTCAGAATCAAGATCTTCGCCGACATCCAGCATGAGTACCCCGGCGCCCGCATCAAGCAGGGCCATGGCGCACATCACGCCGGCGGGACCAGAGCCGACAACCACGCTATCCATTGCACTGCCTTGAACAATAAATCTGTAGAAAAACAACCGGTCGCGTTGTTATGTGTAGCACATGCATACAAAACCCTTGTCAGTATCCGTAATCATCCCCGTATATAATGAGGAACGTGTTATAGCAAACACCCTTGAACAGCTTGCCGCCATAACGAGCCAGATAAAAAATGCCGCGTTCAGCATCATATGTGTTGATGATGGTTCAACAGACGATACCGGAAAGATATTGCAACGCATTACAGGAATCAAATTGATCACACATCCGAGCAACAGGGGTTATGGCGCCGCCCTCAAAACCGGCATCAACAGCACGAATGACGATTGGATCTTCATCGTTGATGCCGACAACACGTATCCGCTCCAGCAGCTCGAAGCCATGATTGATGAAGCCTCCGCCCATGACATGGTCATAGGATCAAGAGGCGGCAAGGGAATATCGTTTTATCCGCACAAACGTCTTGCAAGATGGATTTTGAGAAAAATCGTGCATGTCCTGACCGGCATCATGGTGCCAGACCTCAATTCCGGAATGCGCCTTTTCAAAAAAAGCCTTTATAATGAATTCTGCCATCTACTGCCGATGGGCTTTTCGTTCACGACCACACTGACCGTGGCATCGCTTTATTCGGGATACAGGATAAAATTCATCCCGATCAACTACAGTCATCGCACCGGAAGCTCCAACATACGGCCGGTGAAGGATTTTTTCGGTTTCATGCTTCTCATCATCAGGCTTGCTTCATATTTCGAGCCTCTGAGTTTTTTCATCCCCATCTCCGTTGTCCTGGTGATAATCGGGATTTTGAGAGGAATCCGGGATATTTTCGTGGTCAATTCGATCGGCAGCCTGAGCGTGATTATCTGCCTGATGGGACTGCAGTTCTTCTTCACCGGGGTCATCGCGGATGTACTGGTGAGAAGATCCAATAAAAAATAGCCTTATCTGCCCAGACCCCGCACCCCGTATCTGAGTATCTCCGGCAGGCGCCCGTTGTGGATGTATTTGCCGAGCACCCCGAGCGCGGCAGGAAATTTCCTGTCGGCCATCATCTCCAATATCCGCTCGACATCGCCAGGACCCGAGCCCCCTCCGCGCGAGGACAGCCGCGCCCCCAGAAACACCCGAACCGACCGGGCCGCCGCACCATCCTCTTCAAAAAAATCCGCCACATCAGATGCCATCCGGGCCGCCTCAAGATTTCTGAAAACCCCGTCATTCCTGAGCGCCTTCATGCGTTCAAAAAGAAGCCCGGGCCCCGCGCCGGAATCATCAACCGCCGACAGTACGCGAACGGCATCAGCCCCGATGCCTTCATGAGCAAGAAGCGACCTCACAACCTTTATAAAACCCTGCCTCTCCTCCGGCATGCCCACGGACGCAGCAAACAAGCTGCGGGCAACTTCGTCGATCCTGTAATCACCAAACAGGTTTTTTATGATTCCGATGCGGCTGGAAACATACGCTCTATCCGCCGCTATGGCATCCGCGGCGGCTCCTGCCAATTCGCCGCCGGCATCAATCCCGCCAAGCGCGGCAATGCCATAAAATCCGGCGTTCTTCAGGCGCAATGACATTTCCGGACCCAGATCCACAAGATCGTAAAGGGCCTTCAGGGCCTTCCAGACCAGGTCATCCCGGCCGTCCATGTTCGAAAACACCGCATCAAGCAGGCGTGCGGCGCCCTTTGACTGCGCGGCATCGGCAAGCCCCTCGAAAAAATCCACAAGCGCCGCCGACTGCTCCGGATGCCTCACTGGATCAAACCGCATGACCAGGCGCCCAACCTGCCGCATGAGACCGAGGCGCACCATCGCGGTCACGACCGAAAGATTGTTTTTCCGTCCGGCGGATGCCGATCTTGAACGGCCCGCGGGCGAACTTGTGTGAAGCTCGTAAAAAAGTTTCCGAAGAACCTTGAGCCCGAAGGCGTTGGCGTGTCCGCTGTCCGGAAGATTCTCCGTGATCACCGGAAACACCTGCGCCATGTTGAATATGCGCTCTTTGAGCCGCCGGGAGACGGGCAACTTCATGGATCCCGGAAAACCGGCGAATTTTCTGGACAGCCTGAGGACTTTTTCAATTTTTGCAGATGCCTCCGCAAGCGTCATGGGTCGGCGCCCGGAACCCTCCGGAAATTTTCTGCGTATTTCTACCGGCCAGAACTCGCGGGGCTCATCGCCCCAGGCCCCGCCGATCATCGCCAGAAAATCCAGGCCGACATTGCTGCGAGTGATGAAACTGAAGTCGGCATTCAGAAGAAGGATTTCAAACCGGTCAAGAGAATTGACCAGTCTTGCCCTCGGTCTCCGGTCACCGGGATAGTAATAAAGGATTGGTTTGAAATCCACGGCCCGGTCCATGAGCCATTTATACAAACTGGGCCTGAGCAGTGTTGCGTCTTCCGGACGAAGATCAAAATATTCCATGACGTTGAGAAGTGCCCGCCGCACGCTCTTTCCGCCATCGCCCCGAGCACTTTCCGCAAGCTTCCGGACAACCGGCTCAAACGCGGTGCGCAGCTCGCGGTATTCCCAGGCTCTTCGCGGTTTTCCGTCAACAAGCTCCCAGTTGTTAAGTGCCTCATTGAATTCATCCGTGATTTCCGCCACCCGGACCGGAACATCCGGCGCCTTTTCGTGCTCACCCGCCAGACGGGCAAGCTCCTCGCGGGTTTTAATGTCAGGAACAAGCGGCGGCAGCCTGGCGGCAGAAGAATCACCGGAGATTCCGCTTCCTGTCTTTTCAATAACGGCCCTTGCAAACTTCAGGGCCTCCGGCGCAGCCGGTTCCTTGACGGCAATTGCAGCTGCATCCAGCAGCCTCCTCAGCGGACCTCGCGCCCTTTCAAGCAATTTACGGAGCACGTCCGAGAGTGCTTCAACGACCGTGCCATCACCCGCCCTGCCCGAGGCCACCGCCGGCACAAGATCAAGCAGCCTGTAAAGCCGGCCGTCATCAGCCCATGAAAGAAATCTTTTCGAAAGATCCCGCATCGCGGGAGCGCCGATCCTCATGGAACTCACGAAACCAAGCAACACATCATAATACGGCACGCCATCGGACGTACCGTTTTTTCTCAGCATTTCGATTTCACGGATCGCGTCCCCGAACTCGGCGCCGGAGCGGCTGCCGAGACAGGCCAGATAATTTGACAGCTGCTCGCCCTTGTACTGGTGGAAAAACACGTCAAGATCGAGTTTGCGGCACGGATCACTGCTGTCCCAGGCGGGCTCGGCATAATCAGGCAGCTTGAAATCCGGTGCCGCAAAATCATGACGAAGATCCGGGACAAACCGGGGCTCTGCGGTTCTCGCGGCAGCGCCCTCCCTGCCCTGCGAGGCGAATTTGCGAAAAAGCGCCAGCACGGCATTCATGAACTCCTTCATCCGCCCGTCCTGCGCCATGGCGGCGGCCAGCACTACGCTCTCACCGAACTCCTTCATTCCCGCCATCCTGAAAAGCGCCTCGAAATACTGTTCATTCTCCGCCGCCGACGCCATGACCGATCTCGCGAGATCAATAAATGGATACACATTATTTATGTAATGAATGGTTCTGAAAGCTTCAAGCGCCGGCCGCAGGACCGTCCGGTCCTTTTCGATTATAGCCTTGACCGCAGCCAGAAGCCTGAAGAGCCTTGCATCGCCCGAATGAAGCACCGCGCCCTCGAAAACATCATAAATGCCAAGCAGGCCCGACGCGCGCACGATATCATTCGTGCCGGGCCGCTGTCCGTACGGCCAGCGCGCGGAATCGAGAGGGGGCAGCGCGGCCTTTGCATTCGCCCCGTCCGCAAGCGCCCCGTCGGCATCCTTGAACGCCGGTCCGGAAACAAACCGCAGCGCGCGCGCCAGGGCATCGCGGGTTTTTTCTCCGGGTGCGGTAACAAGAAAGAAGAAATCATCCCAACCCCTCCGGTCCGTGAACTCGGCCAAAGCGGGAAACACCTGCCGGATTCCGGTGTCGGAAATCATATCAACCAGCACGCCGGCCAGGCCCTGTTTAAAAAAAGCAGACACCACTTCGGAGGATGGCTCGATTCCATGCGTATCAGAGAGCCGCAACATGGCCTCATATTTTTTGCCAAGCCCCGGCGGATAGGAACAAAACGGATTGGTAACCGCCATCATGAGCAGATTGCTCCAGCGGTAGAACTCCGCCGACCGGCCCGGCTCCCAAGTGGAAAGTTCGCGGATCATGTTGAGATCCATGTCGGCGACACTCGCGCCCCCGTCAAAACACACAAGCGGCCTGTGAAGCATGTGGTACAGCGAGCAGATCCCGCTCATTATGGCCGAATCCACAAGATTCGACGGATTGTCGCGGTTTTCGGGGCCGCGCCTGAAAACTATCTTGAATACCGAGGTCATCCACGGTACGCCGCGCGCGGGGTCCCCGATTTCAGCGCTGTTTTTTCCAAAAAGACTGTCCATGATGGCAAACATCCTGCGGGAACCGATCTCGGAGACAAGATGCCGGAGTACCGGCACATGTTTCGGGTCGCGATCACTAAGATATGCGTGCGCAAGCCGGACCATTTCCCGGCCGTCCCGGCCGACCGGACTTTTTCCCGCGAATTTCTGTTTTAGCGAATCAAAAGCGCGCGCTGAAACCACGGTAAGCGTGCCATCCAGGACTTTTGCGGCATTTTCGGGCGTAACAACCGATGACACGCGCTCAAGCGACCGGATGATCAGCTTTCTCGGCACGCCCCCGCCAGAATAACTTTCATGCAGTAGCGCAATGAAGCTGGCAACAAGCTCGTCATTTTCAATAAAGGCTCCCATACGCGAAAGCACTGAATCAAGCCTGCCGGCCGCCTCAAGCGCCTTGAATGTCTCATCAAGCTTGTAAAGCAATGCGCCATCAGAAAGCGCATGCTTGTTCAAAAGCGCCACCAGCGCATCAAGGCCGGCGGGATCGTCTTTTTCCAGCCGGTGCACAAGCCGCGCAACCGGATCGATGGCGCCGCCCGAATTAAAACAATCGACCAGCTTGACAAAAGTCTTGGTATCAATGGTGGGACTCGAAAGATTGAGATCAGAGCAGGAAAGATTTGTCTTATGGTAACTCTTGGCATCGGCAACAGCCTTGTCCTTGCCATCGTCAAAAAACATCCTTGGAGAACACCCCGGGACAAGGGTTAATATAACCGCGACAATAGCCGGCATTGCCGGTTTTTGCATAATTAATTTATATTTAACCCCCCGAAATATCACCATTAATACCCCTGACGCATCGCGAAGCACACAACCTTTAACAAAAGCCCGCCCAACAAGGCAATAGCTAATAATTTTTTACTGATGAATATGGTAATGTGCTTGTTAAGAAGGGATGAAGCATGAAAGAAAATTTCATAATCCTTTTAATCGCCGCGGCAATAATTCTCGCTGTCCAGGGATGCCGGAACAAATCTGATAATGGTGAAATTGATTTTTCCACGGCGCGCAACGTATTCATCTCAAACGAATGTGACAGGCCCGGACACTGCAAACGGGCGCACCGCAACATCAATAAATTCAGACCGGCTTACATCCAGGACGTAACACCCCGCTCCGCGCGAATGCTGATGCGCATTCATTCAAAAGACGCTGCAACATGCTCAAACACAGACGTAACATTCGAGCTGTACGAACTGCAGAAAACCAAACGAAACAAACCGCAAAAAATCCCGGCGCTTTTCAAAACAGAAACCAGGAATTCTTATATCGACCTTGCGCGCGCGGGCGACGGCGGAATGCCGCGGTGCGAGCTCATGATCAATGTTTCAGGCCTGAAACCCGCGACCATTTACCGGTATTCCGCCAAAGCGGCCGGACTCACGCTTGCGGCTGATGCGCAGTTCCGCACCTTTCCGGAAGCGGGGGATGCTTCGCGCGAACTCCACTTCATGGCCGTTGGCGACACCTCCCCGTCATCCTGGGGCGCTCCGGATCCCGTCCACAAGCCGCGCAATTATTTTTATGCCGTCAACAACGTCATGCAGCTGCTGTCGCGGACCGAGCCCGTCAATCTCGCCATCATCATGGGTGATCTCGACAACAAGAATGACGGACAGTACTGGTCTTTCGACCATCACATTTTCGGCGCATTCAATGCATATGCTTCGCCGGAATATCTTGCCTTGACCGGCATGCGCAAGACCTTCAATCTCCATACCGGCTACGGAGCGATGATGTCGGGCATCCCGTTCTATGTCACGCCCGGAAACCATGATTGCCAGAAATGGGGCCACCGCGGCGGCGCCCAGCCCGTGTTTGACAACTTTGTCCTGCCGGTCAACGGCGATCCCTGCAAGGAACTCGGCGGCTGCGGCAAGCATGACCCCGAAAAAAACCACCACCCCGAATCATATTACTCATTCGATGCCGGCAACGTTCATTTTGTCTCCCTGAATATAATCGGCGAAAGCCCCGACCAGACGAACTGGCAATACAACTGTTCCATGCCCGACTGGCACACCGGCGATCCCGCCAAATGGCATCATCTTAATGAAGGCTCCACGATGATCCGCTGGCTCAAACGTGATCTGCTCCGGACCCCTGAAGACAGATGGCGCATCGTGTTCTTCCACGCGGGCTATGCCTATGGAAACCAGCGCGAACAGGACGGGCTCTTCAGGCTTTTCCGCAAACTTGGAGTCGACGCGGTCCTGTTCGGCCACAACCACTGGTACGACACGGGACACAAAGAGGGCGTGCTCTGGTTCCTGTCGGGCACCGGCGGCTACGGCGACGACCGTGGGGATTCAAGCCATGATCCGTCGTTCATGCGATTTGTCATAAAAGGGCGCAACATGCTCATGAGCCGGTTTGGCTTTGATTTCAAAAAAAATGACTGCCGCCCCGATCCTTATCTTGAATTTATAAATGACGTCATGCCGCCCGCGTCGTCCACCAGATGGTGCGGGTTCAGGAATGATTTTTATCCCACCCGTCCGCGGGAGCTTGACCGCATGATGTTTGTCCGCGAAAAAACCGGCAACGCTTACAACACGCGCATGGTATATCATGACTTCTATAAATGGGACGTGGCGGATCTCGCCACGCCCAAAACACTTTTAAATCCTCCCTCCCGCCAGAAATCGAAAGTATCACATAAAAACGCGGTGGAGCTGGAAGACATCCGCTGTGAAAACACCGATGACTGCCATGAGCGCGGATATGCGCAGTGCTGGAAACCGGAGGGATTGATATTCAAAAAAATACGGGGATTCTGCATCGATTGAACCCAGGGCGGCCGGGACCGGTGACATAGATGAATGTTTGGCCATATAATTTATTTCTTGCATGCGCACTTGTTGCGGCACTCGTCTTAATCAGATTCGTGCCCGGGCTCCGGGCACCGGGCAAATTTCTTTCGGGCGTGCCCATGGCTGTAACGGCCACCATTTTTCTGGGTGCTCTTGGTGTTTTTTCGGGCATCCTTCCGCAAACCGGCGATCCGTCGGCTCCCTGGTATTACCGGATCACCTCAACGGGCATTTTCGCCGTTTCGGTTGTATTTTTTCTTCTCACGCTCGGACTTGCCGCTCTAAAACGCCCGTTTCCGAAATCGTTAAAAAAAGCCGGCTATCTTCTCAATCATGCCGGCCTGTGGATCATTGTGGCAGGCATGACCTTCGGCGCGGGCGACATTCAGAGACAAAAAATCGAGCTCAAAAAAGGCGTTGCAATCGCCCAGCCTGATGTCCCCTTTGAAATCACGCTTCTTGATTTCGAGCTTCACGAATATCCTGCAAAACTAATGCTTTTTGATCATTACTCGGGCGTATTCGTACATCCCGGCGATTTTTCAACCGAACTGCAAGCCGGAAAGACAATCAGCCTCATGCAATGGAAGATTGCCGTCGAGACTGTTTATCCGTCAGCCAGCAAAAGCAACAAGGACTACATCAGCGACCCATCCGGCAAGGGGGGGCAAGCGGCCTATATAAAAGTTCACGGCAAGGATATTTCCGGCGAAACAAAACTTGCCGCCGAGGGCTGGGTGGCCCAGTCCGGTCCTGGCGCAATGCCAAAGGGGGTTGTTGCCGGACGCTACATGCTTGCCGTATCGCGCTCGCAGCCAAAGCTTTTCAGGTCGGTCATCGAATACCGGATCGCAAATGGCCCCAAAACAAAATCATATATAGAAGTCAACAAGCCGCTTGCCGCCGAGGGATGGGATCTTTACCAGTCGTCATACGATTCTTCCATGGGCAAGCACTCCGATGTGAGCGTGCTTGATGCCGTACGCGACCCATGGCTGCCGGTTGTTTATACCGGTATCTTCATACTGCTTGCCGGGATGCTGCACATGTTTGTCTTTGGTAGCCGTGCCTCCATAAAAAAGGGGGCGGCATGATGAGCGCAAACGTGTGGCATGTTTTTGAAATCGTTTTCTGGCCCGTCATCGGCGCCTGGGCGGCAGGCCTGGTGCTTCTTGCGGTCAATCTCCTGCACAAAACCAGAAAAAGTCCGCTCATTGCAAACATCCTGCTCGCGTCAGGAACACTCATGCTTGCCGCATTCATTGGATATATGTGGGTACAGCTTGAGCGCCCGCCGATGCGCACACTCGGCGAGACGCGCCTTTGGTACTCCGCGCTTATCCCTTTTTGCGGTCTTGCCGTCGGCATGCGGTGGCGATTTCACTGGCTTAATTTTTACACCGTGCTGACGGCTGCGCTGTTTCTTTTTATAAATTATCTGATGCCCGAGACGCACGACAGGACCCTCATGCCCGCACTGCAAAGCCCGTGGTTCATTCCGCATGTGGTTGTGTACATGATTGGCTACGCCCTGCTTGGCGCCTCGTCGCTCGCGGCGTTCCACTCGCTCCTCAAAACGCGCAAATTTGCCGCACTTGATCCGGGCGAGGGCGGTTTCATGGCCGCGCACAAACTTGCCGAGCTTGGTTTTATTTTTCTTACCGCGGGTCTTTTGTTCGGTGGACTATGGGCAAAGACCGCCTGGGGCCATTACTGGACATGGGACCCCAAGGAGACCTGGGCGCTGCTCACGTTTTTTTCATATCTTGTATTTTTTCATCTGCACTTCAGATCGCACGGCCGAACGCGCGGAGCTTATGTGTTTCTGGCGGTGTCGTTCATAGTGCTTTTGCTTTGCTGGTTTGGCGTAAATTACCTGCCGGCGGCCCGATCGAGCGTGCATACGTATCAGGGCTAGCCGGGCGCATAACGATTATTGTTTTTTCAGTCCCTACTTTACTGATTTCTTACAGTTGACTTAAAAATGCTTCCGCGCTCAAAAGTTCAATCTCATTATTCTCAGCATGAAATGTTCGTTCCTGGCCCATAATTTGTCCGACCTGGACAGTGAATCGAGGTTTCATCAACTGTGAATAAAAAAGGAGTGCATCCGTTGGCTGATGTGGAGAAGATTTGACTTCAAGCAAAAGCCATGGCTTTGAGTTTTTCAACACAACAAAATCCACTTCGCGCTTGTATTTGTCTTTGATGTACTTCAATTCAAACTCACCAAATGCAGCATCCGTCCATATATTGCAGGCCTTGAGTAAATGACATGCAAAAAGGTTTTCAAGTCGTGCACCATTGTTTTTTACCGCAGCATAATTATAGAGATAGAATTTTGGTTCTTTATGCAAAGCGCCTTTGATGCTTTTTGCATATGGCCGGATAACAAAACCGAAATATACAGCACATAATGCCTCAATCCAGTCATTTGCAGTCGCAAAAGAAACCTTGAGATCCTCTTGTATGGATTGTACGGAAAGCGTACCGCCCGCTTTTTCAGCTAGAAGATTTGCAGCAGCGGAAATCATATTTATCTCTCTGAATGATTTTATATCCCTGAGATCGTCTCTGACGATCTGATCCTTGTAAAGCCGCCACCACCTGTCAGCTTTTTCTTTCGATCCTCCAAGCAACGGCTCGGGAAATCCTCCAAGTGTGAGAAGTGAATCCAGATCAAATGTTTTGTCCATTGTCCGTTCAAACCATTTTTTTCCATCGGGTGGAGCCGGGATTTCCGGTTTTTCGTTGAATGAAAAAGGATGCAGCCGGTACAAACGATAGCGTCCTGCGAGACTGTCGCCTGTTTTCCGGTATGTCTCCAGTCTCGCACTGCCTGTAACCATCATTCTGGCTTTGTCCTGATAGAGATCAAACAGCCCCTTGAGTGTATTCTTCCAGTTTTTGAACTTGTGAAGTTCATCAAGCACCAGCCAACTGCTGTCATCCTGCCCTGGTTTTAAACGGTTGATAATATCATTCGGATTCCTAAGCCACATCAACTGAAAATCCTGGTCATCCCAATTGAAATAATTCTCCGACTGGCGTCCAACTTCAAGAATATCTTTTGCCATCGTGGTTTTCCCGCACTGCCGCGGTCCGGTTATAAATGCAATTTTTCGATCTTTAAATGCGTCGGAAATAATCAATCTATTCAAATACCTGTACATATGCTGAAATAATATCACCTAACTGAGTTATTTTCTATATAAAAACTCAGTTAGGTGAGGATCTGTATTGGGATCTTGTTAACATTTTGTCTTTCTCGGGCTACACTTATGCCTATGTCGGCCAAGGACTGGTATATCTGCATAGGCACGGAAACACTCGGGCCGTTCAAGACGGATGTGTTGTCCCTGATGCTCAAACAGAACCGCATCCAGTTTGCGGATTTTGCCTGGTCAAGCACGCTCGGAAATTCGCGCTGGGTTCGTCTCTACCAGTTGGACGAGTTTTCAAGGTCGATGCCGCCATATCCCGATGTTGACGTGCCGGACGGGGATAAAAAAACAGAGCCTAAAACAGAGCCAAAAAAAGAACTTAAAAAAGAACTTAAAAAAGAGCCGCCGGTCTGCCAGCAGTTTCCGAAAATAAGGCGTTTTGAACGCGTCAAGGTCAATGCCGTGGCCGAAGTGCAGGGAATCGGCGAGTTCAAGATCCTGAACATCGGCGAAGGCGGGATTTATGTAAAATCCGGCAGCCCGCCGCAGCTCGGAACGGACCTGAAACTGAAATTGACTTCAAAAGCGTTTCCAAAGGCGCTTGAAATGACCGGCGTGGTGATCCGCCACGGGATAAGCACCGAAGAGCCCGGATTCGGGATTGAATTCACGCGCGTCAATCCAGCGCACAAGCGGATCATCTGCGAATACGTCTGCGAATGCCTGAAAGAAAAATCCGGCGGAAAATGATCCCAAAAACCGCATTGATCTCATTTTTTGCCGCAATCATCCTTTCGGCGCCGGATATCCGCGCCGCCTCGACACAGCGGGATCTTGACATCCTCTCCACCGGCAAACAATGGAACGACGTCGTGCAGGCGGGGCATGAAATCCTCGAAAAGGACCCGAAAAACCAGAACGCAAGATTCCAGTCCGCGCTCGCCCTTTTTCAAAAGGGGTATTTCAACTCCGCACTCCTGCATCTCAGAAAACTCTCCGGCGAAGACTGGAAAAACATCACCCACGGCAAGGAATGGCAGGTCGAAATCGCGGCCCTTTTCCAGAAAAAGGTCCCGCACTCCATCCTGCCCGCCGGTGTTTCCAAAATCGATCCCGGCACCAGCCCCGCACACCTCCGGGATGAGCTCTATTACATAAGAGGGCGCACCGAATACGAACAAAGGGATTACAAGCAGGCAGCTTCGCTTCTCGCCGCGATCAACGTGAACTCACGGTTTTATGGCCACGCAAAATACCTCCTGGGGGTGATTGCGGTGCTTGAACATGATTATCAAAAAGCACATGCCGAGTTTACACGGATCTTTGACACCGCGGTAATGGCCCAGTCGACCGAGTTCTGGAAGGAAGTGAGCACCGAGGTTTCAGCCAGTCTCGGCGTAAGCCTGCGGGTGATGCTGGACGACGAGGTGCTTACACAATCCAAACGGCTCGGCGAGCTATCGCTCATGGCGCTTGCGCGGCTTGCCTATACAGGCCGCGACTATCAGAATGCGCTCGAAATCTACTCGCGCATCCCGAAGGATTCGGAGTTTGGCTCCAGAGCCGCGCTGGAAAAAATATGGACACTTCTTGCCATGAACAGGCACGATGAGGCGCAAAAGCTCGGCGAAGAGCTGGCCACCTCCGGAACCGACTTTGAATCGCTGGAAGCACGGATAATAAGAGCACTTGTCCTGACTGACGCCGGACGCACCGGCGAGGCAAGGAACCTTCTTGAAAAAGCTGAAGCAGGATTCAAGTCATATCTCGGCATTTTCAATCAAAATGACACAAAACCTGATCTCGCAAATCTTCCAGGATTCATCAGGACAGATATCGCGCGCGACCTCGGGCTGCAAACCGCCGTCAGATATGCCGCAGGCCTGAGACGGGAATCCTCGCTCATGCGCAAAGAGGACGCCGCTCTATTTCCGGCTTATACCACCCTGGCCGCACGGCTTGACCAGCTTGCCGTTGAGGCCGACAGGGCCGTTGAATCCGCCATGCTTGAACACATCAAAAACCGCAAACGGGATATCGAAAATCTTTCAGTAAAAGCCAAATTGATCGCCGCCGAAACTTATCTTGAAGACCGGGAAAAGCTCCGCACAAGCATCAGCGCCGCCGTTGCCTCCGGAAAAACCAGTCAGGAAGCGCATCGTGAGCACGACCAGCGCCTTGTCGGACTGCTTGACCTCGCCGTCCGCAAAATCGACGAAATAATCGGAAAACCGCTGGACGTGAAATCAAGCCTTGAGTTCAGGCAGAGCGAACTCCTGTGGGAACTTGCCCGGGCGATCCGCATAGCGGATGATGCCGGCCAGGACCTGCGTCCCGAAAAACTCGCTCGGAAATCCATCCTGACCGCAAAAAAACTTTCGCTCGAAGGCAGCAGGTTTGCAAAATATCCCGACCTGCTTTTTTTCCTCGGATTTGCCAGCCTTGAAACCGGAATGGACCGCGAAGGGGCGGCGTGGCTTGAACGGTATACCTCCGCCTACCCGTCCCACACGCATGCACCGGATGCATACAGGATACTGGCCGACCTGCGGTTTGACCTCAACAACTTCGCCGAAGCCGAACGGCTCTACCGTGCGGTGCTTGCATTCCCCAATTCACCCGTACTCGGTTATGCGCTCTATAAAATCGGCTGGTGCGCCTACAACCGCAAGGGCTTTGCCCGCGCCATCCTTGCCTTCGAACAGGCGGCGCTCTGGGCGATGAAACAAGGCGGGCAGTCGCTTTCTCTTTTCAAGGAATCCCAAACGGCGCTCATCTCCCTCTATGCCGAAGTCGGAGATACCGCAAAAGCGGTTGAGTATTTTTCCAAATTCCCGGACTCACGCCAATGGCTGATTCTTCTTGCCCGTGAGCTGGACAAGATCGGCCTGTTTGAAAAATCCATGCGGCTTTACTCCGAACTGATACAGCTGGACCCTTCATCCCCGGAAAATTTGAGTCACCAGGCGGGCATCATCGTGGGGGCATATTCACTCAGGCAATGGAACCGCGTGATCAAGGAAACAAAAAACATGATCCAGGGCTATCTCCGCGCAATAAGCGGACAACAGGCGGAACATACAGCCGCTTTTGAAGCAGAAAAAGCCGTGAGACAGGCCGTTCAGATACTCCAGTTCGAAGCCAACAAGACCTCGGACCCGGAAGATGCCCGAATAGCGGCAAACCAGGTTTACGAACTTGACGGGCTTTACCTTGCCGGCTTTGGAAAATGGGCGTCTTCGGCCGAGCCGCTTTATGCACATGCGCTTTTTCTCGCGCAAAGAGCAAAATATCCGGAGGCCGCCGGAGCTTTTGCAGCATACTGGGACACCTTCGGCGGCGACCTCAAGGAGCCGCGTCGCGAGGAGGCGCTGAGAAACCTCGTTTACACGCTCAACGAAGGGAACCAGAAGGCCGAAGCCCCGTCCGGCAATGACCGGCTTGTCGATTCAGCATACGAATACCTGGAAAAATATCCCAAAAACAAACATGCCCGCCCGATCGGACTCTTGAGGTCCGTAACCTTGCTGAAACAGAAAAAAATCAGCGAAGGAATCGCCGCAAGCGAGACGCTTTTGGATGCCGACCCAACCGATGACACCGGAAAGAAAGCATATAAAAACATCAAAGTGGCCCTTTATGAGGCAAAAGACTGGGAAAAACTGTATTCCTGGTCATCGGACCTTCTCGGACGCAAACAGCCTGTCTTCGCGGCCCTTAAGAAGGATCTGGTCACCGTCAACGAGGAATCCTTGTTTCTTGTCGCGGAAAACACAAAAGACGACAAAAAATCGGCCGGAATCTATCTCAAAATCGCCCATGACGCCACGATGGGGCTTCTGAAAAACAAGGCGCTTTACAATGCCTTCGTGCGGCTTCAAAAATCCGGACAGAAATTGCGCGCAATCGAAACGGCCGAAGAGCTTGAGGCGCACCACCCCTCTTTTGAGGGTCTTGGAGACATTGCCGCCTCCCGCGCCTCTCTCTACCAGCAGGCCGGAGACTATGAAAAGGCCCTGCCGCTTCTGGAAAGATTTGTCAAAAATCCGGGAAATGCGCCATTACAGGCCGTTGAACAGGCAAAATCAAACATCTCTGTCATCCGCGCCGCACTGGCCCCTTGGAATGCACAGCCGAAAACAACGCCGCAGCCAGTGCTGCCGGGCTGGCTGAAAATCCAGGCGGCCAGGGCTGCGTACATGAAACAACCAATGCCCGCAGGAGACGACATCGCCCAAAGAATTAAAAAGGGCGGACTTGCGCTTGAATCGGTTACAAAAGAAATCCTGGAAGTTGCAGCAGGCAGGAACGTGGCGGCAGTGGCCGCCATCGAGGCCTATTGCATCATCCCACAGCTATACAACGCCTACTCGCACGCAATCCTGTCGGCCGCCGACACCATCAGCGACCTTACCGCCGAAGAACGCGACAATCTCAGAAATGAACTCAGAATCATCGCCCTTCCGATCGAGAAGAAAACACGCGAAAGCGCTGATATCTGCATTTCAAGATCGTCAGAAAACGTGAGTTACGGTCCCGAAGCCGCCCTGGTCCAGAACCACTGGGGCTGGATGTCGGATAAAAACACCGCCGTTCGCGCGCAAACGCTGGAAGGATATTTTTCAAAACGCTGGCCGGCGTTTGATCCGCCTTCGGAAGGGATTTCCGAGAAAAAACTGCTGCGTTCGCATATCGAAGGAACCGAATCGGGCTTAAGCTGGTATGACCTCGGAAGCATCCGCAATGGCAGGAAAAAACACGGGCTCGCCAAGCTCACGTTTATTGATGCCCTGGCCAGATTTCCATCGGAGGGGCGGATTATGAACGCCCTGGCTTGTCTTGAAGAAATGAAGGAGTCAAAACCCCAGGCAACCATCCCGCTTTTTGAAAAAGCTTCGGGCTCGGGTTCGAAAGCCGCTTGGCTCAATCTTGCCTGGTGGAATCTCAGGGCAAAACGGCTCAAGAACGCGGTTGAAGCGGTAGAACAATCGCTCAGAGCAGGTCTTCTGGATGACGCACCCGAAAATGTGCGCAAAGCGGCGAAGGAGTTCACAAATGACTAGAATATGCTTCATCCTTGCATTTCTTCTGGCAGCATCCGCATCTGCCGCCGAAAAACCGGACAAAAAACCGCCGGTAAATAAGATTTACAAAAAAACCGAGCTGCACCGCTTTTCGGGACAAACATTGAGGGGACAAATCAAGAAACCGGATTTAAGCTATATCTATCAGAGGAAGGGGCTGCGGGCGGAGCAGATCGTGGGCATCCCCGAAAATTTTGACAATGAAATCGCAAGAGGCGTCGAAAAATTCTGACCTGAAAGTGACCGTCTACTGGGGGGACATCCTCTACGACACGGCTATCTGCAAAAACGGTGACCGGGTAACCGTGGGGCGCGACGAAAAGAACACTTTCATTCTGGATGTGAAGGGCGCCGGCAAAGGCATCACCATTGCAGAAATCGGGCATGACGGCGCGGACCTCAGGTTCAACGACCATATTGACGGACACCTCAGGATCGGCAAGGAGATCTTTTCGCTCAAAACCGCGAAAGACACCCCGCGCGTAACACGTGAACCGCAGGGGCTGTATAAAACAAGGATTTCAAAAAACGACAAAGCTGATTTTGTAATCGATCATGTCAGCTTATATTTTGACTGGATCAGCAAAAAGACAACCCTTCCAAAAGCCGCACTCATGAACAAACAGCAGGCTTTTTACGCCCTGCTCGCCCTGCTTGGAATATCAGCGGTTGTTTTTGTTTTGAGCGCGGTAAACGACCCTGAGCCCGAAAAACCGCCCGAACGCCTTGTAAGCCTTGCGCCCCGTCTCGTGCCGGGCACCGGATCGGGACAGGAGGCGACAAAGGCGGCGATCGGCCAGATAAAAACACCCGATGGCGGCGCCCAGAAGGGCGAATCCGGAAAAGCCGAACTCAAGGCTTCAAAAGGCAAGGCCATGGTTGCAAGCATCAGGGAGGCCAATCTCGGCTCCGTGGTTTCGGGGCTCGCTTCGCTTGGCGGCGCCTCGCCTTCGCAAAACGAGAGCACCGAGGTCGTGGCAAAAATAGACCAGAAGGGCACCGGGGGTTTTTCAACCGTCGGCACCGGCAAGGGCGGCGGCGGACACACCGTGGGAATCGGCCGCGCCGTCGGACGCGGCGAAGGCGGTTTTGAAGGCACCGGAAGGCTCGGGCTTTCCGGCGATTCGGCGATCGAAAGCGGCACGGGACATGGCGGCGGTTACGGCCTTGTCACAAAAGGCGGTGGACTCGACCGGGACGTCATCGAATCCGTCATACGCCGGCGTCTCGACAGAATACGGCTTTGCTACGAACGCCAGCTCAACTTCAATCCGCGGCTTGCCGGAAAAATCGCGGTGCATTTCATCATCGGCAAGCGCGGCGAAGTGCTCACCGGCGCGATCACGGAAGACACGATGAAAAACGCATCGGTCGGCCAGTGCATACTCGCGGAAGTGAGATCCTGGAACTTCCCGGCTCCCGAAGGCGGGACGCTCGTCAATGTGGACTATCCGTTTCTTTTCGAATCAAGCTCGAAAGGAAAATAGCCGGGGTTATTTCCCTGCAGCACCCGCAACGCCGCGGTTGGGCCCGTCGTTCTCAAGATAGTTGGTGCGCACCGTCTCCTCACGGCTCTGGCCGCTTGAAACGAACAGGTCGACCACCGGGCTCGATCCGATCATATTGAACGTTGCAACCCTGGGATGTTCCTCGTTGTCGAGCCGGTCGACACTCTTGTAGGCGATCTTCATCACCTTCTGATTTGAGTTCAGCGTGATCGGCGCCGTATACGGCTGGAATGCGCCGTCATTGACGCTGACAAGGATGTTTTTGACGCCTACCGGCGTCTTCCCGACATTCAGGGTCACGACATTGGGAGACGGTGAATACGTAACGCCATCCCTTACAATGAGCGGCTGCGCGGTCGAAAGAGCCGTCTCAGGCGCCGTATCGGTGATGAACACATTGTAACTTTTTGCCGGTTCGGCATTGCCGACCCGGTCAATCGAACGATAACTCACGGTATGAAGCCCGGGGGCCGAAAACCTTACCGCTTCGATATACGGCTTGTAATCGGCCTCCTGGTCAACCTTGTACTCGACCTTCTCGATGCCGGCCACATTGGGCTGTGAGTCTATGAGAAGCTGGAAATCACTCCGCGCATAATTGATCCCGCCCATGTTTACAACCCTGCTTGCGGTACGCGCCGCGGTTCTCGGCGTGCTTGACACCGTATGTATTGAAATCGACTTGAGCGGCTCCTTGTTGCCGGTATTATCAACCGAATAGTAACCGAATGTATGCGGCCCTTCCTGCAAAAAATAAACAGGCCTTATGTAAAGCTGCTGCTTGCCGTCTATTACCACCCATGTCTGCCTGACTTTCGAATAATCGTCCTGGGCCGCGACACTGAATGCCACCGAATCACTGAGGAAATTCTTCCCGTTTATTGTCGTGGGACTCACGCCGGGACCTGCTGCGGACTGCCGGTTGAGCCTCAGCTCCGACGCCGGAGCGGTGCCATCCGCCACGAAATCAATACGTTTGGAAGCCTCAATGTTTCCGACCCGGTCGGCGGATCTGAAATGAAATGCCTGCTGTCCGGCTTTGTCCACCGCCACCGGCTTGGTGTATGGACTGAACGAGGTGCCGTCCCACGAATACTCGATGCTGGAGATGCCGGACAAATTGTCCTGCGCCACAAGCGTGATGGCGGAACCCAGGCTGATGAAGGTCGCTGCACCATCCCTGTATGATTTGTCATCCTGGAATTTTGCTTCGGTTGTCGGCGCGGTAAGGTCCGCAAAAACCTCGACAAACTGCACCGGCGACCAGTGGTTGACCGAGTTCACGGCCCGGAATTTGAGTGAATGCTTTCCTTCCTCCTTGAACTCGATTGCGCCCGCATAGGACTTGTACTCCGCGTTGTCGATGCTGACTTCGATCCTCTCGACAAGCGCGCTGGCCTCGCTCTGTTTGAGCATGAACTTGGACGTGCCACCGATGAAATATTTCTTGGACACCGGATCAAACACCAGCGGCAGATTTCCGGCCTTCTCCGCCGCAAGCACGGGAAACACGGTTACGCAGCTCACAAACCCCACACACAAGACGGATATTAGCATCTTCATGCCAATATTATCGGAAACCTCCATGCCAAGCTTTACAGCAAAGCCATCACGAAGGTAAAATAAGCCATTAACGTATCCATGGGAGGGGTAGTCTATATGTGGCTCATTCATTCATTCCGCGAAGGCGGCGCAATGATGTATCCGATTTTGCTGCTAGGCATCATGATGGTTGCCATAACGGTTGAAAAATTCCATATGCTTTATTTTAAAATCAATCTGAACAAGGACTTTTTCTTCAAGAATCTCACCGGACATCTTCTGAAGGGGGACTTTGACGCAATGATCCTTCTTTGTGACCAGAATCCCGCTCCCATCTCAAAGGTCATCAAAGCCTGCCTCATCCGCCTGATGAACAAGGGCACTGAAGCCGACATCCAGGCCGCACTCGACGAAGGCGCCATGACAGAGGTGCCCCGGATCGAAAAACGGATCGGTTTCCTCGCCGTCATCGGAAACGTTGCAACATTGGTGGGATTGCTTGGAACAATAACGGGTCTTATCCGGAGCTTTGGCGCTGTTGCCAACGCCGATGCCGCAACAAAAGCCGCCGAACTCACCAAGGGCATCTCCGAGGCCATGAACTGCACGGCCTTCGGCCTGATTGTCGCGGTACCTGCCGTGTTCCTCTATTCCATCCTGCAAAACCGCGCACAAACGCTTATCGATGACATCAATGAGACGAGCATCAAAACCTTCAACTTCATACTCGCAAACCGCGAAAGATTTGGAATACCGGAGAAACAATAACCCATGGCAAGCGTTTCGGGAGGACAAGGAGCAAACAAGATTGACGTGGAACTCAATCTCGTTCCATTCATCGATCTATTGAGTACGCTTGTCCTGTTTTTACTGATCACCGCCGTTTGGCTGCAGGTATCAGCGCTCACCGCTTCGGTGGATTCCAAAGGCAAAAGCACGAACACCGTGCCCGACCAGAACAAAATCGTCGTTCACGTCACCCGGGGCGGCTACCAGCTCACCTGGCCCGCGATGTATTCAAAAACCCCGGGCCTTCCCGGATCGCTTCCGAAGCAAAAGGACCGCTATAACACCGCAAATCTGATCGGCATTTTCAAGAAACTCGCCCGGGTCGCGCCGCTTCCGGTCGTTTCGGTATCGGGCGGAGATGATGCAACATACGGGTCGGTGGTCGAGGCCATTGATGCCGCAAAGATAGGAGGAGGAACGGCGGTCTCGCTAAGCACTAACTGACCGCGCCGGAGCAAAATGCCTCTTACCAAAGCACGCCTCAAAATAAGCGATTATAATGAATCCCGCAAAAACCGCATCAAGCACGATGAGCGGCGCATACGGATGGTATCGCTTTCACTCACCTCCATGGTCGACATGTTTGCGATCATGGTGATCTTCCTGCTCGCCAATTCCTCCACCGTTGCGCAATGGATCGAAGTGGGGCACAGCATCCAGCTTCCAAAAGCCAAATCGACGGACACACCGGTCAGAGCCGCTACCGTGCAGGTTTCCAGCCAAGGAGTATTTCTGGGCCTAAAACGCATTTCAGATCTTGGCAAGCCCGAATCCTGGGATGCCACCGCCGAAAAGATCAAAACCGCGCTTACCAGACATGCAAAAAAAGGCGCTTATGTGAACATTGTAGCGCATCACACGCTCCCGTTCGGACTCATGAAACGGGTGGTGGCCGCCTGCCAGGACGCGGGGTTCAAAAATGTGAATCTCGCCGTTCAGCCGAAAAGCGGCTCCTGAAATCCTAAAAAAACGGGCTAGAAATCGTCCGGCGGAGGGCCGTCCGGCCCCGGATGGCGACCGCCGGGCTTGCGGATGACCGGCGTTCCGGCGCCGGCTCCGCCATCGAAACCACCGAAATTTGCAAAAAGCGTGTACTGCGAAAGCCATTTGAGCGGGATCATGCCGGTCTCGCCCGCCCGGTGTTTGGAAACAATCAGCTCGGCAAGACCCCGGTCCTCGGAATCCGGATTGTAAACCTCGTCACGATAGACAAAACACACGATGTCGGCGTCCTGCTCGATAGCGCCGGACTCGCGCAGGTCAGAGAGCATGGGGCGCTTGTCCTGCCGGCTCTCCAGGCCGCGATTGAGTTGCGACAGCGCGATGATCGGGACCTTGAGTTCCTTGGCAAGCGCCTTGAGATTGCGGCTGATCTCAGAAATTTCGCGTTCGCGCGAACTGTCCCCGCGTGATGCCGCCTTGGACCCTTTCATCAACTGAAGATAATCGACAACAATGAGATCAATGCGCTTGTGGATCAAATAAAGCCGCCTGCACCTTGCGCGCATGTCCATAACGGTCAAATCGCCCGAATCGTCGATGAAAATCCTTGCCTTTGAAAGCTTGCCGGCGGCCTCGGTCAAACGCGTCCAGTCCTCGCGGTCTTTTACACGCCCGACCTTGAGACGCTTGGCCTCAATCCTGGAAACACCGGATAAAAACCTGAAACCAAGCTCCTCTTTTGACATTTCTAGTGAGAACAGCGCAATAACCGCGTCCTTTGCAATAGCCGCATACTGCGCGATCGAAAGGACAAGGCTGGTTTTGCCCATGGCGGGGCGTCCGGCTATAATCGCAAGCTGGCCCGGATGAAGTCCGCTGGTAAGCCGGTCAAAATCATTGAATCCGGTGGCAAGCCCCGTCACGGTTTCATTGCGGTCGGCAAGCGCTTCGATCGAATGCATGTTGTCGACCAGAATCTCCTGCATGCTCGAAAAAGACCGGGTAAGCTTGACGTCGGAAACAGAAAACACCTTGCGTTCGCATTCATCAAGATACTCTTCTACGTTTTCAATGCCTTCGAACGCGTCACCGGCGATCTCTACCGCCGTATCAATCATCCGCCTGAGCAGTGCTTTTTCGCGGACGATTTTTGCATAATATACCACGTTGCCCACGGCAAACGTGTCTTCGAACAGGCCGGTAAGCGCCGCCGTGCCGCCCACGGACTCAAACCAACCCTTGTCGCGAAGCGCCGACGTAAGCGTAACCAGATCAACGGGCTCGCCGCGCTCGGACAGGGCATGAAGCGTTTCAAAAATCTTTTTATGTGAATCCTTGTAAAAATCCCGGTGTTCAAGCCCGACATCGGCTACTTTATGTATCGCCTCGTTCTGCACCAGAACGGCGCCCAACACCGAGCGCTCAGCCTCGAGATTATGCGGAGGCACCCTGCCACCGGAAACCGGCACGCCCGCGGACCCTCCGCGCTGCGACAGTCTTTCTTCCCTTAAATCCCCCCCAAGCATATGATTACTCTTCTTTAACAACCCAGACCTTGACCGTTGCCTCAACCTCGGGCTGCAGTCTTACCGTCACGGGATGCACACCAAGAGCTTTGATCGGAGACGGCACATGAACATCTTTTTTCTGAACCTGAAAGCCGGCCTTTTTGAGCACATCGACAATATCGCCGACACTGACAGAGCCATAAAGCTTGTCGTTCTCGCCAACCTTGCGCTGAATGGTGCACGAGAAATCTGAAAGCTTTTTGGCCGCGTCCTCTGCCGCACTTTTATGCGCCTGCCGCTTCTTGGCAAGCTGTGTCTTCAGATGCTCGATCTGAGCCATGCTGCCGGCATCCGCCAGCTCCACAAGCTTTCGCGGAAGCAAAAAATTGCGGGCATATCCCGGCGATACGTTAACCACATCACCGATATGTCCAAGGTTATCAACATTTTCTCGTAATATGACCAGCATAGTCATTCTCCAATCAATACAATTATAGCCCTAGCGGACTACGTTTGCCTTATCTTACCCCGGAAGTCAAACCACAGATCGAAAAAACCAAGCCCGAGCAAAAGAGGCATCATTATAAACACCGCGAGCAGATACCCGATGGATCTCAACAGCCCGCGGATATTCCAGACCTCGAAAGCATGACTGAGAACACTCACCCCCTGGATGGCGTATACAGCCATCAGGAACTTGAAGATGTTCGTTGCCACATCAGTTGCGGCACCGGCCTTGAAAAGAAGAAGCACCCCGGAGGCAATGGTCGGCCAGACAAGGTATTCGGGAGCCTTCCAGCGCCTGAGGTATTCATCCGATATTTTGAAACGTTCCCGGATGCGACCGATATCGAGCCTGATCATTATGACAATACTCGTCCAGACCAGTACCAGCGAAAAAACCGCGATAGCGGAAGGAACTTCCGTTATAAGGCTTTTTTTCCATTCTTCCAGATCCGCGCCGGAAGATATCTGGCTTCTCATCTCGCTTGAAACCGACTGTGACAGATAATCCACAAGCCTGGCTACCTGCTCGCGCGCGCCGGTTACAGGATTGGCTTTGTATACAACCGCGTATGACACAGCCATCAGCAACCAGCCTGCGGCCATTGCCAGCAGGGTACAGGCGGCAGCCCGCTCGACGCTGCGACACCGGCGTAAAAACACGGGAAGCGAAATGGCCATGGTAAGGACAAAAATGCCGAAAAAAACCAGACTCGTGCGTCCGCCGGCAATCAGGACAACCGCCGAATTGATAACAACAGCCAGCCAGAGCCGCTTGCGGTCCTTATGCCCGCTCAAAAGGAGCAGCGGCACCGGCGCGAACACCGCAAAAATGCCGGTAATAAAAAGCACGCCGCTCAGAAAAAACGGCAGCGCACAGGCCATGGTTTCCCTCAATCAGTGTCCGCTTGTCACATATCCGACAAGCGCCAGATTGCGCGCGCGTTTGACTGCCGTGGTAAGCTGTCTCTGATGATAAGAACAATTGCCAGAGATGCGCCGTGGAACAATCTTTCCGTGCTCGCTCATGAATGACTGCACAACCCGGACATCCTTGTAATCAGGAATCAGATCCGGATCAGCACAGAATTTACACACTTTTTTGCGATGAAAACCGCTCATTTTCCGGTCTTTGCCATCGCCCTCGCGCCCCTCGCGCTCGGCACCATCATTTGAATACCTGGAATCATTCCTGTCTTCGTAACCCATTTGTCTGTTCCTTTCTTACTCGCCCTGTGGCCCGGTTTTCTCTGCTTCTACTGCCACAGCTACTGTTGCTGTTGAAACAGCAGCAGGCTCCTGCTCGGACTGCTGCGGACGGCGCCCGCGTTTTTCGTGCCTGTCACCGCGATCGCCCCTCTCGCTGCGCTCCCTGTCCCTTTCGCGCTCACGCTCCTCGCGCCTCGCCTCACGCTCGGCCTCACGGCGCTTGGCGGCTGCGCGGATGTCCGCACGGCGTTTTTTGAACTCCTCCGCCTCGAATTCGACATCGAGATTGACCGTAAGAAACCTGATTACATGTTCATGAATCCTCAGATTGCGCTCGATCTCCGTCACAACGCCCGGCTTGCCGGTATAAACAACGTATGTGTAATGTCCACGGGTTTCCTTGCTGATCCTGTAGGCCAGTTTGCGTTTTCCCCAGTCCTCCGCCAGAACGATATCGCCGCCGAACGACTGCACAATTGAAATGATGCGGTCATTGACTGCCTTGAGCCCGTCGTCCGAAAGCTCTGGTTTGGTAATAAAAGTGGTTTCATAGCCCGGGAGCAACCCGGGTGATGGATTCTGCATTTTTTCTCCTTCCGGTTGATGAGCCGGAAAACCGGCTCAAAAGCCCGATATCTGTAAAGTATCGAGCAAGGTTAACAAGTGCCGAATGGATAGCATATAAAAAGCTCTTGTTCAATGCCGGGCTACGGGTATTATCACGATATAGGAACAGCCAAGGAGGAAGAGGCATGAGGTCACGTACGGCTTTGATAACGGTAATCATGGTAATTGCGGCTGGATTAGCGGCAAGCGCCGTATATTTGTATAAGCAGCGGCAAAAACAAGCTCAAACAGAGCAAACACAACAAACAGCGCAACCCCAGGCCCAGCAGTCGACAGCGCCAGCCCCGGTAGCGCAAGGCGATATCCAGATGACAACACCAGAAACAAACCAAGCTCCTGATCTGACCGTTGACGCCAACGGACTGTCCAAAGCAACGGTTGTAATGAATACAACCAAGGGTTTTATAAAATTCAAATTCTATCCAAAAGATGCCCCCAATACGGTCAAACGCATGATCGAGCTTATCAACCAGAAATTCTACAACGGACTGGCCTTTCACCGCGTGGTTCCCGGATTTGTAATCCAGGGCGGAGACCCGCTTGGTAACGGCACCGGTGGCAGTGGCCAGCGGCTCAAGGCCGAATTCAACGACCGCCGCCATATTGAAGGCACGGTTGCCATGGCTCGCGCAGCCGATCCCGACTCGGCTGACTCGCAATTTTATATCGCACTCGGCACCCAGCCGCATCTTGACCGGTCATATACCGTTTTTGGACAAGTCATTGACGGTCTGGATGCGGTCCGCAAGATCCAGCCCGGTGACAAGATGACCGCCGTCCATATAGAATAGTCCCCGCAATAGCGGCTATTGCGGGGTTTTTTTCACGTTCTTGTTTGGCAGGATTCCGGCGGCTTTCAGCGCCTTTTCGGCACGCTTGCTGCGTGTTTTGAGCCAGAGTTCGTAAATGCGAAGAAGATCTTTTTCGGTCCGGGCCCCGGTCTTGTCGCTAACCTCGGCAAGCACATCAACAAATTTTGCAAAGCGCTCGGACAACTCCTGGAATACGGCCCTCAGCATGATGGCACTTGCGCTGGCGGCAGCATGTTTATAGGCTGCGCCCCCCATATCGATATAATAATCCACATCCACCATCTTGTTTTGCAGGCTGTCCTGGAAAAAACCGGCTGTATACAGCGATACATCACCAACCTGCCTGAACATCGCGTGGCGGTGCTCGCGCTTTGATGTTTCGAGGGCATCCTTGATCATCAAAGCAAGCGGTTCCTGGTGCATATGGCCCTTTTCATCCCTTGAAAACAATCTGTCCGACAACATGAACTGGTTCAAAAGATTGACAAGATAATATTCAAGATCAGGGCTGATCTTGATTTTAAGATGCCCAAGCGCAACATGGAGTAGATCCCTGAAATAATCCATTGGCTGGGCTACAGTTGTGATGCGCTGCTTCTTTGCCATACCGGACCCTGGCTGTTATTTTATCTCCTGCGCTTTCACCGGTCAACAAAGGCTAATCCCGTGGACGCCATAAAAAAAAAAGCGTAAATTATGTCACATCGGCTTATGAAAAAATTGATATGTATTTTATCTTTTCTGTTGTTTCCCGCATCCGCCGCAACTGCAGCCGACAAAACCGTCCCTGCTGCGAAAAAAAATGAAATCAAGATAATACTTTTTGGACAGCCCTGTCTAATGTCCGGCCCCTATGATGTGGCAACCCTCAATGCCATTCACGCCATCAGTCCCGAAAAAATACCGCCACCGGCCAGTTCTCACCAGGCAAGCCTGCTGCTCGACCGGGTTGGCAAAGCCTCAAAACTTCCAGCAGCCTTCGACCTGTACCGTGAACGGCTGGTGAAATTCCTTGATTCACAAGTCATCCTGCTGGGCAAAGACAAAAAAAAACCACCGGCAGCTCCATCTCCGGGCCCGTCACCTTCAGCAGAAGCCTATTCCGAAGAAAGCATCAACGAAATCCCGGAAGAGGATTTTCACCGTGCCGCACGCAAATCGGGGGTTGAATACACCTGCGTGTTCGGAGAGGATCAATAGCATGGAGATCAAATTCGTACCGCTGACGGACGGCCTGGGGTTTCATCCGTTTTCAGACGGACTGCCTTACGCGCCGGTTTCAAAACCGCGCATACCCGGCACCAGCCACGGCACCGGGGCGGTCGCGGCGGGCAAACCGGTTTTTTTAAAACCACCGGTAACCGGCGAACCGCCAACAATCCTCCGCCCCGCAAAAACCGAACTGCTCGGAATCGGCTATCTTGCAAGAAGGGTTGTCGCTTTTTGTTTTGACAGTGCAATCAACATCACGCTCTGCTTTGCCGCGCTCGCTGCGGTGATAATCCAGCAAAACGCCGTTGAAACAACCTTGATGAATCCTTCGATGCTGGCCATGCTCTGTCTGCTCCTCCTGCTCACCAACTGGTGTATCATAACCGCGCAAGAGGTGGCCTTCGGCGCAACTCCCGGCAAACGGTTGCTGGGACTGGCGGTTGACGGCACACCGGTCGAAACGCTGAAGCGTTCGTTGTTTTTCGCCATTGGAACGGTTTTTTGCGGAACCGGCCTTGCGTGGGCCCTGTTCAACCCCAAGCGCCAATGCTGGCATGACGCCGTAACCGGCATCCAGCCCGTTGATGCCGCGAGCCTTTGATGAAGGCGCTGAAAAGCAAAATAATTGCTGCGTCCGGTCTCGCACGGATTTTTTCGAAGATGCCGCGCCTCAAAAGCGGCCCAAGAAATGACCGGGTTGTTTTCACCAATGGCTGCTTTGACATACTTCATGCCGGGCACATCTCGTATCTTCTGGCTGCAAAATCAAAAGGCCATATTCTGGTCATTGCCGTAAACAGCGATTCCTCGGTCCGGGGATTGAAGGGCCCCGGCCGGCCCGTCAATACGCTTTCGGACAGGATGCTGGTGCTCGCAGCGCTTGAATGCGTTGACTATGTCACCTGGTTCAGCGATGCAACGCCGCTGAAAACAATCAAGCTGCTCAAACCGGATGTGCTTGTCAAAGGTGGTGACTGGAAGATTGAAAATATCATCGGAGCCGGCGATGTTATCGCTCGCGGCGGAAAGGTCATGTCGCTTCCATATGTGAAAGGAAAGAGCACCACCGCGGTTCTGGAAAAGCTCAACAAGCTGTAAAACCGGCAAATTCTGCCCACTTTTCATACTGAAAAAAACACAATAAACTGTAATTGTATGTCGGCAGGAAGCATCGGCAGATCGGTTGCATCAGAAGACGAAAGAATGGCGGCAGTGCTCACGCAAAGGCGCGCCAAAAATGCGTCCGATCTGGACAACATGGAACAAGAGCAGCTCCAGCTCCAGGAAAACCTCTCGAAACTCCATCATGAGCGATTCAAGGAAATGGACCAGGCTTACAAGGTAGAGCTGTCAAAACTGGATGAAGCGCACAAGAAGGAACTTGATGCCATCCGGAAATACCACGAAAAGGAAATCGCCACAGAACGCGAAAACCAGGCCAAGGAGTTCGAGAAGGTAAGAGAGCGCGAAAATTCCCGCATCACTACATACAAAAAAAACCAGGAAGAAGTGATCGAGAAAATGCACCGCAACTACCAGTCGTCGCTTGAAGAACTCGAAAAAAATACCAATAGCTGAACCGGCGGGACCAGAAATGCCCGAATGGGTACAACAGAAAGCCGAAGGTATTGCAATCCTGGTGAAGGTACAGCCAAAAGCCTCAAAAACCCGGATCCAGGGACCCCATGGCGCTCCCGCCAGGCTCAAAATCGCGATCGCAGCCCCGCCCGTCGATGGCGCCGCGAATGAAGAACTCGTGCGTTTTTTGGCAAAGCACCTGGGCATCCCCAGATCTTCGGTGTTCATCCTGCGCGGACACGGCTCAAGACAGAAGGACGTGTTGTGCGCGGGCATATCGGAGGAAAAAGCATTGGCCTTGCTGGCTACATAGACTTATCATTTTATCATGACCGTACAGTTGGGCAGAATCAATTCAACCGCGCTCCGGGCGCTGCCAAGGGGCCGTACTGTATTTTTTTTCGCGGTCGGCCCGCTCGAGGATCACGGTCCGCATCTTCCGCTTGGACTGGACCTGATCGAAGCAGAACGGGTCTCGACACTCGTCGCGGAAAAAATTGAAAAAGAGATGACGGGCTGGACCGCCGTAATGATGCCCCCCGTACCGCTTGGAATAGACAGCAACACCACTTCGCTTGCGATCATTGTGAGGCCGCACGTGATCCGCGACTGGCTGGTGGATGCGTGCACGGCGCTTCACAAACAGGGTTTCAGGTATTTCGCGTGTTTTACCGGACACACCGGCCCCAAACAGCTCACGGCAATCGAGGAAGCCGGACGCATCCTGCGCCGCAGGGGAGGACTGTTCAGAAAACAAAAACCCGTTCTTGTCTCAGCACTTTCGGGAATAGCCTCCAAACGCAGCCTGTTTTCCTCGTCTCTCTGGCCCGACCCGGGCGAACACGGCGGCGCGCGCGACACATCAATTGCTCTTGCCGCATCGCCCGATCTGGTTACAAAGGAATACGGCTCCCTGCCGCCCCGCGAACGTCCCCGCTCGCTTCTGCGCCGGCTCTGGCGGCACGCCACCGGGAAGACCTCCGGTTATTGGGGCAATCCTTCACAAGCCGGCGCCCGGGAAGGAAGCGCGGCGCTTGAAACCCTTGCCGGGGATGTGTTTGAAAGATTGAAACTTGTCCTTTCGGGCGCCGCTCCGGAGAAGCATTTCAGGTCGCGCTATTCGATATTCCCCACCAACCGCAGTTTTTTCAAGGCTTGGGTGCTGTTTTCAATGGTCACGGCGCTGCTCTGCGCATGGATCTATATCGTATTCAGGATGCTTGTTCCGGGCTGATGGCGAAGATCAACAGCACTACGAAAACAGCCTGTTGACGACCTCGCGCCAGGGAAGGATTTCCGCCACACCGGTGGATCTCATGCGGGTTTCCTGGCAGGCAACCCAGAAATCCCTGGCCTGCAAGTCTCGCTTCAATTTTTGAAAACGATTCAATGCGGTTTCATCAACTCTTTCCGCTGATTTGATTTCAATCAAAATCGGGGGCTGCCTTGGTTTTTCAACAATCAAATCGATCTCCAGCCCATCCTTGGTTCGTAGATAAGAAAAACGATACCCGCTCTGCAAATATTCGTTGAGCCGGAACAATTCATTAATAAAAAAAGATTCAAAAAGATTGCCATATTCCTTGCTTGTTTTTCGCACCTCTACTCCACACAGGCCGGACAGGGCCCGGCTTATGCCGGTGTCGAAAAAATAAAATTTGGGCGCCTGCCTTTGCGCCTTTCGTATCGAGCGGTGGTAGGCGTCCAGATGTTTTCCCAATAGAGTGTCTTCCATAATTTCATAGTAGCGAAGTACAGTCCTGGGCTCGGTTTGAGCGTCACTGGCAATTTTTGCTGCATTGATGATCTTTCCGTCCATTTGAGCGGAAACTTCCAGAAATCTGAGAAATGGATCGAGTTTTCTGATGATCTGCTCTTCCCGGACTTCTTCGCGAATGAACGTATCAACATAAGCATCAAGAATCCTCTTTTTTTCACTTGTATCCGCGGCCTCCAGCAGTACGGGCAGCGTTCCCCACTCGAGCGCCTGATCCAGGTCAAATTGATCGCCCAATTCACGATGAGTGAAAGGAAAAAGCGAGTAAATCAATGCTCTGCCGCCCAGCAGATTCGCCCCGCTCCGTCTGAGCTTCCTGGCGCTTGAACCAGTGAGTGCAAATTTGAGTTTTTCCTCCTCGATTTTGCCATGAACAATATTCAACAGATCCGGGACTCTTTGAATCTCATCTATGATGATCCAGTCTCCACGTTTCCTGTTTTTAGGAAGCAGCGAAACAAAACGCTCCGGGCGTTTTTGCAGTTCCCTGAACAAATCCGGCTTGAGCAAATCAAACCGCGCAACCCGCTCGTCGAACAGAACGTTCAACAAGGATGTTTTACCCGTACTGCGCGCGCCCAGAAGAAAAAAACTCCGGCCCTTGTTTGGAGAAAGAATCCTGCGTATCATGTGTCCGATTTTAACGCGATTTCAGACACAATGTCAATATAATTTCACCCGTCGCCCCTCCCCCGGTCCATTTATCAGATCAGAAAAAATCCTCCAGGGTCATAACATGGTGGAAATAACCTGATTTTTCCACTTCTGCCGTAATGCCATACGGTGCTATAACAGCTCGTTCCAGTGTGAACCCGCGCGGAACCCTGATCAGCTGGCATTTTCTTTCGACTTCCGGGATTATTTCAGGCCCCAGAGGCTTGTCGGAATATTTCAGTTCACACAGTGTCAGCACCTTGTCCGCCCTCCGGAAAAGCAGATCTATCTGGAATCCCTTCTCCCCCCGTTCCCAGTAAGGACCGAACCATACAACTTCTCCTTCAAAACCAAGCGCGGAAGAAATGGCCACATGGTTTTTCAGGCACATGTTTTCAAATGCAATTCCGGTCCACGGCTTCCATACCGGTTCGACAAGCGTTCTGAAAAGGTCAGTGCGCGCATTGTCCCTGATTACGCGCATGTTGGGTTCAATGTACTTGAAGTAAAAAAGCAGATAAGCATCTACAAGTTTGTACTTCCGGAGCCTGGAATCCGGCCCCCTGTCAAACGGCGCATGTATGCCGATGAATCCCGCCAGCTCGAGATTTTCGAGATAGTAAGCAAGTCCGCCGCCGGAGGACATCCCGGTTTTCCTTGAAATCCCGTCCATCGACAAAGGGCCCGATGAAAGTACTTTTGCAATCCTGCGGTAATTCTGCGGTTCCTTGAACTGGCTGTAGAAAATCCTGTCGATCTCATTGATCATGGCGCCATGCTTTGTAAAAAGGATTTCGTTCATGTTCTGGCTGAATGACCTCGATGTATTTACCTCTTCAAGGTATTTGGGCACGCCTCCGAGCGTCATGAGGTATTTCAGCGCCTCATCCTTCGATCTTTTCCGGCCAAGCATCAGATGGACTTCCTTTGGCGAAAATTCATCAATCTTCATTTCAAGCGAAAACCGGCCATACAGGGCCTTCGACCTGATGACATTCTTTACCATGAATGAATTGATGGAACCGCAGAGGATCAGCATAACGTCCAGGTTCTTCCAGTGGTTGTCCCAGTAGAACTTCAGTAGCGAAACAAGTCCGGTCCTGCCCACCGCCATCCATGGAAGCTCATCAAAAAAAACAACGGTTTTTCCGGACTTCCTCCTGAGGTATTCAGTCAAGAAACCGAATACCTCCTGCCAGGAGGCGAACTGAAGCTGTTTCAGCAATGGGTCATCGATCTGCGTCTTGAGCTGGCTGGTAAAATGCCCGATCTGCTGGCTGGTCGGCTTTTTTTCCAGGGCTTCGAACACCAGGGCGGATTTGCCAGTGCAGAACTTTTTTGCAATCGCGCTTTTGCCGATCCGTCTGCGCCCGTAAACTGCCACAAGCCGTCCGCCGCTCTTGTGATATGCCGCCTCAAGCGATTCAAGCTCGCTGCGCCTTCCGATGAATCCGTTTTCACCCATGGACAGCTCCTGTCCGCTAACTCAATAAAATAATTCTCTTAGCGGATATGACCATTATAAACTGGCATTATCCGCTAACTCAATAAAATAATTCTCTTAGCGGATACAAAAGCCAAGACAGCGGGCGCCGCCTATATCACCGTATCATGTTTGAAATGCACGTCGTCGGTCTCGGGATAGTCGATGCTGTAATGCAGTCCGCGGCTTTCGCGCCTTGAAAGCGCACATTCAATGATCAGCTCGGCAACAGCGTGGATGTTGCGAAGTTCAAGCAGGTCCTTGGTGGGAATGAATCGCCAGTAGTCCTCGTTGATCTCGGCCTTGATAAGCTCGAGCCTGTGCTTGGCGCGCTCGAGCCTGCGGTTGCTCCTTACAATGCCGGCGTAGCTCCACATCAGGCTCCTGATCTCGTGCCAGCAGGCCGCGATGTCGATTTTCTCCTCGAGCTTGACGGCTTCCATGAATGCATTGCCTTCTTGTTTTACGAGCCCTGATTGCACTAAAAAATCCAAACACTCCCCAATGGTTTGCATGGGCATTTTGAGGTGTTCAGAGAGGGCCTGTTTGTTCTGAAACGCAGGGGGATTCGCTGTTGCGCAACGCGGTTGTCACGGGGTGCGTGCTTTCGAGTTTTACCGTCGGAACGTGCCAAGACCTTTGGACACGTAACGCATGAATTTAGTGAGCATGCCTTCGCACGAGCATCTGAGTTCTGCCCAGTTATTATTTAGATTCAGTTTAACTCCAGTTCGCTTCACCAAAAAACACACACATCCGAGCCGCTCTAGAATGCCCCCTGTGGTGGCGCAAATACCCTTCTGCACCCAGCCCCCCCTGTCAGTACATGAAAAATCGTCCCACGGGTTTTTAATCGCGCCTCAGCGGCATTCACGCCGCCACTCTCGGTCGCGGTTCTCGGGAACTTGAATTTTATTTTTTCAAAAAAATTCCGCTCACCGTTTTTTCATACAGGTCCACTGTGAGCCCCGGCTGTGCCGGCGGATTAATCCACACGCCACCGGGTACAGCCTTAGGAGTGGGCCTGGATTTGAATCGTTCCGGATTTTTCTCGTATGCCGATAATAACGTTTTTCCCCGGATTTTGTGCAGCTCCACATGCTTTCCGTAGTGGACCTGCTCTGGCGTGTAGTAGCCAATGCCGGAATGCCGGTGCTCGCAGTTATACCAAGTGAAGAGTTTCCGGCCAATTGCTCTGGCTTCCGTGAGACTGCCAATGCGCCCCGGAAAGAGCGGGCAGTATTTCAGGGTTTTGAATTGAGCCTCTGAGAACGGGTTGTCGTTGCTCACCGACGGTCTGGAAAAACTTTTGTCAATGCCAAGATCGCCGTAGAGCATGTTCACGGTTTTAGATTTCATCGGTGATCCGCGGTCACTGTGGATGGTGAGGGTGCCGGGCGTGATGCCTTGCTTTGCGCAACTCTCCTCGATGAGTTCTTTTGCCAGGATTGATGATTCACGTCCGGCGATCAGATAACCGACGACGTAGCGGCTGAAAATATCCAGCAGGACGTAGAGGTAAAAATATACCCATTTCTCGAACGTGCGAAGCTTGGTTATATCCCATGACCAAACCTGATTCGGCGCGCACGCGAGCAGCTCCGGCTTCTTGTATATGGGGCGTCTCGACACGGCCCGCCGCTCCCTGACTTCGTTTTCCTGGCTAAGAATGCGATACATCGTCCTGACTGCGCAGAGATAAATCCCCTCGTCCAGGAGAGTCGCAAAGATCGCGGCGGGCGACCAGTTTATGAATCTGGAAGAATGGAGAACGTCCAGAACCCTTTGCCGCTCGTCTTCACCAAGGGATCGATGAAACCGGAGCCTTCGGCAGGCCAAAGCCACTTTCTGTTTGAACGACGCGTAATACGACGACCTTGGCAAACCAAGACCGTCGCACACAATTATGACCGGAACTCTCTGGATTACCAAGCTACGAGCTTCGGTTATAACTTCCCTTAACGATCCTCTGGACGGTTTCTCCCCTGATCCTCGAGGTCCATGATTGCTGCTATTTTTTTTTGAGCCTCTATTATTTTTTGCGCCTGGTCATACCCCCCTATGTCAGGAAAGATGTCGCTTGGTCCCCGGAATAAAAAGTTATCCCCGAAATAACTTTTTATTCCGGGGATGCCATCATTCACTCTTCTTTTTGAGGTCAAATAAGGGCGTGCATCCACCGTGCAGCCAATTTGCAGCCATCTATCTGTCCTTCATGCCAGCCTAAGGGGCACGGGAACAGGCTGCCCGGGGATATATGCGAAGTTTGCAGCCGGTTTTAAGCCCTTTCAGCCCCGCCAGCGGGGCAAGCGGAGGCTTGGGAGGTGTTTTTTCAGGGCGTTATCGTCAGCGAATTCGCCCTGCTGTAGGGGCTGCTCAGGTTCTTGGAATAACTCCGCACGCGCCACCAGTACTTGCCGGGAGAGGGCGCGGTGATCACGAAGAAATTCTCCTTCTGGTTTTTTGATATTACGATCCGCTTGAAGTCAGGGTCCGTTCCAAGTTCAAAAACATAACCCTGTGTGAAGGTGGTTTTCTGCCAGGTTATCAGGATCGTATTGTCGCTTGAGGAAAATGATGCCTTTGAAACCACCGCGCCGTCCTCCGGGATCACCAGATTCGGCGGAAGAAACGAGAATGAAAATTCAAGCGGCGGCGAGGTGGCGATGAAGCCGGACTTTGTCTCGGCTGTGATATCATAAAACGCCTTGCCGGTATAAATCTTGTTTTTGTTGAAAGAGTAAGCGGGCGCCTCCAACTCCCGTTGCAGTACATATTTTGTGGCCTTTTGCGAATCCTTGATCCGTATCTTGTATTTTTCCACCCCCTCAACCGGTTTCCACCTGAGCGTGATCGAAAAATTCTGCGACTGGTCCCCGTCATAGGCGTTCGAATCCGTCACCTTGCCGCCAACAAGCGGCGGCAACCCCTCGATGCCCTCGTATTCCCTTTCAAGCACGAATCTTGCGCCGACCCTGACAGGACGCTCCTTGGGACATTCTTCGCAATTCAAAATGAACGTGTATTCGCCTGGTGACTTCAGGGTAACCGTGGCCGTACCGTTTTCTTTTTCCGCCACAAACGGCTTGTCTATCAATACGCCTTTCGTGCCATGCCGCAGGATATATCTCGCCTTGGTGCCTATCGGTTGGATCTTCCACTGCATCTTCACGGCTTTTTCAAGCACCACCGCGCCATTGTCCAGACGGAAGGTATCACCAGCCTTGGGCGCCAGAACCTGGATCTTGACCGCCGCCTGTTTGATCGCCGGTTTTACGCTTGGTGAAGGACTTGGCGACGGTGACGGACGCGGCACCACAACCGGGCTGGGTGACGGGCTTGGTCTTGGCTTTTCTGGTGCCGGGCCGGGCGGCGCAACCGGCGTTACAACCGGTTTGGGCCTGGCCGAAGGCTTGACCATCGGCGCAGCCGCGACCTTGATGCTCTGCTGGCGGTTCTTTTCAATCGCAATATCACCTTCGCGCGTTTTGAGTACGATCTTGGCATCCTTTGCCTGGCCGCTGACGTTACCGGCGATAACCTCCACGTTTGCGGCACGCGATATGCCGTCAAAGCTGAGTTTTGATTCAAACGCAAGCTTGATCATCGATCCGGGCCCGAGATCGATCGTACTGCCGTCTTCGAGCATTATGGTTGCATGACCGTCGGGACCGGTGACAATAGTGTCATAGTTGTATAGATCGTCGTTGTGTTTGATGCTTCTGAACTCAATATCCACAGAAACCTGCCTGAGCACGCTGCCGCTCGTAGCGGACATCATGCCGATCTTGACCCGCGCCTCGTCGGCATCCTGCCAGCCGAGCACGTATCTGCGAAGAGAAATGTCCGAAAAATACAGATAAGCCGAAACCGCAAGCAGCCCCATGGCCGCCAGAAGAAGAAGCACATCCCAGAATGTGAAACCGCGCTCGTTTCTTCTCATGCGTTGCCCGCGTCGCCTCCGGTTTTGAGAATCTTCGCAACTGCAAGCGTCAGATCGTCATCAAGCTCCTTCAAGCCGTTGTGCTTCATGAAATCTCCCAGGGCCGTGTCAATCACCGCCTCCGGACCCTCGGCAAGCTTTGATTCCACCAGCCTGATCGCACGCTTCTTGCCGAACTGCTCGCCTACCGCATTGGTTCCTTCAAGCAAACCGTCCGTGTAAAGAAAAAGCATGTCTTCCGGGGCGATCTTTACCGACAACTCCTTGTAGTCGGGAACTTCATGAACTTCGCCAAGGCGCATGCCCGTGGATTTCAGGCTTGTCAGATTGAACTTGTCGCTGGCGCGCTTGAAAAGCCATGGCGGATTATGCCCGGCATTTGCATATGTGAGAGTGCCGGCCTTGAAATCAAGAACGCCGTTGAAAAACGTCATCATGATCTTGCCGTTGGCCGTATCGTAAACCACGCGATTGGCATATCCGAGCATGGCTCCGGGCGAAAACGAAAACGCCGGGTCCTGCTCGGCCATCTTGTGCATCACGCTCACGCAGCTCCGCGCCGAGGCGGTGATAAGCGCGCTTGGAAGCCCGTGCCCGGTCGCATCAGCGATCATGACGCAAAGCTTGCTGCCAACCTTGAAAAAACCCCACCAGTCGCCGCCGCATTCGTTGGCGGATTTATACAGGCTGTGGATGTGGATATTGTCGTCGGTGTAACCCGGAGGCGGAATGAGCGTCTGCTGCACGGTCGAGGCGATCGCGATTTCATTTTCGAGATGGACCTTCCGCATGCTTTCCTTGATGAGATCCTCGATCTTATGAGACATCGCCATGAATGAACCTGCGAGCGCACCGATTTCGTCATGGCGCCTGATCGAAAGTTTGATATTGAAATTTCCGGCCGCAACCTCCCGGGTGGCCTTGAACATCCGCACAATGGGCGAAGATATGGACTGCGAAAAAAGTACGGCAAAAATAATGGCGGCACCGATGGCCATGAGTCCGAGAAGAATGAATTTTTCGGTCATTGCATATGTTGAACGCATGGCCACACGCCAGGCGGTCTGTGTGAGCACCACGAGATCAAAGCCCGGCTTGATGAAACTTCCCAGAAACCGTCCGGATTCAATCTCATATTCACGCGCCCCGGCGCTGGTCTGGCTGGACAGGGCCGCATCAAAAAGAGGGTCGTCCGCAATATTCTTCTTGTTATAAAAATCGGCAGTATCGGAGTTGTAAAGCACCCATCCGTCACGGACCGCGATCACGAGTTTTGATGCCTTGATGTCAGAGGCAAACCCCTGGAGCGGAACAAATCCGGCGGCAACCGGTATCCCCGCCGATGCGCTTGCGGATTTCATGTCGGCCAGCAACACGGCAAACACCGGCGGCCTGCCGATTCTGGAAACATTCACGAATGCGAAGGAATTTTTCATGATTTCGCCAAGGGCAAGCTTCATGAGTTCGGGCGTGATCCCCAGATCCTCCTCCGCGCTTCCGCCCCTTTCGACCAAATCCGGTCTGGAGGATTTTAAAACCGGCGACATGGCGGCAGTCCGGGGATCGACTGAATTGACCTCAACCGCCATGACCGCTGACTGGTTTTTCAGGACAGATTCAAATACCGCTTTTTGCTGGAGGGTAACGGGCTTTGCCGGGTCAAATGACGCAAGTGATTGCCTGAGCGCATCAAGCGCGCCCGTTACATGCCCTACGAACTCACGACCGGCAAGCATGGCTTCGGCGGATTGCATCTGGAATGTATATGCGCGCTTGTCCTTTGTGAGTAAAATGATGGTTGAAACGTCCAAAAACGCCACAGAGACGAAGAGCAGTCCGACAACACCGATCAGGAGCTTTTTCCCAAGGGAAAACGAAACCCTAATTTGCTGTTGCCCCATTCTCTTATTTTCACTAATATCCAGGTTAAATTCAACCAGTGCTTTGGCAAGGAGACGGTTTGTCCAGAATTTTACTGCTTGTATCGGCATTCAAAGAGGACGAAGAATTTGCAACGGCGATCGCCGAAACGGCGGGGCTCACCCTCCAAACCGAACCGGATCCGGGTGCCGCCGCCTCCCTGGTCGCCAACGCGGATATCGGCACCATAATGCTGGATGCATCAAGTGAGAAGCAATATCAGGACTTTGAGGCGGCTATTCAGTCGTCGGTAGGGATTTTTTCAGACAAGATCAACGCAAACACGATTCACTTTATCTGTTCCGAAGACCTCGAAAACGCCAAATTTCTGACACAGAGCCCGATGTTCGGCCATTTTGTTTTAAGAAACTATACTTCGCCGAAGGAAAACGGGGAACGTTACGGCAGGCTGGTGAAGGCCACCCTTTCGGAAAGGGCGTTCGGCCTGGAAAACCTCCTCAAGCCGGGCACAAAGGTTCAAACCGTCAAGCTCAAGCTGTCCACCCAGAAGCAGGACGCCGTTGAAGCCGCAAGACAGTACATGATCTCCGCAAAATTCCCGAACCGCATCGCCACCGTCATCGCAAACGCCGTTGACGAGCTGCTGATGAACGCTATTTTTGACGCCCCGGTTGATTCACTTGGAAAACCGCTTCTCTCTTCCACGTCACGCAAAACCGCGCTCAAGCTGGAAGGACAGAACCAGGTGGAAATGCAGATCGGGTTTGACGGCAATATCATCGGCATCACCGCTTCTGACAGCTACGGCAGCCTGGACAAGAACAGACTGATGTCACATATTTCAAAGGTCTACAACGAAGAGGAATACAAGGTCAAAGCAACCGTGGCCGGAGCCGGACTGGGGCTGGCTACCGTATTCCATTCGGGCGGCAGCTTTTTCTTTGTCAGCGAAAACAGGGTCAAAACCGAGGTGTCGGTGTTTTTCCAGCGCCACGACAGCTACCGGGAATTCAAGGACCAGTTCCGGTTCCTTTCGTCACAATTTTATTTTTAACAAACGGAGTGGCAATTGTCTCTGGTACTTGCCTCAACATCCCCGCGAAGAATCGAGCTGCTGAAAAATGCCGGCTTTGATTTTGTTCTTGCAAAACCCGACGCCGACGAGTCGCGACGGCGCGGTGAAAGCCCGAAAGCCATGGCACTCAGGCTTGCGCAGCTCAAAGCCATGTCTGTTGCCGCACTTTTTTCCAATGACAGAAAAACTGCAATAATACTTTCAGCCGATACAATTGTCGTCGCTCCCGATGGAAAAACCGTGCTCGGCAAACCCCGCAATGCGCGCGATGCCGCACGGATGCTCAAGCTGCTCTCCGGACGCACGCACACCGTGATCACCGCCTACTGCCTCGTAAGCAGCAATAGCCGCCGCAAGCTCACAAGGGCCGTCTCCACCCGTGTCACCTTCCGCCCTCTTTCCGGCAGGGAAATATCAAGCTACATCAAAACCCGCGAACCCATGGACAAAGCCGGCGCATATGCCGCGCAGAACGCCGGCATGACCATCATCAAATCGATCCGCGGAAGCTATACAAATGTTGTAGGTCTACCGGTGGCCGAGGTGCTCTCTGATCTGAGAAGAGCGGGTCTGAAATGAATCAAATCGAACCACGCTACCGTACGATCATTGACAGAATAAAGGCGGCGGGCGGCAAACAGACCGTTACGCTTGTTGCAGTCAGCAAACTGCAAAGCGCGGACGCAATAGAAGTGCTGTACCGCCTCGGACACCGTGATTTCGGCGAGAACTACGTACAAGAACTGTTGTCCAAGGCCCAGGAACTTGAGCGCCGCGGCTGCAAGGACATCCGCTGGCATTTCATCGGCCATCTGCAGTCGAACAAGGCCCGCCAGCTCGTGCCGATTGCGCAGTCGGTGCACTCGGTTGGCTCCCTTAAACTCGCAAGCGAGCTTTCAAAGCGCCAGCTTGCGGCCGGACGCCCGAACCGGCTTCCGGTATTCATCGAAGTCAACATCGACCGCGAAGACAGCAAAGCGGGCGCCACGGCGGAAGAAACGCCTGATCTGGCGCGTAAAATCGCGGAGCTTGACGGCATTGAACTTCGCGGGCTCATGTGCATTCCGGCGTTCGGATCGACCGGGGACGGAAAAGCATTTGCCGCATTGAAAAATCTTGCTGCTTCCCTCCATCCGCTGACCGCCGGAGATCTTTCGATGGGCATGACCGACGATTTTGAAATCGCGATCCGCGAAGGAGCGACCCATGTACGCATCGGCACGGCCCTCTTCGGAGCAAGGATATGAAAAATACGCCAACCAACGAACCAATACAAACCTATGCACCCGGCACCGCGGAACGCGACGCGATCGCGCGCGAACTTGCGCGCCAGCGGGATTTAACAGTTGAAATTCCGCTGATCATCGGCGGGCGCGAAATCAGGACCGGCACTACCGCGCCGGTCAGATGCCCGCACGACCATGAATGCCGGCCCGGTATTTATCACCTGGCCCGCGCCGAACACGTGCTGATGGCGGCCGAAGCGTCGCGAACCGCCTGGAACACCTGGTCACGCCGAAGCGCAACCGAACGCGCCGGGGTGTTTCTGAAAGCGGCGGAGCTTGTTTCTGGCAAGTACCGTTACATACTCAATGCAGCCACGATGCTGGGACAGAGCAAGAACATCCAGCAGGCGGAAATCGACTCGGCCGCCGAACTTGCCGACTTTCTGCGCTTCAACGCCTGGTACATGCATCAAATCAACGAAATGCAACCTGCGGTTACGTCGCCAGAAATCATCAACACCTTTGATCCCCGGCCGCTCGAAGGATTTGTCCTTGCAATCACCCCGTTCAACTTCACGGCCATTGCAGGCAATCTGCCCACCGCGCCGGCCATCATGGGAAACGTCTCGCTCTGGAAACCAGCAAGCACCGCTGTTCTAAGCGGTTATTACATCATGAAAATACTTGAAGAGGCGGGACTGCCGCCCGGCGTGATCAATTTTCTCCCCGGCAGCGGACGGGAAATCGGAAATGCGGCGCTCAGCCACCGGGATTTTTCCGGAGTTCATTTTACCGGCTCGACCGCTGTCTTCAACGGCATCTGGAAAACCATAGCCGACAACCTGTCGCGCGGAATCTACAAGTCCTACCCGCGGATTGTCGGCGAAACTGGCGGCAAGAATTTTATTTTCGCCGCCCCGGACGCCGACGTGAGAGCCCTTTCCGTGGCGCTGTTTCGCGGGGCTTTTGAATATCAGGGCCAGAAATGCTCGGCTGCAAGCCGCGCATACATCCCCCGAAGCCTCTGGCCAGAGGTAAAAAACAATCTCATCCAGATGACCGCCGAAGCCAAAACCGGCGACGTTTCGGATCTTGATACCTTTATGGGCGCCGTAATCGACCGTTCGGCCTTTGAAAGCATCACGGGCTATATCCGGCGAGCGCGCGAAACAGCTTCAAGCCGCGTGATTGCAGGAGGCGAATCAGATCCGTCACGCGGTTGGTTTATACAGCCGACGGTTATTGAAACCGATGACCCCGTCGGCGAAACAATGAAAGAGGAAATTTTCGGGCCCGTGCTCACTGTTTTTCCATATGAAGAAAAACGCATTGACGAGACGCTGGCGCTTGCGGATTCGACAAGTCCTTATGCGCTCACCGGCGCCGTCTTTTCAGGCGACCGGCGTTTTATTGAAAAAGCATCAAATGCGCTCCGGCATGCGGCGGGAAATTTTTATATCAACGACAAACCGACCGGCGCGGTTGTGGGCCAACAGCCTTTCGGCGGCGCGCGCATGAGCGGTACAAATGACAAATCCGGAAGCCCCCTGAACCTTCTGCGG